>Ga0055439_10000030_pt1 | contig 19253 bp, 16 predicted proteins | sample Browns_TuleB_D2_FD_57732 | JGI IMG/M metagenome (GOLD analysis project Ga0055439, IMG submission 57732) | Wetland microbial communities from San Francisco Bay, California, USA, that impact long-term carbon sequestration - Browns_TuleB_D2 | ecosystem: Environmental > Aquatic > Marine > Wetlands ...
TAACAGCAGCTCCGCCGCCACCCGTGGAAAAGATCTATTTCAAAAGGATCGGTGTCCTGGATCCGGAGGACAGGACCCGCCAATCGGTTGCCCGGAGGCTTGGAAAACAGATTCGGCGTGAATTGGCCGGTAGTTTCCGATTCGAGGTCGTTCCTCAGCCGAAACTCTCCAAGGAGCTTCCGTTATCCGTCCCGGAATTGATCAAGTTGGCCAGGCAATTCAAATTGGATGGAATCATTACCGGGCGGGTCGATCTCACGGGTGGCGGGCTCAAACTCGAAGTGACGCTCCTCGATGGGAAGACCGCAAGGCCGTTTGCCCGGGAATACACCCTCATAAGAGATTTCAAGAATCCGGACAACGTTGACAAGAACATCCGGACCCTCATAACCAAGCTGATCAATCGGATTCCCTATCAGGCAACGGTAACCGGCGTCCAAAATAAGGGGCGAGCCATTTCGATCGATGCGGGCCAATTGAACGGCCTGGGGGTTGGAATGAGAGTGCGGATTTTTGAAATTGGAAAAATCAAGAAAAATCCCTTCACCGGTGAATTGATCGGGGTCGACGAAGCCGCGATCGGAGAACTGACCGTGGTCCGCGCGGACGAGCGCGTTTCCCAGGCAAAGCCGTTCCGACTGAAGAAGGGCCGGAAGGTCGCCGTGGGGCAATACGTGGGCTTTGAGCCGTCCGACAAGGTTCTCTCAAGAATGGCCCATCGGCGCGATGAGATTCTCGCGGACCAGGAGCGCGAATGGGCGGTGATGGATGCCGCGGCCCAAAAAAAGACGGCGGGCAGGAAGACGGCCGAACAGCAAAAGAATGCGGCCCTGATTCCGAAGGCTTCTAGGGGTCGCCTGGAACTGGACGGAGGGTGGGGGTGGTCTCAATATTCCCTGGATGCCGACTCCTACCAGTTCAATCAAAAAGTGACGAGTTTTCCATTAATTCGTGCCGCGGGGGAATATTGGGTGATCCCATCGGTTGGGCTTGATGCCGATTACCAAATCGGCTTTTTCAAGCTCGAGAGCCAGAGCGGAGCTTCGAACAACGCCCGCGCCCGACCTAACTGGATCACGGCCAATCTTAAATATCGCCGGATCATTCGCCCCGGACGCACCGATCTGCAACTGATCGGCCGTGTGGGCTATGTATGGTACAACTACCGGCTTTCCGAGACGGATTCTCAGTTTTTGATCAATACACGATATCGCGGTCCAAGCCTGGGCCTCGAAGTCCGCCTTCCGCTTACGGTAAATGTCGGCGCCGCGGTCGGAGCCGATTATCAACCGGTCGTTGCGGTGAGCGAGAGCCCGGTGACATCCGGCCAGGATCCCTCCGCCTGGTCGGTTCAGCTTCATGCCGAAATGCTCTATCGACTGCGCCATGAGCTTTGGATGTCGATCCGATATCAGTATCAGGATTACCAAGTTTCCTACTCCGGGATGGGTACAAGGGCAGGGGGTATCTCCGGAGCAAAAACAAGCGATCAGCTCAACGGGGTGACACTTGGGCTTCTATTGGAATTTTAAGGGAAAAGTGATGATAATTGGGCTTGAAATCCGGACTGTTGGTCCAGGAGTTGCATTAATCAAAGCAGTGCAGTGAACACAGATACCCGGTTAGTTCAGGAAAGAGAATTCGACAGGCCACACGGTTGAGATTCGGAATTTTCTTTTTGTTTTTATGGATTTTCATCAATTGGCATGGAAATTTGCCTAAATCTGGTGAAGGTTCGGCAGGATTATCGATTGGAATGGGGCCACAACCGATCATCGCCTTGGCAGAAAATAGCGCCACGTAGCACCCCCAGCCAAGAAATTTGCCAATTTGTATTGACAAACAGGACATGAAGTCTATAACTTCTGACGCATAAGATGCTATAATATGGAAAAGTTTTTCCACAATATCCCAGATTCTTTGACCAAAGAGAATCGTTTAGCCAACGTTCGATTGGGTGAGATTCCGATGGATAGAGGAAAGATATATCTCGTGAGCAGTGATCCGATTATGAGGAACTATCTTCGAAGTTACATCTCCCATTTTGATCACAAAGTCCTCACGCCCGCAAAACCGGAAAATTTCTGGGATGATCTGAAGGCACTGAGTCCCTCCTTGGTTATTTACGATCTGTGGAAAAATAATTCGGGGACGGTTCAGAACCTTCAAAATCTCATCCAACTCGAAAAAACAATCCCTGTAATCCTGCTTGCCGGAGAAATGCAACTCCCGATGATACAAGAACTGGAGGGATCGGATCAGTGGAAAGTTATCAAGAAGCCGTTTCTTCCTCAGGACTTAAAAACTTCCATCCTGGAGGCATTGGGCAAGGAACGCGAAATTGTGCTCACACCGGCCCAGGTTCTCCGTCCATCCTTCACCAATACAAAAAAAGGGTACCACCCGCAGTTGCTCCTTGAATCCAGCCAACGCATGCAGGATGTCCGGGCCGTGATTGATCACGTCGCCAATACGGACGTTACGATCCTGATTCGCGGAGAAAGCGGTACCGGGAAGGAATTGGCCGCAAGGAGCATCTTTGAATCCTCGAACCGCGCCTCGAAACCTTTCATTACCGTTCTCTGCCCCGCGATTCCGGAAGGGCTGTTGGAAAGCGAGCTGTTCGGCTATGAGAAAGGATCCTTCACCGGTGCATTTCGCCGGCGACCGGGAAAGTTCGAAATCGCCAATCACGGCACGATTTTCCTGGACGAAATCGGGGACATCCCATTTGAACTGCAGTCCAAGCTGCTGCATGTTCTCCAGCGGGGTGAGTTTGCCCTGATCGGCGGCAACGAGCAAAAAGTCGATGTGCGTATCCTGGCGGCCACGAACAAGGACCTCGAGAAGGCGGTGGCCGAAGGCATGTTCAGGGAAGATTTATACTATCGGTTGAATGTGGTGAGTATTTTTCTCCCCCCGCTTCGTGAGCGGAGAGAGGATATTCCGGTTCTCATCGAGTGCTTTTTCCAAAAATACAACGAACAATACAACAAAGAATACCACGAGCTCACCGCCTCCACGATGCGGCTTCTTCTGGACTATGACTGGCCCGGAAACGTCCGGGAGCTGGAAAATTTGATCAAACGCGTGGTCATCATGGGGAATCCGGATACCCTGGTCCATAATTATCTCAACGAAAATGTGAAGAAAATAAAACCCCGATTGGCTCAGAACCGGCCCGCACCCACGGACCCGCTCCCGCTGCCGGCCGGAAGGCCCCGGGATTCGGCCGCGGCTCCGTCGGCACTGAGGTCCCTCAAGGAGGTGGCCAGGGAAGCGATGAGGAAGGCCGAAGGAGAGGCCATCCTAAAGGCCCTGGAGCAGACGCACTGGAACCGGAAGGCCGCCGCGCGGATATTGGAAATCAGCTATAAGGCGCTGCTGTACAAGATACGGCAGTGCAATCTGGATGGAGAACCGGATTCATCCACCCCTGATCCGTAATTGGGCCGGATCCCCAGCCGCACATCCGTGGCAGGGACAATCGAAGGAGACATGGGCATGCCGCAGAATCCGTCAGAACCGGGAAAAGCCGCCGACAACGGGTCGGTAAGGCCTCTCGATCGTAAATTTTTCGAATACTTGCTGGAGCTTGAGGTTCGAAAGGCGACACGGTATCTCTATTATTTTTCGCTGCTGGTCGTGCAGTTGGACGGTCAGCCGACCCCGGAAGATCCCGCCGAGGTGGAGGCGGTCCAGCGAAAATTGGGTTATCTCCTATGGGATGAGATTCGAGGGACGGATCTTCTCGGCCAGCGCCACGACAGCAGCTTCTTTATCGTCCTTCATTATACCGATCTGGAAAACGCCGTCCGAGTGGGGCAGCGTATCCGCGAACGAATAGAGCATTATACATTTGAGAGCGGGTCGGGAGACGGGAGGCGGACCATCAGCATCGGGGTGTCTTGCTTCCCGACCAACGCAAACGACGTGGCCGGATTGATTCAAGGTTCGGAAGAATTGTTGAGAAGGGCCCAGGATCGGGGCGGAAATCGAGTGTCCGTGCCGGAATAAGCGAGGAAATGCAGTGAGTTTACTTGAAAACAGCTACAGAGCGGTCAAGATCGGATTGTTGAGTGTCATTGTGGCGGCATGCGCAGCCGCGCATCCCGCTGTCCAAACCTCCGCGCAGGGAGAAAAGGCAATCGCCGACCTCCGGGTCATGGATCTGTCGGACAAGACGGAGATCGTGGTCCAGGGAAATCAACCCATTCAATACACCTATTTGATGCTCGAGAACCCCCCCCGCGTCGTGGTCAACCTTTTGTCGATGACGCGTGGATCGTACGGTCCCACGATGCGTGTGGACAAGGGTGTCGTGCGCGAGATCGCCCTTCACGACGGATTCAATCCTCACCGGGCCGTGCAATTGGAAATCTTCCTTAATCAGAACATGAAGCCTGAAATCACATCACAGGAAAATTCCCTGCTGATTGATTTCGCCCGACCGCAGATCGATGGTGACCGGGTGGTGGATGAGTACCGGATCGGGCCGGAGGACGTATTGGAAATCATGGTCTGGAAAAACGCCGAGCTGACCCGGACGGTGACGGTGAGACCGGACGGGAAGGTCTCGCTGCCGCTGATCGGGGATGTTCAGGCCAGCGGGTTGACCACCGCGGAATTGAAGAATGTCGTGACAAAGCGGATGAAAGAATATATCTCCACCCCCGAAGTCTCCATCCTCGTATCCAACATTAACAGTTATTTTTATTATATTCTCGGGGAGGTTGCCAAACCGGGAAAGTATCCGCTGAAGGAGCGAACTACGATTCTTCAGGCCATCTCGATGGCCGGTGGATTCACCCCGTTTGCTTCCAAGAACGGGATGGCGCTGTTTCGCAAGGACCCCATGACCTACACGGATGTAAAGTATCAGGTCCGCTACGACGACATCATCTCAAGCTCCGACCCGAAAAAGAACCTCGTGCTCCAATCGGGGGACACGCTGGTCGTACCGTAAGAGCGGAAGAAAACAGAGGCAAACCTGAACGGAGGTCGTTACTTTGGATCGGTACTGGTTCTGGCCTTGTCCGTGGCCGGTTTCCCCGGCGTGGCCCATGGGGAATGGCAATGGATGACAGGATTAAGTGTCGGCACCGGCTACGATTCCAATGTCCAACTGACACAAAACGGGGAATCGGATTACGTCTTCGAGGTCGGACCCAGCATGGAAATGAAATATCGCGGGGCATCCGTGGAATTGACGGGCGACTACAACATATCGGCCAGTACTTATGCGATGCACCGAGACCTCAACCAGATTTCACAAAACCTAATACTCGATGCAGACATCAGCAATGCAATGACTTTCATACTGCCCAAGGAATCCGCAATTCATGTTAGGGAGACCTTCTACAATGCGCCGTATCTCCCCGGTTTTCAACCGTCTGCGAGTTCGACAACGGATGTGACTACCGGCGGCGTTCGCACGCCCCGCAATACGACGACAAGAAACGTGTTTCAAATCGACGAATCCACCCCGCTCACGCAATTAACGAAGGTTGGGGTCTCCTTCATAAATTCATTTACGTGGTACCAGGACCCTACGCTTACCGATGACGTGTCACATGAAGTGCGAATCGGTTTGAGCACCGATTTGAACCGGATCGACACGCTGTCGGAGGGCGTGTCCTACCAGCGGTATGAACCTTACGGCGGACCGATTACCAATATCTATCACCTGGGCATACGGAATGAACACAAATTTTCCCCGATTACTACAGGAGCGGTTGATGTGGGGTATGGTTGGGTGGTCCTGCCGGCTCCGACAAAACCCGAGTCTTCGTTCGTTGGAGGATTTTCGGGTTCAACGGAATTAACCAAAACACTCAGCCTGAGCGGGCGGATCGAGCATGGTTTCTCAACGAGCAGCGGAGTCGGCAATACGGCGCTTCTCTCGGACCTGGGCAACCTGTACATAGAGGAGCGTTTTACAGGGTTTCTGACGGGTCGACTGAGCCTGAACGCAGCGAGGAACTATTCCCTTCCGGGACATAATGGCGTCGATATTCGTACCTGGGAAACGGCGGCCGACCTTGGATACAAACTAACCTCATGGCTGGGAACCAATTTGCGTTATTCATACTCCCGCCAGGCGGACATTGGGGACTTTCCCTATAGATTTGACCGGAGTGTTATCGGCCTGAATTTGCAGGCGGGGTGGAACTAGACACGAAATTAGCATGAGGCGCTGCGGTTCGTAATGCGTATCGGAATCACAAGGTCTTGAGAGGAATATGATGGTTCCACAAGCTTCAGAAACGGGGTGGCAGGATTATTGGGAAATTCTACTGCGGCGCCGGTGGTATGTCATCGTCCCGTTTGTGGTGTCGGTGATTGCGAGCGTCGGGTTGTGCTTTGTCTTGCCCAAATCCTACAGATCCACCACGTTGATCATGGTGGAACAGCAGAAGGTTCCGGAGGACTATGTCAAATCGACCGTTTCGACGGATATTGATGCAAGACTCGGCACCATTGAGCAGCAGGTCACGCGTCGCTCCCTGTCTCAATCGGTCATCAACGAATTCGGACTCTATAAGGATTTGGCAAGGGAAAAGTCCCCCGACGAGTTGGTGGACTATTTTCGAAAACACGTTCAGGTTAAGGTTGAAAAGGGCGCAAGTTACGTTGACGCCTTCAGCATTTCTTTTGAGGGATCGGATCCGAAAACCGTGATGGGGGTAACGAATAGACTGGCCTCCCTGATCATTGAGGAGAATCTCAAGGCCCGAGAAGAATTCGTGGAGGGAACCTCCAACTTCCTGGACAGCGAGCTGAACGATATAAAGGTCCAGCTGGAAGCGCAGGAAAATAAGATACGCCGGTTCAAACAAGAGTATATGGGAGAACTTCCCGAACAGACCACGGCCAACCTCAGAACCCTGGATCGTCTCCAGCTTGATCAGCAATCGGTCGGCGAGGCGTTATCGAAAGCCAAAGAGCGCCGGGCTGTTCTATTGGAAGCCAGTTCCAGGCCCGATCACGCGACGGCAAATGAGCTGAAAGTCCTGAGCCCGGCCCAAAGGTTGGTCCAGATGAAGAATGAGCTTGCGGACCTTCAAACGCGCTACACGAATAAATATCCGGATGTCATCCGTCTGAAAAACGAAATTGCCGATCTGGAGGCGAGCCTCAAGTCCGAAGCGTCCGACGAAAAGGATTCCAACTCCGGAAAAACGAAGGGAGGGGAGCCAGAAAGAGACGCGGCAGTTTATGACACGATCCAAATGAACGATGTGCCGGGCCAGTTGAATCAATCCAATCTCGAAATCCGCCGTCTTGAAGAGAGACAAAAGCGGATCGCGGAACAGATGAAGTCCTACGAAGGCCGTGTGGAAAACACTCCGCTTCGCGAACAGCAGATGCTGGCGTTGATGCGGGATTACGAGAGCACGAAGCAGCATTATCAATCCTTATTGGATAAAAAACTGAACGCGCAGATCGCGGCCAATCTCGAAAAAAGACAGAAGGGGGAACAATTCCGCATCCTTGACCCCGCGACCCTGCCGACCAAGCCCTTCAAACCGGATCTGTTCAAGATCAGCCTTCTGGGTTTGTTCGTGGGTCTCGGTTCCGGCGGCGGGGCGGCTTACCTCCGGGAAATGTTGGATTCCTCCTTCAAAAAAGCGGAAGAGGTGGAATCGGCTCTCCGTCTCAATGTCTTGGCCTCCATTCCGAATCTCGGAATCACGGCGAAAAGGAGAAGAAAATCGGCCCGCATGACTGAAAAATTGGATCCGACACTTGTCTCCATCACCGAGCCTATTTCCATCGCCGCGGAGCAGTACCGGGTCGTGTGTGCCAAGCTCAATAAACTCTCAAAGGATCGGGGTCCGCGCGTCATTGCGGTGATGAGCTCCATTAAGAGCGAGGGAAAGACTCTGACCTCGATCAATCTTTCCGCCTCGTTGGCCAAGGATTTCGACCGCCGGGTTCTGCTGCTCGAGGCCGACTTCAAAAACCCGACACTGGCCCGGCTTTTGGGGAGGACGATGAACGGGGGGCTGACGAGTCTCTTGTCCAAGAAGACGGATCTGGCCCATGTCGCCATGACCTATTTTGACGGCCGCCTCACGGTCGTTCCGGCCGGAAAGAGTTTTGGCGACGATCTCCGTCTTTTGGGTTCGGATGAGGCACGGGAATTTCTGCGGAGGGTGAAGACGGATTATGATTATGTTTTGTTGGATATTCCGCCGATTCTTCCGATGGCCGACGCCAACGTGATCACCGAACTGGCCGACGGAATGATTATGGTCATCCGGGCAGGACAAACGCCCCAGCATGTCGTGAAGCGGGCCATGGCCGACGTGGACACGGGAAAGGTTCTCGGCATCGTTTTGAACAATGTCAGCTCATACATGTCACACTATTATTACTATCATCACCAGGCAAAGAAGGGCTCCTAATCCAAGCGGCCGTGATTGTTTTCAGGGTGCTTGAGCCTCCCGCTGTTTCAACAGATCCCGCCATTTCTCCGGTCCTTCCTCGATCTTAAAATTCTTCGTGGCGATGAACGTTCCGTCGAAGTACAGGTTCACCTTGAATTTCCCCGCCCCGTACTGATTTCCCAAGAAATTCAAAAAGCCCGATTCATCCAGCGCGGATTCAAAGTCCGGATACCGGTACATGTCCAGGTCCAGGAATTGGACGATCATGCCGACCTTGTCGCTTACCATGATCTTAATATCGAACTCCCGATGCATCTTTTGATAACGGGACTGCATCTCCTCCAGGGGCATGGCTCCGGTAGAGGCGGTTCGTGTGATTTTTCGCACGTACTCTTGAAACATGCTCCAGATCCAGCCGTGATAGGGATCGTCTTGTGGGGATGTCATGGTTTCGCCGTCTCCGCGTCAGGTTGTGAGGCGCCGGTAGATCCGGGGGAGCCGCTCCGGCAATGAGGCGACCCGGTCGATAATCGTATGATTGACGTCGCCGTACATTTCGGTCACGTAACGGCTGGCTTCCCGGTCGATCGTGATGCAGTAAGGGTGAATGCCGGCCATCCGGGCTTCCCGCAAGGCCATCTTGGTATCCTGAAGGGAGTGCGTCCCGGCGTAACCCGCGTCCAGGGGCTTTCCGTCGCTCAACAGGAGGAGCAGGCGGGTCCGGGCCGGTTGCTGTTCGAGCTTGGCCCGCGCATGCCGGACGGCCGTCCCGTCCCGGTTCTGATTCAGCGACCGCATCGCGCCGATGCGGTCATGGACGGATGAATTGAAGGGATCCTGAAAATCCTTAATGATATAAAAATCCACCCGGTCCTTCGAATCTCCTGAAAATCCGTAAACGGCAAACCGATCACCCACGGCCTCGAGTGCCTCGGCCATCAGAATAAGAGCCTCCTGTTCGATCTCAATCACGCGCTTCCGCGTGGCGGGAATCTGCCGGCTCGTCGATCCGCTCATATCGATGAGAAAGGCCACCGCGACGTCCCGGAGGCGCTTTTCGTTCCGGATGTAAAGAGAATCCGAAGGCGCCTGGCCCCGCCGGATCTCGGTCCGAGCCTCAATCACGGCGTCCAGGTCCAGGTGCTCCCCGTCAATCTGCCGTTTGATCTTCCGAAAAGCCTCCGGCCTCAATCCCTGAAAGTGCCGCCGGAGCAGTCGTAATACGGGCCCGTAGGAGGCCATGGTTCGCTCGACGATGGAACCGGATTCCGGGCTTAAACGGTGTTCAAAGAGACGGCACCAGTTGGGACGGTATTCCTGCACCGCCTCGTCCCATTCGTCGTAAGTGAAGAACCGGTCCGGGGAGGACTCCACATGGATCGGGGTGCTGGAGGCGGTTCTGGATCCTGTCTCTGCGGCCGTTTTCACGGCGGCCGTTTCGGCGTGTGAGTCGCCCGGGGCTCTCCCCCGGGAATCGGGCCGCGGCGTCGAACGGTCCGGCTTGGAATCGAACCGGGACGAGTCGATCGTAACCGTCTCGTCTTCCGGGCGGGATCGAGTCCATTCGGGATGCATCTTCCCGCGGTAGGAAAAGGTCGAGGAAATCGTCCCGGCGGCGCCCGGATGGCGGGCCGATGACGGGTCGGCCGAAGGATCCGGTTCGTTTTCCTTCATGCCGAGCGGATCCGACTCGCCCTGAACGCCCGGAAAGCGGCGAAGCTGTTCCTCCAGATACCGGTAAAGGCGGACCAGAACCCGGAACGTATCGCCGGACGAGGCCGCCGGATTCTTGACTTCGAGAAGCAGCTCGTAAGCGGTCGATACAATCTCAGCCAGATCCAAGGGCGCCTCCGTCGTGTCCGTGACCGAGAGTTGGAGAAGGGCCTCATGGACGGCCGCGCGCGGGGGAAGGCCTTCGAGCGCGGGCCGGGACTGGAGATCGAAGTCCACGATCCGGTCCATGTCGCGTCGAACGCCGGGGTACTCGGTCCGAAGCCGAAAATCGATCCGGGCATCTTCCAATATCGACCAGAGCGATCGCGCCCAGGCCGGATCTGGAAACAGTCGGAAAAAGTCGCCCGCCGTCCGGATCGAGAGTGCGTCATCCGCCGCTTTCCCGTATTCGGAGCATACCGGCTCGACCAGATCCCGCATCGCGTCCAGCGGAGGCTCGTAGGTGCCGAATTCGAGATGGCCGGCTTCGTGAAGTGTCGTGACCTTGTAAAGTCTGAAATTGTCCTCATCGTTGGAGAACATCCGGATGCGATCCGGCAGATAAATCGTCCGCCCGTCCGTCGTCGGGGAGTCGCCGACCGTCTGTCGAAGGTTCTCCGGAAGGTCCCGCGTCGACTTGATCGCGACCGCCCGCCCGGACAGACCCTCGGCAAACAGGGTGAGCGTCCGGCCGACCGTCGCAAGGGAAATTCCGCCGATGAGGCGCTCCGTTGTGTCCTGGCCCGTTTTTGATTGCCCGCTGAAGTAGGCCTTTGCGCGTTCGGGGTTCTGGGACAGGAGGCCGAGTCCGGCATCCACCCACGCGATGACGTCGGCCGGGTCGCCTCCGAGGGTCTGAAACATTTTCGAAACCTGGCGGAAATAATCCATGACAACGGACGGTTCATGATCCGCCGCATCGGCCAGCCGCCGTCCCTGTGACAGAACGAGCCGGCGGTCGGCCGGGGTCCCGAATTCCCGGAGGATTTCCGGACATGATCGGAGGTAATCCATCCCGATGGCGACGGACCGGCCGGTCAGGATCATTCCGAGTTCCAAGAAGGGCCGCCGGAGGTCGGCCGGCTCCAGTCCGGAAAGGATTTCGGAGCTGAGCCGGAAATATTCGATGACTTTCAAATAATCGGGCTTTCCCAGCACGTTCGGCTCGACCAGGTGACGACCGAGTTGAACCCAGAGCGGCAGATCACCAATCGAGATGCGTCGCAGGACCTCGGGACTGATCCGGAAGAATTCAACGGCCAGGACGCTGTCTTCCTCCGCCAGTCTCCGCCCAATCTCCATCCAGGAGAGAAGCGCAGCCGTGTCCAGTTCCTCCGGAAGCTGAGTTCCGGCCCGGAGAAAATCCATCACTACGCCGTGATGCCCCTCGCTCAACTCGATCCCGAGGGAGAGGAGGGGAGGCCGTCTTACGGGAGGAATCACCCCCAACAAATCCGGGCTCTCGGAAAAATATCTTTGCGCCGCGGTCGAAGACTGGGAGGCCGTGGAAATTCCAAGATCCAGCCAGGATATGGCCGAATTCGGGTCGAGGGATTGCAAGACGGCGGCGAGTCTCGGAATGCCGACGGCCGCCGAACGGGGAGAGACACGGATTAATTCTTCCAGCAACTCGAGAAGGGTGGTGCGATCGGAGGGGATCAGGGCGGACAGCGCGTCCATCAAGGCTTCCCGGGGGGCGGGCGCCATTTCGCGTGCACAGAATTCGGTCAAAAGCGGGGGAAGCGACATCGGTGGGACGAAGGCCGGCATGACGGATCAGGGGAAAATACTGTTGACGATCTCCGCGATGCTCCGGTGCATGTCGGGATCGTCCGTGATGGGCTGTGCCACGGCCGCTTCGCACGCGATCCGCGGTTCGACGCCCTTTTGGATCAATTCACCGGCATAGACCAGCAGTCGCGTGCTCACCCCTTCCTCCAGCCCGTGATTTTTCAGATTCCGGACCTTCTCTCCCAGCCGGACGAGCCGCCGGGCGTCCTCCTCGCCCAACCCGGCCTCGCGCTGCAGGATCCGGACCTCCGTATCCCGGGGTGGGTAGCCGAACTCGATCGCGAGAAACCGCTGCTTTGTGCTTTGTTTGAGATCCTTGATTACGCTCTGGTATCCGGGGTTGTACGAAATCACCAGCATGAATTCATCGACGGCCTCGATCACCTGGCCTTTTTTTTCGATGGGAAGGATCCGCCGGTCGTCCGTCAGGGGATGGATAACGACCGTCGTGTCTTTTCGGGCCTCGACCACCTCGTCCAGGTAGCAGATGGCGCCGTGTTTGACCGCGAGCGTCAGCGGCCCGTCCGCCCAGACCGTCTCGTCCCCCCGGAGAAGATAACGCCCGACGATGTCGGAGGCGGTCAGATCTTCGTGACAGGCGATCGTGACCAGCGGGCGCTTGAGCTGATAGGCCATGTGCTGGACAAACCGGGTCTTGCCGCAGCCCGTCGGGCCCTTGAGCATGACCGGAATCCGGTTGGCATGGGCGGTACGAAACAGGTCGACCTCATGGCCGACCGGCATGTAAAAGGGCTCCTGCGCGATGCGGTACTGGTCGATCTCGAGCTCCAGCCCTTTGAGATGTTCGGTCGTCATGATCTGGATTTGATCGGGTGGGTGAGCATGAAGATGATCACGGCCAGAATCGTTCCATTAAACAGGATTTGCTTGTACAAGTACGTAATTACTGGATCAACCTCGTAGGCCTTGAACAGGATCCCCGCGGCCACCGCGAGACAGATCACGCCCCACTTGTGCCAGGTTTCGACGCTGCTGTGGACGAACAGGATGATGCCGAAGAGGAACATCAGGACGGGCGCCATGCCAAGATCATCCTGCAGCGAAAGCAGGATGTTCAGAAACCCCATGATGATCATGGTGAGGCCGATCAGCCGTTCGACAGACAACAGTTTTTTGTCCATGGCGTATCCTCCTGAATCCGCTCGAGCCTAGCACAGATTCCGACGGAGTGTCAACGTGGCGCCGGAGCCGGGCCGCACCGGCCGGAGGCCGGATCAGCCGATGATTTTGAGGGACGGACGGTTCGCGTTGTGGATGCTGATCTGGGCCGCGATCGCCTTCGAGATGGCTCGAAACGCCTCGGCCGTGGGGGAATGAGGATGCGAGACAATGACCGGCTGTCCGCTGTCTCCCCCGACCCGGACCTCCGGATCGATCGGGATTTCGCCCAGGAACGGCACTCCCAGTTTTTCTGCGGCGAGTTTCCCCCCGCCGTGGCTGAAGATCTCGGTTCGCTCGTGGCAATGGGAGCAGACAAAATAGCTCATGTTCTCAATGATGCCGAGGACGGGGACGTTGACCTTTTGAAACATGCCCAGCCCCTTCTTGGAATCGTGCAGTGCGACGTTCTGGGGCGTGGTGACGATGACGGCACCGGTGAGCGGAACCAATTGGGAAATCGAAAGCTGCGCATCGCCTGTTCCCGGCGGGAGATCCACGAGGAGATAGTCCAGCTCACCCCATTCGACGTCCCGGAGGAACTGCTGGATCGCCCCGTGAATCATCGGGCCGCGCCAGACGATCGGCTGGTCCTCGGGCACAAGGTATCCCATGGACATGAGCTTGACCCCGTGACTTTCAGCCGGAATCAGCTTGTTGCCGGATTGGCTGGGCGGTTTATCGGCCCCCATCATCATGGGGATGTTGGGTCCGTACACGTCGGCGTCCATCAGCCCGACCCGGGCTCCCGTCTCGGCCAGGGCGACCGCGAGGGTCGCGCTGACGGTGGATTTTCCCACCCCGCCCTTGCCGCTGCTGATCGCGATGGCATTTTTCACGAGCGGAATGTAATCCTCCTTGACGCCGCTGATCCCCTTGGTGACATTGGAGGTCATGTTGATATTCACCTTGGAAACTCCCGGCAGATTGCCGATCAGTTTTTGGGCCTCGTCCCGCATTTGATCTCGAACCGGGCAGGCCGGCGTGGTGAGGACGATGTCAAACCCGACCTGGGAATCCTGGATCTTGATGTTTTGGACAAACCCGAGCGCCACGATATCTTTGTGGAGATCCGGATCCTGAATCTTGCTCAAGGCATCCAGAATCTCTTTTTCGGTAACGGCCATCAACATTCTCCTTTGCGATGTAAGGCTTCCTTGGTCTATTCTACGGGCCGTCGGAATTGTTCGTCAATGGGTATTTAGCGCTACATCGGGAATTCGGACGGGGGTGTCACGTTTTGCCAGCCTTCGCCGGACAGATTTCCCAGGAAATCAACGAGATCCCGCTTTTCCGCTTCCGTGAGCTCGAGCGGGATGATCAGCGAATCCTGGAAGGGGTTCTTGATCCCCCCCTGGTTGTAAAAGTTTACGACATCCATCAGGTTAGCGAACCGCCCGTCGTGCATATATGGCGCGGTTCGGGGGATTTCACGCAGGCTGGGTGTCTTAAAGGCCCCCATATCCTTGGGATCCTTCGTGACGTTAAACCGTCCGGTGTCGACCGTGTCCTTGTCGAAACCGATTCCCAGATTGTGGAACTTCTCATCCGTGAAATTGAATCCCGAGTGGCATTTCGTGCACCGGGCCTTTCCGCGGAAGAGTTCCAATCCGCGCTTGGCCGAGGCCGAAAGGGCGTTCTCATCACCTCCGACGTCGAAGCGATCAAACGGGCTGTTTCCGGACAGGATCGTCCGTTCAAAGGCCGCAATCGCCTTGCCGACTCGATCCACAGTGATCTCGCCTCCGAAGACCTCTTTGAATTCATGCTGATATCCGGGAATCTTATTCATCTTCAAGAGCATTTCATCGTAATCGACGAACCCGTGCTCGATCGGATTCACAAGGGGTCCGACGGCTTGGGCTTCGAGGGTGGCGGCCCGTCCGTCCCAGAACTGGAGTGTGCTGAAGGCCCGGTTGATCGCCAACGGGGCGCTGCGACCCCCTTGCTGATGATGAATCCCGGATGAGACGGGCTGGCCGTCGGTGAAGGCCAGAGCCGGGATGTGACAGACGGCGCAGGCGATCGTGTTGTTCCGGGAAAGGCGCTTGTCAAAAAACAACTGGCGGCCCAGCTCGATCTTCTCCTTCGTCAGCGGGTTATCCTTGGGGACCACGAACTGATCGGCGTCCAGCCCCAGCGGAATTTCCGGCATTGCGGATGAAGCCGCGTAGGAGGTCGGCGGGATCGTCAGGCCCATCGCAAGCGCGGCCAAGGTCAGAAGATGGGACGTCTTTTTAAGAAAGGAACGAATGGATTGTTTCCGTTTCATCGTGAGATCCTCCTTTTTAAGTCAAAGATCCTTGGCCAGCTGATCGCGTGCCTCCGGCGAAAAGACCGTTCGTGCGGAGTAATGAGGATGATCCACCACCAGCGCGGCCGGAATCCCTCCCTTTTGGAAGTCGGTCCGCTGCGGGGGAGAGAAATTAAACCGGACGTAATGCACCGCGCTAAGCTTGTCCTCGCGGCTGTGACCGGACTCAAATCGGCCATAAATCCGGTCCGGACCGAGCTCGAGGAAAACGCTGCGGCCGTTGTCGATGCCGAAAAGTTGATCCAGCCCCTCTTTGATCCGGTCCGATTCGGTGATCTCGATATAGAGCGTGGCGGACAATTCGCCGGGCCCGGGAATCAGCGGATTGTAAGTGTCCAGCTCGTCCTGGATCTTCACCGGATCGTAAATATGCTCGACGCGCATCATTTCCTGAATTTGAAAGAGAACCGTTTCCCGGTTCTCAAAAACCACCGAGATCCGGTCGCCGAGCAATGCGCGCCTTCCCTTCTTCATGGCGATGATCCGTTCCCGAAAAGCCTTTCTGACGGACTCGTAATCCGAGAGCGGTTTGATGTCTTCCAGTCGTAGGGGGTTCATCGGGGCTTCCCTCGTCTATTTCAATCCGTAGGCCTTCTGCAGCACCTGGATCGGATGGACCGATTTTTTCCCGGTCCCCTGGGTGAGCGCCAGGCCGGAGAGCGGACAGTCGGACGCCACCGTGTCGGTCTCGGCATCCGCGGCCGCCGCGAAGGCCTTGCGCCCGACCTTGATCGAGAGGTCGTAGTACTCCCGCTTCACGCCGAAGCTGCCGTCATGCCCGGAGCATTTCTCGATCACCTCAACCTCGGTTCCGGGAATCAGCTTCATCAGGTCGCGGGATTTCAGTCCGATATTTTGGTCCCGGAGATGACAGGGCACTTGGTAGGCGACTTTCCCCGGGCTGGAAACAAAATCCTTCGCCAATCGCCCCCGGGCCTCGAGTTTCATGAGGTACTCGCAGAGGTCCAGCGTATTGGCCGCCACCTTGCGGGCCTCGTCCGTCGGAACGAGGTGCGGGTATTCCTTCTTCAGCATCAGACTGCAGGTCGGCATCGGCGCGATGATTTTGTAACCGGCGTCGACCGCGGCGCTCAGGCTCTTCAAATTCGAGGCGGCCTTACGGCGCGCGGTCTCCAGGTCTCCAATGTCGAAGTACGGCATCCCGCAGCATTCCTGCTGGGGGCAGGTCACCTCGACCCCGTTCTTGTCGAGGACCTGGAGAGCGGCCTTTCCGATCTCGGGATCATGACGATTGACATAGCACGTATAGAAGAACGCGACCTTTTCGGGTTCGGGGGTGGCAGGCGTTGCCTTCATCCCGGCCCCTCGGCTTCCCCGGAACCAGGAAAGAAAAGACCGGCTATGGAATGTCGGGAATAGCCGATCCCGGTGAACGCCCAGCGTTCCTTCCAGGATCCGTCGAAGGGTCGGGTTCCGGAGGGCCCAATTGGCGAGCGGCGCGACTATTCCGCCGAGCCGTCCCATGAATTCGACATTGACCAACAGGCGATCCCGGAAGCGGGCGGTCGCCCGGCCGGCCTTCAGATTCTTTCCCCAGAGCATCAGACGCGGAAAATCCAGATCGTAGTTGTGCGGTGGACAATAGGGGCAGTGATTGAAGCAGAGCTTGCAATAGTAGCAGAGGTCCACGACCTGATCCAATACCGGTTGGACCAGGGCGTTCACCTCGCCGTCCTTGTCGTCGATTCCCCTGAACAGCACGTCAAAGGACGGGCAGAGGTTGAAGCATCTCCGACACCCGTTGCAGATTTCATACACGCGCAACGTTTCATTCCGAAAGGCTTCCGGATCTTTGAATTGGGGCGAGTCGAAGGGGACCATACCGTTTTCCGAATGGTGAATCCGGACCCGGGGAGCTTGCAGCGAAGCTCCCCGGGTCCGGGGATCGATTCGATCCTGATATTATTTCTTTAACGTATCGAGTGCCTTGGTGAACCGCCCCGCGTGGGATTTCTCGGCCTTGGCCAGGGTCTCGAACCATTCCGAGATCTCCTCGAATCCCTCTTCGCGTGCGGTCTTGGCGAATCCGGGGTACATCTGGGTATATTCATACGTTTCGCCCTCGATCGCCGATTTCAGATTGGCCCCGGTGTCGCCGACCGCGACGCCCGTGACCGGGTCGCCGACCTCGGCCAGGAAATCAAAATGTCCGAAGGCATGCCCCGTCTCGCCCTCGGCCGTATCCCGGAATACGCCGGCGATATCCGGCTGGCCCTCGATATCGGCCCGGCGGGCGAAATAGAGATAACGGCGATTCGCCTGGGATTCTCCCGCAAAACCGTCTTTAAGATTTTGCCACGTCTTCGTGTCCTTGAGTGCTTTCTTGGTCATGGTTCCTTCCTCCTTTTCTTGGGGTTTTGGATCCGGGATTTGCAATTGCTGCAATACCCGTGGAATTCGACGCGATGACCGAGGATCCGGTACCGGTGCTTGACCTTCGGCGAGAGGGCGAGTCCGTCCAGCGTGTCGTCGTAGAGATCCTCGATCTTCTTGCAGCGCAGGCAGACGAGATGATGATGCGGGGCCTGGTTTGCGTCGTACCGGGCCTTGTCGTGCCAAAGACTGATTTCCGAGGCGATGCCGATCGCCTTGAGGTTTTCGAGGGTGTTGTAGACCGTGTTCATCGAGAGCGTCGGATAGGTCCGTTTCACCGAGGAGTAGAGGTCCTCCACGCTCGGGTGCGCCGTTGATCCGGCGAGTGCCCGGTAGATGGCGTAACGCTGGCTGGTGAATTTCAGCCTGCGATCCTGAAAATGTTTCCGAACCTGTTCCGGGGTCAGCAGCATCGGGATTAATTCCTAATTAGGAATAATTACTATTTACCATTTTCGGGGAAATGGTGTCAAGCGAAAAAGGGGGCGGGATTACCGCGCGGCCCGGGCCGGCACCTTGCGGCCTTCCTCCAGGTCCAGAAGATCGGGCCAGGCGGTGATGTCGGTCCGGTCGGGCGCCAGGCGCATCCGGATGGCGTCGAATCGGCGCTGGCTCTCCTCGTTCCGCGGCTTCCGGTTTTGAAAGGCAATGTTCCAGGCCTCGATCTCTTCGGGGCTTCGGGCCTTCGCGTTCTGGCGAATCCATTCGACAACACCCTGATCATCCCGGTTCCGGGCCGCGTCAAAGAACCGGTCGGCCGGGAGCTCGAGAAAATCCAGGAGCGCCTCGTCCAGCGGGCAGGGATAGATGTATTCGCCGTGGGTGCCCGCGGCCTTGGCCCTGGCTTTGTCGATCATGCGGGCGAGATGGAAATACGCGCCGAGCTTTTCGCCCGGGCTCCGGGGAAACTCGCGTGTCAGGTCCGGTGCGGCAATTTTCATTGGGCGGCTCCCTTGAGGATACGGTTACGGTTGTATTATACTGGCAGTCTATCGCACGGAGGTACGGAATTTCAAGCATGCCCCCATCCATCCGAATCGTCACCTTCGGCGACAGTCTGACAACGGGTTACCAATCGCCGGGTCCGGGCGGTTTTCTCGGCGCATCCACCCCCTACGGGGAATTCCTTCGGGGTTTATTGGCGGACACCGCAGAGGTCCTGATCCGGGCCGTCAACGGTGAGCTGACCGGGGAAATGGTCCTGCGTTTCGGCAGCGACGTCATTTCTCTGAAGCCGGACTATGTCGTAATCCTGGGAGGAACGAATGACCTGGGATGGGGTGCCTCGCCCCACGACGTGATGAGGAACATCGGTGCGATGTACGAACGCGCCCGGGGGGCGGGCGTTCAGGCCGTGGCCGTGACCGTTCCCTCCATTCGTGGCCTGGATCAATTGATTCCGCCGCGCCTGCTCCTCAACCGTCTCATCGTCGACTATTGCCGGAGTCGGTCGCAGCCTTGCGTCGATC
>Ga0055439_10000031_pt1 | contig 18891 bp, 17 predicted proteins | sample Browns_TuleB_D2_FD_57732 | JGI IMG/M metagenome (GOLD analysis project Ga0055439, IMG submission 57732) | Wetland microbial communities from San Francisco Bay, California, USA, that impact long-term carbon sequestration - Browns_TuleB_D2 | ecosystem: Environmental > Aquatic > Marine > Wetlands ...
GCGCCCACGATCTCGGCCTTTGTGACGGAATGACAGTTACAAACAAGGGCCGTATCCGACAACAGGGCCGGATCCCCGGGGCCGGACGAATCGCTGCTTCCGGTCAGCAATCGAGAACGTTCGGCCGAGATGTCCCGGCTGGACCGGATCATTTCCCGGACTTCACGGCTCCCGCTTTCATCCCCCAAGAAAATGGCCCCCACCACCCGCTTGTTCCGGATCACGAGTTTTTTGTAGACGGCCGAACCCGCGTCCATATAAACCAGCTCCTCGGAGCCGTCCTCACGACCTAGAAAATCCCCCATGGAGGTCAGGCGGATGCCGGCGACTTTCAGTGCGGTGGAGGTAACCGATCCACTGTAGACGCAGCTTCCGTGTCCGGTGATCGCGGCTGCCGCGACCTTGGCCTGCTCCAGAGCCGGGCCAGCCAGGCCGTACGTTCTTCCCCGGTGTTCGACGCATTCGCCGACGGCATAAACCTTGGGATGACTGGTCCGCATCGAGTCGTCCACAAGGATTCCCCGGTTTACGGCCAGTCCGGCCTCGCTCGCCAGTTTCACGTTCGGCCGGATCCCCGCCGTGATCAAAACAAGATCGGCCTCGATCGTATCGCCGGTCGTCAACCGGACGGCTTCGACTCTTTCATTCCCTAAGATCTCCTCTACCGTGCAACCGGTCCGGACCCGGATCCCCATCTTTTCAATCCCCGTCTTGAGAATCGCACCCGCCCTTTCGTCCAGTTGTTGCTCCATCAAATGATTCATGAGGTGCACCACGGTCACGGCCATCCCCCGGTTGGTCAGACCGCGGGCGGCTTCCAGGCCCAGGAGACCGCCGCCGATCACCACGGCTCGGTAGCGATCAACCGACCAACGGATCATCGCTTCGGTATCGGCGATATTGCGGAAAGTAAACACGCCCGCCCGGTCGGCGCCTCTCATCGGCGGGATGAAGGGCAAACTGCCCGTGGCGATCAGCAATTGATCAAAGCCGTGACGTATGCCGTCCTGTCCGATCACGACCATCTTTTCAAGGTCGATTCCGCTCACGGACGTTCCGCCGTGAAGCCGGATGTCGTTTTCCTCATACCACCGACGATCGTTGAGTAAAATTTCATCAAAGGTTTTCGCGCATGCCAACACGTCCGAAAGGAGAATGCGGTTGTAATTGGTGTGCGGCTCGCCCCCGAATACGGTGATAGCGGGCCGGGACGGTTGCTTCACGATCTCTTCAAGCGTCGCCGCCCCGGCCATTCCGTTACCGATCACGAGGAGTCGAGTGGCATCACGATTCATGATTTGTGCGACCTCCCGGAAGCCCGATTCCATATTTCCTGCGCCACGTTTCGCTCAATTTCGCATCCTTGCTCTGGCCCCGAAGTCTCTTGATACCGACAGGATCCTGCCCGAAGGCCCGGATCGCCCGTAGCCATTTGACGCTCTTGAAACCCTGAAGAAAGGGCACCACCAGACGGAGGGGTGCGCCATGCGGCTCGGGCAGGGACGCGCCGTTGAGTCCGTACGCCAAAAGGACACGCGGATCGTGGGCCTCCTCACGGGAAAGTGTCTCAAAGTAATGCCCGTCGCGCGAGTAGAACGCAAAATGACCGTCCGGGGCGGTCTCAAGCCCCGCTTCCTCCAAAAAATCCCCCAAGCGCAGACCCTCCCATTCCACCTCCTCGGACCAATTAAATATCTGGCAGATCATCGGTAGCCGCAGCCGGACCCGTGGAAGGCGTCCCAGAGATGTCCAGGTTATAAACTTCGGGATTCCGTCCAGGCCGCAGACGCTGATCTTCAGCGCCTCCAATGGAACGGGTTCCGGAATCGGATACATGCAGAGCACCGGAAGGGGCTCGGCCTCAAAATCGATCCGCGCGAACTTAGCCGCGAATTTTGGCGGCGTGATTCCCTCTCTTCTCATGCGAACTCCTTCGATCCTTCGCTTGAGCAAGCTTCGTGCCAAAGTCACGAAGGGCCTTGGATGTCCGGATAAAACATTTAAAAATTAAATGATTCTGGAAAAACGGGAGGGATTGAAGGAATGATCGGGGAATTGAGGATCAGACAATTTTGTATAGGGATCTACAATTCTGACGTAGGTGCGGGGATCTTGTACTTCTTGATTTTATAACCCACCTGCCGCGGCGTGATTCCCAGCATTTTAGCCGCACGGGATTGCACCCAGCCGCATTTCTTGAGGGCTTCGATCATTTTTTCGCGCTCCAACTGTTCGACCGTGTTTTGGAGCGTCGGTCCCGCGGTTCCCGTAGAGCGGGTGACCTCCTGGATATCCTGAAAGTAGTTGGCGATGCTTGCGGGCATGGTCTGGAAAGTGATTTGAGGCGATTCGGCCATGATGACCATCCGCTCGATGCAATTCTCCAGCTCGCGGACATTGCCGGGCCAATGGTACCGGATCATCAGGCCGAGGACATCGGGCGCGATCCGGACCTGCTTCCGGTTTTCCTTGTTGCTGCGGGACAGGAAATGCTCGATCAAAAGCGGGATGTCCTCCCGCCGTTCCCGCAGCGACGGGAGGAATATCGGCACAACGTTCAGACGGTAGTAAAGGTCCTCGCGGAAGGTCCCCTGTTGAATGGCGGACTCCAGGTTGCGATGCGTCGCGGCCACCAGGCGGACATCCACCGACATCGTCTGTGTTCCGCCGACGCGTTCGAACCGTTGTTCCTGGAGCACCCGGAGTAGCTTGACCTGGGTCGGAAGCGGAATGTCCCCGATCTCGTCCAGGAAAAGCGTGCCGCCGTCGGCCAGCTCGAACCGGCCCTTCCGAAGCTGCGTCGCCCCCGTAAAGGCCCCGCGTTCATGGCCGAACAGCTCGCTTTCCAGCAGGGTCTCGGGCAGCGCGGCGCAGTTGATTTTGATGAACGGCCGGTCGGCCCGGGGGCTGTTGTAATGGATCGCCCGGGCGATCAGCTCCTTCCCGGTTCCGGATTCGCCCCGAAGGAGCACCGTCGCTTTCGACTTGCAGACCTGGAGGACCGACCGGAATACCTCGTCCATGACCTTGCTCTGGCCGACGACATTCCCGATCCGGTACCGGTTTTTCAGCTCGCTCTGAAGTTTGATATTCTGCTCGAGGAGCTCCCGTTTTTCCCGCGAGACGGTCTGCTGGAGTTTGACGGCCTGGCCGATCAGGGAGGTCACGACGGTGAGCGCGCGAACGTCGTCCTCAAAATCCGGGGAGCCGTTCTTAAAAAGCCGGTCGACACTCAGAACGCCGATCGTCTCGCCCCGAATTTTCACCGGCATGCAGAGAAAGGCAATTCGTTCCTTCGTGATGTCCCCGCGCGCGCGCGTCCGATTCAGGAAGAGCGGCTCCCGTCCCACGTCGGGGACGATCATCGGCTCCCCTTTCTCGAAAACCCTTCCGGTCACGCCCTCGCCGATCTTGAACCGGCCGCGGGCCATCTCCTCCGAAGAGAGCCCGTGCGCGGTATCGATCACCAGGTCGCCCGTCTCGGGATCGAGGAGCGTCAGGGTTCCGCGCCGCATGTCAAGGACGGATGCGAGAATTCCGAGGATCCGGTTCGAGGTTTCCTTCAAATCCGGGGAGGCGACCAGCGCACGGCTGATTTCATACAATGCCGTGAGCTCCGCGATCTTCCGTGGCGTCTCTTTTGTGTTTATGCCCATCCGCGGTCACATAAAGAGGCGGCCGATTCGGTATGATCCCGGGTCCGGAGGGGGTTTGATTCTTCCGCGAGGAGCATCGATCGCTTCGTAATCGTACGCGTCTCGTTCCGCTCCGGGGCCGTCTCGGCATGGCCGATCTGCTCCGGGCGCATCGAAACCTCGAACGCATTCTGGATCAATCCACCGCACGGATCCTGCTTCCGGCGACTTGGACCTTCTCGACTCAGGCTCGGCGACCTCCGGGTTCGTTTAAACGCAAAAGGCGTCTCCCTTCCCTTGAAAGAAGACGCCCTCGTCATGGACACGACATTGTGCATTTTTTTATACCATAGAAGACAACCCGGAGTCAAGAGAACTGAACGGCTCACTTGATCTGCGGTTCCTTGTAGTGGTTGGTGACCGGAAGGCGCCGGTCCTTTCCGAAGGCGCGCGAGGTGATCTTGATCCCGATCGGGGCCTGACGGCGTTTGTATTCGCTGGCGTCCACCATCCGGATGACCTTTTCCACCGTCTTCCGGTCGAATCCCATCGAGAGCATCTCCTCGTAGCCGACGTCCTCCTCGACGTAGGCCAGTACGATCGGGTCCAGGACCGGATAGGGGGGAAGCGTATCCTGATCCGTCTGGCCGGGCTTCAATTCGGCCGACGGCGGTCGCTTGAAAATTCGTTGGGGAATGATCGCCTTTTTATCCTGACCGTTGCGGTGGTTCGCCAATTCGTACACCAGGGTTTTCGGAACATCTTTTATCACGGCGAAGCCGCCGGCCATGTCCCCGTAGAGCGTGGCGTAGCCGACGCTCAATTCGCTCTTGTTGCCGGTCGTCAGCACCAGCCATCCGAATTTGTTTGAAAGGGACATCAGAATATTGCCGCGTATCCGGGCCTGGAGATTTTCTTCCGTCGTGTCGACCGCGCGGCCCTTAAATTCCTTGGCGAACATTTTCAGGTACGTCTGAAAGACCTCCTTGATCGGCACGACGAGAAGTTTGATTCCCATCGCCTTCGCAAGAAGATGGCTGTCTTCATCGCTGGCGTTGGACGTGTACTGGGACGGCATAAACACGCCCACCACGTTTTCCTTCCCGAGCGCGTCGCAGGCCACCAGGGCGGTCAGGGCCGAATCGATCCCCCCGCTGATGCCGATGACGACCTTCGAAAAACCGTTCTTGGATACGTAGTCCTTGACGCCCAAGGTGAGCGCACGGTAGATTTCACCCAGCGGATGGATCGGCTCGTGGGATCTCGGGTGGAGCGGCCTCTTCTTGGTCGCCTCCGCGCGGTGGGAAAGGAGATACCGCCTCACGGGCGGCTTCTGGGCCATGAAGGCCAGCTTATTCTGGCGGCGGCGCGGATCGTGAAGTCGCGCCCTGGAGACTCCGTCGATATTCAAATCGGCCAGGATCAGCTCCTCCTCGAAGGGCTGAGCGCGGGCCAACACGATCCCGTTGGGATCGACAATGATGCTCTGTCCGTCAAATATGAGTTCGTCCTGCCCCCCGATCATGTTCGCGTAGGCCACGATCACGCTGTTATCCCGCGCCCGCGTGGACAACATCTGCTCCCTGAACTTGGTCTTCCCGCGATGGTAGGGAGAGGCGTTAATACTGACAATCACCTCGGCATCGCCCCCCAGCGTCTGGGTAAGCGCGGGTCCCTCCGGATGCCACAGGTCCTCGCAGATGTTCACGCCGACCACGACGTCCCGGACCACAAGAACGGGGCACTCGATTCCCGCCTGAAAATACCGGTTTTCATCGAAAACACCGTAGTTGGGCAGGTGGATCTTGTGATAGATCGTCACGAGTTCCCCTTCGTGAATCAGGGCCGCGCCGTTGTACGTGTCCCCCTGCCGGTCCACGACGCCGACGACGGCGGTGATTCCCTTGGTCTGCTTGATGACGCTCTGGAGCGCCTGAAGGTTGTCCTGGGCAAATTGCGGTTTGAGGAGGAGGTCTTCCGGAGGGTATCCGGGGATGGCCATTTCCGGGAAGGCGACGAGATCGGCCTCCATGGCCTTCGCCTTTTCGATGTACTCGCAAATCTTATCGGTATTGCCCTCCAGATCCCCCACCGTGCAGTTGATCTGGGCCAACGCAATACGCAACGTTCGCATTCTCCACCCTCCTGGGTTATGAAAGGCCGAATCGGGCGTATCTACTCGCGGCGAATTTCCGAGGCCAGGATGACCGCCTCCGCGATTTCCTTCATGCTCTTGCGGGTATTCATGCTCTGTCGTTGAAGGATGCGGAAGGCCTCGTCCTCGGCGATTCGTTTCTCCCGCATCAAAACGCCCTTGGCCCGCTCGATGATTTTCCGGCTCTCGAGCGCCTCCTGCATCTCGTTCGACCGGCGGGCCAGTTTCGTGTTTTCGATCGCGACGGCCGCCTGGTTGGCGACGGCCTGCAGGATCTTGATCTCCTCGTCGTAGAATTTATGTTCATGGGACGTATAACTGTTGATCACCCCCACGGCGCGGTCCCGAATCATCATCGGAACGGAAAGCAGGGAACAGAGCCCTTCCTTCCGTGCCAGATCGCCGTACATGTACCCCGTCTCGCGGGTGACGTCCAAAACGGCGATTGGCTGCCTTTTCTTCACCGCCTGTCCGCTGATGCTCTGTCCGAGTTTCAAGTTGGCCTTTTTCCGGTACTCTTCGCTCAGGCTCTGCGTGGCGACGATTTCCAGCTCCTGTTTCTCTTCATCCAGCAGCATGATCGAGCAGATGGTCGAGTTCATCATCTCGGCCGTCATGGCCACGATGAGATCGAGGATCTCCTTCAAATACCGGTTGGAGGCGATGGTCTTGCTTACCTGGGAAAGGGTATCGATCTGCATCGCCTTCTTCGTCATATCCTCGTACAGTCGGGCGTTTCCGATCGCGCCGCCCACCTGCTGTCCGATCGTGGCCAGAAGCGCCAGCTCGTTGACGGAGTGATGATGAGGACGCTTGTGCTGAACGTTGATAACGCCGATCACCTCATTCTTCGAGATGACCGGGATGGACAGGAAGGCATGGAAGCGATCCTCGGGAAGCTTCTGGAAAACCTTGAACCGCGGATCGTCGCTCGCATTTTTTGGAATGGCGACGAGTTTGCGTTCCCGGGCCACCCATCCCGTGATGCCTTCCCCCAGCTCCAGCCGGACACGGCCGATCAGGCCGGGATGCGGATTCTTGGTCGCCTTGAGGACCAGCTCTTTGTTCCGGTCATCGTAGAGATACAAGAGACAGGCATCCGCTCGGGTCACCTGGACCACGATATCGATGATCTGCTTGAGGATATCGTCCAGATCCAAGTTACAGCTGATCGTTTCGCTGATTTGACGGAGGAGCTCCAGCTCGCGCGTCTTATCCGCCAGCGAGCGCTTCAGCTGCGCGATCTTATCCTCACTGGATTTGGGACGTTTCTCTTTCTTAATCATGGATTTCACACCCCACCGCGGACGCCGAGTGGATCAGACTATACCACATTTGGGAATCAAATCCAAGGAAGGGAGGGCGGAATCCTGCCTGAAATTCCATAAAGTCATAAGTAATAAATACTAATATAATCCATGGATTATGTAGATGATAACGAAAGAGGGGTCCCGGCACATCCTCCGGTTGGTACGGCTTGTGGGTTCCGGAATCACGGGAATGGAAAAAAAAGGCGCTCCGGCTCTTAACCGGAACGCCGATCGGTGAGGCCGGCTGAGGTTTGGAGTCTTGCACAAAGTTTTTATTTCATACCGCCGCCGGCAGGGTCCGGCCGCGCTCTCTCGCGCGACGCCTTAGGGACACAGATTAAAGTCGCCGATGGCAAAGGAAGTGGAACCCACCAGGGTCATATCCTGGTCAAACTGGGTTTTGCCCGAGATCGTATAAACCGCCGTGTAAATGGCCGGATCATTTAATGGAGATACGCCGGCTCCGCTCGTGAATTCCGTTTTCGTTTGGATGGGGACAAAGGCCAGCGTTCTCGACACGGTTTCATTCGCACTGACCTTCCAGGATTCCGAAAAGGTCTGCGTTGAGAGCGGAGGGGCCGGAACAAGGTTTTGGGCGCTCGGAAAATACTGGATTGTGTATCCCGTGAACTCGACATATTCCGGCGCGGGCGGGGAGGTCACGTTCGGTATGAGATTGGCCGTTATCGTCACGAGCGCGGAATGCGCGCCGAAAGGCTCCGGATCGTCCGCCGTTCCGTTCCCGTCGCAGTCCGGGGTCGTAAAGTACGCATCCACGTCCGGGGTATCCCCAAATCCAGTTACGTTATCCGTGGGTATGATGGCATCGATCGTTGCGCACATTCCCGAAGAATCCGCGCCGTCGCATTGCCCCGCGCCGCCGGTCTGCCCGCAGCCGAATGCCAATCCGAACAGGACCAATGCCACCCAGGGCATCCCCGTCCGCCACGACCCGAACCCAGTGATCCTTTTCACCCTAGCCTCCTTCTGTTGACGCAATGCCGGTTGCGTTCACAACCCCGCCCTCAACAGGCCGGCGATGTCCTTTTCCTCAACCGGTTTGACCGTGACCCGGCCCATTTCCCCGGCCAAGACAAAATGAATCCTCCCGCGGGAGACCTTCTTGTCGAGCGTCATGGCCCTAAGTATATCGGCGGCCCTCAATTTCGGCAAGGCGGTCGGAAGACCCGTTCGCGCAAGGAGATCGATTTGACGGCGGGCGACCGCGGGGGAGGACAGACCGAGCCGAACGGCCAGCCGCGCCGAAAAAGCCATTCCGATCGAGACGGCCTCGCCGTGCAGGTAGGTCCGGTATTTTGTGATCGTCTCCAGCGCATGCCCGAACGTGTGTCCGTAATTGAGAATCTTCCGGAGGCCCCCTTCCCGTTCATCTCTTTGAACCACTTCCGCCTTTATGGCGCAGGATCGACGGATGGCATGGGTCAGGGGTGCCGATTCCATCCGGAGAATCTTTTCCATGTTGTCTTCGAGATAGGAAAAAAACGCCTCATCCCAGATCACCCCGTACTTGATCACTTCCGCGAGGCCGGACACGAATTGCCGCCGGTCAAGCGACCGCAGAACGTCCGGGTCGATCAAGACCAGCTTCGGCTGATAAAAGGCGCCGATCAGGTTCTTCCCCCGGATATGATCGACGCCGGTCTTCCCCCCGATGCTCGCATCGACCTGGGCCGCCAGCGTCGTCGGGACCTGAACAAACCCGATTCCCCGCATGTATGTGGCGGCCGCAAAACCGGCCATGTCCCCGATCACGCCTCCCCCCAGTGCCAGCACGGTGGAGCCACGCTCGAATCGTTTCCGGACGAGCGCATCATAGATCCGGGAAACCGATTTGAGATTTTTGTGCCGCTCTCCATCGGGAAGAATGATGCGGACCGTTTCAAACCCGTCGGATTCCAGCGCGCGGCGGACCGTCGAACCGTAAAGTTGTCCGACCCGGGGGACGGTGACCACGGCCACCTGGCCCCGAAGTCCAAGCTTCCGCATCCGCTTCCCGATCCGGGGAAGAATCCCCTGGCCGATCTCGATCGAATAGCTCCGGCTTCCGAGGTCCACCCGGACGGGAGCTTCGGCCGCCAGGACGGACCGGATCATGTCCGCGACCTGCTGGGGTTTGCGGTGCGTCGTGTCGATCCGGTGATCGGAAAGAAGATAATAGGGCCGGCGGCGCTCAAGCAGATTCCGGATCGACCGATCCCGATCCTTCGACAGGAGAGGCCGGCTGAAGCCGGAGGTCCGTCGGAGAATGGCGGACGGGGCCGCCTCCAGGCCGATCAGGATTCCGCTACGCCGAAAACGGCGGAGGTTTACGGGGTCCATCACGACGCCCCCGCCCGTTGCAATGACACAGGATTCTCGTTGGGCCAGTTCCGCCACGACCATTCTCTCCAATCTCCTGAAATAAGGCTCCCCGGACTTGCTGAAAATCTCGGAGATCGTACGGCCTTCCCGTTCCTCTATCCGATGGTCCGTGTCCTCAAAGGACCAGTCGAGATTTTCCGCCAACCGCCTCCCGACCTCGGTTTTTCCTGTTCCCATAAAGCCGATCAGGACGATGTTCCTCATTCCATATTCATCGCGACTTCAATCGCGGGCCCGGCGGATTTCCTGGCCTGCGATTCCAATCCCACTCCCGTTATCCTCGTAGCATGTTCGCCGGGTCTTGATGTCAATCCCTGATTCGCCCGTTCGTCACTCCGGTCGAGATGGTTCCTCACCAGTTCTTGACATACCCCATATATCCGTCGTAATTGCGCTTCATCTCGGTCAGGCTGTCGCCGCCGAATTTTTCGGCCATGGCGGCGGCAATTTCAAAGGCGACAATCGCTTCGCCGATCACGCCGGCGGCCGGCACGGTGCAAATGTCGGATCGTTCCACCGTCGCCTCAAAAGGCTCCTTCGTCTTGATATCGACGCTTTTGAGGGGAGAATAGAGCGTCGAGATCGGCTTCATCGCCACCCGCAGAACGATCGGTTCGCCGTTGGTGACGCCCCCCTCCAATCCGCCCGCGTTGTTGGTTTTCCGGTAAAACGTCTCCCGGGCCTCGTCATAAAAAATTTCGTCATGGACCTCCGAGCCGAATCGCCGGGCCGCCTCGAATCCCATTCCGACCTCGACCCCTTTCATCGCCTGGATGCTCATCAGCGCAAAGGCCAGCCGGGCGCCCAGCCGCCGGTCCCACTGGCTGTAGCTGCCCAGGCCGATCGGAACATTTTCCACGATCACCTCAAAGACGCCGCCGAGCGTATCCCCTTTTTCTTTGGCTTCCCGGATTTTGGCGATCATTTTCTCCGCCGCCGCCGCGTCCGCGCAACGCACCTCGGAGGCTTCCGATGCGGACCGGATCGCCTCGGTGGTCATCCGGGCGGTATCGGCCTGAATTCCGCCTATTTCGCGGACATGACTCACAATCGTGATTCGAAACGGGCTCAAGAGGGCCTTGGCCACTGCCCCCACCGCCACACGAATCGCCGTCTCGCGGGCGCTGGCTTTTTCGAGGACATTCCGGATGTCGGTATGCCCGTACTTGATCGCCCCCACGAGGTCCGCATGTCCCGGCCTGGGCTTGGTCACCACACGTTGGGTCGCGGGGTCGCCGGGTTCAACCGCCATGATCTCCTGCCAATTCTTCCAATCCTTGTTTGTGATCTGGAGACCGATCGGACTTCCCAGCGTCATGCCCTTCCTCACGCCCGAAACGATTTCGACCCTATCCTGCTCGATTTTCATTCGTCCACCGCGTCCGTACCCCTTTTGCCGGCGTGCCAGATCTTCATTGACGGCCTCCTGGGTCACGGGCACGCCCGCGGGCATTCCTTCGATCACTGCCAGGAGCAGCTTCCCGTGGGATTCACCGCCATTCAGATACCGAAGCATCACCGAATACGCCGGGTTAACCGGGCGTCACCTTCCTAATCCTTGACGATATTGGGGGTGAGAAAAATCAGCAATTCGTTCTTGTTGTCGTGCTTGGTCTCGCTCTTAAACAACCATCCGAGGATCGGTATTCTCGAAAGGAACGGAATCCCGGATTCGGTACTGCTGTTCTCGTTTACAAAGATTCCCCCGATCACGGTCGTCTCGCCGTTCCGAACCAGCACCTGGGTCGTGGCCTCCCGTTTCGCAATGCTGGGACCGGCCGGACCGCTGAAGGCTCCGATGGAATTGCGGGTCGCCTTCACCAGCATGATGATGCTCTCATCCGACGTGATATGCGGAGTCACCTCCAGCGACAGATCGGCATCGACAAACGTTGTGGTCGGGCCGGTGTTGGCCGAGGACGTCTGGAACGGAATCGATTCGCCTTGATGGATATCCGCCTTGGCGTTATCCAAAGTGGTCACCTTCGGACTCGAGATCGTTTTGGTCATCCCATTGAGTTCACCCGCGGAAAGGCGCAAATCAAGATTGATGGGACTGTCCGTGAACCGTCCAAAATTGAATCCCACCGAGGGAACGGCGTTCATACCCGATACGCTGGCGGGCAGGTTCACCGCAAAATCCGGGGCAAAGGTGCCGAAGCCCGGTTGAGTGACTCCGGGACCTGTATTGATTCCCTGAACGCCGAACACGTTGTTCGACTGGATGCTGGTGAATCCGATCCCCCATTGAATACCCAGCGATTGGGCGAAACTCGTATCGGCCTGGACGATTCGGGCCTCGATCTGGACCTGGGGTGTGCGCGTGTCCAACGTCTTGGACAAAAGAGCCACTTCATCGATCACTCTTTGGATGTCCTTGATGATCAGGGTATTGGTCCTTTTGTCGATCGTAATGGACCCCCTCGGGCTGAGGTTCTTTTTGACCGTGGCGCCTAATTCCACGGCCTTGGCATAGTTCACATAGATGATCCGCGTAATCAGGTCTTCCGCCTTCAGCTTGGCCTCTTTGGACTGGGCCTCCTCGTCCTGTTGTTTGGTGATATTGGCCACCGTGGCGACCCGGATGATATTTCCCTCGCGGATCTGCCCGAGGTTGTTCATTTTCAGCACGATATCGAGGGCCTGATCCCAGGGGACATTGATCAGTTTCAACGTCACCTTCCCTTTGACATCATCGCCGATCACGATATTGAAACCGCTGACATCGGCCAACAACCGAAGCACATTGCTGATGTCGGCGTCCTGAAAATCAAGGGAGATCTTGCGGCCCACGTATCTTTTCTGCGGGGTCATTTCTTCCCGCTTCGATTTCAGCGAGGTCGTGCTTGCGGCCAACGTCTTCATCGCGGGAGCCGGTTTGGCCGCCTCTTTTTTCGCGGTTTTTTCCCGGGGCATTTCGGCCGTCTTCTCCGGGGCGGGCTCGGACGGCATTTCCGCGGACGGAGCAGGCTCGGGTTGTGTCTCCTCCGGCTTCGTTTGCATCGATGCCGCGGGGACCGGCGGCGGAGCGGGCTCGGCTGCGCTGACCGTGACCGCGACCTGTTTTCCGGATGGGTCGACGGAATAACTCGCCTTTTGCTTTAAATCGAATACCACGCGGACTTTTTCCGGTTTGGTGTGCTGACCGATGCGGATGCGTTTGACGAGCTTGCTTTTTACGGAAATCACATTCGGGTGGATGGCGTTCGAGACATCCGGCAGATCCAGAACAAGCCGGTTGCCGCCGACCAGGAAGGCGTCGGGTTTCAGGCTGCCGTCCGCCGTCAATACCACCGTGAACTCGTCATTGTTCGTCTCAATATCGAGCTTGGAGACGGTCGTGGCGGGTGAAATCATCGGCTCTGCCGGCACGGGAGTCTCGGCCACGGCCGGCGCCGGTGGAACGGGGACTTCCTGCGCGGCCTCCGTGGGGGCAGGCGACGCGGGCTCGGCCGCCGGTTCCGTTCCCGCGGCCGCAACCGGCTTATCCACATCGATGACAAGCTTTTCTCCATCCGCACGGACATGGGAGAGAACCGATTCGGAAAGTGTAATTTCCAACCGGACCACGTTGCTGGGCTCCTCCCCTTCGATCGGAAGGAGATCGGTGACCGCGCCCTCTCCGATGGAAATCCGGTCTTTGAACTTTCCGACCGAGCTGCCCGCCAGATCGACGATCAGTCTCGAAGGATCCGTCAGTTGGTACGACGTATAGACCAGCGGCTTCTGGCCCGCGACGACGATCTCCGTCTTGTCCGGAAGATCCGTTACGGCGATATCCTGGATGACGTTGAGCTCATTCTCAGGTTTTGTTTGATGCGGTACGGATGCGCATGAAACCGCCCCCCCTATAAATGCCAGGAGCAACAATCCATTGAACAGCCGCAAAACGAAAAGCGCCTTGGGTTTCATTCGCTCCCCTCCTTTTGGGGATGAAGATCCAACTTAACCTCCCTCACTTTTTTTTCTCCAAAAATATCCGTGTATTTTTCCTCGATGGTCAAATCACGCTTCGTGATTTGACGAACCACCCCTTTGTTCGGCCCGACCAGCGTCCCCACTCGGATCGTGTAGCCTTTTCCGTCGGGAGTTTTCACCATCGCGGAATATCCGAATCCCCCCCAAACAATGGCAATCAGTTGCAGTTCCCCGATTTCCGTACGAAGAAGCGGAGGAAGGCTCCTAAGGCTCTTGGCGGATTCGCTGGTCACCAGGATCGACCGGAACGGATCCCGCCGGCCTGCGGGATTGTATGTATAGGCCACCTGTGCGGGAACCGCCGGTGTCGGCTCCTCCGCTTCCGCGGGCGGATTCGGGGCGGCGGGGGCCGGGGCCGCCGGAGCCTTCGCAGGTCCCGGACGGACCGCCGAAGGTCCTTTGGGCGTCTGGTCTCCGCCACATGCCGAGACCAAAGCCACGAGGAGCCCGAACACGATGATGGTTTGCCGTCGATGCGTCATTTTATCTTGTCATTCCGCTCTGGATCCGGCCGCGGCCTTCCCCCTGGCTACCGGCGCTCTGCCCTTCCCCGCTTCGGGCTTCTTTTGCTCCGGCGGTTTGGGTTCCGGGGCCGCAAAGGCGGTCGCAACGAACGCGGTCTGGATCGTCAACCGGCCCCTTTCATAGTGGGGACTGCCCATCTTGATGTTGGTAATGTTGACGATCCGGGAGAGCTTGCTCACGCTGTCAAAAAAGGACGCGACCGTATGATATCCGCCTCCGATTTCGACATCCACCGGTATTTCACTGTACAGCCCGCTGGGATTGTCTTTTCTTGCTTCGGGTTTCCACAACTTGAAATCCAACCCTGCGCGAAGCCCCAGGTCCGAAACCTGCTTGAGCAGGCTCGCGACCTCGGCTTCCGGGGGAAGCTGTTCTTTTTTCTCCGCCAGTTGTTTTTCGAGCTCTTCGTTCTCCCTTTTCAGCTGCTCAAGTTTATCAACCTTGGCGCGATTGATTGCGATTTCGCCCTGCAGTTTGGCGATGTCATTCTGGAGTCCCACGATCTGATTGTTCTTCGGGAGATAGAACAACCACGAAAAGATCACCACAATGAGGATGACGATCAGGCCCAGGATGAGCATTTTCTGGTACGGCGGAAGGTTCTTGATAAAATCAAGGTTCATTCAAATCACCATCGTGCATCGGAGCTTGAAATTGTAGATCGGCACGTTCAATTCGGCCGCCTGACGCGATTCGATCAGTTGGATGTCGGAGAAAAATTTCGTGTTCTTCAGATTGTTGATGAATTCGACGATATCGGAATTGGTGATTGCCTTGCCGTCGATATCGACCTGCGAGCCCTGGGCCGAAATCGTTGTCAGCCAGATTTTGAGGGGATCCATGCTCCGGCTGATTTCGTCCAGCAGCCGAACCGGCGCGCCCTGATTCTTCTTCAACTGCTCGATAATGCGATTCTTCTCTTCCAGGATTTTCTTGTTGTTCTCAAAATTCTCCACTTCCTTGACTTTTTGTTTCAGCACGGTTAATTCCGCGTTGGCCTTGACCTTGTCGTTTTGAAGCTGGGAGATTCGGGAATCCAACAGATACCAGAAGTACCCGCAGCCGAGCAAAACAAAACCGATCAGCACGCCGGCGAGAACCAACTCATACTGGACTTCCATCTGTTTCTTGGCTTTGCGGGCCTTGGTAACCGCCAGTAAATTGATTTTGATCATCGATCGCCCATTTTCCGTATGGCGAGACCCACTCCCACCGCCGCCTGGGTGGCCACATCCTGAATCTGATCGGTATTGAACGCCTTCTTGTCGATTTCGATCCGATGGAAGGGGTTGGCCAGTTCCACCGGAACGCCGACACGTTCCCCCAGCAGCGTCGACAATCCCCGGATCTTCGCGGAACCGCCGCACAGGATGACCTTGTCGATATTCTCCTGCATCGACGTCGACTTAAAGTAATCGATCGATCGGGTGATTTCTCCGGCCACCTCGGTATTGACCGCATTGATTACCGTGTTGAGCGCTTCGGAACTGACCCCCTCCGCACTTTCGGACAACTTGGCCTGTTCCGCATCCGGATAGCTCAGGCTCATCTCTTTCTGAATCGTTTCGGTGTACCGGTTCCCGCCGATCGAAATATCGCGCGTGAACGCCGACATTGAATTCTTGAGGATGTTGATATTCATCACGCTGGCCCCGATATTGACCAGGGCGATGACTTCGCGATCCTGGACGTCGTAATTGATCCCATACATGTTTTCAAGCGTGAAGGCATCCACATCCACGACACAGGGGGTCAATCCGACCTCGGATACCAATGACGTGTAATCGTTGACCTTGTCCTTCTTCGCGGCTACCAACAGGACATTCATTTGCGGCTGGCCATCCTGGCCGTCGCCGGTCCCCAGAATATGGAAATCCATATTGACGTCATTGATATCAAAAGGGATATACTGTTCCGCTTCCCACTTGATCGACTCCTCCAGTTCCTCCTCCGTCATCACCGGAAGGACGATTTTCTTCACGATCACGGAGTGACCCGAGATGGAGATGGCCACGTCCTTCAGCTTGATTTTTTGTTCGGACAACAATTCCTTGAGGGTTTCGATGACGCTTCCCGCGTCCATCACCGTCCCGTCGACGATCATTTCGGGAGCCAGCGCTTTGATGCCGAATTTTTCCAGGACATAGCCCCGCTTCCCTTCCCGAAGTTGAACCACTTTCAGGGCGCTGGATCCGATATCGAGACCGAAAAGCGGCCGGGCTTTTGATAACGAAAATAACATGACGAACTTCCTCCCTACTCCTTCGACTTCCGGCACCGCGCTATCGACTGTTCCGGCTGTGCATGATTTTCCGGATTTCCTTCATATTGTGCTCGGAATAGAGCCGCCAATTCCGCCAGTCGCGCCCGACGTTCGAGATCAGCCCTTCTTTTTCCCAACGGAAAAGGGTTGCCTTTGAAATATCGAACAGCTTGCAGATATCTCTTGTCTTGTACTGCTTCCTCTTGACCTGCCGGGCCATGGATTCAACCTTATGATGTGAGCCGTTTCTTCTCCCCTATCGAACTGACAGTAGAAAGTATAGTTACTATATTCAAATTGTCAAGTTATTTTAATGACCCGACCACACCTACATTCGGCTGTCATATCAAGTTGATGTGGAATGCACAAAATTGGACACAAAAGCTGGTAGGGGGCCGGGAAACCACCCGGGGTCAGGATTTTCTTTGTTTGGCCAATACCAGACGATTGGCACCGGTCCGGATGGCCTCCGGCACATTTCTGTTCTTCGAAAGGAGCCCCAAATCCTTGGGCCGGATCTGAGGCAACAACGACATTGAAATCCCTAGGGGGGTCTTTGGATTGGTCACCAGTCCCAAAACAACCGAGTAGTTTTTAAGCCATTCCTTATTTTTCCCGACGACCCGAAGGATGTCATCCGACACGTTTCGGGACTGCGCGATCAATACGATCTCGTCCTCCGTGATTTTCGGACTGCTCAACACACCCAGAGCCACCTGGCGATTCGGGTCTTTCAACAGGAGGCTCCGCCCGTCCTTCCCGGCTTTGAGCGCGAATTGGACCTTTTCGGCCACGGTCATTTTCTGTATCCGTTGGTAGAGGCTGAGGTCCCCCAAGGGTTCGGGGTCCTCCTTCGTTTTCTTCGCGTTGGTGGCTGAATCTTTTCCCGGAGCCGTGACCGGTATCAACGCATTTTCCGCGCCGGGGGCCGGCCTATTCTTCAATTCATGAATTCGCTTCCTGAACTGGGCCGTTGCGGAGTTGAAGAGAAAGAGGAGCGTTTGCGGAAGGACACGGGGGTGAAGGATCAGGGTTTCCATCATCCGCTCGTTGCCATGATGATATTTTGCAATCTCATCCAGCAGCGAGCCGCCGGTCGATGGATCCTGGATCAATCCCATGAGCGTTTCCGGGAAGCAGTTCTCCAGATCGAACGTCAGCAATAGGGGCGATTTGCTTTTCATGAACCGTTATGACTCCCGGTGCACATCGCGGTGCCGAAGAACGACTTCGTACTGCGACGATTTCAACTCGTCATAAAGCCGATGGGTGATCGCCACCGAACGATGACGTCCCCCGGTGCATCCGATCGCGATCGTCAGGTAGGGACGCCCTTCCTTTTCATAAAAGGGTACCAGAAACGCCAAAAACGATTTCACGTGTTCAATGAATTTTTCCGCCTCCGGCTTTCGAAAGACGTACTCCCGGATCGATGGATGTTCACCCGAAAGATGTCTCAGCTCCGAAACGAAGTTTGGATTTTGAAGAAATCGGACATCAAACAGAAGATCGATTTCATAGGGAATCCCGTATTTATATCCGAAGGAGATGATGGACACGACCGGCTTCCGGCTGTCCCCCCGATCCAAGTAGTATTGCGCAACGACATCCTTAAGTTGTTGAATCGTAAAATCCGACGTATCCACGATCCGGTCCGATCGCTGTTTCAATTCCGCCAATTGATTTCTTTCCTGATGAATCCCTTCCAGAATCGGGCGATTCTTGGCCAGCGGGTGGGGACGCCGGGTCTCGGAGAACCGCCGGATAAGGACCTCGTCCTTTGCCTCGAAAAAGACCAGCTCATACTGATATCCTTCCCGTTTCATCTGATCGGAAACCGACAGGAAATCCCTCAGGAAATCGCGTTCCCGGATATCGATCCCGACGGCGACTTTCTTGATTCCGGCACTGGATTGAATGCATAAATCGGAAAAAACGGGCAATAACGGAGGCGGCAGATTATCGACGCAGAAGAATCCCAGATCCTCGAAACATTTTAGGGCATTGGTCTTCCCCGAACCGGAAAGACCGCTTACGATGACCAATCTCAGGTCCATTTTTGGAGGGCCGATCCCCGGGTTAGGACTTCCGTATTAGACCGGAATACGGTTTATTCGATGACCAATTCCGTAATTTCCAGTCGGTCATTCTTTTCACGGGCCAGTAATTTGACCTTTTCATCCGTGTCGTCCACAAAGACGACGTAGCTGCTCTTGTTGGATCCCAGACGCGAGATCGCATCCTCCAGCGATTGTGTGACGACAATCTGGGCTTCCCGGACGATAATCGGCTTCGGCTTCGGAGGTTTCGGAAAGGGCGATCGGCTGCTCGACGAGGGTTTGTGACGGGATAGCTTCTCTTTGAATCGTCTCAGTCGTTGCTCGATCTTCTCCATCGCCAGATCGATGGATTGGTACATCTCATCGGTCTCCACCTTCGCCAGAATTCGACTCCCGTTTACCCAAAGCGCGATTTCGGCCATGTGGCGATACTTTTCGACCGCAAGCCGGACGGTCGCCTCCATGGGATCGAACGAATACCGGGTGAGCCTCTTCAGCTTCTGCTCCGCGTACTCCCTCATCGATTTTGTAATCTCCACATGCCTGCCCGTAATCGTGATTTGCATGCCCTAGGCTCCTTGTG
>Ga0055439_10000032_pt1 | contig 18840 bp, 16 predicted proteins | sample Browns_TuleB_D2_FD_57732 | JGI IMG/M metagenome (GOLD analysis project Ga0055439, IMG submission 57732) | Wetland microbial communities from San Francisco Bay, California, USA, that impact long-term carbon sequestration - Browns_TuleB_D2 | ecosystem: Environmental > Aquatic > Marine > Wetlands ...
CGCTCGACGCTTCGGGAAAGAAATCAAAAAGAAAGTCGCCCGGCTCGCCCGATTTCCAAACTCCGGACGGATCGTTCCAGAATTCCCGACTTCCGGCCTTCGGGAAGTGATCGTCGGCAATTACCGCATCATCTACCGTGTCGTCTCTAAAAAATCGCGCGTCGAAATCCTGACCGTACATCATGGCGCAAGGCGGATCGAAGAAGGGTGAGAGTCAACTTTCTCCCGGAAACCGCCCATGAAGCTGAAAAGCCGCGCCGCCGCAGATTCGCTGTCGGGTCTTACGCGGGTTAGACTGTTCCCTTTTTACTGTCATCAATGATAGGTATGAGTTCACCACCTCTGAGAGACTGTAAAGCAGAAAGTCGGCTTTCGAAATCTTCCATGCTGAGGTGGCCAGCTCGGTATAAACCACGAAGAAAATCTTCTGCTGAAGTACTGCCCTTCTTGTTGTTACAACTGAGACACGCCGCGACCACATTCCGATAGGTGTTGGCACCCTCCGGGCGAGACGTGACATGTTCATTCACATAATTCGATAAGTTAAGCGCGCGGAGGCAGTAAAAACATCTATTACCTTCCCGATGGAGAATTAATAACCGATTTTCTTGAACATTGAAGAAATCCATTTCTTCAAGACCCAAAGAGGTGGCAATTTTTCCTTCCGATATCAAACCTGGAATCTCAGCGGGCAGATTAAGGCGTATCTTTGTACCATCACGTTCAGTTCCAAGGATATGGAGACAACCTTTGGATTCCAGAGATCGAAGCTTCTCGTAGCAGGTATTCTCGGACATCGGCTTACCCTTCTCGCCCACCCCAAAGGCCATCTTTCGACGGGCTGATTTGAATCCTATGGTTATCTCCTCTTTATCCTGAAGACGACTGTGTCTGAAAATGTAAAGATATATAGCCTGTTCATACGTATCGAGTCTTGGGGCCAAGTAGTCATGGAACTCCTCAATTACTTTTTTCATATCCATATCGATCAAAGTTTAGGAACAATCTAGTTTTTAAAACTGAGCCACCGATGAAACGACGGCTTTGCTCGATCTGGTTCCCTTTTAACACAACCTCCGACGAGGGTCAACATCTATCGCCGCGAGGGTAATTGATGCTTCGGTGGTAGTGCCGCAATGAATTGTCCCCGAATCCGGGCGTGATGCATCACGCCCCTACAAGTTAGATGGTCGTAGGGGCAACCCTATGTGGTTGCCCTGATTTTTTGCGATAGATCGGGCGGCCACGCAGGGCCGCCCCTACGATTCGAGATGCATGGGGCGTACGGCCGTACGCCCCTACGGGACAATTTAATGGCCGGAGCATGAGGTATTAAAAAGAAACCTTCCTGCCCGTATTATAAAGTTCGGGCCGCCGATCGCGAATCAAATCGTTGTACCGGTTGATCCTCTTCCGACGGGCCTCCCGGGGATCGAACTCCAGAATTTTTAAGACTTCCCGATTCCGGGGCGCCCGGAAGAGAATCCGCCCCCGGGGATCGACGATCTCGCTCTGACCGATATACGTCAGCCGCTCTTTTCCTCTTCGACGCTCGGAGCCGGTTCGGTTCGCCGTAATCGCGAAGACGCGGTTTTCCAGGCAACGGGTCACCATCGCGTCCGGACAATGAGGAAGGACGAGGTTCGACGGATGGCAGAGGATTTCGGCTCCGGCAAGCGTCAGGGCGCGGGCCGCTTCCGGAAAGTACCAATCGAAGCACACCATCATCCCGATCCGGGCCTTCCCGATGTCGAATGACCGGAACCGGTTCCTCCCCGGGGCGAACCAGCGTTTTTCTTCGTAAAACAAATGGACCTTTCGATACGTGGCGAGATGACCCTTGGGCCCGACCAGTACGGCGGAATTATAATACGATCTCCCGGCGCGTTCGGGAAGACCCGCCACGATCCAGAGTCTCTTTTCCCGGGCCAAATCGGCCAACCGCCGCGTCGTGAAGCCCTCCGGAACCTCCTCCGATAATTCGGACAACTCGCGCCGGGAAATGAACTGGTAACCGCTGTTGAACAGTTCCGGAAGCACGATCAGGTCCGCTTCGCCGCGACCGATCCGGTCCAATCGCCGCAGGACGTGATCGACATTCCGCCGAACATCCCCGAACACAGGGTCGAACTGATAGAACCCGGCTCGGATCATTCGGACGACTCCGACAGGAGCTTGACGAGACCCTCTTCGTCCAGAATCTGAATCCCGAGATCCTCCGCCTTGGTCCGTTTGCTCCCGGCCTCCGCGCCGGCCACGACATAATCGGTTTTCTTCGATACGCTTCCGGTAACCTTGCCCCCCCGGCCCTCGATTTTCTCCTTGGCCTCTTCACGGGTCAGGCGCGGGAGCGTCCCGGTCAGAACGAAGGTCCGGCCGCGGATGGGCGAACGTTTCACCGTCGGCTCCGGCGTTTTCGAAAAGCGCACACCTGCGGCGCGAAGCTGCGTGATCATTTCCCGCTTCGAGGGATCGCGGAAGAAATCAACGATCGACCGGGCCGCGTCCGGGGACAGCCTGCATTCCTTTTGCAGACGCTGGACGTCCGCGCGCATCAGCGGTTCCAGGTCCTCGAAATATTCGCCGAGCATCGCGGAGGTCGTCCGGCCGATCCCGGGCATCTCGAGCCACTCGAGGAACGCGGCCAGAGGCGTCGGCTTGTCCGGAGGCTGTTTTTCTTCCCCCCAGCTCACCCCGGATGCGCGCAGCTGCGCGATCACCTCGCGATTGTGGGGTTCGGCGAAAAACTGAGTGATCGATCGCGCCACTTCCGGGCCGATATCCCGAACGTATCGCAGCGTCCCTTCCCGGGCCTCCATCAAGGGATCCAGCCGGCCGAAAAAACGGGCCAGCTCCTTGGCGGTCGCTTCGCCCACGTTGGGAATCCCCAGCCCGTAGATAAAGCGGACCAGGGTAGTCTTCCTGCTCTTGTCGATGGCCCGAACGAGATTTCCCGCGGACAATTCGGCCATCCGATCGAGCCCGGCCAGCGCGGGAGGATCCAGCCGGTACAGATCCGCCGCCGTTTTGACCATCCCCTTGTCCACGAGCTGGTCCACCAATTTGTCTCCCAGGCCCCGGATATCCATCGCGCGGCGACTGGCAAAATGGAGGATGGTCTGCTTCCGCTGCGCCGGGCAATAGAGGCCTCCGCTGCAGCGGGAAATCGCCTCTCCCGGCAGCCGGACGATCTTCGATCCGCACACCGGACAGGTTTCCGGCATGAGGAACGCCGGCCGCTCGGCCGATCGACGGGCCGTCACGACTCCCACGACCTCCGGAATCACATCCCCGGCCCGCCGGATGATTACCGTGTCGCCGACACGCACGTCCTTTCGACGGACCTCGTCTTCATTGTGAAGCGTCGCGTTGGTGACGGTGACCCCGCCGACAAAAACCGGCATGAGCCGGGCCACCGGCGTGACGGCGCCGGTCCTCCCCACCTGGACATCGATTTCCAGGACCTCCGTCGTGGCCTCCTCCGCCGGAAACTTATGAGCCAGGGCGAATCGCGGGGCGCGAGCCACATATCCCAGTTTCCGCTGCAGCTCGTTCGAATTGACGCGATAGACCACCCCGTCGATATCGAAGGGCAGATTCTCCCGCTTTTGATTCATTTTGGCGTAATAGGACAGGAGCTCTTCCGGACCCGATGCCAATTCCCCTTCCCCAGACACAGGAACCCCTAACTTCTTCAGGCGGTCCAATACCTTTCTGTGCGATGGTGGAAGATCTTTCGAATGCTCTTCATCCTTGTCATTTCTAAAATGCGCACCGTAGGCATAAAATCTCAAGTGTCGGGAGGCGGTGATATGCGAATCCAGCTGCCGGAGACTCCCCGCGGCTGCGTTACGGGGATTCACAAATTCCTTCTCTGCCCTCTGTGCCTGTTCGCGGTTCAGTCGTCGAAAATCCTCCTTGAACATCAGGACCTCCCCCCGGATCACGAAATCCCCGGGGACGGCTTCACCCAGTCGAAGCGGTATCGACCGTATCGTTCGAAGATTCTCGGTTACGTCTTCTCCCTCGTGCCCGTCGCCCCGTGTCCCTCCCTGAAAAAACGTGCCCTCCCGATAGATGAGGCTGATCGCAACGCCGTCAAACTTGGGTTCCACGGCGTATTCGATGGGACCGTCAAGATCCAAAATGTCCCTCACCCGTTTATCGAATGCCCGCACCTCCTCCTCATTGAACGCATTGTTGAGAGAAAGCATGGGCGTCACGTGCACGATTTTCTTAAATTCATCGATCGGCGCCCCGCCGACCCGCTGCGTGGGAGATTCGGGAACGACGAGCTCCGGGTACCGATCCTCCAGCTCCTGCAGGTCCCGGAAGAGCCGATCGAACTCGGCATCCGAAATCGTCGGCGCGTCAAGCGCGTAGTACCGGTAATTGTGCAGCTCGATGGCCTCCCGCAACTGACGCACGCGTTGAATCACGTTGGACGGTACGGTCATGACGGCGCGCCCCCCCGTGGCGCGGCAACGGACTGACTGTAGCGTGATGCCCTCGGGCGTGTCAAGCCACGGCGCCGCATCCGTCTCCGGCCCATCCGGCGAATCCGAAAGGGAAATCGCGCCCTCGAATCCGACGGTCCCGACCAACTTTTTCCTTGACAAAATCGCCACTTTTGATATAAAAAGGGTGGTCCCAACTTAAAAAACTCATCCAACTCACACCGCCTGGATTCGCACGCTCAATTACGGCCCGCAACGAAAGGCGCAAAAGGAGAATTAGATGACCGGACAGGATTTCTTATTCACTTCCGAATCTGTAACCGAAGGACATCCCGATAAAATCTCGGATCAGATTTCAGACGCCATCCTCGATTCCATCATTGCCCAGGACCCGTTTTGCCGCGTGGCCTGCGAAACACTCGTCACGACAGGCCTGGCCTTCGTGGCGGGAGAGATCAGCACCAACTGCTACGTCGAGATCCCCGATATCGTGCGGGAGACCATCAAGGAAATCGGTTACACCCGGGCCAAATACGGATTCGATTACGAGACCTGCTCCGTCATCACGTCGATCCACTCGCAGTCGCCCGACATCGCGCAGGGCGTGGATACCGGCGGCGCGGGAGACCAGGGGATCATGTTCGGATACGCCAGCAACGAGACACCCGAATACATGCCGACCCCGATCATTCTCGCGCACAAACTGGTCCGACGGCTGACGGAGTGCCGCAAGCAGGATATCATTCCCTACCTGCGGCCGGACGGAAAATCACAGGTGACGGTCGACTACCGCGACGGAAAGCCGGTCCGGGTCACGACCGTGGTGATCTCGACACAGCACAGTCCCGAGGTCACCCTGAAGGAGATCCGGGAAGATATCATCGAAAAAGTGATCAAGCCCGTCATTCCCCCGGACCTGATGGATGAGGAAAAAATCATCTACCACATCAATCCCACCGGCCGGTTCGTGGTGGGAGGGCCTCAGGGGGATACCGGCGTGACCGGTCGCAAGATCATCGTGGACACCTACGGCGGCGTCGGCAGCCACGGCGGCGGCGCATTTTCGGGAAAGGACCCCTCGAAGGTTGACCGCTCCGCCTCCTATATGGCCCGGTACATCGCGAAAAACGTGGTGGCGGCCGGGATGGCCGACCGCTGCGAAATCCAGTTGGCCTACGCCATCGGCGTGCCGGAGCCGGTTTCCATCCTGGTCAACACCAAGAATACCGGCAAAGTCGCGAATCCGAAGATCATCAAACTTATTCAGAAACACTTTCCCATGACGCCGAAGGGAATGATCGAACATCTCAAACTCCGACGACCGATCTACAAACAGACCGCCGCATACGGTCATTTCGGCCGGACGGAACCCGGGTTCACGTGGGAGAAGACCGATCTGGCCGACACCCTCCGCAAGGAAGCCGGATTGTAAATCAAGCACGCATCGGTATCACCTCCAGCGAGCAGAGCGAGAGGGGGGAGGCCGGAAATTCCTGCCAGGGAAATTTTCCCCCAGTTACGATTCACTAATGGCCTGCCTTGGCGGTGAATTTTAGTGAATCGAGAAGGGTAAAAGGTAAATAGGTAAACCCGAATCCCAGAAGGATCATGAGAACAGGGGCGACATCGGCCCCCGCCAAATAAGGAGTTTCAATGGACTACGATATCAAGGATATTCGATTGGCCCAAAAGGGCCTGCTTCGCATGGAATGGGCGCAGCAGGAGATGACGGTACTGGAGCTGGTGAAAAAGCGCTTCAAGAAAGAATTGCCGTTGCGGGGGACCCGCGTCTCCGCCTGCCTTCACGTGACGACCGAAACCGCCAATCTCATGACCACGCTGAAGACCGGGGGCGCCGACGTCGTGCTCTGCGCCTCCAACCCGCTCAGCACCCAGGATGACGTCGCGGCGGCGCTCGTCGAGTATTTCCATATCCCGGTCTTCGCCATCAAGGGCGAGGACAATCCGACTTACTACCGCCACATCCAGGCGGCGCTAAACCACCGGCCGGCCATCACCATGGATGACGGCGCCGACCTGGTGTCGACACTCCATTCGCGGCGAAAGGACCTGCTGAAGGAAATCATCGGCGGGACCGAGGAAACGACCACCGGCGTGATCCGGCTGAGGAGCATGGCCGCGCGGGGCGTGCTGAAGTTTCCGATCGTATCGGTGAACGACGCGGACACCAAACATCTCTTCGACAATCGGTACGGGACCGGCCAGAGCACCATCGACGGCATTCTGCGCGCCACCAACCGCCTCATCGCGGGAACGGTTTTCGTGATCAGCGGATACGGATGGTGCGGGCGCGGCCTGGCCATGCGCGCCAAGGGCATGGGAGCGGATGTCGTGGTGACCGAAATCGATCCCTTGAAGGCGATCGAGGCCGTGATGGACGGCTACCGGGTAATGCCCATGTCGGACGCCGCGGCCATCGGCGATTTCTTCGTAACGGTGACCGGGGACATCAAGGTGATTCGCAAGGAGCACTTCGCGGCGATGAAGGACGGCGCAGTGGTCTCCAACTCGGGCCATTTCAACGTCGAGATTGACATTCCCGCACTTGAAAAGATGAGCCGGCGCCGGCGGGCCATCCGGGAATTCGTCGAGGAGTTTACGCTGCCCAACGGACACCGGATCAACCTGCTGGGGGACGGCCGGCTGATCAACCTGGCGGCCGCCGAAGGCCACCCGGCCAGCGTCATGGATATGAGTTTTGCAAACCAGGCCCTCTCGGCCGAGTACATGGTCAAAAATTCAAAGAAGCTGGAACGCAGGGTTTACCCCGTCCCGACCGCCATCGATCAGGAGATCGCCCGCCTCAAACTCAAAGGCATGGGAATCCAGATCGACAAGCTGACCCGGGAACAGGAAAAGTATCTCGCTTCGTGGGAAATGGGAACTTAGGATCGGGGGCCGACGGAGGGCCGGGGGAAAAGGATCTCCCGGACCTGCCTGCTCAGCTTTTGTAGCGTGAAGGGTTTTGCCAGAAAATAGTCCGCGCCGCATTCCCTGGCCCGTACATCGTTAAAGCGACCGGTGTCCGCCGTGATGATCATGATGGGAATATGGGCCGTCTTCGGTTGCTTGCGCAACTTCTCGCAGACCTCGCTCCCGTAAAGATCCGGCATCACGATATCCAGGATGATCAAATCCGGCCTCGTTTTCCGCGCCGTGGCCAGCGCCTCCCTGCCGGTTGAGGCCTCCAGGACCTCGATCGTTTCGGATTCCAGCGTCTTCCGCAACAGGAACCGGATGCTGGGTTCGTCGTCCGCAATAAGAATCTTCTTCGGGCTGCCCTTGGTCACCGGAACCCCCTGATCCATTATATAATGTAGCAAGGAATGTACCCCTTCCTCCGGCTTTTTTTAAAATGAGCCTTTTTGATGGGTTATGGAGGGGCCTGCCCTGAATCCGATTCCGGGAATCAAAATGCGAAGCCGGCCGGCTCGATTTTCAGTGCGCGGGGACACGGAATTCGGCCGGAAATGGGGCCGAAGCGCGGGTTTTCGCGTTTAAGGCTATGATATAATAGTTCCGTGACAAACCAACAAATCGCATCTGTTTTCCGGGACATGGCCGATCGTTTACAGCTTGAGGGAGCCAATCCCTACCGCGTCCGGGCCTACCGGAAAGCCGCGGCGAATATCGATCAATGGAAGGAATCCGTTGTTCAAATGGCGGACGAAGGACGGTTGAGAGAAATTCCCGGTGTCGGCAAGGATCTCGAAAAAAAAGTCCGCCTCCTGTTGGCCCCCGTTCCCGTCCCTGATCCGTTCGAAGACAAGGCAGAGGATATTACGATAAATCCCGATTGGCTCCGGCTGCCGGGATTGGACCCCGGAACGGCGAAAATTCTTCAAAAGCGATTTCATCTGGAATCCCTCCGGGATCTTGAGCTCTTGGCACGTTCACGTTACCTCCGCACGATACCGGAATTCGGAGCTCGGCTGGAACGAAGTATTCTCAAAGAACTGGAGGGTTTGGAAAAATAACAAGGGCCCGCGCTGGGCACGGCCTTGACTTCCCCAAAAGCATTCTGATATCGTTCCAGGACCTTTGAACGGGAATTCCCCGGTCCGGGGAAGAGGCCAAGAGGAATTCCCATTCCGAAGGAGAAGCGATGCGCGCGACGATCGCAGCCGCCGTACTGGTACTGGCCGTCTGGGATGGACCGGCCCATTCCCAGGAAAAACCGGATTCCTTCATTTCGGTCGAGGATGCGGTCATTTCCAGGGATGTTGAGAACCTGGTCCCGGTTTCTCCGGGCGGTACGTTCGATTCTGACGTGGGAAGGCTCTATTGCTTCACGAAAATCAAGACCAGCCATCCCCCGACCGTGATCAAGCATCTCTGGTTTTACGGGGATAAAATGGTCATGGAAATCGCGCTCCCGATCCGTTCCGCGAGCTGGCGCACCTACAGCAACAAAACCATCCTGCCGATCGCCACCGGCCTCTGGAGGGTCGACATTACCTCGGAAGACGGGACCGTCCTGGAATCATTGAATTTCACCATTCGTTGAGGAGATCGAATGTCGATTTCGGCCATTGTGCTCATCGATGTCACCGGGGATCATACCAAAAGCGCGTACAAGACGATCACCCGGATGGCCGGGGTGAAATCCGCATACGCCGTCACGGGAGATCATGACATCATCATTCTCGTGGAAACCGAAACAATCGAGACCCTGGGGGATTTGATCCTGTCCAAGATTCGCTCGATCGACGGCGTGACCAAGACCATGACGAGCATCGTGCTGAATATCTAGCCCCGCTCGTATAACCTTCCCCACAAAAAAATCCCGCATCCACGGGACGGCCTCCGACGGAGCCGCGGGATCTTGACAAAACAATTCCAAACTCTGTATATTGAATTCCCGAGCCATCGAGACAGCCTTTCCCCAGCCCCGCCGATTGAAATGAGTATAAGCATCAGCGAGCAACCAGAGCCCATTCAATTATGATTAAAGCCCAGCATCTCAGCAAACGGTACGGAAATATTACCGCAATCGAGAATGTGACCTTCCATGTGCAGAAGGGCGAGATCCTGGCCTTCCTCGGCCCCAACGGCGCGGGAAAAACCACCACCATGCGCATCCTCACCTGCTTTATGCCGGCCTCCAGCGGATCGGCCGAGGTGGCCGGATTCGACATCTTCGAGGAGCCGCAGGAGGTCAAGAAGCGGATCGGGTATCTGCCCGAGTTTCCTCCCCTGTATACCGAATTGACCGTCACGGAATACCTGAACTTCGTCGCCAAAATAAAGGGCATCGAACGAAGGAACCGCACCCAGGCGCTCACCCGTGTCCTGGAACGCTGCGCGCTGACCGACGTCCGTCACCGTTTGATCGGGAATCTCTCGCGGGGCTATCGCCAGCGCGTGGGCCTGGCCCAGGCGCTGATCCACAACCCGGAAGTCCTGATCCTGGATGAACCCACGACCGGTCTCGATCCCAAACAAATCATCGAAATGCGGCAGGTGATCAAGGACCTGGCCGGCCACCACACCGTAATCCTCAGCACGCACATCCTCCCGGAGGCCACGGCCGTCTGCCAGCGCGTGGTGATCATCCATGAAGGACGGATCGTGGCGATCGACACGCCGGACACGTTGTCGGCCCAGCTCCGCCAATCCGAAAAAATCCACGTGACGCTCGAAGCCCCGACGCCGGAAACCACGGAGGCCTTCCAAAAGATCAAGGGGGTCATCTCCGTCTTCCACGAACCGACGCCGGACGGACGCGTCTTTGTCGTCGAATGCGAGCTCGGACATGACATTCGCTCGGAGCTGGCCTCGCTTGCCGTTCGCCGGGGATGGGGGCTCCTCGAATTGACTCTGGTCAAGCTGTCGCTGGAGGACGTCTTCCTCAAGCTGACGCAGGAAGAGTCCAAGGACGAGTCGAAGGGCGAATTACTGGAAGAAATGAAGGTCGGCACCGGGACCCAAGCCGATCCGGCAGCCCCGGGCGGGACGGGGGAAGCATCGGAGGACCCCGGAGAACCCGGGAAGAAACGCGGTTCGCGCGCGCACAAGGGGAAGGCGGAATGAGAAGCATGTTCGCCATCATGGGCAAGGAGCTCCGGATTCTTTTCACGTCGCCGATCGCGTACGTCGTGACGGCTGTTTTCATCCTGATCACGGGCTACCTGTTCTACAACATCGTGCTGTTCGCCAGCTCGCAGAGCATGCAGATCATGAGAACGCAGGGCGCGCTTCCCCAGATCAACTTGAACGATCTGGTCTTCCGCCCGACCTTCAACAACATGTCGGTAATCCTGATGCTGACGCTTCCGCTGATCACGATGCGGATGGTGGCCGAGGAGAAGAAGATTAAGACGATCGAGCTTCTCATGACCTCGCCGGTGCCGATCACCTCCATTGTCCTGGGGAAATTTCTGGCCGCGTTCGCCGTGTTCACGCTCATGCTCGGCCTGACCGCGTACATGCCGCTGCTGATGTGGTATTACGGATCGGTCGAGTGGCTTCCCATCCTGACCGGGTATCTCGGCGTCTGGCTGCTCGGGGGAATTTTCATCGCCGTCGGCCTGCTGGCCTCCTCGCTGACCGAAAACCAGGTCATCGCCGGCTTTCTTGGATTCGGGGCGGTGCTGATTCTGTGGCTGATCGGCTGGGTTTCGCAGACCATGTCGGATTCGGCGCTGGGACCGTTCATCGCGTATTTATCCATCGGCGAGCACACCGAGAACATGATCAAGGGCATGATCGACACCGAGGATCTCGTCTACCAGCTCTCGCTCATCGTCGTGGGCTTGTTTGTCACGCATCGGGTGCTGGAATCACAACGCTGGAGATAGTCCGCGCGCCCCCCGCCCTGGGGAGGCTCCGGAAGGGAAAACATCGGAAATGATCTTCGCATTAAGCAAAGCGGCCGGATGGCTGGGAGCAATCATTGCCGTCGCGGGTTTCATCCTGTACGACACCAATCCCGCCTGGAAGTGGTATATCACCTCCGCAGAAATTGCGGCGCTCGCCCTCCTCGTCTTCTTCTTCGTCGTACATTTCCAGACCCTCAAGTCGTTCTCCGAGCGCAGGTCCACACGGCTGGGGGCCAACAGCGTTCTGATGGTCCTGATCTTCGTAACGATTCTCGGCATCCTGAATTTTATCGCGTCACGGCACCATCTCCGCTTCGACCTTTCCGAAACCGAGGCCTTCTCCCTCGCCCCCCAGACGCTTCAGGTCTTGCAAAATCTGAACCGGGATGTCAAAATCACGGCCTTTGTATCGGACCAGGGCCGGACCCACTCGCAGGTCAAAAATCTGCTGAGCAGCTACGCCTATCACAATCCCCGGGTCACTTATAAGCTGATCGACCCCGATAAGAAGCCCGCCCTGGCGAAGCAGTACGGAATCACCCAGTACGACACGCTGGTGCTGGAAAGCGGAAAGCAGGAAACCCAGATCAAGACGGCCAGCGAGGAGGAACTGACCAACGCGTTGATCCGCATCGGCAAGGACGAGCGGCGCAAGATCCTGTTCCTTGAAAATCACGGAGAGCACGCCCTCTCGGACGCGGAAAAAGGGGGCTACTCCCGCGTCAAGGAGGCGCTTGACAAACAGGGCTTCGATGTCGGCCCGCTGTCTCTTCTTGAAGAGGGCCGGGTCCCCGATCATACCGCCGTTCTCGTGATCGCGGGCCCTCAAAAGGGTTTCCTGCCGCAGGAGAAGGAAGCGCTGGAAAAGTACCTCGCGGCCGATGGCAAAGTTCTCCTTCTTCTCGACCCGGATGCGGAATCCGACCTGGGTGATTTCCTGTCCCGTTGGGGAATCAAGATGGGAGGCGGGCTGATCATCGACACCTTCTCCCGGCTCCTGGGAGGGGACTTTACGATCCCGGTCGTGACCAGTTACCCCACGCACGAGATTACGCAGAACTTCAACCTGGCCACGTTTTATCCCGTGGCCCAGACGGTCAATTTCGATGCGAGCCTCGCGGATGACCTGGATTACAAGCCCCTGGCGAAAACCAGCGAAAACAGCTGGTCCAAGGCCCATCCCGGCGCGGGGCGCCTGAATTTCGATGCCGCCGAGGACATCCGGGGCCCGCTGACGATCGCCGGCGCGGTGACGCGAAGACCCAAGATCGATTCCCCCGGAAAACATACGCACAACCCGCCCCCGGAGGAGGCGGCGGATCCGGCCTCCGACGACGCGAAGCCGACGCTGGTCGTTTTCGGGGATTCCGATTTCGCGGCCAACGGCTCGTTCAATTTTTCGGGCAACGGGGACTTTTTCATGAACACCATTTCGTGGCTTGCGCAGGAAAAGGGGTTGATTTCGATCCGGCCCAAGGAGGCCCATTTCACACCCCTGTTCCTTTCCCGGGCCCAGGGAACCGTCCTGATGTACGTCTCGCTGCTGTTCCTTCCCGCCGCCGTATTCATCACCGGGATCACCGTCTGGAAACGCCGCCGGCGCCTTTAATCGCATGAAACCACGCTCCCGATTCGGAACCACATTCGTCATGGCGCTCATCCTGCTCGTGCTGGGGGCCTACCTGTTCATTGTCGAGATTCCTCACGAGAATAAGGCACGCGAGGCCGAGCAGAACGCCGACCGTCTCTTCAAATTCGAAAGCGGCGATGTCGACACGGTCGAGCTCCGCTACCCGAACACCGCGATCGAGCTTCGGAAATCCAAGGACGGAAACTGGAGCCTGTCCAAGCCGCTTCAGACCGAGGCCGACCAGCGGGAGGTCCAGAGCCTCGTCTCGACGATCGCGGACATCCGGTACAACCGTGTCGTGGCGGAGAAGGGGGCGAATCTCGATGAGTTCGGTCTCACCCATCCGAACGCGGACATCACGCTGACGCTTCCCGATGGAACCCGGGAAATCAAGATCGGCGACGACGGCCCGCTTTCGGGAACGATCTACCTTCAAAAGGGAGGCGATCCGCGTGTCGTGCTCGCACAGCAATGGATCAAGGGATCGCTCACGCGGACGGTCTTCGATTTCCGCACGAAGATCATCCTCCCGATCGAGCACGACAAGGTCGAGCGACTCGAGCTGGTGTTTCCCAAAAAGCGATTTGAGCTGGCCCGGAAAGACAAGGAATGGAGCCTGACCAAGCCGATCGCCACGCCGGCGGATGACGACGCGCTCAACAACCTGACGCTCATGCTCCAGAACCTCCGCGCCAATTTCTTCATCGACCCGGGCCCCGACCGCGACAGGGCCATGAAGGCGATGAAAAAGCCCCTTGTCACCGTTGTGACGCACGAGACGGAGAACAACGCCGACCGGCCGCTGACCGCGCGGTTTTACGACGCCCCCGAAAAACAGGACGTCTATGTGGTGACCGAACCGGACAAGCCGATCTACCGCGTGGCCCGATCGAATCTGGACGAGCTGAAGCCGGAGCTTTTCCACTATCAGGAAAAGCGTCTGCTCGAGTTCAAGCCGGATGACGTCAAAGGCATCGCGGTCCGGGCGGCCAAAGAAGAGTACACGCTGGAATTAAAGTCCGACGGCTGGACGATGAAGGGCGAGAAGAAACCGGTCCGCCAGGACGGGGTGAAACGATTCCTCGATCAAATTGAAAAGCTCAGGGCCTTCCAACCCGTCGAATCCCCGGTGAAGAAGCCGGCCAAGGTCGGACTCCGCCCGGCCGTGCAGGAAATCCGGCTTCTGGACCAAAACAAGAAGCCCCTCGCCACGCTGGAAGTGGGAAACGAGCTCAAGGGAATGCTCTACGCGAGGGGAAACACGAGGCTTGGGATCGCGATGATCAACAAGGATTTTCTGGATGAGATTCCGCGGAAGGCGGAGCTGACGAAGAAACCGGAAGTGCCCAAAGGCCCCAAGCCCGCCAAGAAGAAGTAGGGGCGCCGCGTGCTGCGCCCCGATTATTCCGGGCCGAGCGTCTTCACCGCCTCGATCGTCTTTTCCCACACGGCGTATCGCTCATTCAGTTCAGCCTCCGACATCCGAGCCCGGAAGATTTTCCCGGAGCGCGGTTTTGGAACGGACGACGGCGAAGACCACCAGCCATGTCCCACGCCCGCAAGCAGCGCGGCCCCGCGCGCCGTCGCCTCCGTCGTTTCAGTCCGTTGTATCGTCAGTCCGGTCAGATCGGCCTGGGCCTGAACCAGGGATTGGATCCGCGATCCGCCTCCACTCGCCTCCAGCCGCTTGATGCGCACACGGCCGCCCGATCGTAACGCCTCGACGATATCCCGGACGAGGAACGCGACGCCTTCCACGGCGGCTCGGACGACGTCGGCATGCGATGTCGACGGCGTGATCCCGAGGATCGCCGTCCGGGCCACACTCTTCCAGTGCGGCGCGCCCAGTCCCGCCAAGGCGGGGACGAGCGTGACGCGTTCTCTGGAAGATTTCACCACGCGGTCGATCTCCGAAACCGATTTTAGGAATCCCTGGGATACAAGCCACTCAAAGATCGTTCCGACCGAATTGACCGTTCCCTCCGTCGCGTAGGATTTTTCATTCGATGTCGTCCAGGCCAGGCTGGCTAGGAGTCCCGGGACAAAAACCGCCTGTGGGCCCGTGTTGACGAGGAAGAATCCCCCCGTGCCGTAGTTGACGACGGCCTCCCCGGCCGTGACAGCCCCCATTCCCAACAATCCGGACTGCTGATCGCCGATGCTCGCTCGTATCGGAATCGTCCGGCCTCCCAACCGGGCGGTCCCGTAGTCGGCCGCGCATGGACGGATCCCGGGAAGGATCTCGCGCGGAATATCGAACAGCGACAGGAGCTCCCCGTCCCACGACAGATCGTGCAGATTCATCAAAAGTGTCCGGGCCGCGTTGGCCGGGTCGGTGGCGTGGACTTCGCCCTTTGTGAGATGCCAGATCAAGTAGGTATTGACCGTCCCGGCGAGAACACCTCCCCGCTCGGCCCGGGCGCGAAGGCCCTTCGAGCGAACCAGTATCCAGCGGAGCTTGGGCGCGGCGTAATGGGCGTTCAGCATCAGGCCGGTTTTTGAACGGATCAGATCGCGATGGCCCGACAGCGCCCGTATCAACTCGGCCGCCCTCAAATCCTGCCAGGAGATGGCAGCGGTCAACGGGCGGCCGGTTTTTTTATCCCAGAGTATGATTGTCGATCGCTGATTGGCGATGCCGACGGCCGCGATGGTATTTTTTCGTCCGACCGAACGGATCAGCCGGTTGGCGGCGTTGAGTTGGGAGTTCAGGATGGCTCGCGGATCGTGCTCGACCCAGCCCGGACGCGGGCGGGAGGTCTTGAGCGGAAATGACGCCGCCCGGACGACTCGCCCCTTCCGGTCGACGAGAACGGCCTTCGAATGGGTGCTCCCCTGATCGAGTCCCAACAAATATTCCGGCATGCCGCGCATGGTAGAAGAACGCGACGAGGTTGTCAAACGTCAGGTTCACGGAGGCGTTCATAATATTGACCTTTTACCCTATATCCGGTATATTTTGAAATGAACCGCCGAGCGTCTGGGCACGGTTTCTGAAATCCAACGAAACCCCATCCCCGGGCCGTTATCCGGAGGCACTTGATATGGTCACGCGCTCTCATGTCCCTCCCCGACCACTCTATAATCCTGACATTCATCACCGCCGGTCGATTCGCCTTAAGGGGTTTGATTATTCCCAGGTGGGGGCATATTTTGTGACGGTCTGTACATGGAACAAGGACTGTTTGTTTGCAGAAGTCGCGGATGGTCAAATACAATTAAACGGTTACGGAAAGGTGGTGCAGGAGGAATGGTTGCGAACAGCCATTATCAGGCCAAATGTGATACTGGATGAATTTATCGTAATGCCTAACCATTGTCACGGGATCGTGGTGATCACAGGCCCAGGTAGGGGCGTATTGCAATACGCCCCTACGACACGTGGGATACCATTTGGTTCCCCATCACAAACCATCGGCGCTATTGTGCGCGGATTCAAATCTGCTGTAACCAAACGTATCAATACTGTACGTCAGGTGTCGCATGTTCCTATCTGGCAACGCAATTATTACGAACGCGTGATACGGGACGATGCCGAAATGCACCGCATCCGGGAATATATAACAGAAAATCCTGCGCGATGGTTGGAGGACGAAGAGAATCCGGACCGCCAGTCGTAGGGACAGGCCCCCGTGCCTGCCCTGAATTCCGGGACCGAAAAAAAGCAACATATATGATCTGCATCTATTACACAAACAGGAACTAGAAGGGCTGAAATGTTTAAGAAAGAAGCGATCGCCATGCTTTTAACATGGGCACTGCTTTTTGCTTTGGTATTAATTGCGGGTATGATCATTTCTCGATTCATGCACCGGTAGTATTCAATAAAGTTGTGGTATGCAATATTTAGCATGCCCTGGGGTCAGATCTTGAATTTTGACCTTGCTCCCCTCGCCGGAGCAAGGGGGTGGATTTTAAGGAATTCATTGATGACTTAGGGTAATCGATGCGTGGATGGGCCCTCCTAGCACTTGTACTGTTCGCGGGATTCGGTACCGCCCTGTGCACAGGCGAGCGTTCCGCGCATGCAGCCGGCCCGGATACTCCAAATTCATTGTCCGCTTCCCCTACCCCCTCTTCCGAAGCTCCAATTACCTCCGAAGACATCTATTACAAGACACAGGGCATCATTTCCGGCCCCCCAGCTCCGAGTCCCGGGCTGGGGGATTATCCAAAACTCGGTCTCCCCTTCCCATTCAATGATTCACGTCTGATCATCTGGTTTCTGGCCCAGCAGCATCTTTATTTCGGCGGACTTATACTCGGTGTCTTGCTTTTGGTCATGTTGATCGAATTGAGAGGTTTGATGTCGCGCACGAAGGAGGCCGCGAGGAGATATGATGAACTGGCCTTTGAGATGCTGGGATTGATCATCCTGGCGTTTTCGATCGCGGCGCTCCTGGGCGGATTCTTGTTGATCGGTCTGCTCACCCTCTATCCACATCTGACCGCTTACCTGACCGCCACCTTTCGCCCCTACTTTCTGATGTACGGTCTGCTTTTCATGGCGTTAAGTATTTCTGTTTACTTTTACTATTATTCCTGGAAACGAATGCAGGATGTTCTCTCAAAATGGATTCATGCCTGCATAGGGGTTTTGGCCAATATTGTTGGAACAACGATGATGATGCTGGCCAACTCCTGGGGAACATTCATGCTTACTCCTTCCGGAATCGATAACAAAGGTCGATTCCTCGGCGACTACTCGCATGTATTGCGCAATCCGCTATGGAATTCATTTAATGTTCACCGTTTTCTCAGCCACATCCTATTGGGAACAGCCTGCATGGCGGCCTACGCAGCCTACCATGCATTGAACGCGGAGGATCCCGAAGAGCGGGCTCGCTATGACTGGGTAGGCCATGTCACTTTCCTCATCATGTTATCGGTCTTCTTCACGTTTCCTTTTGTCGGATACTCCATGATCCTGGAGATTGACCGGTACAACCAGCAACTGTGGATGACCTTGACCGGGGGTCTGCTGGCCTGGTGGATTCACGTCTTGTCGTGTTTGATAGGGCTACTCTTTTTGGGGATTAATTATTATATCTGGCAGCGAATCGATTCCGTAGATAGCGCGCGGCGTTATCGCTCCTTTCCAAAATATGTCTATTTGATACTGTTCGCCTGTACATTTGTCTATGTCACACCGCATACCCTGGTGATGAAACCAAAGGAATTATTGAATATTGGTGGACAGCAGCATCCGGTCGTTGGGAACTTCGGTGTCGAGTCAGCCAAACAAGCCGCCGTATATATTATGATGGTTGTGACTACCGGATCATTGATTCTGCTCCGTCGAAGCCATTACCGATTGGATCGCGCGGCCAACACATTCCCCGATGCGGCATTGATGGCTCTGTTCTTCGCTGGAATGGCAAACATCATATGGCTCGCCATTTACGGATTCCACTTTCCTACCAATGTACTGATCGGATTGAAAATTCCAATGGTCGCAACTGCCATTAGCACTATCTTATTTGGATTCGGACTGACCTTTGCCACGACATTTCGATCTAATCGAGTAGATTCCCAAAACTGGGGACAAATGCCTGCACGAGGACAGTTTGCGTTGCTATTCATATCCATCATTATCACCTGGATCATTGGACACATGGGTTATATGAAATCGGCGTTGAGGCTTTTCTGGCACGTTCTCGGAATCGTGCGTGACAATTCGCCTTGGACCTATAATCCGACCATGGGTTTTGCAGCCAATATGATCACGCTGAATGCGCTGGTGTTTTGGGGCGGACTTTTGCTACTATTTTGGTTCCAGAAACAGTTACGTTCCAGATAAACAGCGAATCTACTAAATAAGATTTCCTTCCCCGCGCCGGAGCCAGGGGTGGCTCGATTTGGGCATAAGCCCGCTCCCAAAAGGAGATGCACTTGGACTGGCTGACTTTCA
>Ga0055439_10000033_pt1 | contig 18710 bp, 16 predicted proteins | sample Browns_TuleB_D2_FD_57732 | JGI IMG/M metagenome (GOLD analysis project Ga0055439, IMG submission 57732) | Wetland microbial communities from San Francisco Bay, California, USA, that impact long-term carbon sequestration - Browns_TuleB_D2 | ecosystem: Environmental > Aquatic > Marine > Wetlands ...
AGCAACTCCGGGGGCTGAAAGGGGTCGATGACATCCAGTACGGGCGGGACTGGGTTGAGAACATCAATGCCCTTCTGGAAACACTCCGGGTCGGGGGAATGATGATCGGCTTGATCCTCGGCCTGGCCGCGGTCGTGATCATATCCAGCACGATCCGGTTGACGATCTGGTCGCGACTGGAGGACATCGAGGTCCTGCAACTCATTGGGGCGACCCGGGCGTTCATTCAGATGCCTTTTTTGGTCGAGGGGGCCATTCTGGGCTCATTCGGCGGGGCCGTATCCCTGATCTTCCTGCGGGGGGTTTACGAGCTGGCGGAGTCCCGGATATTGGGAACGGCGGGATTTCTGGGCGGCCCCGTCAGCTTGATGTTTCTACCCGCTTCCTGGCTTCTCCTGTTTCTGGCCGCGGGCGCGGGGCTGGGGTGCATCGGGAGTCTGGTATCGATTCGACGTTTGGTATGATACGGGTCCGGCATCGATATGGTTCGGCACTGGCGGTTCTTATGCTGTCGGTCCTGATCCCGGCGGGTGACCTTCCGGCGCAGTCCGGATCCGACGCGCTTTCGAAAAAGATCGTCCGCGAGAAACAGGATCTCGATCAGCTCAAAAAGAAGATCGAGACACAACGGAGGAAGAGTCGGAAGGCGGCGAAGCAGGAAAATTCAATCCTGGAAAAGCTGGAAGATATCGATTATCAACGTACGCTGAAAAAGAAGGAGCTCACCGTCGTAAATCTCCAACTGGTCCAGCGGGATCAGGAAATTGAGAAACTCGATCAAGACCTGCGTAAATTACAAGGGGAAATTGACGCCAAGACGGGGCTCGTGCGTGAAAGAGTCCGGGTCCTCTACCAGGAAGGACGGTCGAATTCCATCAAGGTGTTGTTTTCATCCAACGACTACTATGATTTCATGAAACGTTATTATTATCTGACCTGGATCTCGAACAAGGAAGGGGAGCTGCTCCAGAGCTATCAATCCGCGGTATCGCAGATGGAGCCCAAGGAAACCGCGCTGCGCAAGGCGCGGGCGGATCTGTTGGAGTACCGGTCGGATATCACCCAAAAATTGTCCGAAATTCAACACGAAAAGCGGAAAAAAGACCATCTGCTGGCCAGCATACGGGATCAGAGATCGACGTACGATCGAACCATCCATGAACTTGAGGATTCCGCCGGCAAGCTGAAGGGGCTCATCGAGCAGCTGGAAAAACAACGTCTCGCCAAAAAGGAAGAGGGGGGCTCCGCATTTCCGCTTCAACGGGGGCATCTGGATTGGCCGACCAAAGGTCGAGTCGTCAGCACATTCGGCCGCCAGAAACATCCGAAGTTTGACGCGTACGTATATCGGAAAGGGATTGAAATACAGGCGGGACAGGGCAGTCCGATCCGGTCCGTATACAGCGGCTCGGTGGTGTTCGCGGACTGGTTTCGTGGTTACGGGCTTTTGGTCATCATCGATCACGGCAAGAACTATTTCACGCTGTATGCCCACGCCGCCAAGCTTCTCGTGTCGGCGGGGGACCATGTGGGAAGCCATCAAATCATCGGAGAAATCGGGGATACCGGCTTGACGAGCGGAAACAATCTCTATTTCGAAGTCCGGCACGGTGCCGATGCGTTGAATCCCATGTCGTGGTTGAAGCGGCGATGAGCCGGATCGTGATCGGGACAGATGGGGATCGCCAGTGGAGATTCGGGGACTGATACGGATTCGTCATTTATTCTGATCCGGGCCGCCCTGCGGGGCGCGTCCGGGCCGTCCGGGAGGAGAATATGCGGAAGCAACGAAAGACATGGGTGGGCCTCACGATCGTCCTTTTGATCGCGCTGTTTACGGCGGGCGTCATGGTGGGCAAAGGGCTTCGCGACGCATTGTCGGCCGAATCGGAAACCTACGGCGATCTTAAAACCTTCGCGGAAGTCCTGTCGCTGGTCCAAAAGAATTATGTCGAGGAAACCAACAGCAAGGACCTCGTGTACGGAGCCATCCGGGGAATGCTCAACACGCTGGATCCCCATTCCGCGTTCATGTCGCCGGAGATGTACAAGGAAATGCAAGTGGATACGAAGGGGGAGTTTGGAGGGCTCGGCATTCAAATCGGCATGAAGGACAACCGGCTGACCGTCATCGCGCCGATCGAAGGGACTCCCGCCGATCGCGCCGGGATCCTGGCCGGGGATGTCATCATCAAGGTCAACGAGGAATCAACGAAAGAGATGAGCCTGATGGATGCGGTGGAGAAGATGCGGGGACCGAAGGGAAGCAAGGTGACGTTGACGATTCAACGGGAGGGCATGGACGAACCGCAGGTCTTCGAACTCACCCGGGACATCATCAAGATTGAAAGCGTGAAGAGCAAAATGCTGGATGACCATATCGGCTACGTCCGGCTGAGCCAGTTTCAGGAAATGACCGCCAAGGATCTGGCCTCGGCGCTGAAAAAGCTGAAAGAGGCCAAGATGCAGTCCATCATCCTTGACCTCCGGAACAATCCGGGCGGCTTGTTGTCGTCGGCCGTTGAAACATCCGAACAGTTTATTCCCCCGGGAAAGGTGATCGTGTCCATCCGGGGCCGGGATCCGAAAAAACAAACGGACGAATACAGATCGAGCGATCGAAATCCTTACGACACCTATCCGATGATCGTCCTCGTCAACGAGGGAAGCGCGAGCGCCTCCGAGATCGTTTCCGGGGCGCTGCAGGATTGGGGTCGTGCGATCGTTCTGGGGACGCAGACCTTCGGAAAGGGCTCCGTTCAGACCATTTTGCAGCTGAGCGACGGCTCGGGTTTACGGCTGACCACGGCCAAGTATTACACGCCGAAAGGCCGATCGATCCAGAACGTCGGGATTACCCCGGATATCATCGTCAAGCCGTTGCCCGTCAAGGGCCCGTCCCCGACTCCGCCGGCGCTGCGGGAGAAGGATCTGGAACGACATCTCAAGAATGAAACCCTCAAGCCCCGCCCGGAGAAGAAGGAAGAGACAAAAAAGCCGCCCGAACTCCCCTTGACGGGGCCGGAACAAGAAGCAGATGATATCCAGCTTCAGAAAGCCATCGATCTACTCAAATCATGGAAAATATTCAAAGACATTAAGCCATTGCAAGCAGCTGGCTGAAGGGAAAAAAAAAGACTTGACTTCGAGATTGGGTATGGTGTAGTTTAGCACTCACTTACCGTGAGTGCTAAACAGGAAACCAAATAGGGAACGAATCAAGAAAGGGGGATTTATCGATGGCTACGCAGGCAGCAGAGAAAAAGGGGGAGGTTTCGATGAAGTTCAAGCCGCTCAAGGACCGTGTGTTCGTGAGCTACTCGGAAGAAATGGAAAAAACGGCGGGCGGAATCTATATTCCGGAAGCCGCGAAGGAAAAACCACAAAAGGGTAAAATAGAGGCCGTGGGCGGGGAAGTGAAAAGCCTCAAGGTCGGAGATGTCATCTTATTTGACAAATATTCCGGGAGCAAAATCAATATGGAGGGAACGGATTACCTGATCGTCAAAGAGGAAGACGTGTTGGGAATCTTCGAAAAGTGAGGCCCGGACCCCAGCGATCCATATCCGAAAACCGGGGAGCGAGTGTTCGCTCTCCTTCAACACATGAGAGAGAGGAGCTTTTTTATGGCAAAGCAGATGATATTTAGCGAAACGGCCCGAGGAGCGGTTCTCCGCGGCGTCAATCAATTGACGGAGGCGGTCAAGGCCACGCTCGGTCCCAAAGGGCGAAATGCGATGATCGATAAGAAATTCGGCGCCCCGACGATTACAAAGGACGGGGTTACCGTCGCCAAGGAAATCGAGCTCAAAGACCCCTACGAAAACATGGGCGCGCAACTCGTGAAAGAAGTGGCCAGCAAGACCAGCGACGCGGCCGGAGACGGAACGACGACCGCAACCGTCCTGGCATGGTCGATCTTCAAGGAAGGGGTCAAGAGCGTGTCGGCCGGGGCCAATTCCATGGAATTGAAACGCGGCATCGATCGCGCCGTTGAAACCGTCATCGACGAACTCAAGAAACTCTCGAAGCCCTGCCAGACCAAGAAGGAGATTGCGCAGATCGGAACCATCTCGGCCAATAGCGACAGCACGATCGGCGAGCTGATTGCCGAGGCCATGGAGAAGGTTGGGAAGGACGGGGTCATCACGGTCGAAGAGGCCAAGAGCATGACCACGACACTCGATGTGGTCGAGGGGATGCAGTTCGACCGCGGGTATCTCTCGCCCTATTTCATCACCGATCCCGAACGCATGGAATGCACCCTGGAAGACCCGTTCATACTGATCAACGAGAAAAAGATCAGCGCCATGAAGGACCTCCTGCCCATTCTTGAACAGATCGCCCGGATGGGGAAACCCTTCGTGATCATCGCGGAAGAGGTCGAGGGCGAAGCCCTGGCCACGCTGGTGGTCAACAAGCTCCGGGGCACGCTGCACTGTGCGGCGGTCAAGGCACCGGGATTCGGCGACCGACGCAAGGCGATGCTGGAAGACATCGCGGTCCTAACCGGCGGACAGGTCATTTCCGAAGAGCTGGGCCTGAAACTCGAGAACGTGAAGATTTCGGATCTCGGCCGGGCCAAGCGGGTGAATATCGACAAGGACAATACAACAATCATCGAGGGGGCCGGGGAACAGGCCAAGATCCAGGGTCGCGTGAAGCAGATCAAGGCCCAGGTCGAGGAGACGACCTCGGACTATGATCGCGAAAAGCTCCAGGAACGGCTGGCCAAGATCGTCGGCGGTGTCGCCGTCATCAATGTCGGCGCGGCCACCGAAACGGAAATGAAGGAAAAAAAGGCGCGTGTCGAGGACGCCTTACACGCGACGAAAGCCGCGGTCGAGGAAGGAATTGTTCCCGGAGGCGGTGTGGCGCTGCTCCGCTGTATTCCGTCCCTTGAAAAACTCAAGCTCGAGGGAGATCAGCAGGTCGGCGTGAGTATCGTCAAGCGCGCGCTGGAAGAACCGATCCGGCAAATCGTGATTAATGCGGGCTTTGAAGGTTCGGTGGTGGTGGAGAAGACCCGAAAGGAAAAGACCAACGTGGGTTTCGACGCAATCACCGAGACCTATGTGGACATGGTCGACGCCGGGATCATTGATCCCACCAAGGTGACCCGTACGGCGCTGCAGAATGCGGCGAGCGTGGCCGGACTGATGTTGACCACCGAGGTTATGGTCACCGAAATCCCCGAGGAAAAGAAAATGCCTCCGATGCCCGGCGGCGGAGGGATGGGGGATATGTACTAAGGCCGAATGAAAAAAGGTTGTGAAAGCCCCCGCCGTTCGAAGCGGCGGGGGCTTTTTACTCGTGGGGCTATATGATGGAAGCATCAAAGATCGATTGACACCGCGCGGAAAGTCGTATAAAATTTTTTACGGTTTGAATCGCATCGAAGAAAGGGGATGTTCATGGGAAAACCGGTTAAGGTGGATTCGAAGAGCTGGGATCAGGACGTGTTAAAGGGTTCGGGATTGATGATGGTCGATTTCTGGGCTGTTTGGTGCGGACCCTGTCAAATGGTGGCCCCGGTTGTGGATGAACTGGCCCAGGAATACGAAGGGCGCCTGAGCGTCTTCAAACTGAACACGGACGAAAATCCGGAAGTGGCCAGTCGGTATCAGATCATGGGGATTCCGACGCTTCTCTTTTTCAAAGACGGAAAACCCGTGGATAAGATCGTGGGCGCCGCGGCCAAGAAGCAGTTCAAGGACAAGATCGACTCCCTCCTGGCCGCAAAATAAGATCCGCGTGAAGACGTCGTTCTCGCGGTCTCGAGAACTCCATGCTGCGCGAACTGCGCATTCAAAATTTTGCCATCGTCGATCACCTCGAAATTCAGTTTCATGAACAGCTTAACGTCCTGACGGGAGAAACCGGGTCGGGAAAATCGATCGTCGTGGATGCCGTCGATCTTCTTCTGGGCGGCCGCGCCGCTTCCGAGCAGGTTCGCACCGGAAAAGACGAGGCCGTTCTCGAGGCGGCGTTCCAGATTTCGGATACCGGACCGGTGGCCCAGCAGCTTCGGACGATGGAACTCTCCCCGGACCCGGGAGACGAGCTGATAATCCGACGCGTCGTCTCCCGCTCCGGCAAGAGTCGCGCCCAGATCAACGGGCGTCTCGTGACCATGGGCCAGCTCCAGCAGGTGGGTAATCTGTTGGTGGATCTTCACGGCCAGCACGAGCATCAGTCCCTCCTCCATCCCGAGCAGCAGCTTTTTCTTCTGGACGCCTTCGCCGGGCAGATTCCCCTGAGAGAGGAATTTCATCGACGATACCTTGACTTTGAGAAAATCCGTCAGGAGCTGGCGGAATGGTCCGGACGAGAGCAGGAACGGTTCCAGCGGGATGACTTTCTGAGGTTTCAGGCGCAGGAAATCGAGTCGGCCCAACTCTCGCCGGGCGAGGATTCACGACTGGAGCGGGAACGCAACGTTCTGTCGAACGCCGAGCGCCTCGCCGTCCTGACGGAGGAGGCGTACCAGGCCTTGTATGAATCGGACGAGGCGATTTTGAGCCGGCTGGCGCGCGTGGAGTTCCTGCTCGGGGAAACGGTCCGTACGGACGATCGAATGCAGCCGGCCGCGGACGACTGCACTGCGGCCGCGGCCCAACTCCGGGATATCGCCGCCCGGCTGCGGGACTACAAGGAGGCCATCGATTACGATCCCCAGCGCCTCGAGCAGATTGAAGATCGCCTTCACGTGATGACCGCTCTCAAGAAAAAATACGCCCCGACCCTCGAAGGCATCCTGTCGGTTCTCGAGAAGATCCATGAGGAACGGGAAGGCCTGAGTTCTTACGCCGAACGCCTCGAATCCCTGAAGGGAGCCGCGGACGCCGCCCGGGAGGAATGCGCCGCACTGGCCCGGCGTTTGTCGAAGGGGCGAAACCGGGCGGCGCGTGCGCTGGAGAAAAAGATCGAAAAGGAGCTCGGCCTGTTAGGTATGGCCAGGACGGCCTTTGAAATCCGGATCGAAACCCATGAGGCATTCGATGCCATGGGCCCGACCGGCGCGGATGTTCTTGAATTTCTCGTGGCCCCGAATCCGGGTGAGGAACCGAAGCCGCTCGCACGAATCGCGTCCGGCGGGGAAATGTCCAGGATTATGCTCTCGTTAAAGTCCATCCTGGCGGCCGAGGATCGCGTTCCGACCCTCGTTTTTGACGAGGTCGACGCCGGGATAGGCGGCGCGGTCGCCCTGGTGGTCGGGAAGCGGCTCAGAGCGCTGGCCCAGCGGCATCAGGTGTTGTGCGTGACGCACCTTCCCCAGATTGCAAGCCAGGCGGAAACCCATTTTTCGGTGGAAAAGCACGCTGCGGAGGGCCGAACCGTGACTCGTGTCCGACATCTGGGAGAAAAGGACCGGGTCGAGGAAATTGCGAGGATGCTGGGGGGGCGCGAGCTGACGCCGACTGCATTCAAGCATGCGCGCGAAATGTTGGATCTGGCGGCGCAATAGCACCGCGGACGGGATCCCTTAGGGCCGGGGGTCAATGCGGGTCAAATTGTCATCATCACCATAATGGCCGAAAGCACAATGTAAAACGGAAGGAATTTCGGCGGGGTGACAAAGATCCGTTCGATCACAAGATATCCGACCACCAGCGAGACCATCAACAGTAAAGCCGTGTGCCCCATGACTCTTCCCTTTTAAATAAGAACCCTCCCGGCCGTCAGACGGGGATGGGTCCGGATTGTTGAAACCGGTTCGGAAAAATTTCCTCCCCTTTTTCCTCGATAATCTCCAGTAATAATTTTACCAGATAAGGATCAAATTGGGTACCGGCACAACGCCGGAGCTCGGCCACAATCGAATCGAGCGGGAGGGCCTTGCGGTAGGGTCGATCCGTGACCATGGCGTCAAAGGTCTCCGATGTCGAAACGATACGGGTCAACAACGGAATGGAATCCCCTTTTAAACCATCAGGATAGCCGCTTCCGTCGTAGTATTCGTGATGATGCCGGATGATTGATACGACCCCTTGGGAAAGGCCGATGGGGGTGACCAGATCCACGCCGATTTCGGGATGGCGGCGCATCATCAGGAGTTCCTGCCGGGTGAACGATCCCTCCTTGTAGATGATCTTTGTATCGACGCCTAATTTTCCGATGTCGTGCAGGTAAGCGCCCACCTGAAGGTCCCGCAATTCCGTTTGCGTCAGGTCCAGTTTCTGGGCCAGGAGATTGGAGTAGTAATTGACGCGGCTGGAATGGCCGTGTGTAAAGGGGTCTTTGTTTTCAAGGGTTTCAGAAAGCACCCGGACAAACTCCAGATGGTTTCCCGCCGGATTGAACGCCACGGGCCCCGTGATCCGGTCAAAGATTTCCTTGAGGGATTCGGCCAGCGCCGGTTTGTTGGCCAGGGAATCGCGGACCATCTGGATCGAGCATTCGGATCCGACCATGTCGCCCAGTTGCGTTAAAAAGTCGGTCAGCAGATCGCGGTGTTTTTTCTTGTCCAGAATCCGGTTGATGACCGAGATGATTTCCGCGACGTTGTAGGGTTTGAGGAGATAATCGGCGGCCCCCATCCGGATGGCGTCCATGGCCGTCTTCAAGCTCCCGAATCCGGTCAAAATGACCACCTCGACGCGATTCTTTTCCTTTTTGATCTCACGCAGAACATCGGTCCCCTGGAGTCCCGGCATTTTAAGATCGACGATGACGAGATCCACATCGGTTTTTCGAAGCATCTCGAGCGCCTGATGCCCGTCCGAGGCGTTGTACACGCCGTAGAAGGGCTTCAATATCATGTTCAGAGCCTCTCGTGGCCCGGCCTCGTCGTCCACAATCAAAATGCTCTGTCGCGGGTCCATTCAGCACCTCCAAAATTCGCCGGACGAATCATCGGTTTGTGAGTCGGTAGCAGCTTTTTTGCTACATAATAAGAAGCAACTGTCATGCCCGGATTCAGGGGTGGAAACAGGTCATTTATTATTTATATAACTATTTGTATTTTATAATGAATGCGTCATTTCTCGATCGGGATGACACAATGAGATACGCACCATCGATGTCCAAAAATGATCACGCGGGATTGATTTAAATCGCTTTTTAAAGTCTTTTCAATGAGATAGGAGGTGAAAAACCGTTGTTCGAACTTGTACATTCAACTGATTTTCGGGGCGGATGAAGCGAGCCGGATCAGCCGGTTTTCTGTCGATTGGTCGAGGATCTTTCCGTGAAGGACGAAAGATCGTTGCGGTGCGTGAGTCCCAGGGCGTCCATTTTGTACTTGAGAATTCTCCGCGTGATTCCCAGGAGGCGTGCGGTGCGTGTCTGAACGTAGTTGGTTTTTTGAAGGGCCGACTGAATGATATCCCGCTCGAACGATTTCACGGCATCATGAAGTGAAATCTGGCCGTCCACGGCCTTGTCCTTGAGGGTGTTCGTCTTGCGTCGGGTCTGGAGCTGCACGGGCAGGTTGGCCACGCCGATGACCTGGGTCGGGGACAGCGTGACGGCCTGTTCGATGACATTTTCGAGCTCCCGGACGTTCCCGGGCCAGTCGTATCGCATCAAATAGGACAACGCCTCCTTGCTCAGCGATTTGGGTTTTCGTCCGTCTTCGTTGCCTTTTTTGAAAAGAAAGTGGTGAACCAGAGACGGAATATCATCCTTCCGCTCGCGCAACGGAGGCAGGTGAATGGGAAGGACGTTAATCCTGTAGTACAGGTCCTCCCGGAAGACCTTGTGCCGGATGGCTTCTTCCAGATTCTTGTTTGTGGCGGTGATCAGGCGGACATCCACCTCGATCGTTTGGGTTCCCCCCACCCGGGTGAACTCCTTCGACTGGAGCACACGGAGAAGCTTGGCCTGGGTGGGTGCGCTGAGCTCGGCAATCTCGTCCAAAAAGAGCGTTCCGCCGTTGGCCGCCTCAAACTGCCCCAGTTTCTTGCTCGATGCATCCGTGAACGCGCCCTTTTCGTGTCCAAAAAGTTCGCTTTCCATAAGGCTGTCGGGAATCGATGCGCAATTCAACGCCACAAAGGGATTGGCGCGCCGCAGGCTGTTGAAATGGAGGGCCCGGGCCACCATTTCCTTGCCCGTACCGCTCTCTCCCGTGATCAATACCGTGGTCTTGGTATCCGCCACCTGTTCGATCTTCGAGAAAACTTCGCGCATCGCCCGGCTCTTGCCGACCAGGTTGTCGGGATGATATTTCTTCTCCACCTCGGACCTCAAATAGCGGACCTCCCGTTGGAGATCGTATGCGGCCAGGGCTTTTTCCATAATGAGTTGGAGTTCTTCGATATCGAATGGCTTGTTGATGTAGTCCGTGGCGCCGAGTTTCATTGCTTCGACGGCTGTTTTCACCATCCGGGTGGCGGTGAGCATGATGATCGGGAGGGAAGGCTCGACGTCCCGAAATTGTTTGAGGAGGCTCAGCCCGTCCTGGCCCGGAAGGACAATGTCCAAAAGAATCAGGTCGATCTGATTGCGATGGAAGGCCTTCAGCGCCTCATCGCCGGTGGCCGCCCAAACGAAACGGTAATTGGGCTTAAGGACCATCTTAAGCGATTCGGCCACGCTGGCTTCGTCATCCACAATCAGGAGCGTCTTCATGCCTTTTTTCCCGTTTTGAAATACGACTTACTCGTTCAATTCTACAGCCTTTTCTCGATTCTGACAAGGCGAGAAGAACGGTCGAAAGGCTCCTGATTATTCTGGAATTGGGATTTGCCGGTCGGAGGGGACCCGGAAGGATGGGGGAAGGGGAAAGATCAGCTTTCGCTGCTGGTGATCACGACCACGGTTATATTGTCCTCGCCTCCCTTGAGATTGGCGAAATCGATCAGACGATCACAGACGCTGCGGGGATTTTCAACGGCATCGACACCGGTCGTGCACATTTCCTCATCGGTGAGGAGGTTGCTCAGCCCGTCCGAACAGAGGAGAAACACGTCGCCGTTACGGATCGATACGGGTTTTACGTCCACTTCAACCCGGCCGCTGCTCCCCAGGGCGCGCGTGATGACGTGTTTGAGCGGATGCTGATGTGCCTCCTCGCTCTTGAGCAGCCCTTGCGTAATATAGTCGTTGATCAGGGAATGGTCCTCGGTCAGCCGGCTGATCTTTTCATCGCGAATGAGGTAGGCGCGGCTGTCTCCCACGTGCGCGACATAGGCGGTGTCCTGGTCGACCAGGATGGCAACCATCGTCGTGCCCATGCCGTTCAATTTGGATTCCGAGCGGCTGGACTGGAAAATTTTTTCGTTTGCGAGCTTCCCGGCTGCGACCAATCGCCGGATGGGAAGGGGAAGTTTTTGGTCGACGTCCGCGGGCCAGGTGACTTCGGACGCCGGGAGGCTCGACTCGATGAACTCGCGCATGGAATCGACCGCCATGCGGCTGGCGATTTCACCGGCGGCATGCCCGCCCATACCGTCCGCCACGACGTAGAACTGAAGGTCCGGGTAAACGCCCCAGGCGTCTTCGTTCGATGAACGGACGCGTCCGACGTTCGACTGACCGTAAGCTTTGAGCTGCATCACCACCTGCATCTTATAACATATTTTTTTTATGGGATCAATTCCACGTTTCGTCCGGGCGGGGTGTTCCCCCGAATTCCCGGTCTCGGGTTTCAAACCCGGCGATCGCCAGGTGGGGGATCATGGATTCGGGGCTGTGCCCGATGTGCAAGGAATTACCACAGGGGGAGTTGCGACGGCCCGGCGCGGTTCGGGACGCGGGGCCGCGTGAGAGCCCGTCCCCGGAGGAGGAGGAACGGGGCCGCGCGCTTGACCACGATTCCCAGGCGGCTCAATTGCCGGGGGTCTGTGATGACGGAGGAGCCCCGGAGCTCCGCGAGCCGCCGGGCCGAGACCGGCCCGATACCGGGAACGCGGATCAGGTTTTCATACGGAGCGGACAGGGCGTCGATCGGAAAATATTCGGGATGGTGCATGGCCCAGGCCGTCTTCGGGTCGACCGCGGCCGGCAAAAGACCCCCGTCGTCAAAGATCAGTTCCGTAGCGGAATACCCGTAGAACCGCATCAGCCAGTCGGCCTGATAGAGACGATGCTGACGCAGGAGGGGAACGGCCGGCCGGTCATCCAGCGGGGTATCCTGCACGGGGCTGAAGGCGCTGAAGTAGGCGCGGCGCAATCCGAGTTCGCGATAGAGCCGGTCGGTGGTGGTGAGAAGGTCCCGATCGGTCTCGCCCGCCGGACCCACAACGAACTGCGTGATGTGGCCCGAGGGAATTCGACGGGGCTGTCGCTCCTTCATCTGTTTGATCCAGAGCATCCGGGTAATCATGTCATCCAGAAAATGCTTCTGGATCGACAGTCGGGCCAAATGGTGCGGGGTCGGCGCCTCGAGGTTGAGCGAGACCCGGCTGGCGAGTTCCACCGTTCGCTCCACCGCGGCGTGGCTCGCACCGGGCAATACCTTCAGATGGAGGTAGCCGTTGAACCGGTACCGCGTTCGCAGGATCTCGGCGGTTTGGACCATCCGTTCCTGCATCGTGTCGATCTTCCGCGTGATGCCGGAGGACAAAAACAGACCCTCCACGGTTCCCTTCCGGTAGAGCATCATAAAGGTCCGGGCCAGCTCCTCCGGCGAGACATAAGTCCGGGGCTGATCCCGACCCGATCGATGTTCGCAATAGGAACAGTCAAATTCACAAATGTTCGTCTGGAGGACCTTCAGCAGCCGAAAGGTCCTTCCGCTTCCGGTCCGGCCGATATGAACGCTGCCCGAAAGAAAGCGGTCTTGGCCTTTCGCCACCGGGTTGCGATGACGCGGATAGGGGTCCGTCGTCCCGCGGGGGGTGAAACAGGACGGCGCGGTTTGATTCGCCGTGAGCTCGTGTTCTTGCTCCGCGCCTTGACCGAGTATCGCAAGTTTTTGAAAGGCGTTCATTGTGTTTATAGAGTTTATTGGGTTTATTGGGTTGATCGCGTTTATCGCTTAGAAGTGAGCTCGGTTCCAACCCGATAAACGCAATAAACACAACAAACGCAAGAAACGAATTAAAGATTACTCATCGCCATCAGTTTCCAGGATAGTGATGAAACATCGTACGTCAGCTCGTATACCCTGGCCTCGTCCGTGACGGCGAAATGATGAAACCATCTCTGTCCGTCCCGGACCTTCCAGGTGAAGGTTACCCTCTGAATGGAGAATTTGCGTCCGTTCCATACGAACCACTTGGGAACGAGGACCTGTTCCGGTTCAAAGACCGCTCCGACCTTTACGGTTTCCCCGACTTCGGTGATCATTTCCTACTCGACGTGTTTATTGGGTTTATTGGGTTCATTGGGTTCACTGCGTTTATTGGGGTTATAGAGTTCACTGCGTTTTTTGCGTTTATACAGTTTTTTGCGTTCGTCATAATTGCCCCACAGATTCTATGCGCGCGAGAATCCTAAAAAACGCAATAGCCCAAGAAACTCAAGAAACCCAACAAACTCGAGAAACTCAAGAAACTCAAGAAACTCAAGAAACTCAATAAACCCTATAATCCCATTTTCCGAATAATCCCAACAACCCTCCCAATGATACGGACCTCCTTTTGATTTGGGCCCACTAGGATAGCTTGCATCGAGGCATTCGCCGGCTCGAGCCGGATCCGGTCGTTTTCCCGGTAAAGCCGCTTGACGGTGGCCTCGTCGTCCACCAGCGCCACGACGATCGTCCCGTTCTCCGGCCGGGGATCCTGCAGCACGACGGCAAGATCCCCCTCCAGAATTCCGGCCTCGATCATGCTGTCGCCGACGATTCGGAGGACAAAGGATCCCGGCGGCGCGATGCTGCGGTCCAGCCGGAGATGGCCTTCGACCTCCTCCGTCGCCAGGATCGGCGCTCCGGCGCGAACGCGCCCGACGATCGGCGCGGCCACGGTCGGGGCGGCAGATTTCCCGGACCATCCCACCACTTCGACGGCCCTCGAGAGACCCGATCGACGCCGGATGTAGCCCTTTTCTTCGAGGGCCGCCAGATGCTTCTGTGCCCCCTTAGGTCCCCGGAGGCGAAGATGCCGGGCGATTTCACGCACCGTGGGGGGAAAGCCGTTTTTCTCGTAGCTGTCCTTGATATAACCGAGAACCCGTTCCTGACGGGGTGTCAACGTTTCCTTCATTTAATTACAGAACCTCGCGTCGCTCCCTTTTTTTGTCTCCATTGTGCTCCGCATCGCCCAGTCCGATTAGGTCTACATTTGTAGACCTAGGCTATCAAGCCCGGGCGCAGTTGTCAAGCGACCCGAAAAACTACTTTTTTCTTGACAAGTTACGACATCCGTACTATAAGAGGGCTTGCCACCGGAACGAATCGTTGCTGGGAAAGATGGCAAACAGTCCGGCATTCGGTAACGGGAGATTGATAGATGCACGTTTCGAGACTTTCTGTGGCTGTCCTACTGGCTTCCCTGTTTCCGCTCTGGTCCCTCCCTTCACTCGCCGAACTCCCCCCTCTATTCGAAGGCGAGCTCAACGTCTGCAATCGGGTCAATCAGGAAAGGGCCAAGGGCCGGTCCCTGGAGGAGGCTGTTCAAACCTTGATCGGGTCCATGCAAACTGAAGAAAACGTGTCGGTCGAATCCCTTCAGAGAACCGTCATCCATCACGCCATCCGGACCTGCCGCTATGATCCGTCCGCGGTCGTGATCGCGGCCTACCGTGCCGGCGTGCCGCTTTCCGTCGTCGCGGGTTCGGCCGAGGAGGCCGGAGTCGGTCGGGATGTGATTACCGCGGCGCTCGTTCAGGCCGGGGCGAACGCATCCGCGGTCCAGGCGGCATTTGTACGTGCCGAGACCCCGGAGTCATCGGTGAATCCCTTCCCTCCGTCCCCTTTTGAGGCGGGAGGCGGTCTGGGCCAGGCCAGTCCATTCAATCCATAAATAATGAACGGGACCAAATCAAATCCAATGGAAGTCGTCATCGCTTCAAACACGATGATTCAACGCGGGAGGCCTCATATGACTTTTTATCGATCCCCCGTGCCAACCCGTCCGGCGATCTTGACCGGTCTGATGCTGGGCCTGATTTTCGTGCTCGGGTGGACCCCGTCGGCGGTGGCGGTCGGGAATCTAAAGCTGGGTCCGGCCGAACTTCATCCCTACTTTCAGTTTGCGGAATCCTTCGATAGCAACGTATGCCGGACGGAGGATATGCGCTGTCAGGACCCGAAGGATTCTACAAAGACCAAAAAAGGGACGGATTACTTTGCCGTTTTCACTCCGGGAATTCAAGTGGCGATCCCGCTCCAGAATCACCGGTTCGAGGCGGAGTATCGAGCCGACCTGGGACGGTACGACGAATTCAAGACCGAGAACTACAGCGATGGCCGCCTCAAAAGCCGTCTGCTCCTCAACTTTCCCGGTGGGCTTTCCGTCCGGGGCAAGGAAGACTGGACCAGCGGCCATGACGCCCCCGGGTATGCGCAAAATATTCAGATTGACTTCTACCATCAAAATACGGCAGGGGGAGGACTCGATTTTGATGTCGGATCGAAGATGCGCCTGTCCGCTGATTACACTCACTTGGATCTAAATTACGCGGACAACGCCCGGAACGGCTTTCGGGATCGGAAGGATGACACCTACGGCGGAACAGTCTATTACAAGTTCCTGCCGAAAACTTCTGCCTTGGTCCAATACGAGTTTACGGCCACGAATTTCGACGAGAACAACCCCGCGCTTTTGAGCGTGGACAACAACGCCCAGCGTGGCTATCTGGGGCTGACCTGGGACATCACCGCGCGGACGGAAGGGACCGTCAAGGGAGGATACGTCCGGAAGAATTACAAGGAATCCGATATCACCAATTTCGGGGGGGGCATCCTATCGATCGACCTGAAGCAGGAGCTTTCCCAGCGCACGTCCCTGCAGTTTGACGCGGTGCGCGATGTTAAGGAGAGCAACATCGTCACGGAACCCTATTATTTGACGTTGGGCGGCCGGGTGGCGATGCTCCACAAGATCCATCCGAAGGTCTCCCTGAAATTGAAAACCGGATTCAGCCGCGACCAGTATCCCAATGCGATTCCCCCGGCCACGCGGGCGCGGATGGACGACACCTGGAACGCCGGCGGCGGACTCGAATACGCCATGCAGCCATGGTTGAGTTGGGGGCTCGGGTACGACTTTACCCAGCGGCGGTCGAACTTGAGCGGTTTTGGATATGTGGACAATCTTTACACCTTCAGCGTCAAAGCCCTGCTCTAGGACGCCCTCGGGTATTCCCGTCTCCGCGCCGGGATGGATCATGGCCTTGTTGATCGGCGCAGGATCCCTTCTCTCCGGACCGGCATGGTCCCAGGATTATGTTCTCGGCCCGCGCGACGTCCTCAACATCACCGTCTACGATCACAAGGATCTCGAATCCAAGGTCCGCGTCAGCGAGGACGGCAAGATCACCTATCCGCTCCTGGGCGAGATCTCGGTGTCCGGCCTCACGGTTCAGGGTCTGGAGCGCGAGCTCACCCGCCGGCTCGCGGACGGATACATCATCGATCCCCACGTGGGCGTCTTCGTCGAGGAATTCCGCGTCGTGGTCTACGTCACCGGCGAGGTCAAGAATCCGGGTTCGTATCCTTACGAAGAGGGGATGACCGTGATCAAGGCCGTCAGTCTGGCCGGGGGGCTGACCGAGAGGGCGGCCGACGGAAGAATATCGATCACGCGAAAAGGCCAGGGTGAGAAGGAGACCGCGCTTCTTGTCGGGATGCACGACCTCGTCCGGCCGGATGACGTGCTGCAAGTCCCGGAGAAGCGGTGGGTCTACGTCACCGGCGAGGTGAAGAAACCGGGATCGTACCTGTACGACGATCAGATGACGATCCTGAAGGCGATCACGCTGGCCGGCGGGCTGACCGACAAGGCCGCGCCCAAGCGGACCGAAATCATCCGGAAAACGGACGGCAAGGAGGCCACGATCCGGGTCAAGATGGAGGACTCGATCCTTCCGGAGGACGTCATCGTCGTGCCGGAGAGCTTTTTTTAAGAAGCGTGAGGCGTCACGAGTGAGGGAGGGCGTATCCGCTCTCTGATCTTTTCCCCTTCCCCCTTCCCCCTCACGCATCTTCACCGAGGAGCGCCATGCAACAAGAACCCGAAGTCCATCTGCGCGATTACCTTCGCGTCCTTCAGAAGCGTCGCTGGACCCTGATCGCCTTCTTCGTGATCCTGGTCACCACCGTTGCCGTGGTGACTTTTACGGTTCGACCGGTCTACCGGTCGACCGTACAGATCCTGATCGAACGGGAGAATCCCAATGTGGTGTCCATCCAGGAGGTGCTCGCGATCGACGCCACCGCGACCGACTATTACCAGACGCAGTACGAGATCCTCAAAAGCGAGTCGCTCGCGCGGCGGGTGATCGACCGCCTGCATCTGGACCGGAACCCCGACTTTCAAGGCGCCTCCGCCGGAACGGAGGATTCGGCCGGTTCGGACCCCGAGGAGAAAAACCGGAAGCTGTTGAAGGCCTTTCTTTCAAACCTGACCGTCAGCCCCATACGAAACAGCCGTCTCGTCAATGTCTCGTTCGATTCACACGACCCGAAGCTGGCCGCCCTGGCGGCCAACACGCTGGCCGAGGAATACATTCAGTACACCATGGAGCTGAAGATCAAGGCGGTCCGGCAGGCCAGCGACTGGCTTCGGAAGCGCGTGGACGAGATGCAGATCAAGGTCAAGGATTCCGAGGAGGCTTTCGAGAAATTCAAGGAGAGCATCCCGACCCAGATCACCGCACAGGTCGAATCCAAGGCCGAGTCCTCCCGGGCGATGAAAGAGATGGAGTCCCGTCCGGAGGTGGTCAACAACAAATTCATTCAGGATCTCCGTTCGCAGGAGATTCAGCTGACGGCGAAGCAGGCGGAGCTGGGGGAGAAATACGGTCCGAAGCATCCCCAGATGATCCAGGTCACCTCCGAGCTCGCGACGCTCCGGGAAAAGCTGGAACGGGAAATCAAGCGGTTGGTGGGCGCGGTGAAAATCGAGGAATCGCCGCAGTACCTGCGCTTGAAGCGCGAGGAAGACGCCAACCGGCAGCTCTTCGAAGTGCTTCTGAAGCGGCTGAAGGAAACCGCCCTGACCGAGAATCTTCCCCGGAGCAATATTCAAGTCGTGGATGCGGCCCAGCCGTCTCAGATCCCGATCAAGCCCCGGAAGGCGATGAACCTGCTTCTGGCGGTGATCGTCGGACTGACGATGGGCGCAGGCCTGGCCTTCTTTTTCGAGTACCTGGATAACACGATCAAGGGGCCCGAGGACATCGAGCGGGTGATTGCCGCGCCGTTGCTGGGAATCGTGCCCTCGGCCGGCCGGACAAGGAAATCCGCCCGTTCATCCGGCGTCGTCCATCCGATCGAGACGATCCTGTTCGCCGAACCCAAGTCCTCGCAAGCCGAGGCCTACCGGACGATCCGGACCGGCATCCTGCTGTCTTCCGCGGAGCGGCCTCCGAAGGTCGTGCTGATCACCAGTCCCGGACCGGTGGAGGGCAAGACGACGACCGCCACGAACCTGGCGATCGCGATGGCCCAGTCCGGAAGCGCGACACTCCTGATCGACGCCGATCTGCGCAAACCGAGGATCCATCAGCTCTTCGCCCGGGAGAACCCGGATCCCTCACGCAAGGATTCGGAGAGATCGGGGAATGACAACCTCAAGGGCCTCGGCCCGGCCCTCGTGGGCGAAATCACGCCGGAGGCCGCGATCCGGCAAACCCCGATCCCGTTGCTGAGCGTG
>Ga0055439_10000035_pt1 | contig 18474 bp, 17 predicted proteins | sample Browns_TuleB_D2_FD_57732 | JGI IMG/M metagenome (GOLD analysis project Ga0055439, IMG submission 57732) | Wetland microbial communities from San Francisco Bay, California, USA, that impact long-term carbon sequestration - Browns_TuleB_D2 | ecosystem: Environmental > Aquatic > Marine > Wetlands ...
GGATCGCTCAAAGATAAGCGACAGGTCCTCAAGAGCCTGAAGGACCGGTTGAAGCGCCGATTCAACGTTTCAATCGCCGAGGTGGACGATCAAGATTTGTGGCAGAAGACGGTGGTGGGCGTGGCCTGTGTGGGCAACCGGAAGGATTATGTGAACGAAGTGTTGGACAAAGTAATCGGCGCCATTCGGGGAACCCCACGCGTCGAGATCATCGACTACCGTTTGGAGATGATGTGAGCCACCCGCAGGCGCATGCCGTCCCGGAACCGGCCGTCCGGGCGGGGTGGGTACACGGAGTGATCATACGATGGTTGAATACAAGCGGTCGGAGAGGGTCGCGGATCAGATCCGGATGGAGATTGCCGATATTCTCATGACAAAGGTCAAGGATCCCCGGATCGGATTTGCAACCGTGACTTCCGTCAGGCTTTCCAGCGATCTGCGAAGCGCCAAGGTTTACGTCAGTTTCCTTGAAAGCGAACCGGAGCGCAGTTTCAAGGGCTTGGATGCCGCACGGACCTTTATCCGAAGCGAACTGGGCCGGAGACTGAAGCTTCGCTTTGTTCCCGAAATCAGTTTTTATGAGGATCACACGGCGGAGGAAGCCGAAAAAATATTCAAAATGATGGACGAAATGAAAGAACCAGGCCCGTGAAGAATCGATCCGTCAGACATCGATCGATGAAGGGCTCCCGTCACTCGAATCGTTCTTCAAGCGGCGCCTCCCATCCTCGGCGATCGGCGATCGTTGTATCTCACGGTCCGTTATGTCTGGACGGGGTAACGGCCGCGGCGTGCGTCGGCCGATTTTACGGAGAGGCGCGCGTCACGCCCGTTTTTGCGCATCCCTCCGAAGTGGATCGCGTCATCGAGGAGGTGACGCGGGAATCGGGTCGGCCGAAGGACCTTTGGATCGCCGATATTACCTGGAAAACCCAGAGAACCGAAAAGCTTTTTAAGGAACTGGTCCTGCAAGGGTGGCGTATATTCTGGATGGACCATCACACCATCGCCCTGGAGAAGAAGGAAGAAGAAATCAAAGCGCTGGGACTGACCGGATGGGTGGCCAGCAACCGCTACTCGGCCGCGCGGCTCCTGTACGAATATCTGATATCCACGCCGGACACTTTGGGCAAACCCCCTTCGAGTCTAAAGAAATTCGAAAAGATCGTTCATATGGCGGACGATAACGACCGATGGCTTCACAAACTGCGGGGTTCCCGTGAGCTGGCCATGACGGTCGCGGCATTGAAGGGGGCGACGGCCTACCGTGAACTGCTTCACATGGATGCCGCGGGACGCTATTCCGCGCGGATGAAGGAGGCCTATCAAAACGCAAGTCGGGAGCTGGCCGCCAGCGTGGCCTTGGCGAAACGGACCCGTGTCGATAGGACGACGGAGGACGGCCTGACCATCGTGACGGTCTTGTGCAACGGGTATACCAGTGAAGTGGCGGATTATCTTCGTCGGACCGTAGCGGAGGAATCGGCCGGGGGGGAGGTTCGTTCGATTTTCCTCATGTACAATCTGGAGGACCAGAGGATCAGCCTTCGTGAGACCCCGGCCTGCGACGTGAACCTCGCGAGGCTTGCAGGACAGTTTGGCGGGGGCGGCCACCCGGCGGCGGCCGGCTTCGATCTGCCGGAGGCGCAGGGCCTCCTTCAAGAATTTTTGGCCACCCGCCTGATCCGGGCGTTAACCGGGCAGGGGTGATTCGTTGCTCCCCGTGCTTGGTGCAATGCCTTGGGCCGCGTCGAATGGATCATGGGGTCTGTCATGGATGGATTTCTGAACATCAATAAGCCAAGCGGTTGGACCTCTCACGATGTTGTCGCCCGCCTCCGTTCGATCCTGAAGATTAAAAAAGTCGGACATACCGGTACGCTGGATCCGGCTGCGACCGGCGTCCTCCCCATTTGCCTGGGCAAGGCCACCAAACTTTCGCAGCTCTTGACTGAAACCGACAAGCAATATCGGGCCGTCATGCGTCTCGGTATAACCACGGACACGCAGGATGCGACGGGCAGGATCTTGAATCGCCGCGACGGTTCTGGTCTGAGCGAGCGGCAGATTCGCGATGTGCTGGTCCTGTTTACCGGAGACATCCAGCAGGTGCCCCCGATGTATTCCGCGGTGAAGGTCGCCGGAGAGCCGTTGTACAAAGCCGCGAGGGCCGGTCGCGTCGTGGAACGGGATGCAAGGAAGGTTCGCATTTATCGGTTGGAGTTGATCGGGCGCGATGAAAATGATGTGACGCTGGACGTGGTCTGTTCCAAAGGGACCTACATCCGGTCCCTCTGCGCCGACATCGGAGAACGGCTGGGCGTCGGGGCTCACCTGTTTCACCTGATCCGGCTGAGATCCGGCCCGTTCCGAATCGAGCACGCGGTGACGATCGAGGAGGCGGAGTCCTTGGTCCAGGAGGGCAGAATCCGGGAACGGGTGCTTCCGGCCGCTCAGGTTTTCCAAGATTTCCCCAGCGTCAGCGTTACGCATCAGGGCGCTCGCCAGCTGCTTCACGGCACCCCGATCGGGATCCTGTCCGTGGGCCGGCAACCAAAAGATTTCAAGACAGGGCAGGCTGTTTTGGTGTATAATGCGTCGGGTGATCTGATCGCTCTGGCGAAGGTCCGGATCGGACCCCCGGAAGGTCCCGATTTGGCCACGGACCGCGGCCAAGAGGTGTTTGCGCTGGATAAGGTTCTGGCCTCGGTCAAGGAACCGTAATCTTCGAAAAGAAAGGAATCGGAAACGACCATCAAGATAAGGAGAAGGGGTTATGTTGGAAAAGCAGCAGAAAACGGAAGTCATCAAGAGATTCGGCAGCCATCCGAAAGATACGGGCTCTCCGGAGGTCCAGATCGCATTGCTCAGTAGTCAGATCAATTCCCTGTCGGATCACTTCAAAACGCATAAAAAAGACGTCCACTCCCGGCGCGGTTTGCTTCGAATGGTCAGTCAACGCCGGAAGCTGTTGGACTATCTTCAGCGTGAAGACCTCGATCGGTACAAACAAATCATCGACAAGCTTGGGATTCGGAAATAGTTCATCCATCACGGAAGCGTTATCGATTTTCATGGGGAAAGGAGATAGGAAGGGATGTGCCTGGGTCTCTCGACGGGCGTATGCCTCCCTACTTCCTTCCCCCCGACAGAGCCCTCGAGGTAGCCGCCCCGATGGGCATCCACATCAACCAACCGTAATTTTCGAAAATCAAACAGGGGGGATTTCATGATACATCATGTTGAGTTGGACATTAGAGGCAAGAACCTGCTATTGGAAACCGGACGGATGGCCAAGCTGGCAGACGGCGCCGTCATGGCGCGTTACGGGGATTCGGTTGTCTTGGCCACTGCCGTTTCTTCGAAGGTCGCAAGGTCGGGTGTCGATTTTCTTCCGCTTACCGTGGATTTCCAGGAAAGGGCCTACGCGGCCGGAAAAATTCCGGGCGGATTCTTCAAGCGGGAGGGTCGTCCTTCCGAGCGTGAAATCCTTTCCAGTCGTTTGATCGACCGGCCGTTGCGGCCGCTGTTCCCGAAGGGATACTATTTCGATATCCAGGTCATCGCCTCGGTCCTGTCGGCGGATCAAGGAAACGTCACGGACGTTCTGGCCATCACCGCGGCCTCCGCCGCCCTGACCCTTTCGGACATTCCCCTCAAACAGCCGATCGCCGCAGTCCGGATGGGCCGCATCGAGGGACGCTTTGTCGTCAATCCGTCTTTTGCCGAGGTGGAGGCCAGTGATCTGAATCTGGTCGTGGCCGGGACCGACGATGCCGTCATGATGGTGGAAGGCGGCGCTCACGAGCTCTCGGAACAGACCATGATTGACGCCATTTCTCTCGCGCATGCCGAAATCAAGAAGATCATAGCGGTTATTATGAAGCTGCGTGAGCAGGCGGGAAAACCCAAACGCGAGACAGTCCAAAAGACCTCCGACCCGGCCTTGGAGGAGTCTATCCGGTCAAAGGGTCTGAAACAAGTCGAAGAGGCCGTCCTAATTCCAAACAAGTCGGCTCGGCAGGAGCGGTTGAGCGAAATTCTCGAAGACCTCCGGAATCAGATTAATACCCCGGAGGCGGACCGGACGCAGGAAATCAACGAGATTTTTCATGCGTTGGAGCGTAATGCCGTTCGCACGATGATCCTCAACAAAGGCATTCGGGCCGATGGTCGGGGCTGCTCCGATATCCGCCCGATTACCTGTGAGGTGGGCGTCCTTCCCCGCACCCATGGCTCCGCGCTGTTCACGAGGGGCGAGACACAGAGCCTGGCGGTGGTAACGCTTGGAACCGCCGAGGATGAACAGCGGATTGACGCGCTGGAAGGGGAGTCCACAAAGACGTTCATGCTGCACTATAATTTTCCGCCTTTTTCGGTGGGCGAAGCCCGGCCGATGCGGGGGCCGGGCCGTCGGGAAATCGGACACGGGGCCCTGGCCGAGCGCGCCCTGCGGCCGGTCATTCCCAGCCGGGAAGCCTTCCCCTACACGCTCCGAATCGTTTCGGATATATTGGAATCGAACGGGTCTTCCTCGATGGCGACGGTGTGCGGGGGCACGTTGGCCTTGATGGACGCCGGCGTCCAGATCAAATCTCCGGTGGCGGGGATCGCCATGGGTTTGATTAAGGAAGGCGGGCAGACGGTGATCCTCTCGGATATTCTGGGATTGGAGGATCACCTGGGCGACATGGATTTCAAAGTGACCGGCACACGGCAGGGGGTGACGGCCCTTCAGATGGACATGAAAATTCCGGGGATTACCGACGCGCTGCTTCGGCAGGCGCTGGAACAGGCCTGCGCGGGGCGTCTTTATATCCTGGACCGGATGCAGGAGGCCATCGCCGAGCCCCGGCCCGACCTGTCTTCTTTGGCGCCCCGAATCTTTACGATGCATATCAAGAAGGACCGGATCGGCGAAGTCATCGGCCCGGGCGGCAAGGTGGTTCGAGGAATTGTCGAAAAGACCGGCGTGAAAATTGACATTGAGGATGACGGAACCATCCTGATCGCGTCGGCTGATGCCGAAGCGGCCAAACAGGCCATGGAAATGATCGGCAAGATCACCGAAGAGGTCGAGGTCGGAAAAATCTACAAGGGAAAGGTGGTCAAGATCATGGATTTCGGCGCGTTCGTCGAAATCCTGCCGGGCACCGATGGGCTGGTTCATATTTCCCAGTTGGCGGAGCACCGCGTGAATCGAGTCCAGGACGAGGTGAAAGAAGGGGATGAGATTCTGGTAAAGGTTTTGGAGGTGGACAAGCAGGGTAAGATCCGCCTCAGCCGCAAAGAGGTTTTAAGGGCGGAAGCGGAAGGCAAAAAAGGTTAGAGCCGCATGGCCCCTGTGTTCATAAAATGTCCGTAAGGCTTTATCACAAGGAGGTTCTCGATAACGGGATTCGTGTGGTGACGGAGGAAATCCCGTTCGTGAAATCGGCTTCCCTGGGAATCTGGGTCGATGTCGGCTCCCGCGACGAGTCGGAAGACGAAGCCGGACTCTCCCATTTTGTCGAACACATGCTTTTTAAGGGCACGTCCCGCCGGACCGCGGCGCAGATCGCCCAGGAAATGGACGGGCTTGGCGGTGATCTGAACGCCTTTACCTCGCGCGAGTCCACGGCATTTTATGCCAAGGTGGTGGACGAACACCTTTCTCAAACGGTGAGTCTGCTGGCGGACCTCTTCCGCCATTCCGTATTTAGTCCCGTGGAGATCGAGCGGGAAAAACGGGTCATTCTGGAAGAAATCAAGATGGTCGAGGATGATCCCGAGGACCTGATCCACGACCTCCACACCGCAAATGTCTGGTCCGGAAACCCCATCGGCCGCCCGATTCTGGGAAAGGTCAGCGTGATCCGGTCCGTTACCCACCGTAAAATCGTAGACTACATCGACCGAAAGTACCGACCCGAACAGATCGTCATTTCGGTGGCCGGACGATTCCATCGGACCGCTCTCTTGAAACAGATCGATCGCCTGTTCCGCACGTTCGGTATCAAGGATTCACGATGGCGGCGTGCGGAGCCCGCCGGGACCGCCGCACTTCGGCGCATCCCGCAAACCAACGGTCGTCTGTTTATCCGGCGGAAGCGGCTCGAGCAGACACATCTCTGTCTGGGATTTCCAGGTCTCCCCCTCACGCACGGTGACCGATACGGAATCTACGCCCTCAACACGCTTCTGGGCGGGGGGATGAGCTCACGACTGTTTCAGGAGATCCGTGAAAAACGGGGCCTGGTCTATTCGATCTATTCCCAATTTGCGGGGTTTAAGGATACCGGCATGCTGACGGTGTACGCCGCAGCCAGTCCCAAGATGGTTCGGCAAGTCATCAATGTCACAATGCGGGTCATCCGGATGGCTCGGGAACGGCATATTCGACAGGACGAACTGGCGCGGGCGGTAGATCAGCTGAAGGGCAACATCCTGTTGAGTTTGGAGAGCACGAACAGCCGGATGAGCCGCCTGGCCAAGGATGAGCTCTACTTCGGCAGGTCCTTCACCCTCGAAGAAACGCTGGGCGAGATCAACAAGATCTCCAAACGACAGGTCCAGCGCCTGTGCGATCTTCTTTTGGATCCCCGAAAACTTTCCCTCACCGTCCTGGGCCCCGTTCCCGCCGATATCCGGCCGTTTCAATCGCTCCTTTCGAACGGCAGGATCGACGGCTAAATCGCGGCCAAGCGGGCGAGACGCGTCCGGAGCGTGTCGGGGATCTTGGCCTTCCGATGCGAGACGCAAACGGTGTTCCGGCCGGCGCGTTTGGCCTCGTACAAGGCCTTGTCCGCTTCCGCAATCAGATCAAATGCCGTTCCCGCGCTGTCCGGAAAGGAGGCCAGGCCGATGCTCACGGTCAGACGCCGGTTCGGTTGTTTTTTTGCATTTTCGAATTTTTGCGATGCGATTCTCCTCCTTAGGCGATCGGAAAGTGCGAGGGCCTTTCGGCGTTTCGTTTCGGGCATGATAATCGAAAATTCCTCCCCCCCGTAGCGGGCCACGATATCCACCTCCCGGCTCATTTCCTTTAATATACGGCCCACCTCCCTCAACACATCGTTTCCTTTCAAGTGACCGTTGGTGTCGTTGTAATGCTTGAAATAGTCGATATCGATCATCATGAGGGAGAGGGATCGGCGGTACCGCTCGGCGCGGCTCATTTCGACATTCAGTTGCTGACGAAAATGACGGTGATTGTAGAGACCCGTGAGTTCATCGGTGATGGCCAGTTGTCGCGTGCTTTCGAGAAGCTTCGTCTTTTCGATCGCCATGGCCGCGAAGGTGGACAGAAGCGACAGAAGCGAGACCTCGCGCTTGGTATACTGTCTCGCCTTGAAATCGTCCACGTACAGAACGCCCACGATTCTCCCTTCGGTTTTGAGCGGGGAAGCGATCAGGGAACGGATGCCTTCCCGTAACATAATGGGGTTATCGAATTTCGGAAACCGTTTGATATCCTGAACCGCCAACGGTTCATCCTGATTCAGAATGTAACTGGTCAGCCCGCCCTGGCGGACTTTCCAACGCGCCCTGTTCGAAAATCTTTTCGAGACGCCTTTGACTGCGGCGAGCGACATCTGGCCGCGTTTTTCTTCGAAAATGGTCAGGCTGCCGGCGGGGGGGTTGGTGAGGGTTGTCGCGTAATCGACGATGGTCCGATACAGCTTTTCCGGATTCTCGCTGGCCGTCAGCTTGAGCCCCAGATCATAGAGGGACTGATACTCGATCAGAAGGCGCTCGATTTCCTGGCGGCTTCGGATACGCGCCTCGACCATCTCCCACATAAAACGGGCGCTGTATCCTCCGATGATCTCGGAATTCGGGGCGGCCCGGGCCAGCTCCTTGTAGAGCCGGGGGTTCGCGCTCACGTCCATGATCAGGTCGACGCGGTTGTGCCTGAGCAGTTTCCGGTAGTCGGTGGCATGGGGAATTTTCAAGCGTTTGGCCAACAGCATTCCCGGAGCCTTCCGATCCAGGTCCGCAACGCCCACGATCTTGACGGTCGGATCGTCGTGCAAGAGTTCCACGAGCGCCTTTCCGCCGCGGCCCGCGCCGACGATCACAAGTCGGACGCGGCGGCCCTTCTCCGCCGCCGTTCTGCCGGCCGGAAGATTAGGGTCTTTCTTCATTATTTCCCTCGATTCGACGTTTCATCTCATGGAGGAGGTTAAGCGCTTCCAACGGGGTGAGTCGATCCGTGTCCGTATCCCGGAGTATTTCGATGACCGGGTGAATCGCCCGCTTGAAGAGGTTGAATTGGGCCGCAACCTCCGAGCTTGTGTCGCTGTCGGCAGGCATCCGGGGCGCATCCGAAGGCAACGCCAGGCGCGGCAGCCCCAATTCATTGAGTTCCTCGCTTTCCAGATTGGCGAGAATTTCACGCGCGCGGCGAATCACGTCGGGCGGCAATCCCGCCAATCGTGCCACCTGGATGCCGTAGCTTCGGTCGGAACCCCCCGCGATGATTTTTCGCAGGAAGATGATTTCATCGTTCCATTCGCGAACCGAGACACTGTAATTTTTGATCCCTGGGAAGGTCAGAGCCAGCTCGGTGAGCTGGTGATAGTGCGTTGCGAACAGCGTTCGGGGGGCCGAACGCGCGGGATCATGAAGATACTCCGCCACCGCCCACGCGATGCTGACGCCGTCGAACGTGCTGGTCCCTCTTCCGATCTCGTCCAGCAGGATCAGGCTTTGCGAAGTCGATTGGTGCAGGATGGCGGCCGTTTCGGTCATCTCGACCATAAACGTGCTCTGCCCCCCCATCAAATCATCCGAGGCACCGATCCGCGTGAAGATCCGGTCCACCCGACCGATGCGAGCCTCCGTCGCAGGGACAAAACTGCCCGTTTGGGCCATGATCGCGATCAAGGCCACCTGCCGCATATAGGTGGATTTACCGGCCATATTGGGACCGGTGATGATCAGGAGGCGATTCTCCCGCCGGTCCAGGATCGTATCATTCGGGATGAACCGGCCTCCCCTCGGCAGCATACGCTCCATCATGGGATGACGGCCGTCGACGATACGGATTTCATCTCCATCGTGAACCTCCGGCTTCACGTAATGTTCCGTGGCGGCTACGACGGCCAGCCCGGTCAGGACGTCCAGCAGCGCGATCGACCGGGCCATGGCCTGAATCCGACCGGTGGCGGCCGCGACATTTTTCCTCATTGCTTCGAACAATTCGTATTCGAGTTCCCGGCTCCGTTCCTCCGCCCCGAGAACCTTGGTCTCCATTTCCTTCAATTCGGGCGTGATGAATCGCTCGGCGTTGACCAGGGTTTGTTTCCGGTCATAGTCGGGTGGCACGCGCGAAAGATGGGTTTTGGTGACCTCGATATAATAACCGAACACCTGGTTGTAGCGAATCTTAAGCGAGTCGATTCCGGTTCGCTCGCGCTCCTTCCTCTCCAGGCCCGAGATCCAGCGTTTTCCGTCACGGGATATTTCGACGAGCTCATCCAGCGCGGGATCGATTCCGTTTCGTATCAACCCTCCGTCGTGCAGCCCCGGTGAGGGATCATCCACCAGGGTCTGCTGGATGCGGGAATGGATATCCGAAAGATCGTCCCAATCCGCATGGATCGAATCCAGCAGGGTCTCCGGACTAGCTGTATTTCCATTCCCTCCCGGCCGTTCCGCAAGGCATTTGTACACGGACGGGAGATGGGCGATTGAGGCTTTGAGTTGAACCAGGTCCCGGGCCTGCGCCGTGCGCAGGGCGATTCGTCCGATGATCCGCTCCAGATCGGCGATTTCGCCCAGGATCGAACGAAGGCGGTTCCGGAGCGTCGTTTCGACCAGAAAGGTTTCAATCGCGGACTGTCGATTCCGAATCGCTTCCGTGTCCAGAAGGGGTTGGAGCAGCCAGGTCCGAAGCAGCCGTGCTCCCATCGGGGTGTGGGTCCGGTCCAACGCCCACAGGAGCGATCCTTTCGTTTGGCCATCGGCCATGCGTCGGGTGAGCTCGAGATTTCGCTGCGCGGTCGGGTCCAGGACCAGGTAATCGGCCCGCCGGTAGCGCTTGAGGCCGTGGAGGTGGTCCATCGCCGTGAGCTGGGTTTCTTGAAGGTACCGCAGCAGGGCACCGGCCGCGGCCACCGCGACGGGCGTATCATCGCATTCGAACACGGACAGAGATTGAAGATGGAAATGGTCCAGGATCGACTGACGGGCATGCTCGGGGTCGAATGCGGCATCCGTGAACCGGCAAAGCCGCGGCGGACCGTGGGGGGAGGACGGCTGGTGACGGATCAGGGCCTCCATGCGGGCCAGGTGGGAATCACTCACGAGAATTTCTTTCGGTTCCAACCGAGTGAGCTCGGAGAGAAGGTCCGCTTCCGATGCATCGCCGGAGAACTCGCCCAGTTTGAATTCTCCCGTCGAGAGGTCGACGAACGCCAGCCCGCAGCCGGTCTTGAAGAAGGCCACCGATGCCAGATAATTGTTTTCCCCGGAAACGAGCAGTTCCGGATCGATCAGCGTGCCCGGGGTGATGACGCGGACGACTTCGCGCCGGACCAGTCCCTTGGCCTGGCGGGGGTCCTCCACCTGATCGCAGATGGCCACGCTTTTTCCGGCGCGGATCAATTTTACAAGATAGGTCGAAGCCGCATGATAGGGAATACCGCAGAGCGGAACGGAATCCTCTTTCGATTTGTCCCGGGAGGTCAGCGCAATCTCGAGAATCGTCGACGCGTTGACGGCGTCCTCGAAAAACATCTCGTAGAAATCACCCACGCGGAAAAAGAGGATCGCGCCGGGATATCGCGCCTTGGTTTCAAGGTACTGCTTCATGAGAGGGCTAAGGTCGGCCATGATCATCGGGCCCGCCGGGTCATGATTCGTCCATCTCCTCCGCCGCGAGGGTCCGGGATCCGGTCCGGGCAACGGGTTCCTGAGGACGCAAACGGTCCATCTCCTCCTCGATGCGCTGCAGCGACTTGCTCTGACGTCTTATGGTGAGGCGCATTCGAATCCATTCCGGAAAAATCAAGAGTCCCGTCAGGACCATCCCGACGATAAAAGCGCCTGCGACGAGCTGATAAACCGGGATGGGGTGGGTCGAATATCCGAAGAGGTATCGTATCTGAACGGTCTGCTCCGTGTTCTCGATCATGAAGGTAAAGGCCCCAACGAGAACAAGGGCAAGAATCAGGATGCGTATCATCGGTTCACCTTGGTCTTTCTACGGGCCGGCTGAAACCAGGGCTGCAGTTTATCGTAACTGGAGTCCAATTCTTCGGGAATAACCCGGGTGTCGTTCAGCACAGGCATGAAGTTGGTGTCGCCGTTCCATCGCGGGACGACGTGGAGATGGATATGCTTTTCGATGCCGGCGCCGGCTTCCCGGCCCTGATTGATTCCCAGATTGAATGCGTCCGGCTTGAATACCCTGCGGAGGGCTCGAACGGCCTGTTGGGCCGTTCGCATCATCTCCGTCAGCGTCGGGGAATCCAATTGTTCGAACGACGCCACGTGACGGTAGGGCGTCACCAGGAGATGCCCGTTGCTGTACGGGTAGAGGTTCATCATGACGAAGACCCGCCGCCCGCGGTGGAGGATAAGATTGTTCCGGTCGTTTTCCTGACGAGGCTTTACGCAGAAAATGCATCCTTTCGGCCGGTCGTTTTTCAGATAAGGCATTCGCCAGGGCGCCCACAATTGCTTCATCTTCGGCCTCGCAATTTCAATGGTGCCCCCGCTTGAGTGTGGTCAATCGCGCGCCTGCAATCGTTCCGTGTTCTTCAATTCGCTCATAATCAATTGCATGTCCTCCCAGACCCGCTTTTTGTCCTGTGCATTACGCAACAGGTAGGCCGGGTGGAAGGTCGGCATGACCCGAATCCCTGCGGAAGAACCGTCCGAAAAAACCATCGGCAGTTCGTGAAACCGTCCGCGGAGCTGCGAAATCCTGCGCTCGGTGCCCAGAAGGGTCTGCGCGGCGAAGGTCCCGAGCGCGCAAAGGATCCTCGGCCGGATGATCTCGATCTGCCGCCGCAGAAATGGAGAACAGGTGTCGATCTCATCCCGCTCCGGATTCCGGTTCCCGGGCGGGCGGCATTTGATGATATTCGCGATATAAACCTGATTCCGCCTCAGCCCCATGGCCTCGATAATACGGGTCAGGAGCTGACCGGCTTTCCCCACAAAGGGCTCGCCCCGTCGGTCTTCATCCTCCCCCGGAGCCTCACCCACGAACATCAGTCCGGCCTCCGGATTCCCGGTTCCAAAAACCAGATTCCTCCGGCCGGGGTGAAGCTTGCACCGCGTGCAATCGCCGATCTCGGTGCGAAGGGCATCCAGGGCGGCGGATTTGGACCTCAGGGGGGATGCCTGCGTTCTCCTAAGGGGAACCGCCTCCGGGAATGCAACAGAGACCCCCTCCAATCCCCAATCCTGATACATGCGAACGTAGGTTCGGACGTTGTCCAGAATGATCTTTATCGATCTTTTTTCGAGATTCATGTCGCCCTTTTGGCCCGTACGGCCGATCCGCGACGCATATCCTCAAGCACGGTATTTAGCAGGGTCCTATACTGCGCTCCGGCCGCTTTGAACTCGATCCTCCGGGCCGTTCCGCCGTGATGGGCCATTCGGATCGTTAAATGCTCGGAGGGGAGGACGTGTTCGGCCCTGTCGGCCCACTCGATCGCCACGACCCACACACCGTCGAAATACTCAAAAAGACCCACATCAAACAGATCCGATTCACGTTCCGTCCGGAACAGATCCGCATGAACCAGCGGCCGGCGCCCGCGGTGTTCGTGGACGAACACGAATGTCGGGCTGGTGACCGCCGAATCCGTGATGCCCAGCCCACGGGCCAGCCCCTGGACGAGATGCGTTTTGCCGGCGCCGAGCTCTCCGACGAGTGCGATCAGCTCGCCCCCGGTCAGGTGCCGTCCGATGGCCTCTCCGATGGACCGGGTTTCATCCGGCGATCGGGTGATCCGGACCGGATCGGACCGCTTCGCGCTTCCGCCGCTACGACTTCGGCGCCGCTTCATTTTTCATCCCGGTCCCGTCGCCCGGCTGATCGCCGCCGGAAGGCGATGGATCAAATCTCCCGCCAGAAAGCCGACCTCGCCAATCTCCGCGGCGGCCAGATCACCGGCCAGGCCGTGCAGAAAGACTCCCAAACGGCAGGCCTGTTCCGGAAAGAAACCCTGCGCGATCAGGCCCGCGATCGCTCCGGTCAGGACATCGCCCGTGCCGGCCGTGGCCATGCCGGGATTGCCCGTGGAGTTGATCGTGGGCGAACCGGACGGGGACGCGACGATGGTCCGCGCCCCCTTTAAAACTAACGTAACCGGATAACGTCCCACGAAATCGACGGCCGTTCCGAGACGGTCGGCCTGGACCTCGCGAACCGTGGAATCGATCAGCCGGGCCATTTCCCCGGGGTGCGGCGTCAGAACGATCGGCGCCCGGGCCTGCTTCAAGAGTTCCAGGCGGCCGACAAGAATGTTCAGACCGTCGGCGTCAATGACCATGGGTACGGTCAACTGCGGGATCAGGGCGTGGATCACCCGCGCCGTCTCGGGATGCACGGAAAGTCCCGGGCCGATCGCGACGACCGTCTTGTCCTTCGCGAATTCCAGGAGCGGTCCAAGGGCCGCCTGGCCCAGCGAACGCTCGGAGGTCTGGGGGACCGGCAGCGTCATGATCTCCAACGGCCGGTCCGGGAGGGTTCCCTCCAACCCGGAGGGAAGGGCCAGGGTGACCAGGCCGGCCCCGATGCGAAGGGCGGAGAGGCTGGTCATGACCGCCGCGCCGCCCTTCCCGCCCGATCCCCCGATCACAAGGACGTGGCCAAAGGTTCCTTTGTGCGCGTTGATTGACCGCCGCCTGATCAATTCCGCCGCATCAACCGGGGTGAACCACTCGACCGAGTCCGGGAGACGACGGATCAGCGCGTCCGGGATGCCGATATCCACGACCTTCAATCGCCCGGCATAGTCGGATCCGGGATAGAGGAGAAGCCCGCGCTTGGGCAGTGCAAAAGTCACGGTCATGGCGGCCTTCACCGCTGTCCCCATCACCCGGCCGGTATCGGTATGAATACCGGAGGGAAGATCCGCCGCAATGACCCGCCGGCCGGACTCGTTGACGGCTTGGATGGCCTGCGCCGGGAGGCCCTGCACCGGAGAGGAGAGGCCGGTCCCGAACAGGGCGTCGACGATCAGGTCGGATTGAGTCAGGGTTTGAGCGAATTCGATAAGCGTATCCTCCTTCAAGAGACGGATGCGCCCCGAGATGGCTTGGTATCGTTTCAGGTTGACCCGGGATTCCGCGGACATTTTTTCGGGCGGGGACAGCAGGCAGACGGTGACCTGGGCCCCCTGCTCCAGCAAATGCCTGGCGGTCACGAGTCCGTCGCCGCCGTTGTTTCCTTTGCCGGCCACGATCGTGACGGATTTCCCCGTGATCGGGCCCCAGGTATCTCGGATTTCCTCCGCGAGGAGGCGCCCGGCATTTTCCATCAACGTGTCGACCGGGATATGAAACTCCTCGATCGCTCGACGATCGAGCTGTTTCATCTCTTCCGCGGTTACGATTTTCATAGTATATACCGGCTCGCTCGCCTTGCTTGCCGCGTTGAGTGCTTCAAGGTGGATCCGGCGGCTTCTGTTTGACCCGGCTAAGGCCAGGAACCGGCGCCGGATTTTATGTCCCTGTCGTTCCTATCCGATCAGGACGACCTGCGCGATCGAATAATCGGTGTCGTGGCTGATGCTGACCTGAATCTCTCTCACGTGCCGCTCTTCCATCAGCCTCTTGACCGTTCCGGTGACATCCACGCGCGGTTTTCCGGTGACAGTTCCGGCTTTTCGCGCTCCGGAACGGCTGCCCGGATCGTTGACGACGCCGATCTCGGTCCATCGAACCCCTTTTCCCCATCCTGTCCCGAGCGCCTTCATCACGGCCTCCTTGACGGCAAACCGTCCGGCCAGGTGAAGATGGGGAAAGGCCTGGGAAAAAGAATAGTCCTGTTCAATCGGGGTGAAGACCCGGTTTAAAAAGCGCTTGTCCCATTTCCGTACGGCGTCGCCGATGCGGCCGCTCCGGACAAGGTCAATGCCGATGCCGATGATGGTTTCTTTCGCCACGAAATTTTTTCGATACGGGGTGCGTTGTCTTGCGGACGCGCCGCGGCATGTCTCGATACGGAAATCGGCCGGCGGGGATCAGCCCTTGTTCAGGACGTCCTTCATTTCCCGCACGGCTTGCGGAAGTCCGACTAGCACGGCCCGGGATATGATGCTGTGTCCGATGTTGTATTCGACGATTTCCGTGATCGGAAGGAGCCGTTTAATATTCCGGTAATCCAGACCGTGCCCGGCGTTCACACCCATTCCCAGTTTGTAGGCCAGCTTGGCGGCCTGCTGGATCGCGTCCAGCTCGGTATCCTGTTCCTTGATCAGCTTGGCGTTGACGAAACGACCGGTATGAATTTCGATGTAATCGGCGCCCACTCGATGGGAGGCTTTTACCTGCTCGATATCCGGTTCGATGAAAAGACTGACCGCAATGCCGGCGTCGTGGAACAGGGAGACGGAGTCATGTAGCGATTGTCGGGTTCCCGAAACATCCAGCCCTCCTTCGGTGGTGACTTCCTCACGGCGTTCCGGGACATAGGTGACCATGTGGGGTTTGACATCCAACGCGATCTTGATCATTTCCTCGACCGGGGCCATCTCCAGGTCCAGCTTGGTCCGGACAATCTCCCGCAGGAGATGCAGATCCCGGTCCCGGATATGGCGGCGGTCCTCCCGGAGATGCACCACGATTCCGTCCGCGCCCGCCAATTCGACCAGCACGGCCGCGGCAATCGGATCCGGGTCGAAGCCGCCGCGGGCCTGGCGGAGCGTGGCCACGTGGTCGATGTTCACCCCCAATCGGGCCATTTTCCCTCCTGATGATAGGGGCTCACGTCGCCCCCTCCACCGGCCCAGCCGGATGGAGCCTCCCCCCGCTCGCGTTGCTCGCTGGACAGTTCGTCTTGCGCGAGAAGATTTCCTATGATCATTTCCTGACGCCAGCGGCCTCATTATCGCAAAAACATCCGGGGCTTGGCAAGGTCTTTTTGGCCGCGAATTGGCTTTGACAATCCGGATGAATAGCTTTATAGTTTCGATGGAACGTCGTCCGATTTCCGAACCGTTATCCGAGTTTATCGGTTCGCGGGCGGCTCTTCCCGTTCCGTGGGGCGATCCCGATCGAGTCGGCCCCATCCGATCACGCGGGCGACGGCCGATTAGACATGGAATTTGTTTTTTGCTATCATATCCGCGGGCTTCCATTGGACAGACCGGAGACATGTCGGGGCAATGCTAAGATTTGGCGGGGCCTGTTTTTCTTTGCTCGCATTGACGGTCACGGTTGTACGGCCCGTGTGGGTTCCGCCGGCGCAGGCCGACGAAATTAATTTCGTGATCGGTCTCAAGGCACAGTATGCGACCCTGACGCGAACCCTTAAAATCGGTCCGGATCAGCAACGGGTCGATACTCCCCGGTCCGATCCGGCCTGGATGCGGGGCGTCGTCTTCCATGCGTCCAACGGACCGTTTTTTTTTGGAGCCGATTATGCCTCGTCGAATTTCACCGATTCGGAGGGACCTTTCACCCAGTCGGGCGTTCCCCTCTTTGTCAGCGACGTCCCGGTTGATGTTTCGGAGCTGAATTTGGCTTTGGGATACACGCTGACATCCTGGTTCAGCGCGTACATCGGGTATCTTCGTCAGGAGCAGAAAACCGGGTCCAGCTGCCTCGGATGCATTGCATCCGTCGATCTCAGTTCCGCGGGACCCGGCCTGATCATTCATTATCCCCTGGCCAGCCTGCGATGGGCGGCTTCCGTAAAGGCGGCCTGGATCCAAGGTTTTTCCCTGGAGGGGGCGCTGAGCTATGCCGGCCTTCGATGGCCGATCGTGGGCGTGGTGGGATACGCCTATCAGAGGATCGATTATCCCGGGGGAAGTGAATCGTCGTGCGGACAGGGGACCTTCATTTGTTACCGGGAACGGGATGTTTTTTCCGGACCCACGATCGCCATCCAGTATGTTTTCTGATCTCGCAAACGCGTGTCCTGGGCCGTTTTCATTCGCAGAAAAAGGAGGTTGTCATGTTGCATCGTTTCGGAAGGGTCGTATGGCTTGGTACGTTCTTAGCGGTCGTTCTTTCCATCGGAATCTGGGGCTGTGCCGGCCGGCAGCCGGCGGCCACCCAGCCGCCGGAATGGATAAAGCGGGGGAGTGGTGCATTTGAGGACTCGGGGAACAAGGTCTTTTACGGCGTGGGCGCCGTGACCGGGGTGAGAAACAAGCCCTTGGCGCAGACCGCGTCCGAGAACCGGGCCCGGGCCGAAATCACCAAAATTTTTGAAACCTACACCGCTTCGCTGATGAAGGATTATTCCGCGTCGACGACCGGAGGAGGAACCGTCACGAGTGCATCGGCCACGAGCGAAGAGCAGTATATCGAACAGGCCACCAAGACCTTTTCGGCCGCCACCTTGAACGGCGTGATGATCGTCGATCATTGGACGGATCCCTCGGACGGGACCCTCTACTCGCTCGCCCGACTGGATTTGAACAGCTTTCAGAACAGCGTGGATAAAATGAAGGAGCTGAATGCGGCGGTTCGGGACTATGTCAAGAAGAATGCCGACAAATCCTTCGACAGCCTCGCGGCCGAGGAAGAAAAGCGGGCCCAGTAGTCCGGGAGAGGTACGATGATCATGAGGCGCTATTATCAGGCACTGTCCGCGACGCTATTCCTCGCGGCCCTGGTCCTGGCCGGTCCGGCGGCCGGGGCGTTCAGTCCCAAGGAAATTTATCAGACCGTCGGCCCCGGGGTGGTATTGATCCTTGCCAGCGATGACGGCCGGCTGGGCAACGGGGGGACCGGATCGATCATCCGGTCCGACGGCCTCGTGATTACAAACGCCCATGTCGTGATGAACAAAGAGGCTGACCGGCCGTACCGGCGTGTGAGCATCTTCCTGAAGCCCGATCGCGTCACCGGAAACATGAACCACGATCTCACCCGACGCTTCGAGGCCAAGCTGTTGGCGTTCGAGCCCACGCTCGACATGGCCCTCCTCCGGATGGAAAAACCACCGCCGGGATTGACGGTGGTTTCGCTGGCCGATCCGAACCAGGTGGCGATCGGGGATCCGGTGGTCGCCATCGGCCATCCCGAAACCGGAGGCCTTTGGACACTGACCACGGGGACCATCAGCGCGGAAATCGAGGATTTTAACGGGGTGAAGGGAAAGGATATATTTCAAACGGAAGCCAGCCTGAACCGCGGCAATTCCGGCGGACCACTCCTGGACGACCAGGGAGCCATGGTGGGAGTGAATACGATGATCTCCCGGAAGGCGGCGGACGGATTAACGATCACATCGATCAATTTTGCGCTCAAATCAAGCGTGGCCAGACAGTGGCTGTCCTCCCAGGGGAT
>Ga0055439_10000036_pt1 | contig 18360 bp, 23 predicted proteins | sample Browns_TuleB_D2_FD_57732 | JGI IMG/M metagenome (GOLD analysis project Ga0055439, IMG submission 57732) | Wetland microbial communities from San Francisco Bay, California, USA, that impact long-term carbon sequestration - Browns_TuleB_D2 | ecosystem: Environmental > Aquatic > Marine > Wetlands ...
CGCGCCATCTTCAGGACCGCCCTTCCGCCGCAGCGTCGACAACGCATTTCAGGCTCCTCCCGAAATCACCGGCCGAATCTCGAGCGTATCGCTCTCCTTCAGGGCCTCGTCTTCCGTGATCAGCTCGTCCCCCCGGAGGACCAGGACGGCCTCCGGAAGAAGATTTAATCGTTTCAGAAGCTGCCCGACGGTCCGGGGCCCGTGGATCTCGGTTTCCCGTTTTGGATGTTGCAACACCACCCGCATCGCGGCATCATACTCCCAATCCGGTCCGATATTCAACTGCGCCGAAACCGGCATCGTTGACAGAAAAACCGATTAATGTCAAAATGATTCGATGCCGAACCAGGAAACAGTCCTGACCCTCCTCCGGACCGCGCTGGGCGTCGAGGCCTCAAACCTGTCGATCCGTCCCCTCAAAGGGGACGCCTCGAACCGGTCGTATTACCGGCTGCATTTTGATAACGGGAACCGGCCGGCCACGATGATTCTGATGGAGCTGGCCGAACCGGAGGCTTTCAAGAAGTCGGAGGAGGCTGTCTCCTCCTCCTCGATATCGGCGGACGAGCTTCCCTACCTGAACATTCTTCGCCACCTGGCACGATCCGGCGTCGCCGTCCCGGAACTCTACGGCCATGACCCGGCGGCCGGGCTCCTCCTGCTGGAGGACCTGGGGGACCGGATTCTGGAAATGGAATTGAAGGATTCCGATAAAACGGAGATCCACCGGCTGTACCGGATGGCGATCGACGAGCTCCTGAAGATCCACGGTCCGGCGACGCGCCATCCCGACCCCGGCTGCATCGCCTTCGGCCGGTCCTTCGACGTTCCCCTTCTCATGTGGGAATTCGATCACTTTCTCGAGTACGGAATCGAGGCCCGATCCGGGGTCACGATCCGGCCCGGAGACCGGAAGGCGATCCGGGAAGAATTCCGGAAGATCAGCGAAGCGCTCGCGGCCGAGCCCAAGGTCTTCACCCACCGCGATTTCCACTGCCGGAACCTGATGGTTCACGACGAAAAAATCCGGGTTCTGGATTTCCAGGACGCGCTCATGGGACCCAACGTTTACGACCTGGCTTCCCTGCTGAGGGATTCCTATTTTGTTCTCCGGGGTCCGATGGTCGACGACTTGATCGATTACTACCTTTTGAACCGTTCGACGGCGACGGCGGCCGGGCCGGGCGCGGGGGAACGGGAGGCGTTTCGGAGAATGTTCGATCTGATGAGCATTCAACGCAACCTGAAAGCGGCGGGACGGTTCGTCTACATCGACGTCGTCAAGAAAAAGGACTACCTTCTGCCGTACATCCCGCAGACGCTGGGGTATGTCCGGATCAATCTGAACCGGCATTCCGAGCTCAAGCGGCTTCGGGATACCCTGGAGCCCTACGTTCAAGAACTGGGATCGATCCCATGAAAGCCATGATCTTGGCGGCCGGATTGGGGACGCGGCTGCGCCCCCTGACGGATCATCTTCCCAAACCCCTTCTCCCGATCGACGGTCGTCCCCTGATCGAATACACGCTTTTGCTCCTGCGAAAATACGGTCTCATTGACGTGGTGATCAATCTGCATTATCAGGGTGAGAAGATCCGGGAGGCGTTGGGAAACGGCTCCCGGTTGGGAATGAAGATCCGGTATTCGGAGGAGCCGCAGATCCTGGGGACCGGCGGGGGCATCAAGAACGTCCAGTCGTTTTTTTCGGAAGAGCCGTTTCTCGTGATCAACAGCGACATCCTCGTCGACGTCGATCTCAACCGGGTGATCGAAACCCACCGGCGGGCCGGGGCCGCGGCGACACTGGTGCTGCGCGAGGATCCCGACGTCGAAAAATGGGGGGCGGTGGGGGTGGATTCCCAACACCGGATCCGCCAGCTCCTGGGAAAACCGGAATGGGCGGGCGAGGCCTTATCCAAGAAAATGTTCACCGGGATCCACGTCATGGGCCCGCGCGTGCTCTCGCACATTCCCGCCGGCCGATTCTCCAATATCGTCGACGCCTACATCGAGATGGCCCGGACCGGGGAGCGGCTTATCGGACACGGCTGTTCGGACTACTGGATGGATATTGGAACCCCCGACCGTTATCGGGCCGCGCAGGAGGATTTAAAGGCGAGACGGGTGAGGCTGTCGTTCCTGGAAGCGGGCTAGATTTTATGCTTGCCCAGTTCCGCTCCGACGCTGATTTCGATCCGGTTCCGGCCGCCCCCCTTCGCCTTATAGAGCGCGAAGTCGGCGCACTGGACCAGCACCTCCGGGTTCGTGATCAACGGGTCGGGAAGACTGGCGATTCCGATACTGATCGTGACGACGCGGTCCGGGGGCAGCCCCTTGTAGTGATGGCCCGCGATGTTCTTGCAGATCCGCGCGGCCGGGATCATCGCCTCCTTGGCCGTCGTTTTGGGGAGCAGGACCACGAACTCCTCGCCGCCGTACCGGGCCACCACCTCGTGGGTCCGGACCTCCTGCCTCAACAGCGCCGCGATTTCAAACAGGACGCTGTCCCCGGCCGGATGGCCGTAGGTATCGTTGATCTTCTTGAAGTGATCGATGTCCAGCATCAGGCAGGACAACGGTTCGCTGAACCGCTGCGCCCTTGAAAATTCCTTTCCCAGCAGGTCGTTGAAGTGCCGCCGGTTGGTCAGGCCCGTGCCGACGTCCGTGCTTGCCATCTCGACGACGTCCTTCAACCGATCCTCGAGCTTGTTCTTCACCCCGCGGAGCTCATCCTGTCGCAGCTTTACCCGGAGTCCGGCCTGAATCCGGGCCAGGAGTTCCTTCTCGCTAAAGGGTTTGGGGATGTAATCGTCCGCGCCGACCTGCAGTCCGGCCACTTTGTCCTCCAGCGTGTCCTTGGCGGTCAGCATGAAGACAGGTATGGACTGGGTGGTCTCATCCCGCTTCAGCCACTTGCAGATCTGATCGCCTGAGAAATCGGGAAGGACCATGTCCAGCAGGACCAGATCGACCGGCTTCGTCTTTGCGAGCTTGAACCCCGTCGCACCGGTTTCCGCCAGGAGGACCTCGTACCCGGCCGATTCAAGAACCGTCCGGGTCTTCTTCGCCTGAAGCGCGTTGTCTTCAATGATGAGGATTGTCGATCTCGACATTTTCGTCCCTCGGTCTTTTTGGAACCGACAAAATATTCGGCAGGCTCAGCGGTCGGTGGAGGTTCAGCTCTAAAATTAAGTATATCAAATGATGGAGCCATGTCAATCGCGGTCGGCGGCAGAACATGCGGATTCAAAAAGGAAATTTACGGCTCCCGGTCATGTTGTGACGGGAGGGTCGCGCGGCGCTGGGCCGGCAGGGGTTACAGCGCAGCGATTACCTTCTGCAGGCGGGTCGAGACCTCTTTGGCAATCGGCTCCAATTTCGGATTCTCAATCCGGCTGAGGGCCACGATCGGATTGATCGCCGTGACCACCGTCTTCCCCTGATCGTTTTCGTATACGATCACGTTGCAGGGAAGGAAAAGCCCCAGTTCGGTTTCCTCGGTCAGGGCCTGATGCGCCAGGGGGGGATTGCAGGCCCCGAGAATCCGGTATTTTCTGAAATTCACATCCAGCTTCTTCTTGAGCGTTTCCTTGACGTCGATCTCGGTCAGGACGCCAAACCCCTCCTTCTTGAGTTCCTCGACGGTCCGGGCCACTGCGGTTTCGTAGGGCTCGTCCAGCGTTTTCGAATAACCGTAACCGTGTTCGGTTTTCATCGAATCCTCCTTTTCTTTTTTTGAGCTCGATTCCTTTTCGGACGGGCGGTCTCGCGGCCCGTTCGTTGGTATTCGCGGGCGTACCGGACATAATTATCGGCCGCCGTCCGGATGTAACCGCGTTGGGCATCCGTCACCGGCCGCACCGCTCGCCCGGGAATGCCCATGACGAGCGATCCCGGAGGGATGACCGTGTTTTCGGTCACCACGCTCCCGGCCGCCACCAGCGAGCTTTCGCCGATGACCGCGCCGTTCAGCACGATGGCGCCGATCCCGATCATCGCATCGTCCTTCACCGTCGCGCCGTGCACAATCGCCCCGTGCGCAACCGTGACGCGGTTTCCCACGATGCACGGGAAACCGTGACCGACGTGAAGCACGGCGCCGTCCTGGATGTTGCTCTCCTCGCCAATGAGGACGGGGGCGATGTCGCCCCGGACGACGGCGGAAAACCAGACGCTTGAGGATTTTCCGATGGCGACCTCACCGACCACGGCGGCGGTCTTCGCGATGAAAACGGAAGCGTCAATCTTGTAGGGGGATTTCCCGCGTCTTCCCGCCACCGGCGCTCCTCATTCACCGAATCGGTCTGTACCGGCGGGCCAACCGCGCCGGCGAAACACCGGAAAAGTACAGCAGGACGAAAAGCCGGTTCCTCAGCGTCACGTGCCAGACGCCTTCCCGTTCCCAGCGTCGCGCGGCCGTCCGGACGAAGGCCGGAAGCAGCACGGTCCGGCCGGCGCCCTTCAGGCGGCGGGAGAACTCGAGATCCTCCATCAGGGGCAGGTCGGGAAATCCTCCGAGACTTTCAAAAACGGACCTTCGTACGAAAATCCCCTGGTCGCCGTAAGGAACCCGGGTCAGCCGCGAGCGAAGGTTCGCGGCAGCGGAGATCCATCTCAGGATCCGGCGCGGCGAGTCGATCGCCAGCCGGAAGGCGCCTCCGACCACCCCGGGGTTCTCCATGGCCCGGATCACCTCTTCCGGGGCGCCCGCCGGAAGCCGGGTGTCCGCGTGCAGGAACAGCAGGACCTCTCCTTTCGCGGCGCCCGCCCCGGCGTTCATCTGCCGCGCGCGACCCGCTCCCGTAACGAGAAGCCGGTCGGCGATCGGCCTGGCCCGGACGACCGTGTCATCGGTACTGCCCCCGTCCACGACGATGCATTCGAGCCGGGAATCCGGCGGAAGCGACCGGAGCGCGTCCGCGATGATCCCGGCCTCGTTGAACGTGGGGATGATCACCGAAATCCGCGGCATCAATACACGTCCGAAATCTCACTTGCCCAGGAATTGATCGGGATTTCTTTCGAACTGCGTCTTGCAGCCTGGATGGCAGAAGTAATACGTGGTTCCCTTGTATTCGTACGACGCGGGGGCGTTTTTTTCATCGACCGTCATCCCGCAGACCGGATCCTTGGTCATGGAAACCTCCTCATGATTCTCGAGTGCAGGTTCGATCCACCCGAGGGTTCGTTTCGATACCGTCATTGTCCCCCTTCTCCGCCTCCACCGTCAAGTCCCCGTGCCGGAAGGAAGGCCTAGAACTTGTTCAGGACGAGACCCGTCACCGGTTTCGGATAGAAATAGGTGGATTTCTGCGGCATCCGGTCTCCCGTCAGGACGACGTCGCGAACCTGGCTGATTTTCGTGGCGTTCAGAAAGAAGGCGATTCCGGCTTCGCCGCCCTGAACCTGCCGGATCGCGGCTCCTTCATCCTTGACGAATTGGATCAGGCTCTCCTTTTTCGCGGCCGGATCGGCGATCCCCAGAGCCTCCTCCAGGACGATTTTCTGAAAGACCGAGACGTCCAGCCCGTCGACCGGTTTCGCCGCGGGGGGCCTCGCGCCGGGTTTGAGCTTTAGCACGTGGTAGGCCCGTTCGCTCTTCGCGTACATCCCGAACGTCGGCGAGGTTTCCGCTTCCCTCCGAAGGTCCCGGAAAAGCGTCTTTCGCACCGAGGCCTCCGTGGCGTTGTTGAATTCCAGATGGGTTACTTCGAACGACCGCGCCAGCCGCTGTTTCAGGGTCTTGAGGTCACACGGCAGGGGATTCATGATGACACGATGGATCGGTAACAGCGAAATTCCCGCGTCGTCCATGTTGGAGCAAAAGGCCAGAACCGAATCGTACGGCATGGGACCCGCCGACGGATCCTTCTCGCGCATCTCGTTCCGATAGTTCAGGGCCGTTTCATACCGGTGATGTCCGTCCGCGATGAAAAACGGTTGTTCCCGCAGCCCGGCCGACACGGAGGCCAGCACGGCCGGATCGTGGATCTTCCAGAGGCGATGCCGAACCCCGTCTTCGCCGGCCATGTTGATCAGGGGATGGGCCCTGTCGGCGGCTTTCTCCAGGCGGGTCAAAATCTCATTCGCCGGATCGGAATAGATCATAAAGATCGGACTCGTATTGGCCTGGCAGGTCCGCATCAGCCGCAGCCGGTCCTCCTTGGCCTTTGGAAAAGTGAATTCATGCGGGAAGATTTTCCCTTTGCCGATCTCCTCCAATTCCACCCGCGCGTAAAACCCTTTGAGCGTCTTTTTTTCCTTCCCGGATAACGTGTATTCCAGCTCGTAAAGATAGAACGAAGGCTCCGGATCCTTTTGAAGCACGCCCTGCTTCGTCCACTCCTTCAGATACGCCGCCGCCCGTGTGTACCGGTTGTTGGAGGGGCTGTCGCTCGCTTCCTCCTTGCCCAGCTCGACTCGAATGATGTTGTGCTCGTGGAGGTGATAGTAGCGGTCCTGCGCCTGCGGGGTGATGACGTCGTAAGGCGGACAGACCACCTTGCGCAGGTCCTTGACCTTGTTCAGATCGTAACGCATGCCTTGAAACGGATGCAGAATCGCCATGGGGGCTCCTTGGGATTGATCGAGGAACTTATCGGTACCGTTGAACCTGAAACCGGAAAAGCTGGCACGCTTCGTCGACGGATATTCCCGCCTTTTCCTTGGCGATCCGAATCTGCGCTTCCACGGACCGGATGCCCTCCACGTCCGGCAGCAACAGTCCGCGCCGCGTGCCTTGAACCACGATCACGCCGTACCGGTACGGGTCCAGTTTCCCCGGAGCCGTCGGCTCCGGCGGCGAAAGAACATCGACGGAACATTCGATGGCCTCGAGTTCCCGCAGGTGAAGCGGGCTAAACCGGGGGTCCCGGACGGCGGACGCGATCGCATTGTGGACCACCTCTTCGGCCACCGTTTCGCGTTCGGGACGATACGTTCCGACGCATCCGCGCAGCTGTCCGTCTTTCTTCAAGGAGACGAATACGCCGGCCGGTGCCGAATATGCCTCCAGCAGTTCCGTCGCGGGACGGATCAGCGTCCGGTTCTCCAGGTATTCACGAATGGCTTGAAGAGCCAACTCGACCAGGGGATGAGACTTGAGCGAAACCATATCGGGCGGATGGGGGATTCAGTGATCGCGCGAAACCACGTAATCGGCAACCACGCGGAGAGCCGACTTGTGGGTCGAGGGCGCGAACGGGGCAAGGAAACCCATGGCCTTTTGGACGTAGCTCCGGGCCATGGAAAAGGCGTATTCGATCGACCCGTGTCGATGCATCAGATCCAGGATGTCATCGAATTTCCTTTCGGAGGGGTCCGTCGATTTGAACGTTTCGATGACCTCCTTCTTCTCCACTTCGGAACATTTTTGAAGCAAATGAATCAAGGGAAGCGTCACCTTCCCTTCCCGCAGATCCGCTCCCAACGTCTTGCCCAACCGCTGTTTCTGAGCCGTGTAATCCAGCGTGTCGTCCGCCACCTGAAAGGCGATTCCCAGACTCTGTCCAAATTGGTAAAGGGATTCCTTCTGTTCGGGTGTTCCCCCGCTGACGATTCCCCCGAGGTAACACGACGCCGCGATCAGGCTCGCCGTCTTGTACTGGATGATCCGCAGATAGTCCGATTCGCGAATCTCCAGGTCGCTGTTGTGAACGTGCTGAACCATCTCCCCTTCGATCATCTGCGAACAGGCCTTCTGCAGGCCCAGATTCACTTCCTGGTTGGTGAGGCTCAGGCCTTGCGCCACCGCGGTGGCGTACAGGTAATCGCCCACGAGAATACTGGCGTGATTGCCCCAAAGCGTCCGGGCCGTTTTCCGGCCCCGTCGCAGATTGCCCTCATCGATGACATCGTCGTGAAGGAGGGTGGCGGTGTGAATAAACTCGATCACGGCGGCCAGCAGAACGTGGTCCTCGGTGGGGGACGGGCAGAGTTTGGCGGACAGGATCATCAGAAGGGGGCGAATTCGCTTTCCGCCGCTGTTGAGAATGTACAAAGCCACCTGATTGATGATCGGCACTTCCGAGGCCAGGGTTTTCTGAATCTGCGACTCGACATTCAGCAGGTCCGGACGGTAGAGCTCCCAAACCTCTTGAATAGTCGGAAAAGTCGAGGTTTTTGCAGGTTGAAACATGGACCGATAGTAGGACAGGGGGGATAATTTGTCAAGACAAAATTCGCGGGTTTGGCCGCTTCCTTGACAGCTCATCCGACGCCTGAGTATGATGGGCCGCATGGAAATGCATCGGCAGGAAGTCGTCCTCAAGGGACGGTGCGTCACCTTTCTCGTCGGCCTGGCCGGCATGAATCTGGGGGCGGACGGAACCGTCGGAAGTCCCGGGCTGAGAAGCTCTCCCAATTACCCCGACGTGGTTCCGAAACAGGCCGTCATCCGGACTCAGAAAGGCCGGATCCGCGACCGGGAGGCGGATTTCGTGGTCAAGGCCTATCATCCCGACACCGTTATCGTAGAAGCGTCGATTGAATTTCTGGACCTGGCCGCCGAACCCCTGTTGGACCTTAACCGCGATCTCCTGTTGGAATGCCGCCGGATTCTGAACGAGTTCGAGTGCAACCCTGATTTTGACGAAGACTACAGCGTGTATTGTATCTCGAATTATCAGGGGGATCCCGAGATGTTTCTGGCCCTTCACGGTGAGAAGATAACCTCCCTGTTGAAAAAGGAGCAGCTCCCACTGGATCAGGAAGAAATCAATTCGACGCTCCGGTCCAATCTGAAATACGGGAAGGACGACCTCACCGTGGTGGACTGGGACGGGGCATTCATCTTCGATCCCCACGGCGATTTCGACGCCAACATCGAGCTCTTTGAAATTGCGAATCGCCAGCTCCTGAAGTCCCGGCTTCTCGACGAGGACCTGGACAACCGCCTGAAGACGACCCTCCAATTGCTGCAACGAAAGCCCGAACGCTCGCCCCTCCGGTCAAGGCAGGTCCGCTTGGTGCTCCGCGAAATCATTCAGACCCGGACCACCTCGATCCTGGAATCCCAGACGATCGAGCACGGCATCAAGCTGATCGGAGATTGGTATACGGCCCGGCTCTACGCCCTGATCGCCAAGAAGTTTCACCTGGACGAATGGCGAAAGAACATCACCGAGAAGCTGGACATTCTCGAGGATGTCTACGCCATGGCGGCGGAGAATTTTTCGATCTCCTTCAACACGACCCTGGAATTCATTCTGATCGGGGGCTGGTTCGTCCTCCAAATCGGCTGGTTCGCCCTCCTGTTCATGGAGCTGCACTTCCTCAAATAAAACCCCCGGCCGGCCGTTCCTGAAATCCACCTTGACAAGATCCCCCCCGATCGTGTATTTTGAGAATCAGAATCAATATCAATTAACCCCCTGCGGATGCGAGCCATGCCCAAAGAATCCTCCGGGAACAAGGAAGTCGACGTCCTGAAGAGCTATCTGGCCAAGAACCGGCTCAAGCTCACCCATCAAAGGGAAACCATCCTGGAGGCCTTCCTCAAGGTCGATCACATCACGGCGGAGGAACTGTATCGGAAAATTTCCCGGAAGGTCCGGCCGCGCATGGGCCTGGCGACGGTGTACCGGACGCTCAACCTCCTGTGCGATATCGGCATCGGACAACAGCGGCATTTCGATGAAAACCGGACCATCTATGACAACGTGCTTTACAAAAAGCACCACGATCACCTCATCTGCGACAAGTGCGACAAGATCATCGAATTTCAATCGCCCGCCATCGAGCGCCTTCAGGAGGAAATGGCCGCCCGGCACGGCTTCACCCTGAGCAACCACCGTCTCGAACTGTTCGGACACTGCATCGACTGGAAGAAGTGCCGGGACTGGCAGAAATCGGCGGGGCGATGAATTTTTTAAAAAACCAAATAGATGAAATTGAGATCCATTCTCATTTTAACCCTTCGCCCGGCGATCGTCCGGGGACGGCCGATCGGAGAAGGCGGTTCCTCGTGGCCCTCGTCTCCGCTGTCCTGATGCTGATTCCCGGTCTTTCCGTCGCGGACGATGAGGTCCATGTGGTGATCAAGGATCACCAATTTTTACCCGCGGAGGTCCGGGTCAAGGCGAACACGAGGATCAAACTCATCCTTCGCAATGACGATGCGACCGCGGAGGAATTCGAAAGTTTCAGTCTCAATCGGGAAAAGGTGGTCCGTCCCGGCCGATCCATTACAATTTACATCTCCCCGCTCAAGCCTGGCAGTTACGAATTCTTCGGGGATTTTCACCCGGACTCGGCCAAGGGAATGGTCATCGCGGAATAAGGGGCCGATAATATGCTGGGAACCTTCATCATTACATGGCGGGAGACAATCGAGGCGGCCCTCATCGTGGGCATCCTGTTGACCTTCCTCGAAAAAATCGGGCAATCCAGGCAGTTTCGATTCGTGTACTGGGGGGCCTTCTGGGCCGTCATCGCCAGCCTGGCCTTTGCGGGCCTGTCCGATTACATGTCGGTCTTCTTCCAGGACATCGGGCAGGACATCTTCGAGGCGTCTATTCTCTTCCTGGCCACCGCGGTGCTGACCCACATGGTGATATGGATGCACCATAACGCCCGCGAGATCAAGGGCGATCTCCAAAAGCAAGCCGAACAGGCGATTTCAAATAACCAATTATGGGCCCTGGCCATGCTCGCCTTCATCGGGGTGTTCCGCGAGGGCGTTGAAACGGTCCTGTTTCTTTGGGGGTTGTTCTTTCAGGGAGGCGGATTTGAATCGATGGCGCCGCCCCTGGCCGGCGGGCTGTTGGGGATCGGCCTGGGCGTTCTGATGACCTGGCTCTTTTTCAAAGGTTTCGGCCATCTGAACCTGAGGCCCTTTTTCAGAGTGAGCGGCATCATTCTCCTCTTCATGGCCGCCGGCATGCTTTCCTCCGGCTTCGGGAAATTGGTCACGGTGGGACTCGTCCCTCCCCTGATCGAACCCATTTGGAATACCTCCTGGCTCTTGAGTGAACGCTCTTTTATCGGCTCGCTCGTGGCGGGGATTTTCGGCTACCGGTCCAGCCCGTCGTTGGTACAGGCCATCGTCTATCTGCTCTATTTTCCGATCACGGTGATCTGGCTGCGGCGACAACAACACGACCTGGCCCAATGACCGCGATGCGATTCGTCACGGCGGGAGGGCTGCTCGCACTGGCCGGATGGATCGCGGGAATCCCGATCGAATCGGGCCGGGCCCTTGCCGAGTCTCCCTGGCAGCGTATTGAGATTAAGGCGGACGAATACAGTTTTACCCCGAACCAGATTCGGGCCAAGGCCCTTCGGCCCCTGGAATTGATCGTGGCCAACGGCGGGCACGAGCCGCACCAGTTTCAATCGTCGCTGTTCAGGAATCAGATGATCACCGTTGAATTCGGCGAAAACACCGTTCGCGGAAAGGGAATCGAGATTGTGAATATCGCGGCGGGCGCCACCGTGCGCATCAAGCTCCTTTCCCCCCCTGCGGGAGAATTTGATTTTCAGTGCCGGATTCCCAGCCACCACGGCATGGACGGAGTCATTCGGATCGATTCCGACCCGAACTCCGCACCTCCATGATCCATAGGAGCCAGGGCATGTTCGTCCGAGCGATAGCGCTCGTCATCGCGGTTTGGACGGGTTTTGCGCTCCCGGCCGCGGCGGCGGATTTCAAGGTCTACCCCTACAGTACGCCGAGCGAGGGAGTGACTGAGCTGGCGCTCTGGTGGACCTACACCGTTCAATCCGACAATACCATCGATTATTTCGGACAGACCTTGGACAAACAGGGACTTCATCAGTATTCGCTGGAAATCGAGTACGGACTGACGGACCATTGGACCATCGGGGGCTATGCCGACTTCGAGAATCCGAAGGAGGGTGATTTCAGATACGTCCAGGCGCGGGCGGTCGCGGCGCGATACCGCTTCTTTGAGCCGGGCGAGCGGTTTTTGGACGGGGCGATCGAGATCGAGTACTATCTCCCCCGGGATCAATTCAGCGACAGCGAAAAGATCGAAACCCGCGTCATTCTCGAAAAAGACATCGACCGGGTATCCATCATGCTGAATCCGATATTTGAAAAAGACGTCAGCGGACCCGATGTCAACGACGGAATGGAGTTCGATTACGCGGCGGGCGTGTACCTCCGGGCCACTCCCCAGTTGGCCCCCGGTGTGGAGTTCTACGGCAGTTTAGGGGAATTGAGCAATTTCAAACCGAAAGATCAACAGGAACATTACATCTTTCCGCGTTTGGGCATCCATTTTTTTCACGGGATCACGTTGGATGTCGGATACGGTTTCGGTCTGACCCAGGCCAGCGATGATCAGATTGTCAAAGCCATCCTGGAGTTTGAGTTTCTATAATTACGATGGTCACCCTTCCCGTCCTCGCAATCAAATCCCCGGCCGTCAGGCGTTTGAAGAGCGGTCACCCCTGGATTTTTTCAAACGAATTGATCCGGCCGCCGAAGAATCTGGAACCCGGCCAGCCGGTGGATGTCCGGGACCCGCAGGGAGGTTGGATCGGACGCGGCTATTTCAATCCACGGTCCCTGATCGCGGTCCGGATCCTCACCCGGGAGCGTCTCGACATAGACGCGCCCTGGCTGGAAGGAAAAATTTCAGACGCCGCGTCGCTCCGGGAACGCTGGCTGCCCGATGAGGGGACCTGCCGCCTTGTCTTCGGGGAAGCCGACGGCCTTCCGGGTCTGATCATTGACCGGTACGGTCCCGTTCTGGTGGCCCAGTTCCTGACCGCCGGCATGGACCGTTTGACCGAGCCGGTGCTGCAAGCCTTGATCGGTCGATTTCAGCCCGCGGCCGTGATCGCACGCAATGACACCCCGAGCCGGCTTCTCGAAGGGCTCCCCCAGGAAAAACGGGTCCTCTACGGGGAGATTCCCTCCCCTCTGGTCATACAGAAAAACGGCCTCTCATTCGAGGTCGACGTCCTGGAAGGTCAAAAAACCGGATTTTTCCTGGATCAGACCGCCAATTACCGGCGCCTTGAGGAATGGGCCAAAGGCGCACGTGTCCTGGACGCTTTCTGTTACTCGGGCGGTTGGGGAATCCATGCGGCACGGTACGGGGCGAGGGAAGTAACGGGACTCGACAGCTCGGACAAAGCAATCCGCCTGGCCCGGGCCAACGCGGAGCGAAACGGCCTTTCCGCGATTTGCCATTTTCTTCAGGAGGATGTCTTTGACGGACTTCGACGACTCGGCGCCGTCGGTGAGCGGTTCGATTTGATCATCCTGGACCCGCCGGCCTTCGCGAAGAGCCGGCAGAAGATCAAGGAAGCGATCCGGGGCTATAAGGAGATCAACCGGCAGGCCATGCGTCTTCTATCGGCCAACGGCATATTGGTGACGTGCTCGTGTTCCCACCTGATCAACAGGCCCATGTTCCGTGAAATGCTCGTTTCGGCTTCATCCGACGCGAAGCGGGCCTTCTATGTCGCGGCCTGGCACACCCAGAATCGTGATCATCCGATTGTCCTGGGGATTCCGGAGACGGAATATTTGAATTGCGCCGTCCTCCAGGTTCATTGACCCGGATCCCGGACGCAATTTGACGGAAACGGGAATCCGCGCTAATCCGAAACCGGATCCGCCCGATGGGATCGATCTTCATTGGTGATGACTTGAAGGAGGTGGTCGAGCAGGTAGGGCGTCAGAACCATCCGCCGGTCCGCCGAGGATTTTTCCAGGCTTTGCAGGACGGGCGCGTAGTCTCTTATGGGAAAATAGGAATAGGAGAGGACCCCCGAGAGCACCAGTAACAGCGTCAACATCAAGAAGACCTTCACCTGGGGAAGAAGCCCCCGGGCCAATCCCTTGATCCGAATCCGATTGACGGCATATTCGAAGCGCTTTCGCAAGGGTTCCTTCTTTACGGGGTCCCAGCCGACCTTCGCCGCATCGTAGATGCCGATCAACCACACGATCAGGACCGCCGGTGCAATCACCACCGCCGCGACGATCATCCACTCCACGCCGATTCGATCATCCGCCGTGCTCAATTTCGGCCAAAGCCCCGCGGCCAATATTGTAACGGTCCCGGCCGCGAGACCCACCGCTGAAAAAATCAAATAGATGAGCGCCTTCTTCGGCTGGCCGTTCAGGAGCTGTCCCCAGCCCGGAACCAACGCGGAACAGATTGTAGCCACCAGGGGATGCTCGATTCCACCAAAAGGCTCGGCTCGCTTGGTATCGGCACTGTAATAGGCGTGGAGGATGTTGAAGACCCATATCAGGAGGCTGGCCACGCAGATCCCTCCGATTACGAGGGAGGCGTTGGTTCGGCCGATTTGGACCCTGTCCAGTAAGGCGGCGAAAAAGTTCCAGTAAAAGAATTCCAGTCCGACGATAAGCGCGAAGTTGACCATGAAGAGAAGGAAGAGGAAACCGGACTTTGCCTTGCGGGCGTAAATCTGGCCCATCCCCCAAATCAGGAGCGAAAGCGTTGCCGCTACGGCGGGATTTCTGTCCGGCTCGGGCGGCCGGTGGGCTTCGGCCAGGGCGGCTCTCCGTCGTTGCTTTTCCGCCTCGCTTTCAATAACCCAGACCTGTCCCGTCATATGCGCCCCACGCGTAAGAGCATTAGAAAAATATACCAGACCGACCCCGTCTTGTCCATATTGTAACCCATGGATTTGTCGTATTTATGCGTGGATATCGGCTCCGGATTTTCCCGGAAACCCCGGGGCCGTTTTTTGAGGAGGCAATTATGATCCGGAGACCGGTTGTGATAGGATGTTGGGGTCCGCCAACCGAGATCGGCCGATGACGTTTCCCTCTTCCATTAGATCCCTTGGCATTCCATTCCTTCTGATGTTATTGTTGTTGCCGCAATGCGAACGTCCGTCTCCTCCGCGTTCCTGGAATTCCCAATGGCAGGAAACCGTTCCGATGACGGAACCGAGGACCGGGGCCAAAGCGGTCACGGTGCACGATCGCATCTATGTTTTGGGCGGCGGAGAGGGCACACCCGGACCGGACACGGTGCACGGAACCGTGGAATATGCCCGAATCCTTGCGAACGGATCCCTCGCTTCATGGAAGAGAACGCGTCCGATGAATACGCCCCGAATCTTCCTGGCGGCGGCTCAGGCGGGCGGGATCATCTACGCTCTGGGGGGAGAATATTTCCCGGGCGGCCGGATGCGGCTTCTGAACACGGTGGAATGGGCGCGCGTGGAAGCCGGAGGGGAATTGGGTCCGTGGCATGAGGCCAGCCCCATGCTGACTCCCCGCCGCTCCCCGACCGCGGCCGCGGTCGGAGGGTATCTGTATGCCATCGGAGGCTATAACGGAATATTCCTGCGCACCGTGGAGCGATCAAAAATTTTGGAGGATGGAAGCCTGGGGCCGTGGGAGTGGATTCGACAATCCTTGACGACGGCTCGTTACATTCACGGCGGCGCCACGGTCGGGAACCGGATCTACGTCGTGGGCGGCCATCTCCTGGAGAGCGGACGGGGGAGCAGCGCGGCCGAGTGGGCGAGTCTCGACGCGAACGGGTCGATTGACTCGTGGAAACCCACCCGTGCGTTGATTCAGCCGCGATTTCTGGCGGGGTCGGCTGCCGCGGGGGACTTTCTTTACGTCGTGGGCGGCTATGACGGGAAATACCTCTCGTCGGTCGAGCGGGCCCGTATCCTGCCGGACGGAAGCCTGGACCCGTGGACTCCGACCACGCCGCTGCCCGCCCCGCGGGAAGGTCCCGCGGTCGCCGTCGATGCCCAAAGGATTTATGTCCTCGGCGGCTCCCGCAACGGGGTGTACCTGAGAAGCGTGGAATGGGCCGAAGTCGGGCAAGAGGGCGACCTGGGACATTGGCGCGCCGAGTAGCTACGGAAAACATGGGAGGACATTGTCTCTCAAATGCGGAGCGGCTCTCGATAAGATGCCGATGGATGAGGCTGCCGATGAGGCGGCGTGTTGATTAATCATCTCCGTCCGCCACCGGGGCCTGCGGCTCCGACGGCTTTCGTTTGACCCGGCTAAGGCTCGGCCGCTAAATTTCCCGATGGGAAGGCGCGGGAAATTTACCTCTGCCAGACCGAGGCCGCGTCCTTCGCCGAGCCGGGTGCCCCAAACGCCAGCCGAGTCGCCGCTTGGCCTCTGTGCCGAACGATCGATGGTAAAGATGAGGTACAAGAACCGCCGCCCTGAACGGCGATGTGAAATTTAATCAGCGAGCAACGCGAGCGAGAGGGGGAGGCTCAATATTCCCAGACAGGGGAATTTTAGTAAATAGAGAATAGATAATCGTGAATTGGGAAACCTTAACCGGCGGCCCCGGTGAATAAAGTGAGGATCGGGCTTCGCCCGTCCGAACGCGGGGTGCGGGGGCATCGGAGGAGCGAAGCCCGCACGGGCCCCCGCTTTAAATCAACGGCGACGTGAGCCCTAACAAAAGATTTCACCAGCGAACAACGTGAGCGAGAGGGGGAGGCTCCATCCGGCTCTGCCGGTGGAGGGGGCGACGTGAGCCCCTATAAATAAATGACCGGACACGAAATCGGACTTTTGAAAACCTACATGAATGATCTTGTGGAGCAGGCCTCCCAGGAATCCGCGGTATACCGGTCGGCCGGTTACCGGGAGACCCGTTACACTTCCGACCAGGCGCTTATGGACCTGTTGGCGATCCTGGATGACCGCCTCGAGTCGGAAGGCCTGCAGGTCGGATTATCGGAGGAGTTCCGGCATCGGATGGGAGAAATTTGCAAACGTTCGCAAAATCATGTGAAGGAAACGTCCTGGCTCGCGGCCAACATCGGGCCGAATCCTCCGACGAAAGCGGAGGTGAGGTCCGTCGCCTACGATGCGTTGCTGAAATTCATCGAAGAGGAGGACGAATAAATCTCCCGGGTTACGGCCGGGAAGCCTACAGTATCACGCTGATCGAAACCCCGTCGCGCAGCGGAAGAATGGTCGTGAAGAGACGGGGATCGGCGGAAACGAGCCGATTGAACGTTTGGATTCCGATCGTCGACGGCTCTTGCGACGGTTTTACGACGCCACCGGACCAGAGGACGTTGTCGGCGATCAAGATCCCGCCTTTTCGAATTCGAGGAAGGGCCTTTTCATAGGCCAGCGGGTAGCGGGCCTTTTCGCAATCGATCAGGACGATGTCAAACTTATCGCGCTGTCGGTCGATGATTTCCAGGGCGTCGCCGACCTCGATTTGAACCCGGGTATCCAGCCCGGCCTTCCGGAAGAAATCCCGGGCCCGAACGGCATTGGCCTCCTCGTCATCCGTGCAGACCACCCGGCCCTCGTCGCTCATTCCCTTCAGGAACCAGAATGCCGAATAGCCGAATCCGGACCCGAATTCGAACACCCGCCTCGCCCCGATCGCGCGTGCCATCTGCGCCAGGAGCCGCCCCACCAGGGGGCCGACGATTGGGAACCGCTCTTTGGCGGCCAGACGCTCCATTTCCTTCAACACGGCGTCCCGGGATGGATAGAGTTCGTTCAGATAGTCTTCGATATCCGGATGGACGATATCCACGGGCGCCAGGGTTCACAGGGTTCAATGCGACAATTCGACGATGAGTTTTTTGACCCGCGGATCCAGCGGTAACTCGAGCGCCCGATGCCGGGCCACGGGGCTCATTTTGGACCACGTGCCTTCCAGTATGCGGCGGATCTTGGCCTCATCCCACCGGGTCATATAACCGGCCAGCTTGAGCTCGAGGAAGGAAAGGCAGTCCGCGTCTTCCAACAGCTGGGTGTCCTGATCCTGGGGATGTCGCGACCCTGTGATCAGTCGACGAACTTCCCGGATGGCGGTCTCCGCATACCCCGCGCGTTTCATGACGGCGGCCGCGGCTTCGGCCGAATGGGCGGCCGTCACGGACCGCCATTCATGATACCCCACCGTGTCCATGCGATACCGGTCCCTTGGAATCTCCCACCGCCGGAGCGTATGCGATCGCGCCGCCAGCCGGACCGCTTCGGACGCGGAGGGATCCAACCGCTCGATCCAGGCATACACCGTCCGGGCAAAAATGAATTCGCGGGGAAAGGACTTTCGATTGACGGTTTGTCGCCGGGGATCCCGTCGGTTCACCCGGTCGAATTCCTTCAACGCCTTTTCGAACCCATTCTTCTTTTTCATTGGGATGGAGGAACCCGATCGGGGGAAATAAAAAAAAGCGTACCGAAGTGGTTCGTAAGCCGAGTTCTGTCCCCCCTTGGATCGCTCCGCCGGGGTGGCGATCATTTCTCTGGGATCCCGATTGCTCGGGACCTCAAGCAACCAACCCGTTCCGCTTTCGGACGGACCGTCCTATGATCCTTTCGGATCGCGCGGAACCTATTTGGTCTTGCTCCGGATGGGGTTTGCCGTGCCCCCGTCATCACTGACG
>Ga0055439_10000037_pt1 | contig 18296 bp, 17 predicted proteins | sample Browns_TuleB_D2_FD_57732 | JGI IMG/M metagenome (GOLD analysis project Ga0055439, IMG submission 57732) | Wetland microbial communities from San Francisco Bay, California, USA, that impact long-term carbon sequestration - Browns_TuleB_D2 | ecosystem: Environmental > Aquatic > Marine > Wetlands ...
TGATGTTCGGGACGACCAATTTGGAGACCAGGTCCCCGATGGCCTGCGCCTCCTTTGGGTTATCGGGAAAGGATTGCGCGGCGGATTCCCGTGCGGAGGCCCGGATTTGTCCCCGGTCGGGAATCGACTGCACGTTTTTAACGAACTGCTCTTTCCGCTCTCCAACCGTGCGAATCTCGATCCCGCGTTCCATCTCACCGGCCGTGAATGTCCGATCGGAAATAATGCCTCGGTCCATCATGGACCGCAGGAATTGACGAACATGGCTTTCAAGCGTCGCGCCATATTCCCGGTTCCGAAGGTAATCCAGGGTCGCGCCGTTGAGGCGGACTCCCAGCTTTTTCTGAAATTCCTCATCCAGGGCCGTGGCGGTTTTTTTTGCCCGGTCGGTTCCGGCTTGGGCCAGCGCCTGCCGCATCGACAGGAACGCCCCGGCTGTTTTTTGGTCCAATTGCTCGACCGCCTCCAGGTCGAGATCGTAGACCACGGGAACGGTGAGGCCGGCCTCGCGCCGGGCCAGAAGCGTGGCGTTAAGATCCATCAGCTCCAGGTTGGTCGGAGACTCGATATCCCTCGGCACGATCTCGCCGATGGAGAGCTCCGGAGAGTAGAACACGAGGTAAGGAGCCAGCAGATAGACCGTGACGAGGATGACGGCGACGCCCATGGCATAAACGGGGTAAACCGGGTTCTTCAGAATACGGCGGAGGCTATTTTCTTTTTCCCTTCCCACTTTTTCCCTCAAATCGATCGTAGGCCCTGATGATTTCCTGCACCAAACGATGGCGGACCACATCCTGCTCCGTAAAATAGACAAATTTGATTCCGGGAATGTCCCCGAGAATTTCCTGGATCTCGATCAGTCCGGAGGTGCGTTCCGTCGGAAGGTCGACCTGCGTGATGTCTCCCGTTACAACCGCCTTGGAATTGAATCCCAGGCGGGTTACAAACATTTTCATCTGCTCGGAGGTTGCATTCTGGGCTTCATCGAGGATGATGAAGGAGTCGTTCAGGGTACGTCCCCGCATGTACGCCAGGGGCGCGATTTCGATGTCCCCCCGCTCGATATAGCGATTCGCACGTTCAACGTCCATCATATCGTACAAGGCGTCATACAGAGGGCGCAGGTATGGATTGATCTTGGCATACATGTCGCCCGGCAAGAACCCCAGTTTTTCACCGGCCTCCACCGCCGGGCGGGCCAGAATGATTCGACTGACCTGACGCTTCGTCAAGGCGGAGACGGCCATGGCCATGGCCAGATAGGTCTTGCCCGTTCCGGCCGGGCCGATGGCGATGACGAGATCGTATTTTCCTACCGCATCCGTGTAGCTTCGCTGCGTGCCGGACCTCGGCACCACCATCCTCTTCTTGGTGCTGATGGGAATCGCGTCCAGAAAAAGTCCTTTAATCGACACGGCGGGGTTTTCGTGAAAAGCCTGGATGGCGTACTGGATATCCTGAGCCCGGAGCACGAACCCCTCGCTCATGATTGCGGCGAGCCCCAGCAACAGCCGCTCGGCCCCTTTCACGTCGTCGGACGATCCGTGAATCGTGATTTCATCCCCGCGGGCCGTCAACTGCACGTGAAGCGCTTCTTCAATCCGCTTCAGGTGATCATCGTAGTGACCGAAAAGTGACTGGGTTTCAATTCCGGCGGGCAATCGAATTCGGGCGGAGCTGGATTTATCCAATGGATTGGCTTCCTATGCTTTTCTTGCTCGGTCCGGCCGGGAGGCCGGCTTGGACAGGACGGTCCATCCTTTCATTGAGTTATTATATCAAGCTTTTCTTATCGAAAACAACTTTTCAAACCGCCGGGCGGATGGACTCAATCGACCTCCGGATGTTCGATGGTGCCATCCTCCGTGATCGTCCATACGTCTTCCTCCGGGTCCGAATCGAGGTTGCCGGTGGCCGTGGCGATAAATCCCGTGGCGGGGCCGGCTGAAGCCGGGAAGAGCTCAACCGTCATGTTGTAGTAACGAAGCGCGGGAGTGGGGTTATAACCGATATCCTCCAGCGGGCCGTAACTTCCGTTGAAGGCGAAATACATCGCTTCCAATCGCTTGACCTCGTTCAGGGCCACGGGGGCTTCCACCTGCCGGGCCCGTTTTAGATAGGAGAAGTAGGAAGGTATCGCGACCCCCGCCAGTATTCCGATAATCACCCCGACGACCAGCATTTCGATCAGGGTAAACCCGCTTCGGTTCATCCCCTCCCGAAACCGCGCCATCCAGGATCGTATTCGATTGGGAAATGGGGGGCCTGAATCGGATCGGACGGGGGCCATCGACATCTCACGATTTTTTCGCGGGCGCTTCCGGAGAAGACACCAAAGCATCCAGCTTGAATTTCTGGAGGTGGGTCTCGATCTGTTCCAGTTGAGCCTGTACCTGTTCCAGCGTCAAATTGAGTTCTTCGGGAGCAACGACCTTGCTTCGAACCTGGGCCATAATCTCCAGGAGGCGTTGGTGAACCGAACGCACGGACCGGAGGACGTCCGCATGCTGGTGCACAATCTGGTTGACCAGCGCGGCGAGTTCCTGAAAGTCGTCGCCGGAACGAAAACGAACGCGAAGGCCCAGATCCCCGCTCGCGATCTGCTTCAACGACTTTTCCAAACGGTAGATCGGCCCGGCAAACCGGTGTGTCACCCAGATGCTCACGATCATAAAGAGCGGAACGCTGATGAGAATCGCAGGCCAAAGCCGGTCGCTCAACGCGATAAACTGGGACGCCGCCATCGCCTGTTCCTCCAGGGAGGAGCTGGAATTCAATTTCATGCCCGGCGGCAAAAACAGCGCCAACGTCAAGACAAGGGTATACGTGGCCAGCAAGACAAGGGTCAGGATGGCATATTTTTTTTGAATGCTGTGGATGTAAAAACGCTTCCGAGCCTTCATCGGGATCCGATCCGCTCTCTATAATTCGAGAATTTTCTTTTTCAAGATCAGGACTTCCAGGGCCATCGCCACCTTTTGTGACAACTTTCGAAGATATACGAGCGACTGCACCGGTCTTCCCGAGGTTTGGTTGTCTCCGTATAATACGGCCACGACTCGATCGTTGATCAGTATCGGAAGCAGCAGAATTTCCTTCGGATGATCTCCTCCGAGAAATTGGAATAAATCCCGGTAGGTGGGATCGTAGGGCGCCGGGCCCTGATAAAACGTCCTTGCCGTCACGACATCCTTGAATAGGGACGGTTGATCCAACTTGAATTCCAACTGGTCGATGTCCGTCTCCCGGTAAACCGGAAAGGCCCTCCAGCCCGTCACCGTTTCGGATTTCACCAACAGAAGGATGCCCCGATCGAGAACCATATTGGCCGCTCTCAGGAAGGTTCCGATGGCCTCGTCACGGTCCCGGACCTCGAGCCAATCCTTCTTGGCCTGGTCCATGGCGATCATCAATTCTTCCGGTGTCGGACCCTTTTTGGACGCCTTCTCCGCGTCGGCCGTCGATCGAAACCCTCGGCGTTTGCGTTCATCGTCCAGCACCGAGACATAACGGAGCTGTCGATTGATCTGATAGTGCCGCTCCAACACGTACCGGATGCGGGCTTCCGATGCGACGTGGGGTTTGATGATACAGCCCGTAATGAACCGGAGTTCGTCCAGCATCTCCAGATCCGTGGGATCGAGTAGGGCGATGCTCAGGTGGTTGCGGTCTCGCCGAATCGGGATGACGTTGTATTTCAGCGCCAATTCCCGGGGGATGAGCTGGATCAGGGAATCATCGATTTGATTGAGGTCGGCGGATTGAACGGAAGGAATATTCAGTTTCTTGCTCAGAAACTGTGTAAGATCATTCTCCGAAAGAAAGCCCAGCTCGATCAGGTTGGTTCCCAACCGGCCGCCCATGGTTACCTGGCGCTCGAGCGCCGATGAGAGCTGTTGCTCTGAAATTTTTCCGGCTTTGACTAGATATTCACCCAACCGTTCGGCCAAGGGGGACCCCCATCCCGTTTACGTCTATAACATCCCTAAATTAAAAAGTCAATGACGCCGGGGGGCTTGTTCGGACGCGATCCCCCACGCCGCAAAACCTCCCGACGTCGTATCTCAATTCCTCACCTTATCTGCATGACTCTTGCCCATCCGTCGTATCAGGATCACTTGCCTACCGACAATTTGAACTGCTGGTAGGCCTCGGCGCCGTCGCCGTCCGCGGCGACCACGCCGATGTCGACGGAAGGATGTTCCGTCGATATCCTCCACGTAATGATGCCCGTATCCGGCTGAATCGTCATCCCCTCCGGGGACTGGGTCAAACGAAACTGGAGCGGATCCCCATCCGGATCGGTGGCCTTGACATCGTATGAATACACCCCTTCCGCCACCTTCATCGAGGGGACGCTCGTGATCTCCGGGGGACGGTTCGTAATGAGCACCGGTTGAGAGCTGGCTTCCACCCCCTTCGACATTCCGTCTGACGGAACCACGCGAACCACGATGCGATCCCGCTTGTGCAATCCGGCAGTGGAAAATTTGGAGTCGGCCCCGCTCGTTGCGTTTTCTCCGTTGACCACCCATGTATAGGTAAACTCCACCGGATCCCCGTTGGCGTCGAAGGCGACCGCCCGGGCTTCCAACTCGTCTCCGAGATGCGGCCGGGCCGGGGAGATTTCAACCGATAAGACCCTGGGAGGGTCGTCGTACGCCGCCGGCGCCGATCCGTTGATATCCCCGGGCGCCTCCCTGTCCGATGGCTCCGGAGCTGTGACCGAAGGATTCGCCGTCACCCGTGGTGCGGGGGTCGGAACCGACGGGGCAGGCTCGGCGGTGAGCGCGCTGATCCCCCAGCCCACCATCATCACGGCAGCGGCCGCAAACAGGATTTTCGCGTATCGGGGAATTCCCTGTGAGTTCGACGATACCGGAGAATCGCCCGAAGACCTTGGATTGGCCCGTCCGGGCCTTGATTTTGGTTCTTCGTCAATGGATACAATTTTCACGTCTTTCCCTCCCGTTCATTCGAGGCGCGGTGCACTTCCGCTTGCGAATCCCGGACTGATCCCGGGCGCGGAAAGCGGATCCGGCGCCGTTTACATTTGTTTTTCTTGCCAGGTCATCACCCCGCTCTTGAATTTAAACGGAGGCTCCCCTTCGATTTCGCCGATGCTCCCGGTGCCCTGTTGGACAAATCCGCGAACGCCTTCCTCGGCGCCGACATGAAGACCGGCCATCGAGGGGATGCCTTGTCCGAGTGACACGTCCCGCTTGACATCTCCGCCGGACGTCTCTCCAATGACGGATTTTTTGTAGGCGGAGCCCGTCTCAAAATAAGTCGCGTAGAGTTTACCCTCTCCCTGGAAGCCGCAGACGTCGTCGGTCGGCGTGAACGTGCTGAAGAGCACGATTCCACCGAGAATGATCGGCTTGACCAGTACGCGCTCGCCTGTCGTGGCCCCGAAGGAGAGTACCCAACCGTCCTTGCTCCTCGTTTGGGCCACGAGGTCGCCGAAATTCGCGACACCGGTCACCCCGGTCACGGTTCCGTTTTTATTGACGACCGCGTTGGATACATCGACCAGCCCTGAGTAGGCAATGGTCGTCGTGCAGCTTGAACTCCCGAGCCAGCACGGATCCTTGATCCCGTACATGCTCTGCTGGCTCGTGTCGATTTTGTCGTTCACGCTCAGGAACCGACCGGTACCGAAATAGACCCAGATGTTCAGGAAGCTATCGATCGACATGGACGGCGCGCCCAAAATGGGGCCGGGGCTCGAATAGAGTGTCGAAATGGTCCAATTATTCGGATTGGTGTCATTCTTGGTCAACACCCGGTACAATTTTCCGCTCCATGTGCCCGCGTTATTATAAGAACTCCCGACATAGACGGTATCCACGCCGTAGTCGAGATTCCCGTCCAGAGAAGTCACATCGCCCAGGAACTCTTCGCTGGTATTGCCGGTGTTGATATCCCGAAGCTTGGCACCGGTGGCCAGATCAAAGACGTACAAATGGCCCTCGTTATCCGCACCGGTGAACATGTTGGGGGCTTTCCTCTCCCCAAGGTAGGTGGTGGGTCCGGCGCCCATCAGGGCCACCCACTGGACCGAGCTCAGGCCGTCGGTCACGCGGGCCACGGCCGGATAAGAAGTGGTGAATCCCATATTGAGATTACTGGTGGCCCACAGGAGCACGGGCGGCTTCTCCGGATTGGTAATGTCCAGAACGAAGTAGCCGGACTTGAAGGTGCGGGTTTCGGAACCCAAACCGAAGTTGTCGGTGACGTCCATCGGTCCCCCGCCGAACCGGAGTCCTCCGATCAGGATCGTCCCCCACCCGGCCGGATGATCCGCATCCGGGGTGAAGATCTTCGCATCCGTCACCTTGGGCTTGAGATCCACGTAATAGACATGGGTGTAGTCGGTCCGCGTCAGCCATTTCAGATGGGGCAGGTCCGGCTGGGGAATAAAGGCCCAGAGTTCCTCTCCCAAGGTGTGACCCGAGCCCGGATTGAAAGCCCGCGTGGTGGAATCGTAGGTTCCGGCATTGAAAGCATGGAGCATGCCGTCGTTCGCTCCGACGTAGACCACGTCCCTCCGATCCTTATACTGCTGGAAAAATTGCTGGTAGGAGCTGTCCTTGTAAACAAGGTCGTATTGCTCCTTGGGAGGACCCACCGTCACCGGGGTCGAATAGATGATATCGCCCAGTTTCCAAACGTGGAGGCTTCCGTTCACCGTGATCGACCGGTCTCGATAGCCGGCGACGCTTTCTCCCCGGATGAAATTGATGATGTTCTGGGATTCGGTCGTCGTCGCCGCATTCAGATACGGTCGCAGCAGGCTGGCCTGGCTGGTATCAAAGCTCTTGAATTCGCCGGCGCCCACCTGCCCGTTGTTATCCTGATCCACCCAGGTATAAATTTGGCGACTCGAGGCCGACCGAAGGGCCAGTTCCTTTCCGCCCTCCCAAATCGGCTTGATCTGATCCAGGGAAACGATTGACGAGGGCGTGGTCGAATCGGGTGTCCCGTCCCCGTTCGCATCCGCATAGCGTTCCACACGCGTCTGCTTGGTGATGTCATCAAACACCAGCTTCACGATCATGTCCGTGGTTAGATCGAGCGTGGCATTGCCGTTCGTATCTTCGCGGAGATTTCCCATCGAATCCAGGAAGAGCCCCTGGAGGTAGCCCAGCCAATGGATGTCGTTCAACCCTTCGTATTTGCTCGGATAGAAATAGGCTTGATAGAGGGCGCCTTCTCCCTTTTCGGTCGTGGACAGGATCGAGACCGACGTTCCCGAAGCGCTACGTTTCAGAATGTCCGTAATGGCCGCGAGCAAGCGGTCGCGCATGGAAAAGGCGTTGGAGGACTCGAAATAGGTGTCGGGAACGCCGTCTTCGTTCTTGTCCCATTCCTTGCACAGGGGATTCGGACTCGCCGTTCCGCAGGTGGAGTCCTTGAACGGCAAGCCGTCACCGTCGAGGTCGTCGAACGCGCCCACCATGGAGGCATCCTTCAGCAGGTTGCCGCCGGTTCCGAACGCAAAAAAGGTGTAGAGCGTAAGGTTTTGATCCCCGGGCAGTCCCTTGGCATTCGGCGTGGCGTTGATCCCGGCGATATTTCCGGTTTCGGGCCGGAGGTCCGTCGTATGGGCCCAGAAGGCCACGTCATCGAGATAGTGACCCCCGCTCGAATTGCAGGGATCGCTGTTGTGCCCGCCGTAATAGTCCGAACAGTTGTCATGATGATCCCACAACGAGTCGTGAAACGAGTTGGACCCGTTCGAATGCCGCGGGGGGGGTCCCGTGGGGGACAGGTTATCCGTACAGCCCGCCGCCACCCCGCAATGATTGCTCGTCCCGTGCTGTGCGGCCGTATGGGCATAATCCATGATCCCGCTCGGAATATTCAGATCCTGTGTCGGCTGCCCGTCCGTGAACATGATCACGAAGCTCTTGCAGCAGGGAACGTAATCCGCCGGCGTCAACCAGGTCGGCGAGGTGTAATAATACGGGTCCCGGCTCTGGACCGTATAAGAATAGTCTGAGCTGGTGTAGGCCGGTGCAATCTGCGCGAAATAGCGGGACGCTTCGTAGAGGGATTCCGCAAGCGGCGTCCAAGTCGATGGATCGGTGCATTCGATGGCGTTCACGATGGGTAGATTGGAGGCGCTGCAAGAATCGTCATTGGCGAGCGGGGTGGATCCCACGTCTGCCAGGACCTTTCCGCCGTCCCCGGAACCTTTGAATTCCATGAGGCCGAACCGGGCCTTGGACCCTACCTGTTGGATGATCCCGACCGGTTCCGAGGTCGGCGCCACCGTGAGGGACCACGATTTGGTGTTGTTGTACGTCGAATTTGTTGATCCAGTGGGATGACAGGCGGTTCCGGACGAGTTTGAATTCGTCACCCTGAGCGAGCCGCTACTCCTGTCCCACCGGCATATCCCGCTGGTGAAAGGGGACAGACCCGACCCGGGCCAGTTGACCGTCGTTACGCCTTCCGAAGTCTCTCCCTTCAGATAACCAAACCCAAAACATAACCCGGCGGCGTTTCTCGCGGAGCATTTGCCGCCCACCATCACCCATTTCGCGATCTCGATCTTCGTCATCGACACGTAATTGAGAAAATTCCCATCCCAGTTTGTGCCGCAGGACGGCGGTGCCCCGACCGTCACTGAAAACCGGCTGCTCATATACGTGTAACAGTTCGTGCTGCTGAAATATCCCCCGTACTGCGTCGCCGAATCGTACGTCTCGCTGTTCGGGTGATAGGCCGAATCCCGCATACTTCCGGAGTTGTCCATGACGAGCAGGATATTCGGGGTCAGCGCGGTCCCCACGAAGGGCGGCACGGCCGTGTAATCCACCATGGTCTTTGTGCTCGCGGCCATCGTGTCCGGGACCCGCAAACCGGATCCCAAAACCGCAATTCCCAGCGCGACGAGGAAGATGAGCCGTTTCATTTGATTTCTCCTTTTCAGTATGAGACCTCCCCGAACGTTACCGGGGAAGCGCCTCAATCAATACCAACTCCTGCACAAACCCTTTTTCCAAACGGTATCGAATTTTCGAAGGAAACGTGATTCGGTCCCACGAAATGGCCTGACCGTTGGCATTTCGGATCCGGGCCTCGGAATCCATCGGAAGGATATCCCCGTTCAACAGCCGAATCTCGACTTGACGGTTTCCGTTTTTCCGAACGCCCTTTCCCGGCAGTCCAACGGCCTCCTTGAGAATTCCCTCCGACCATTGCGCGGCCGCCGCAATCCTAACGAACGGCCCTCCTGTCCGGCCGGGGTTAAGATCGACCATTCCGGTCAAGGTCAGGATGAGGGCGAAGAGCAGTACGGCTCTGAATTCGGATTTCATGGTTCACCTCGCGTATTTGACTCTTTCACTGCACATGATGGATGTAGACATGAGAGACCTCGGATTCGCTTCGACCGAACTGTCCGACCGAATCCATCTTGTAGTAGATTCCGATTCCCCCGCTGACCGAAGAGGCGCCGATTCCCTCATATCCACCCGCAAATTCCGTGGCTCCTCCGGACAGAAAACGTTCCTTGATCCGGTCGATATCGACCCCGACGGACACATTGCCGGCCGCAAAACTCAGGTCCGGCGCGCTTACGGCATCGTCGGTGGCTCCGTCATTGGGAAACATGCCCATGATTTCGTTCAACAGGTTGGCATCCATAACGGGCGCCCCGGTGGCCAGCGTTCTCGATTGAATGGCCGCATTGAGGATGGGGACGTAGGCCCGGCCGCCGCCGTCCGCTCCGTAGAACACCATGTTCTGGAATTTGGCGTTTCCGGCGATCCGAATCTCGCTCGTGGTCGTCGAAATCGCGGCGACCCCCAGCAGGGTCAGGATCAACAGGATCATCATCGTAACCAGGAGTACCGCCCCTTTTTCCCCGTCCTGATTCATCATGGGTAATTTCATGGCTCCCTCTTAAAGCGAAAGGTTACGAACATTCTCCGAAAATTGGACGACGCGCCGACGATAACCGTTGGCCCCGGTCGCCCACGTATGGTCCTCGAGGATTCCGGTCGTATCCCCTTGAAAGTTGGGATCCTCGACCGTTGTGCGAAGCAGGAGAGAGATTCGAACAGTCCGAAGCCCGGACAGGTCGACCGGCCACGTATCGCCGGGGGCATTAAAGACCCACTCGTCATCATCGCCGGCGACGCCGTTCTCGGAGAGGGTTCCGTCCGCCGGGAATCCATTGATCCCGTCGAATCCATACGCTACTTGAAAATCCTCCACGGCTTCCGCCAAAACGCTCACCACTCCCCCGGCGTTTCGCTCCAAACAGGGAGGGTGCTGACAATCGGCCGTCGTATTCATATTGACCTGATAGGAAATCGTTTGGGGGACCTCGCCGATATAGCTGCCGGCCTCGACCATGGTGGGCGGGCAGGCCACCACCGGACAGGGGACCACGGTAATGGTTGGTGTGGCGCCGGCGGTCACGGCCGTCACATTGGCATTGGCGATCAGGAAACCGGTCGAGAGATCGAGAAGATTCACCATATAGGGTGTACTCAGCGAAAAACCCTCGACCGAAGCGACCGGAATCGTAACGGGAACACCCGTCGTCAACGCATACGAGGAGATTCCGCCGTTCGGGACCGCGACCGAAGCCGCTCCCACATTGGCCAAAACGGTAAATCCGTCGGTTCCATTGGCCGTCCCTTGGTTGTTTGGATGGGCGGAAATCGGCACGGTGCCCTCGGCCAGCCCGTGTCCGATCATCCTCAGATCGTATCGAAGAAGGATGAACGTGCTTCGAAGATTCTGCTGCGCCTCCACCACCTGGTCCTGGGTCTGGTAGCTCCGTTGCTGGCGCATCATCATGGAGTAGACGCCCACCAGAAGAAAGCCCGCGATCACCATGACCACCATCAGTTCGACTAGGGTAAACCCGGCATTGCGTCGCATGAAATCACTCCTATAAAAGGCTGTCGACTTGCAGCACCCGAGGCCGATTCTGGCCGTGCCAGGTGACCGTCACCGTGGCCGAACGTTGCCCCACCGTGACCCCGACGAGCGTGCAGGTTCGGGTGTAGGTGATGTTGGATCGGACGACGGAATCGTTTGGGGGACAGGCGACGCTGGTCGGATCGCTCCAATTCTGAAGCACCAGTTGTTCGATCACATCCGAAGCGATCGCGGAGGCCTCCGTGGTGTCGTAACTTGAACGGTTTCCCTGCATGGCCGAGATCTGCATCTGTGCGATCGCCAAAAGGGCCACGGCCAGGATGATCATCGCGACCAGCGTTTCGATCAACGTGAATCCGTTCTCATTATTCACGTTTTCTTTTTTGCAGCACATGGGAATCCCTCTCTACTCGACACGAATTCGTCCGCTTGTTCCGATCACGACCGTCTTGGTATCCGCGTTGTAGTCCGTCATGACAATGGAATCCGGGGCGACGGCACTCACCGCGTTACTGAGCGGATCCCATCGGCTGATCAGCCCGTTGGGCTGAAAAAGAGGCATCCCGGCCGGCATGGTCCAGGTCACATCCCTCCCGGCCGTTACGCTCTTCACCGTTACAAAGGCGCCCGAATTTTGGATGAGCGGATTGTCCCCGCGTACCAAGTCATACGTGTTGGGCGTCAGAAATTTGATCGCGTATTGCCAGTTTTCAGTTGCCGCCTGTTGCCGCGCCAAGCGCATGTCCGAAACCAAGTCCCGGGCGCTTGCCTTGAGCCGATACAGCGGGAGGCTGCCGGAAAAACTGGAAACGCCGATCAGTGCGAGCAGGGCCACGATGCTTATAACGACCATGACCTCGGGTAATGTAAGCCCCTTCTGTCCTATCCCTGTAAATCGTGGTTTCGAAATCATAGTCACCTCTTGACGCATATGGTTATGCAACCGATATGCCATTTTCGGAATAAAATGCGAACCGGGATATTGCTGATTTATCTGTGCGTTGGAGCGCTTTCCCATCCCACAGAGATGTCATCGGATTCGAACTGTGCAAGATTGTATTGAGGCGGTGTGTAACGAATTACATACGGGGTTGTATTACACGCGGATGAATACCGGAAATAGATTTGGAGATCAATCGGCGGAACACTCTCTCCGGACCCGGGAAAAGATGCCGTCCAGCATGCCGGCCGTCAGTCGGCCCGTCTGGGTGTTTTGCTGGCTGGGATGGTATGATGCGAGAAGTACCGGCAATCCTACCGGGGGGGAAACCGCGGAGGCCCGGTGCTCCAACCGAAAGCGCGCCCCGTGGCGGAACCGCATTCCCCGCCGATCCGCAATCCACCCCATATCGACCAGCGCCTTCAAATATTCATCAAAGGCGATCCGTCCGAGTGCGACGACGACCTTCGTGCGCGTTTGAAGCCGAAGTTCACGCATCAGGAACCGTCGGCAGCGGGCCAGCTCCACCCGGCCCGGCTTGTTGGCCGGAGGGGCACAACGAAGCGCCGCCGTAATATAGACCCCCTTTAATAGAAGGCCGTCCTCCCGATCGCGGGAATGAGGTTGATTCGACAGGCCCGCCCGGTGGAGCGCACCAAACAGGAAATCCCCCGAACGGTCACCCGTAAACACGCGCCCGGTGCGGTTTCCGCCGTGCGCGGCGGGAGCCAGTCCGACAATCAGGATTCGGGCCTTCGAATCTCCGAAACCCGGAACCGGCTTCCCCCAATACTCCTCGTGGCGATAGGCCCGCCGTTTGAGTCGGGCGATCCGCTCGCAATACCGGCGCAGGCGCGGACAGCTTTCGCAGGCGATGACGTCGTCATGGACTTGGATGAGACTATCCGGCATTTTTTCCACAACCGCTCCGGTTTACCGGTCTCCATTGTATAGAACTTGCCTCCGTCAGGCAAAAAACCGATCGGGACGGGCATCGCGCGGTTTGACAACGGCGGCCCAAGATGGCTATCCTGATACCGTGTTTCATAGGATTGGGTCTATACTCATTCTCTTCATCCAAGGAGGTGCCCCATGGGAGATAGCATTCGAAAGGTCGATTATTTTTATGTCAAGGCCGCTAATAAACCGGGGGAGGGCGCGCGGGTTCTGAAGGCCCTTCGCAGCGAGGGAATAAATCTGTTGGGCTTCTCGGGTTTTCCTCAAGGGCAAAAAGCGCAGATCGATTTCATACCGGAAGAACCTTCCTCGTTCGAGGCCTCGGCAAAGCGGCTCGGACTTAAGCTCAGCAAGAAAAAGACCGGCTTTCTGGTCCAGGGCGACGATCGCCGGGGAGCCGTAGCGGAATTAATGGAGCGGCTCGCCAATGCCAGGATCAATGTCACGGCCATCGATGCCGTGGCGGCCGGCGGAGGGCGTTATGGGGCGCTGCTCTGGGTGAAACCGAAGGATGTGGACAAGGCCGCACTCACGCTTGGCGCGATCTGAAGGGACGGGCCTCACGGAATGTACCAACTTCCCTCGAGCACCGAGGCCGAGGGAAGGCCCGGAAGGTAGCCGGTGCGCAAATCGGCATCATACCAGACTTCGGGCTGGCCGGACCCGGACAAGCGCTGCCGGGTTATGAGGGCTCCGAATACGTTTGGATGTCCTTCCACCGAAAGGTCCCCCGCCACGGAAAGAAGGCCTTTCAAATGAACGGCGGGAATGACCACGGATCTTCGGGATGCCGGATCGTTTGTTCCCTCCGTCGGAGGCGAAAGAACCTGGAGCTGCCGGCCGGGGCCGGATTCCCGAAAGATCACGTTGGCCTGAATAGAGAAGATCCCTTCAAGATAACCCACCGGGAGATCAAGCGTGGCAAGGTTGGTCCCGTCGGGAGGATTCTGATCCACCGTATCGATAAACACCAACGATCGCCGGTCTCCGCTCGCCACCCCGGCCAAGGCCTGGGCGGCGGATACACGATGCGCGGCATCGGGTACGCCGTTACGATAGAGGAAACCCGCCCGGTCCGTTCCGAAATAAACGCCCCACTTCCGGCTGAACTTTTTAAGCCGGTCATACTCCCATCGATCCAGCCCGAATTCCGGCTGTTGCTCATCCTGGAATTGATGAAGGTGGCCGTATCCCTCGGCAAGGAAAGGTTCCGTGCAGCCGGTGCAATTCGATTCCGGATGCAGGATTGCACCCCCGATATAGAAATCCAGCCAGGGATCCTCCCGGCCGGAGGAGGAATACGCTCCTCCCTCGATCGGTGCGATCGGATTTTTTCTCGGGACGGGCGCGAGGGAGTCCCCGAAAAGGGCATCTCCCAAAACCAGGAGATCCCCCCAGTGAATCAAGCACGGCATCGGCGCGTCGCTTCCCCGGCCGATCTGAACGGCGGCGAGGGTCGGGGGGATCGGACTCGGAATCAATTCCGCCCTGACGGTACGGTTGATCCGGCCGTCGGTTGTACCGGTCGCCTCCAAGGTGGCAAAAGCCCCTAGGGACGTGGGACTGAAGATTTTCAGTTCGGCCAACGTCCCCGTATCGGAAAAGAATTCCCCCAATAAAGAGGGATTCTCCCCGGGAGACCGATACCAAAAGTCCGGTGCTTCCTCCGTTCCCGGAAATTGGCTCCGTCCCCTTGGGTCGAAATAGGAGGGCGCCCCGCGGGAATCCGTCATCCGTCTCGCAAAAAAATGGTCCCATCCATTTTCGGATTCCCCCTGCGGAACGATTCCCGATTCCGAAAAGGCATCCGGCGCCTGAAACCATTCCACCATCATCGCGATTCCGGATTCCGCGATGTACCGGGCCTGCAAGGAGGCCTTCTGGTTCCCGGCGATCCTCATCTCGTCCACCGACCATCGAAATGCGGCCAGGCCCAGGAGGGTGATCAGAAACAGCAGTCCCGCCGTCACGATGAGGGCCGACCCGGTTTCGCCTTCGCGTCTCTTCATGGGAAATTTTCAACCGTTTCTTAAATAAATCTCGTTTGAGAGACGGCGGACCGTGCCCGTTCCTCCGGACGGTCCGGCGGTCAATCGGATCTGGATCCGGCGAATGTCGGGCAAATTCATTGTTTCCTGTCCTCCTCGATCCCGATAGATCAACTCCATGGAGGACAATCCCTCGGCGACCGCATTGGACCCGCCATCCACCGATCGCATCAGCTTGAATGGGCCGCCTTCCATCGGCCGGAGCTCGTACCGCACCCGGTTCAAGACCTGGATCCTGCTGTCGGGGCCAAAAAGCGCCGCTACGCCTTCCGTCAATTCCAGATGATCGGATTCGCCATCCCGCGCCAGCGTGCGACGCTCGCAGTAACTCCATCCGCATATCTGAATCGTCTTGCCCTCTTTAAAAAATTCCGGTCCCCGATCGTAATGCACGGTCAGGCCGGTCTGACCGGGCGGGGCGGCCACCGTCAGTCCGGCCGCGGCGGCATGCAGATTGGCAAAGAAGTCGACGTCCTGGATACCGGCCGCAAGAATTCCGGCTTCCCCCTCCGGCAACCCGAACCCGGCCAATCCGAGTTCCCGTTCCATGAAGTCCATCGCCCCACGAATCTGTTGCTGGGCCTCCGCCGTATTTTCCTGTCGGACGGCCCATTGATGCTGAAGGATCAAAAACCGCATTCCCCCCGCCGCAACGAATAGGAAGACCAGCGTGGCCAACATCAACTCGATCAGCATGACACCGGCGGCTTCGTCCCGAACCGCTCCGTCCGGTCCCCTGCCCCAAGTTGTTTCGAGCGGGATCGCCGCCCCGGGGATCTGTTCGTGCAAGCTTTTCACGGCACGACTCCTTCCGTCCGGACGGTCGCAAGATTCACATGGTGGAGACGACCCGATCTATCGGGCCACTCCACCGAGACACGGATCGCCGCACAATGTTCGCAAACCGCGCCGGGAAGAAGTGTCCAGGTCCGAAAGAATCCATCCAGGTCCTCCCTGCCCACGGTTTCCCCATGCACCAGGTCGGAATAGTTCGCGGCCATTTTTTCCTCCATGGTCGCCTGCGCCAGTGCGGCGGCCTTTGAAATATCGCGCCCGGTATCGAGACCGGATTGCGCGGCCCTGGTCATTCCCAGTCCGGCCATCATTCCGACCGCCATCAAAACCATGCAAACCAAAACCTCGATAAGGGAATTGCCGGTCTGCCCTTCGGGCCCTCCGTTTCTCATTGCAGCCTGACACGTCCCGTGGCAATCAGTGTGATCTGCCGCTCCTCCCCGGCCTGGTTTCTGAGCAGGATCGTGGTCCAGTTATTGGTCAGACCCTGTGGATAAAACGCAAGGATTCGTCCACCCGATGAGCTGACAAGATCGATATTTCCAAAACCCTGATGCCGATCCAAAAGATCCCGGATCCCGCCGATGGGGACACCGGGATTGGATTGCCTTTCAATCCGATAACGCTCCGTTTCGGGATCGAGAATCAAAAAGACCGGCTGGCGCTCCGCCAGGGCCAACTGTCGGGCCCAACGCAGGTCCGAGACCAATTCCCGGGCCGCATGGTTGAGCCGATGGTGCGGTAGTTGGGAGACGTAACTGGCGGAGGCCAGACCGGACAGGATGATCGTGATGGCCATGACCACAAGTAATTCAATGAAACTGTATCCCTCTCGGGAAGTAACGATGGCGCCCATGTCCCATCGGAATTACAATTCTCATGCCAACTCCGAAAAGGGCGGCGAATTGCGCCGGACATCAAAGTCTCCGTGTCAAAAGATGGTTGGATAAATACGGAAAACAATGGGAGAAAGGGGAAATCGGGGGGGATAATTCTTTTGGAACCGGAGAGGAGGAATCGAACCGGCCGCGGCGCTTACGGTCCCGAACGGCGGTTCAGGGGGTGCATGAGATTTCAGGCCGAGGGTCTTTCCTCCATCTCTTTCTCGAGCTTTCGAATCCAACGATACGTGCGATTTAAGACTCGGGCGGCTTCTGTCTTGCTGCCGTACTCCAATATCGCCCGGCGGGCCATCGCCCACTCAATCTTTCGGAGAAAGGAATCCATCGAGCCTTCGTGCTTCATGGCATCCATCAGAATCGGCCACTCAATGCGATCGATCATCTCTCCGACCGACGGGATGTCCGCCCGTCCGTCCAGCGGATCGGCCAGCGACACCGCCGCGGAAGGTTGATTTCCGCAGACGATCTCGGACGGAAACAGCTCCGGAGCCAGCGTCGTCTGGGAGGGCGGGATCAAGGTCAAGGCCCGCTCCATGACATTTTCCAGCTCGCGGATATTTCCAGGCCAGCTGTAGCTTTTCATACGATCCAGGACGACCGGTGCAATGCCCATCACGTCCTTTCGTAGCCGTCGTCGGAGCTTGGCCAGGAAGTATTCCGTTAATATCGGAATATCCTCTTTTCGTTCCCGCAGGGACGGGAGTCGAATCGGAATGACGTTCAGGCGATAGAAAAGATCCTTACGAAACATTCCCTTTTCGACCAACGCCCCGAGGTCCTGATTGGTCGCGGCGACGATCCGGACATCAAGCTCGATCGGGTCGTTTCCACCGACACGGACGATTTCACGCTCCTGCAGAACCCGGAGCAGCTTGACCTGAATGGCCGCCGGCATTTCGCCGATCTCATCCAGAAAGAGCGTGCCACCGCTGGCCCACTCAAATTTCCCGATTTTACGATTGAGGGCCCCCGTAAAGGCCCCCCGTTCGTGTCCGAACAGCTCGCTTTCCAGCAATCCCTCCGGGACGGCACCGCAATTGATTGCGACAAAGCGCTGGCGGCTCCGGTCACCGATCTGGTGGATCCGTCGCGCAATCAGTTCCTTGCCCGTTCCCGTCTCCCCCGTGATCAAAACGGTGGAATCGGTCGGGGCCACCCGGTCCACCAATTCGATGACCGCACGCATGGCGGGACTGTTGCCCATCGGTTTCCGCGAGGTCCAATCCTCGTTGACTTCCTGGACCTCCCGACGGAGGTACACATTCTCGGCATGAAGGGCCTTGTTTTCAACCGCGTAGGCCAGCAGCCTCTGCTGAGTCGCCTTGAGTTCCTGAAGATACGCAAACAGAAGGTAGGTTATCTTCTGTATCCGCGCCTCCAGCCCGGCGGCCGGAAGGACCTTCCGCGGATCCTCCTGCCATCGAAAACGATATCGCGAATACGGGGCCTCGAACAGCGCCCCTTCTCTGAACGCGTATTCGAGCGTGCCCATGCGTAAAACACCCCCTTGACGGACGCGAAGCGCGGATTGGCCGGGATCGCCCCCTTCCGGCGCCGCGACAGCGCGGCCGGACAGCACTCGGAACCGGGCCGATCCGTCCGTTTGAATTTCCGGACGGACGATCAACTCCTCCGGGCCCGATTCCTCTCTTCCCGTCGCGGATGGAGGCTCCCCTCCCAGGGATGCCGGAACGGAGGGGGTAAAACCCGAGATCTCCTCCCGGTCGAGCAGCACCGTTTCAAATG
>Ga0055439_10000038_pt1 | contig 18267 bp, 13 predicted proteins | sample Browns_TuleB_D2_FD_57732 | JGI IMG/M metagenome (GOLD analysis project Ga0055439, IMG submission 57732) | Wetland microbial communities from San Francisco Bay, California, USA, that impact long-term carbon sequestration - Browns_TuleB_D2 | ecosystem: Environmental > Aquatic > Marine > Wetlands ...
AATGTATGCGGAATTACGACCGAGACCCGGAACGGAATACCCGGGAAAGAAAGCAGTCCAAAGGCCCTCCATCTTCTGAAGGCCGATTGGAACAAAACCCAGTCCCAAATCTTTAAACTGCGCTGAAGCCCATTCTCCCCAGGCAGTGCCTGGAGCCAATAGTCCGATTGGAGTAAGGATGACGAATACGCCAACGATTCCCCAAAGTATGCGAAGACGCGACCAAAACAATGTTAAGGGAATCCGATCTATATTGTTTTGGGCCGGATTCCATAGCATCTCCGGAGAATTACGGGAGAGGTAAGCGATGCCTGCTCCGGTGATAATTGCCTCTGCGATTCCGGCAAAAAGGTGTCCTATCGCCATTGCTGGAACCGATATGGAAAGACCGTACGGCGCGTACAGCGGTGTTCCGTCCGCGCTGTGCGCAAGAAACGGCTGCAATCCGAGTTCGACTCCAGCCATCAGTGCCGCGACGTTTAAAGAAATGTATCCTGCAATCCCGGCAGCAATTCCTCGCCTGCGCGCTGACATTGTTTGACCGGATAATATGCTGTAAATAAAGTGAGATGTGAAAACCTGAGCCAATGCCATGTTAAAGCAGTTTGCCCCGATAGCGGTGATTCCTCCGTCGCCGAAAAATAGAGCCTGGATGAAGAGAGCAACAGATACAGTGAGCACCGCAGGCCATGGTCCCAGTATGATGGCGGCGAGGCTTGCGCCCACAGCGTGTCCGGTGGTTCCGCCCGGCAACGGAATGTTGATCATCTGGATGACAAAACAAAAGGCCGATAGAAGCGCCATCATCGGTACCATCCGGCCGGAAAGAATTCGACGAATCTTTCTCGATGCCGCGTACCAGAATGGCGCCATGACCGCATAAAAGAAACCCGCAGTCGCAGGACTCAAGTATCCATCCGGTAAATGCATGTTTTTTCGAATGTATATTAGTTGCTTTGTAACCCGAATTCCAATTCGGCGCTCAAGAATCGGGTACCTTAAAGCCAGCGGGCTCCATTGCGTCCGTTCAGCCCGGCATTTCGGTGTTAGCGTTGCGCGGAGGAACACCCCTCTGTTACAATCACCTTCAAAGCACATGGCTCCTTATCAGGAAGAAACGAGCTTATTCGAGGTATTTCAGCCGCTGGTTCAGCGCTGGAAATTGATTGCCGTCGGAGTTTTAGCCGGAGTGCTGGCTGCCGCGGTGTTCACCTTCTTGTCCAAGAAACAATATGAAACCAGCATGTTATTGCAGGTGGGCGCAATTCTCGATAAACAAATTGAAGAATCTTCGACCGTTGTCGAAATCATCAATAGCGACTCGTTTCATCAGACTGTCGCCTCCAGACTAAAACTCGATACGTCGTTGAGGCAACTTAGAAAAATGATCCGAGCCGAAACCAATACTGTTCGACCATCGCCGATCGTCACAGTAACTGTTCTTTCGGACTCGCCTGATGGCGCGATTCAACTTGCCCGCGTCGTGGCTGACGTAGTGAACGAAAGGCATAGGCCCCTGTTTGATGAGAAGATGAGCTATTACAACAACTGGATGGATCAGCTTGAGAGCAAGCTCAATACCTACGAGGCAGAAGCGAAAGCGATGAGACAGGATTTAAATAACTTTAGATCCCACAATAGGGAACTTTCTACGATGCTTTTGTTGGAGGCAAGGCTTGGCGATAGGGAGGCGCAAGCGTTCAGTTGGAGACGCGAACTCCGCGAATTGCTCGCCTATCGCACGAAAGTGCACAGCCACAATACAGCCATGGTGGCTCCTCCTGTCTTACCCAGTAGACCCTCGAAGCCCAACGTAATGCTGAATCTCCTTGTCGCTTTCTTTGTCAGCTTCTTCTTGATGATTTCCATTGTTCTGGTGACAGACCAATATAGAAAGGCCTCTTTGCGAATCTAAAAATGGCCCTGCTCGTCCTTCTTGGATGTGGCCTGTTCTTGATTCCGGCCATCGTGTTTGCTGCGCCGTTTCTGCAGCTCGTCCTGGTGCTGGTTTGTCTTTCTATCTATTTTCTGTTTCGTTACAATCCCTTCACGGCTTTCCTCGTATTTACGTTTCTCTACCCATTCCTGCCATCTCAGAGTTTTGAGGCGCTTCCGTTCGATTATCTGGAATTTCTATTCCTCTGTTTTGCGTTCTGGTGGGCATTGGGAAAAGTTTATACAAAAAAGGAAGTAAGGCTTCTTTCCAGCAGACTCACTCCGGCTCTGGCGTTCTTTCTGCTGGGATGCTTTTTCTCAGCATTTCTTGTTCTGTTGAAAAATAATTACCTCTTTTCCGAAGTTTTTCTCCTAAACTTGAAGGATCACTGGAACATTTTTATTCCTCAGCCTGTTTTGGGTCAATTGGGACCGATCCGGGCGGTTCTTTATTCTCTGGAAGGGATTCTTTTCTTTTACATCACGCTCGATATCGTGAATACCCCGGAAAGAGTTTCAAAAACTACGAGGATCATGTCTTATGCTGCTGTGCTGGTTTGCGTTGTTGGGATTCTGCAATATTTTTTGCGATTTCATCTGGTTCGATTCTGGGTAATGGATAATCCGAATCTTGTGCGGATTAACGCAACGTTCAGTGACCCTAACTCGCTAGGAACGTATCTTTCTGCGGTATTCTGTTTTGGGGTCTTCGCCTATCTCTACGATTTTCCACGTACGGGGAAAAAGGATCTCACCCTGCTTGCGATTTTGCTGTTTGCGATGGTTCTGACCGCCTCACGTGCTGCATGGACCGCGACGGTAGTTTGTGTCCTGGTCTTGCCCGCAGTGGGTAGATTGTTGAACTTCGACATTTCGGCCAACGTTCGTGGAGCTTTGAGAGGGATCGTTCGATATGGATTTCATGTCGCTTTTCTGGTTTTGATCGTTTCAATTCTTTCGGCAGCCATGATTGATGAGCGGGATCCGAAATCGAAATCGTTTCTTCGGGTTCTTTTATTTACTCTGAATCCGAGGGTTGCCCCGAATGTTGTTCTGAAAGGCCGGCTGGACATGTGGGGCGCTGCGATTCGAATGTTTGAGGAGGCCCCGGTTTTTGGCGTCGGTTTGGGAAATTTCGGCAATCGGATTACGAGCGCGCCGTTTTCACTTGCTAAGTCTGAAAATGCTCACAACTACTTTCTTCAAATTCTTGCTGAAGGCGGTCTTGTCGTATTCTTTCTCTTTATTCTGATGATCGTTCAGATTTTTCGGACCGGCGCCGAAAGATTAAGGTCCGCAAACCGGAATGAGTTCTTAATCCTCTATGGACTTTTCGCGGGGCTTGTCGCCATTCTTCTTACATCGTTCACCGGTCATCCGCTTTTGCTCCTCAAGCTGCAATTTCTATTTTGGAGCTTTGCAGCCATGCTGACTTTTGGCGCAAAGTCATCGTCCCCAAAACGGATTTCGCCAATGTTGTTCGGGACGGCGATCGTATTGACAGGTCTTGTGCAAGCGGGAATCATCGTGCATTTTCGCCATATATCCGCCTATGAATACGGTTACTACGCCTGGGAAAAGGATTTAACAAATGAGCCGTTTCGATGGACTTCCTCTGAAGGAATATCGGTATTGGAAGTTCGAGGCAGAATACTTCAACTTCAGCTTCGTCAACTGAATCCGGATGTCCTGAAGCAGCCCTTCCAGGTAAAGATTTATCTGAATGATCAATTGCTGGATACGGTTGCTCTTACGGATACGGACTGGAAGGAACGCAAGTATTTTTTGCCTGACATGAAACAGCAAGACCATGCAAAACTTCGAATCTTGCCGCAAGGGACTTTTGTGCCTCGTAAGTTTGGAAACGACACCCGAAACCTTGGGATAGAAGTTCGCCGTTTCGTATGGCTGTGTTCTGGTGGTGAACAGCCCATTGGCGTTTATGAGCGTGAAGAGGAAAACGGGATCAACTACTACTGGACTCAGGGTCAAGCTTCATTCCCCGTGAAAGGGCCAGTTTCTAAACTGTCGTTTTCGGTTCTCCCGAACTCTTCTGTGTTGACCTCACCGGTCGAGGCGCAGTTGTTCTGGAACGACATGCCGTTGAAAAGACTTTCCCTCGATCGATTGCAATGGAAGCAGGTCGATCTGGACGTCCCCGATTCTTCGGATGGTGAACTCACCATCCGTGTTTCCCGTACGGCAAATCCGAAACGCATGGGGCAATCGATGGATGTTCGTGAGCTGGGAGTGCGTGTGACCTGGCCTTTCCAGGTGCAGACGAGCAAATCTCCCGTTCCGGAAAGGAGAAACCTCCTGGAACACCCCCGCCTCTACGCTATTAGTAATGTTGCCAACCGTCCGTTCCGTCTGCTCGCATTTTCTGTGGATCATCCACCACCGGTGCCTGTTGTGCTTCGAAGCGGCCTTGCGCTTCCGATACAGCCGGGATGGTTGGCGACCGTACAATCTCCCAACCCGTGGGTTTCATTGTTCTCCGTTGAGAGTATGGATGCGGAACACGCGCATGAGTCGGGGAAGATCCGATTGCCCGTGAATCTGGGGACCGGCTACTGGTTACTGCGCGTGACCGCAAAGGGCTATGTGAAAACTCCGGAAGTTCCAGTGGCCCGAGTTGCTGTCGACAATCGCGAGATTGCAAGACAACCGATACTTTCAGGCGATTGGAAGGATTATTATCTCAACGTTGAATTGGGCTCGCCCGGAAAGGAACTTCTAATTGAGCTTGTGAATGACACGCCAGGCCCCGCGGACAAGAGCCTTTTCATTCGTGAAGTCCTTGCCGCGCGCAAGGAAGAAGAAACGGAGCTTCCCAAACCTGGATGGGAGTTATCTGGAAATAATATGGTGATCGCGGAGCCAATCGACAACGATATACTCTTTGGCCCTGAAAACTATTGCTATGCAATGGTGGGTGATTAGGTATTGGTAACGCCCGGATGGCTGCCAAAAACGGAGGAAAGCAGACTCACTGGCGCTAGCAACCCGTATCCGGCGGGCTCTTGAAATGGTTACATAAATGGTTGAAACAGAGCAGATCGCGAATCCGTTAAAGTTATTTTACTCGCGCTTTGCAAAGAATTCGCTCCTCTATTTTTGTTCTCAGGTGGTCGGAAAGGGCCTTTTCTTTTTGATTACCGTGTACCTGGCGCGAATTCTTGGCGCCGATGACTACGGCAAATTTGCCTTCGCATTCGGGCTGGTTACGTTGCTTTCCGTGGTCAGTAAATTTGGACTTGATCTCCTCACCTCGAGAGATGTTGGAGAGAATCCAGCATTTGCTTCACGTTATTTTCATGCCTCTTTAACGCTGCGTCTGATTTTATCCTTCGTGTTCCTGCTGTTGATTTTGTTGACAATTCCATCCATCGGCAAGCCTGTCGAAGTCGATCGATTGATTTTGTTTTTGGCAATTGCCGCCACGCTTCAATCCCTCGCGGGATCCGGCACTTCATTGTTTGAGGGTCTGCAGTTGTTTGGATACCGTTCCATTTTGAATATCTTCATCTACGGATTCATTCTGATTGTAGTGGTCGCTGTGACATGGCCGCATGCTTCATTCGACTCGATCGGGCCGGCATTCTTATCCGGAGCATTTCTTTATTTCTTGTGCACGATGGCGTTGGGACATCTTAAGATTGCGCGCGTCAGGCTATCCTTCGATTTTCACTTTTTATGGCGGTTATTTCGGATGGCCATACCTCTTGGCTTGACGGAAGTATTCATCGGAATCTACTACCGGGTGGACACCGTCTTCCTTTCTCTGATTGATACGGATAGGGTCGTTGGTTGGTATGACGCCGCTTATACCTTCGTTTATGTCTTGCGGTTACTTCCGGTCACCGCCGCGTTAGTCCTGCTGCCTTCTTTAACGAACGTTTTTTCCAGAGCAGAAAAGGACGGTGTTCAAATTTACAGAACGACACTTCAGGCCAGCATTGCCGCGGGCTTTTTGATTACGTTCCTGATCGCCGCGAATTCAAATTTTGTTGTTTCGCTGGTTTTTGGAGGAGAGTACGCTCCTTCGTCCGATGTACTCAAGCTCCTGATATGGACCTGCGTAATCATGTTCGCAAATGCATTTCAAGGAATCATGCTCGTGATTACACAGCAGAGGGGAGCATTTTTTCGTGCCACTGCTCTAGGCGCAGGCTCCAATCTTCTGTTGAACCTGTATCTGATTCCTCGTTGGAGCATGTACGGCGCTGCAGTCGCGACCGTTCTGTCAGAATTTTTCGTGTTTTTAGCCTGCGCCGCGGCCCTGCGAAGGTTTGTCAGCGCAGCGAATTATTTGAAAATGATTCTACTCCCGCTTGTTGGAACTCTACTTATGCTTGCCGTGTGGTTATTGTTCGGGTTTCAACATTTTTTGTTGGGCAATTTTCTCTGCATTGCGCTTTATCTTGCCGTATTTGCCGGGCGCTTCTATTTTTCGGGCCACGGGACAACATAGAGGCTCTTTAGAAAAACGTTACGATCTTCATTTCCAATCACCGCATCATTGTGAAATTCCAGGGAAACCTGCACCGGTTCATTGCCTGCAGTCGTGAAAACAAATTCATGAGGGCGTTTATCCAGGTAAAACTCTTCAATCTTCTTCTTGTTTATGACGAGATTCATCGCCGGAAATTCCTGACCGGCCTTCGTGCCGTAGCCGACCAGGATCATTTTGTATCGGCCGGGAGGCAGAACGCGTGGCTCGGTGACGAAGCTGCCATTTCGATACATTGCCAGATAGTCGTCTTCATATGGTTCCCCACCGCGGAGATTCAATCTTGTGATGCGCTGTTTCCCATCAAAACTTGCATCCGATTGGAGAGCGTCTCGAATCATTGCCAGCTTTTCCATATCCATCTTACGGTTGATGAGGTCGTCTGCGCCGCGTAGTTCCATTAGAATGGCATCCTGAAACCAGACTCCGGGGTTTTCGGTCCTTAAGGTAAAGCTGTGCACACCATTTCCAGGCGGTTGAGCAAAGAGCCGGGTGAAATCGCTCGTTGTCCTGATGAACGGAGAGATCAGGAATCCGTCAATTGCCGGCCCGGGGATCAACCGATAGGTAAATGTCCGTTTTGAAAGTGTTTTTACTGTAACGAAAACATGGGGAGGGCGGAAAAAAAAATTGCGCAATTTCCCCATGAGAGTCGGTCGTATATCCAGATGGAGAATTTGATACGGGAATCTGCGCGGTACGGAGAACTCCTCATTAAATCGGATCATCTGGTTTTTGTATGTCGTCAGTTTCACGTTTTGCGCTTTGGGTTGTTTCTTCAGCAAAAGAAAGGAACGCTCGACCGCTTCGGGCGTATATCGCGAAAGGACCTCTAAAAGCGCGGGACCATCATCGAGAGATGGAAATCGGTCATCGATAGTTTGTAGTTTGAACAGCAGAAAATCGGGAGCCGTTTCCCGATGGAAAAACTGGGCATTTTTTTTAGATAGATAAGGGGTAAATGCCATGTGCCCCTGAAATGCGGGTCTTGGAAGCCAGTGGAAGTGATTCAGCAAGAGGATTGCCTGCTGAAAAGACCAGATGTCGACTGTTGCGTTCCGGATGCGGGAAGACAAGATAGGTAGTTTCCATGTTTGCTCGAGCGCTTCTTCTTGCCCCTCAAGGCGGTATTTTGTGCGAATCGGTGAAAGTAGAATCCTGGAATTGTTCCGGATTCTTCGCCCGGAGTTTTCTACCAGATGTTTTATCTCGGATGGGGCCAGGGCCCTTGAGGACAACGGTACCCCTAAAAAGCCCAGGATACTACCGAGCAATGCACAGCACGATGCGACTATTACAAAAGCGGAATGTGATCTGGGTTTTGCGAATTGGAAATGAAGAATCAGGGTCAGAGCAACAAACATTGAGAAACCAAAAAAAATGCTCGTATGGTTGTCCTGGCGAAGGAAACCCTGTTTCCATGCAAGGAACAATCCCGCAACCAGAATCAAGAGTTTTATGCTTTCTTCTCGTCTCGTTTTCTGTTGTTGGTGGATTTGTAACAACAGGAAAAGCAATAGAAGGAAGACAGCAAGTGAAAGGTACATCTCGTATGGATTTCCGGAAATCGACATGGCCGTGTTATATCCAGAGGAGACCTGGATCGAACCGTAGAGAAACACGGGAAAATCGGAAAGGGATTGTCCCAGCACAAGGTATAGTGCAAAGAAAATAATCAAGAAAAAAGACAATGGCGAAAGAATGGCTTTTGCTCTTTTCGCTCTGTAAAGGAATTCAGAACAAACAACAATAAAAACCGAAAAACCGAAGATGGTAAATTTTCCCAGGGCAAATATCGAAAGCAATGCAAGACTTATAGTCCTCTGAATCCAGGAACTGTTTTCGTCGGCCAGATTGATCCCGATAATGACTAGAAAAAATAAGGCTTCTGCGTCTCGATGTACGATGCCGAGAAACAGAATGAGCAAAAATATGGAAAGGAAGCGGAAGAATGGCTTTGTTTCCTGTTTGATCAAGCTTGCCAGGTAGTAAACGAAAAAACCCCTAACGATGATTTGAAAGAAATACGCCGCCCAGAAAAGGTCGCGGTCATAAATCGTTGTGTTGAAATAACCAAGGGGGCCGTAGGTATAGATGTAATCTGTCCCCGCTTGAAGCCGGTGTTTCAGGAAATAACCGAGAGATCTTTGCCAGGATTCGTCCAGATTGACACCAGCCACGCGCGATGGAAAGCTCAAAATCGAAAGCCAGAGAAACAGCAGAGTGACAGGATAGGCCGCGCGTTTAAGACTCAGTCGGATCTTTGCTTGAATTTCGCCGGATGAATCGGCCATACTTTGTGAGTCAGTATACTCGAAGGGAAAATGACAACAAGGGTTCTGTCCGATCGGCGATTATTAGTTCTGGCGATTTTGTTAAGCGCCCTGGTAAGCGCGGCGACGATCATTTCCGGATTTCTATGGTATACGCTTGCCGCCTTTGTCTGCCTTTTGTTGTTCACTCTCTTTCTTGTGAATGTTCGCTGGGGCGCATACGTTTTACTTCTTGCGTCGGCCTGTACGGCCATTTCATTCGAAGTTGGACCCTTTACAGTTCGGCCTGAGCAGGTAATCACTTTGATCCTCGCTGTGATCGTTTTCATTTTTCTGGTCTCCGGTAAGCGTCCCGTTTATACAACCGCCCTGGACTGGCTTATTTTAAGTTACCTCCTTGTGAATGTGATCTCCTCTCTTCTTCATTCACCGGATGTTCGAACGAGTCTTCAGAAGTGCGCGCTACTTACGATCACTTTTACAGCATATTTTGTCAGCACTCAGATTATTACCACCCGGAAAGTTCTTTCCGGCCTCGTATCCTTCCTGATAGTGCTTGGTGTTGTGGAAGCCATCTATGGGATTGTTTCGGTGGCGCTTTTCACTTCCGGTGTGGATATCGGAGGGGCCCACGCTCCTTACGGTGATGTCTATGCTCGCGGCACATTCATTGAAGGCAATATTTTTGGCAGCTTTGAAATGATGGTGGCACTGATTTTAACTTCTTTTCTCTTAAGCAAGCATTTCAGCGAACGAAGGGGAATGATTTTGATAGCTCTGGTGATAACACTCGTTGCATCCATCATGAGTTTTACCCGAGCTGCATGGCTTGGATTCATTGCCGGCTTTGCTGCCTACATCTTTTTTCTTAGAAGGGGACTCCTTGTGCGCGCCATAAGACTTCTTCCGCTCATTCTGATAACGGTTCTTCTGCTTGGGACTGCTGCTTATTCTTTGTCGGTATCGATTCGGAAAGGCTCGGTGAGTTTGATGGACCTTTACATCGATCGCTTTCAGAAAATACTGGACTATCGCGCAACGAATTCGAGTTCGGCTCGCGTGATAGTGTGGGAAGAATCGATTCGGCTGTGGCACAGAAATCCGATCCTTGGAAATGGAACCGACTCGATTAAATCTCTCGCTGTGGGGTCGAACATTCCCATGTTTGGTACGGAGTACTGGATTCCCAATTCCTTGATCCTTGCGCTGCATGATACCGGAATTGTCGGCCTCGCACTTTTCTGCGCCATTCAGGTCGTCTTTCTTATGAAGTTACGGCGAGCAATGCGGAAGACGAGCAGCGCGTATCATCAGGCCGTTCTGGAAGGTTTTTTTGCTGCATTTATCGGCGCCCAACTGGCATATTTTTTTACAAATGCTTTCTGGCTCATCTTTATCTGGATATTCATGGCAATTGGGATTTCTTGTTGCCGATTGGCTCTTCATCCTTCAACCGACCCTGCTTCAGATTGAACAATGCGGATTGGAATCGATTCTCATCTGGCGGAGAAGGCCGGAACCGGCAATTGTACTTATACGCGTAATTTGATACTTCACCTTTCCAGATTGGATCGAGTAAATCACTACGTTCTATTTGTTACGGATAGAAATCATCCGTTCTACAATGAGGTAAAAGATTTTTCGAACGTTGAAATCGTTCCGATCTGCGGGTCTCCATCCTGGTTTCGCGTATTTTTCTCCCTGTGTGCCGCATCCCATAGATTAAACCTGGACGTGCTGCATGTGCAATACTTTGCTCCGCTTGGCCACCGGGGGCGCCTTGTCAATACAATTCACGACATAAGCTGGTTTCGTTTTCCACAGTTTTTCAGCCGTTTCGAAAGATTTCTTTTCAAGTTTCTGATGACCTCCAGCGCGAGAAGGTCGGATCGCATTTTCACAGTCTCCGGACTTTCTAAAGAAGACCTCGTCTCTTTGATACATTTGCCGGAAAACAAGATCAAAGTCATCTATAACGGCATTTCCAAACGATTTATATCCGACACGCGGGAACCCGAGGAAACCAGGAAAATTTGCTCGAGGTACGGATTGACGGGGAACTTTCTTTTGTACGTCGGCAGAATCGATCCTCGCAAAAACCTGAGTCGCCTGGTCCAGGCGTACGCTTTTCTTCGCAGTAAGCATTCCGTCAGCCATCAGCTTGCGATCGCTGGAACCGTACATGTGCAGCCGGAAGATCTTCAACAGGTGGTGAAAAATTGCGAATTTCGAGAGGATATCCGCTTTTGCGGGTATGTTGCTGATGAAGATCTTCCAGCTCTCTATTCCGGAGCAGACGTGTTCGTTTATACATCCGAGTATGAGGGTTTTGGGTTGCCTCCGCTTGAAGCGATGGCATCCGGTACCCCCGTTGTTGCATCAGATATCTCTATTTTTCACGAGATTCTTGATGACGCCGCAGTCCTTGTAAATCCGTTGGACATTGAGGCGATCGCGGAAGGTATCTACAGGATTCTTTCAGACAGCACACTCAGAAAAAATTTGGTAGAGACAGGGAAAGTTCGTGCCGGGAAATTCAATTGGGACAGCACTGCTCAGCAGACGCTTCAAAACTATGAAGAGGTGATAAAAGATCCTTCATGAAAATTGCACTTCTTGGAACCCGCGGTATTCCTGCAAGCTACAGCGGGTTTGAAACATGCGTCGAACAGATGGGCAAACGTCTCGTGAAACGCGGCCATACGGTTTCCGTTTACTGTCGCAGTCACCACATTCAATATCCGGAAAACAGTTACAAAGGAACAAAACTGATCAAGCTGCCCACCATCCGGAACAAATATCTGGATACGCTTGCACACTCCTTTCTTTCATCAATGCATACGCTCAAGGAACGATTTGATATCGCCCTGTATTTCATCGCAGGCAATAGCCCGGTTACTTGGATTCCTCGAATGGTAGGCGCCAAGACAATTCTGAATGTGGATGGTCTCGATTGGAAACGCGAAAAGTGGCCGACTGCAGCAAAGAAATATATTCAATTTGCGGAATATCTCGCCACAAAACTACCGAACAGTTATGTCACGGACTCCAGGGTCGTGCAGGAATACTACGCCAATCGTTTCGGCAATCGCCCCATGTACATTCCGTATGGATCTGAAGTGGAGATTGTTCCGCCGGGAGAGACGTTAGCTACTTACAATCTGCAACCAGGGAAGTATCTGTTGTTTGTCGGGCGGCTGGTTCCTGAAAACTGCGCACACCATCTCGTGGAAGCGTATCGCGGGATCGATTCTGATCTGAAGTGCGTCATCGTAGGGGATGCTCCGTATGCGGGAGACTATCAGAAATGGCTCAAATCGCTGGCCGGCAATGATCCGCGATTCGTTTTTACGGGTTATGTCTTTGGAAAAGGGTATAACGAGCTGAGCTCGAATACTTACGCTTTCATCGAAACATCCAGTGTAGGCGGGACTCATCCCGCGTTGCTGGAGGCCATGGCGTTCGGTAGTTGCGTGATTGTAAATGATACAGCGGAAAATCTAGAAACCATGGGAGGCACAGGCGTTGCATATGAAGGAAGAGTCGGCGCTGATAGTTTGCGCGCGGTTCTGCAAGAAATTCTACAGGACCGTACGCTTGCCGAGCAGTACGGAAGGCGGGGGCAAACGCGCGCGCGCAACGTTTACTCATGGGAAACTGTCGTAGATTCTTATGAGCGATTATTTTATGATCTACTCCAGTTGCCTTTGCCCGACAGACTTCGAGAATCCTTGACATCGATATAGCGGAAGAACAGAATATTGTTGGGGGTAGCGGCGCTGTCCTTCTTCAGAGTGAGATGCATTCCGAACGAGTAAACCTCAGCAAACAGGTTGGCCTGGTGGTCGATTCATCCCTGATGATTTTCGCGTTCTTTGCCTGTTATTACATCAGGAAATCGTTTCATTTTGCGCCTTTACGTGATCTCGCGCCACTCGGCTATTATCTCTGGATTCTTGCGGTGAGCCTTCCTTTCACATGGGTTTCTTTTCTCATAATGGGGGTGTATTCAACGAAGCCCGGCGTTGCGCCGAAATTCTGGGGCCTGTTCGGCCGCTTCTGCATCGCGATGCTGGTTGTGCTTAGTTTGATTTTCTTTTTATTCAGCATGCGAGAAGTAAACCGGAGCCTTGCGATTCCGTTTGTGCTCCTTTCCGCGCTGTTTTTTACCCTCTGGCGTGTTTTGTTGGAGAAGTGGCAAAAATCTCGTGGAATCTCCAGAAGAGCATTACTCATCGGAGAAGGTCCCAAGTTTTCGGCGATGATAGAAGAGCTTCGAACCGAGCCATTGAAGGATTTTGAGTTGATTGGTGTTCTGGTCGATGAGGATCTTACCGTCGATGCGGTGAACGGTTTGCCCATAATTGGAAAACTGAGCAGTCTATATTCCGTATTGCACGAACAAGTTGTTGATGAAGTCATTTTTGCTGTTCCGATTTCTTCCATGGAAAAATACCGCGCATCGATGGCGATTTGTGAAAAACTTGGTGCAAGTGTTCTGATTCTGATCGACGATCAGTGGCCAAAATTCTCAAGAATCGACGTCGGAAAGGTTCTCAATCGTCCGTTTGTATATCTCGCATCGACTCCAGTCACGGAAGTAGGATCCTGGACAAAAGAAATTCTGGACCGCACGGCCGCGTTCATGGTCCTTTTGATCACGTTCCCGCTTTTTCTAATCATCGGGCTGCTCGTCAAGCTGACAACGCGCGGTCCTGTATTTTTTGTTCAGGATAGAACGGGATTGAACGGTAGAAAATTCCGAATGTACAAGTTTCGAACCATGACTGCGGATGCGGCTAAAATGAAAATTGCACTTCAATCCATGAATGAAATGCAAGGCCCGGTCTTCAAAATCAAGAATGATCCGCGTATCACCCGGATCGGTTCGCTGCTTCGAAAATATAGTCTCGATGAGTTTCCGCAATTCTTTAACGTTTTGATGGGCGACATGAGTCTTGTTGGCCCGCGCCCGTTACCCTGTGAGGAAGCTTCGTTGATCCACGGTGCGCAACGCAGGCGCTTTTCAGTGAAACCCGGCATGACGTGTATCTGGCAGATCAGCGGACGAAATCAAGTCAGCTATGATGAATGGATGGAACTGGATCTTCAATATGTCGATCATTGGTCTATGAAACTGGATTTCCAGATTCTTCTCAAAACTCCAGGCGCGATTCTTTCCTCAAAGGGCGCCTTTTAGCCTTACAATGCTGGACGGCTTGAGCCTGGAGGCACAACTTCTCCTTCAGTCCCTTCAGTTAGAAAATCCTGCTCGCGATCTGCCATCAAACATCAACTGGGACGTCCTGCTTCATCTCGCGAAGCGTCACTCCGTTGTGCCGCTTTTGAATCGAAGCTTCGCGAACTTGAGCGCCGTTCAATTTCCGCAGGAGCTTCGGGATCGTTGTCGGATATACGCAGGCAAGATCTCCGGAAGGAACATGGTCCTGAAAAGAGAACTGGTTGCTGTTCTCGGGCTGCTTCAGGGGAGTGGTTTCGCTGTAATCCCGCATAAGGGGCCGGTGCTTACGGAAAGGCTTTATGGAAATATCGGACTTCGCCACTTTGATGATTTGGATCTGCTGGTGCATGAAAAGGACGTCCTGGAAATCAAGAGACTCTTGCTTTCGAACGGCTATGCACCCAAATGGGAACTGGCCAATTTAACGCCTTCACAGGAGAGAGCTTATCTGAAATTTCACTATACCTACGACTTTGTGAAGGGTAATTCAGGAAATCAGTTGGAAGTTCACTGGAAAGTTGTTGGGAAAACCTTCTGTCTTGAGTTGGATCACGATGGCATATGGAGCCGGTGCTCTACGATTTCCTTCGAGAGCCTTTCTGTGCCGGCATTCAGTGCTGAGGATTTGCTCTTGATCCTTTGCATCATGGGAGCCAAAAAATCATGGGATCGCCTTTCGCGTGTTTACGATGTTTCACAAACCGTGCGCCTTTATCCGGATATCAACTGGGAAATCACAGCGTCCCGGGCAAGGGAATCCGGGTCGGAGAGGATTCTCATGGTAGGCTTGTCTCTGGCTTCGGCGCTGTTCAAAACTTCGCTTCCAGAAGTGCTAAAAGCGGGATTTTCCCGGGACGCGAAGATTCAGGCAATCACTCATGAGAGTATTGCCCGAATGTTTTCCAACCCGGTCGAACCCACAGGCATCTTTCGTTCGTCAGACCAATTCCAACCGATTCCATACCGCATGAGGGAGCGGTTTTTCGATCGGATTCGCTATTTTTTCAGAATTCTCTGGACACCCAGTATCGGGGATTGGGCCGTGGTAACGTTGCCGGACCACGCTTATTTTGTCTACTACTTGATCAGGCCTGTCCGGCTGATGTACAAAGCCATGGGCCGGTTTCGTTCGCGGAAAACCGGTCCCCGGATAGACGGAAGAATCAACGAATAGATTTTCATTCACGACTCTTGACTTCAGCAGAGGTAAAGGTATAATAACAAACAATTCATTTGTTAGTTCTTGTAAAAGGAAGGTAGCGATTCTTAGTTTCAGGAGGAAAAGGAATGAAGGAAGAAAAGGATAAGAAACAATGGGAGACTCCCAAAGTTGTGTATGTTGGGCAGGTTTCCGAAGTAATTCAATCTGGCGGCGGTAAACTTTCCACAGCTCCGGCGGATCCAGGCGAACCCAACAAGACGCCTCCGTCACAGTAGGTTTCCGACCTTAGGTTTAACCTCGGCTTGCTCGGTCTTTTGCTAGGTTAAAACACTAGTCTAAAAGTTATCCAGCCTGTCATTTCTACGTTTCACGAATGACAGGCTGGATTTTATTTTTTTGCAGGGTCTTTTATTCTTGGACCAGAATCGGGGGTTCTACACAAACCAGGTGACGATCGTATAGCGCTTGCCCCGCAGGACAGGCCGAACTTCATGTATGAGGCGCGACGGAAATGCCACGAGCAGGCCCTCCTCTGCGCGAAGAGGAAATCCCCTCGTTTTTAATCTCGGATCCGGCATTAATTCATAGAATGTTAGTGCCCCGCCCGAGTATGTATCCGCTTTGTCCTGTTCCGTGCTTTCATTTAACATCACGCTGATGCTGATTTTTCGCTTTTTGATAATTTCGGGCAGGTCGGGCTCGTCATTCGTATCGCCATGGCGTCCGAAGAAGTCCCCAACGCCGTAACAAAGCAGAAGTGGAGCCCGGCAGTCCTCTACACTGACCTGAAAATGCGCCTCAAGATCGGGTCGAATCGCAAGGAATCGGGAATACACGTCATTTTCGAGTTCCTTCGGGAGAGTGACCTGATACGTTTTGCGCGTCCTTTCATCGTAGATATCTTGATTGCCGGAAGTAACAGTTGCTTGTTTTCCTTCGCCCAACAGGGCCGCCGCTATCAAAGTCTTGCAGCATTCCGGATCGAGAAAATTCTTAATTACAAATAGCCCCATACGGGACAAGAATTCCGCAGAAACCATAGTCTTTTTCTAATGACTCCTGAACGCATTATATAGGAAAGTACTTTCATAGGCGACATTGGTTTGTTGTCGGTTCTTGAAACGTCCCGATGATCCATTCGTGACGCCCAAGCTCTCGTCGGTCGTTTAGCCTGAGTTCAGACCGCGGGACGCGAGCTACAGACTTCAAACCATCGTGTCGTTTGGATCAACACAAATTTGAGTCGCTACCTTGTTATGCTAGAATCAAAAATAAATGCAAGCAAAGATTGCCGAAGACATTACTTTACCGGATCTCGGAAAGGACTTCCTTACGAGAGTGATAGCGAGCAATGGACCGGTTGAGAGCCTTCGCGCGAGTTTCGAAAAAGAACGGTACGTTCTAATTCGTGATTTTTTGCAGGAGCCGCTTCCTGCATTGTTATTTCGGTATGCAGTGATGCAGGCTCAGCTTGGCGTTACGATGAATGATCAAATGGTCCCGGACTCCCAATATCTTTACGGCGATCCTCTCATGGAAAGTACATTGGAATTATGTCGTCCCGCCATTGAGCGCATCACCGGATTGAGTTTAATCCCGACGTACGCGTACTGCAGAATTTACAAAAACGGCGATGTTCTGAATGCACACAAAGACAGGCCTGCTTGCGAGATCAGCGCAACTCTTACACTGGGCCATGATCTTGCCGGAATTCGCGAGACCAAACCCGAATACTTGTGGCCCATTATCGTTGAAGGCAAACCATTTGTGTGCAATACGGGTGAAATGCTTCTTTATCATGGCTGCGAGCTCAGCCACTGGAGAGTTGCATTCGAAGGAAACTATCAGGCACAGCTCTTTATACACTACGTGGATGCCAACGGCCCGTTTGTTGTGGAAAAATACGATACCCGCCCGGCTCTTGGTTTGCCCGACTGCACACGCGGCACTTCGACCCTGGATGAGGCCAACCTTCGTATTCAAAAGCAATACAAAGTTGACCTGGTGATGCGGCATTACAGGCAGCGACGGCTCTCCGTTGAAATTCCGACAGAGTAAAGACGACGCGCGGTGCAGATCGATAACGGGAAAGCCGGTTCAATACTCAGGTACTCCACGTACGAAAAAATAGTCGTTAGCAACCTTTATCGACGACCCAATCTTCTTGACTTCAAGGGTATGGGGAATATAATCTGGTTTGCATCAAGGGAGGTCTGCCTTGGAGGACTCAAGCACCAAAATCAACCCGGAAAAGTATTCGATTAGTCCGGATGCCGTCGCCAACCGAATGGGTGATCAGATTGTCGTCGTTCATGTAGGTACAGACCGCATATTTGAATTGAATTCTACTGCTGCCCGGATTTGGGACTTACTATCAGATGGACGGGACCGATCAGAAATCCAACGTCTCGTGTCACAGGAGTTCAATGTGCCCGAATCTCTTGCTGCCAGCCAAATCGAAGAGCTTTTGAATTCATTGATTTCCGAGAATATCATTAGCGCGCAGGTTCATGAGCAGTCTGACTAAGGAACCCCTGCTGGAATTACAAAAAGTGCATGGGTTACCCGGTTGGGTGGCTCAATGGACTGCATCCGAAGGGTTCCAAATTCTCTTCACCGAACAATCCTTACTTCCAGTGTCTTCAGCCGATTCCGATTGCATCGTGGTTTTCGATGGATTTATTCAGAACCGCGAGGAACTGGTTGTTGAAATAGACAAAGGACCAATTCGCTACGAGAACGATGCCGATCTTGCACGTTTCGCTTTTTCCAAATGGCAAGAAGAGATCGTCTATAAACTGCGTGGTGTTTTCTCGTTTGCGATCTGGGACAAGAGGAAGAACGTATTGTTGTTTGTTCGCGACCATTGCGGTATTTATCCGGCTTTTTATGCAAAAAACGGATCGCAAGTCATTTTCTCTACTTCGCCGGCAGACATTGTTCGGCATCCGAAAGTAAGTTCAAGCCTCAACCGGTCCTCGTTCGTCGATTTTCTGTGTCACAGGAGGCCCGTCCCTGAGGAAACATTTTACGCTCAGATAAAACGTGTCCTGCCGGGTCACGCGGTTCGGTTTTCTAACGGTAGCGAGGAAACGATTCGCTACTGGTATTCCACTCCACCCGATGGTATCCAGGAATACAT
>Ga0055439_10000039_pt1 | contig 18265 bp, 15 predicted proteins | sample Browns_TuleB_D2_FD_57732 | JGI IMG/M metagenome (GOLD analysis project Ga0055439, IMG submission 57732) | Wetland microbial communities from San Francisco Bay, California, USA, that impact long-term carbon sequestration - Browns_TuleB_D2 | ecosystem: Environmental > Aquatic > Marine > Wetlands ...
GGGAGGGTCGCCCCGTAGGGCCATGATATTTTCGATCCCGTATCCCCGGATCTTCCCGACGATCGTCTCGATCTCACTCCGGCTGTGCGCAATGCAGGTCAGGTGGACCACGGTCGTCAATCCCAGCTCATTCTGGATCATGCCGGCGGTATCGATCGTCCGGTCGCGTGCCGATCCGCCGGCGCCGTACGTCAGCGTGACAAAGGAGGGCGAGAGCCGCTTTAGGTTTCGGACGGTCGACTTGAACCGGTCCATTCCCTCCGCTGTCTTGGGCAGAAAGAACTCAAAGGAGAAGACAGGCTTCCGACCGTTGAACAGTTCGATGACCTTCATAGGGTTCCACGCACCTCATCAAATCGAAATTTGGCTCCGGGGGCCTTGTAACCGCGCGGATCGATATTCCGACAAGATTAGCGTAAATCCAATGCGATGCCAAGGAAAAAATGTGCGGTAAACAGACCGGCTCGATCGGACGGATAAAAGTTCGAGGCCGTCCGGCAGGGGCATGCCGCCGGTACGATCTCAACTCGATTACGCGGAAAATTCCGGAGATGCGTTGATGCGCAAGCGGTGACCAACGCAATCGTCCCGTGATTCGTCATCCGCGTCGCGGGTCGGGCGGATGGCGGGTCCTCACCGCCGATCCGGAATTTCTTCGTATCGCCGACCGACTTCGGCCCAGTCAACCGACTGGAAAAAGGCGTCGATATATTCCGCCCGCTTGAGCCCGAAATCGGCCAGGAAGGCATGTTCGAAGACGTCCATGACCAGGAGGGGGATGCAGGCGAACATCTGGCCGGTGTCATGTTCGGTGATCCACGCGTTGAACAGCCTTGCCTCGCCCGGATCGTAATACAGCACGGCCCATCCGATGCCCCGCATCGCACCCGTGGTCCTGAATTCCTTCTCCCAGTGGGAATCGCTTCCAAATTCATTGACGAGTTTCTTGTGGAGAGCGGAACTCGAGTCAAGCGATCCGGCGCTCTTTGAAAGATTCCCGAAGTAAAACTCATGCAGTCGCATTCCGTTGAATTCCCACCCGAACCTCCGTTTCAGTTCCGCGTACTCCGGCGCCCCGGCCTGGCCGGCCTGCGAAAGCCGGTCGAGGTGATCGATGAGGCTGTTGGTGTTGGTCACGTAACCCTGGTATAAGGCCATATGATCCTTGAGGAGCCGATCGCTGAACGCCTTTATTCCGAGCAAGGATTCGAAGTTCTTCGCTTCATACTTCATGTTGTCTCCTCCTATCGGTTGATCGATTCCACGACACCGGGTGCGGCGCCGTACTCCCTTGGTTCTTTATTCGCCGCCGTCTCCGGCGGCGTGATGCCCTCGGACCGGACGCGCGGGAAGCTATCCGCTGTTCCAGTATCGGACGGTGTAGTAGATCCCCCAGACGATCAGGCCCACCGAGACGAAAACGAGCCACAACGGGATCTTCCCGTGCCTTTCCTCGATCCCGGAATCCTTGTATCGATAAACGTCGTCCCGCGTGGAATCGGCCTGTCCATCCGGCCGGGGTGTCTGTCTTCCTCCGATTTCATCCTTGAGTTTCATTCCTGCACCCCCGACGATTCCTCCGGTGGCCTGCCCGTCGGTTCGACCCGGGCCAGACGCCCGTTCTTGGGCCACTCCTGAACCAGGGCCGGTTCGATCTCCCCGTGGCCCGCGGCTGTGGAGATCGAGGACCAGAGGCGATTGACCGCGGGATTATGATCCTCCTCTTTCAGACCGGCCTCCGCCAGCTCGGCCTCATGAGACCGCACCCGCAGGGATTGAACGTAATGGACCACATCCCAAACCTGGTTGGGTGTGAGCTTGTCCTGAAAGGGCGGCATCGGCGTTCCGCCCACGCCGGTCATGATTGTCTTGAAAATGTGTTCCCCACCGTGACCCAGCTTGACGCCGCCATGCATGCCGGCCGGCAGCGCAAAGTTCGCCGGGCGCACGGCGTGACCCCAGACGTCCGTCAGCCCTTTTGCCAGCATCCCGTCGCCCTTTCCCTCCGTTCCGTGACACAGATAGCAGATGGCCTTGCCGTGGAAAAGTTTCTCTCCGTTCTCGATTGATGCCTCCGTGACCGGGGGCTCCGGAGACACGGCGATCGGAGGAGACACGGGGGTGTCCGTCCAGCGATCCGAGAACGTTTTGATATACTGAATCACGGCCATGCGTTCCCTTTCCGGGATCGTCTGCCAGGTCGGCATCGCCGTTCCCCACAACCCGTGGGTCACGGTAATGTAAAGATCGGCGTCGGTCGGCAACGAATCCTTTCCCGGAGTCGAACGAAATTTAAAGATTCCCCGGGTGAAATCCCGGGGTTTGGGATTCAGAAAAACGGCCGAGGGCCCCTTTCCGTCCCCCGTGATCCCGTGGCAGCCGACACACCGCCTTTGGTAAATCGCCTTCCCGAGCGCGACAAGTTCGTCATGTTGCATCGGATCGACCTCGAGCGACGTCCCTGTCACCAGGCGGGTCGGTAAGAAGACCTCCCGCCAGTCGCCGATCCCGGTTCCCAATCGTTGCAGATAGGCCACGAGGGCCCGGCCGTCGTCGTTGAGCCGGGGCGGTCCTTCCCCCTGGCCCGGCTCGAAGAGCCATGGAAAAGAGGGCATGATGGAATCCGGCACGACGGCACGGGGATTCCAGTGATGGGCCGCATGCCAGTCATCCCCGTATTTTCTTCCCACCCGGGTCAGGTCCGGCCCGATCCGTCGTGTGCCGAAGAGATGCGGGAAGTCGTAGGCGTATTCGCCGGCCTGCGAAACCGGGCCCCAGCGCAGCGATTCGTTTCCGACCGGCCGGATGTACTGTGAATGGCAATACCAGCAGCCTTCCCGTATGTAGACGGCCCTCCCCCGACTCTCCAGCGGCGAATAGTCGGCCACCTGTACCGGTTTTCGGACCACCCGGTCGATGACCGAGGTGGTGCGGGTTTGGGGGGTAAGCCACGGAACGATGCCCTGGACGAAAACGGCAAGGAAGAAGAATCCCAGTCCGGCCGCGAGGAAGACCGTGGACGGGGTCTCGAACCCGCTCGCCTTGGGCGGTGCCGACGGGGGAGGCTGCCAAAGGGAGGTTTCGGGGGCCTCCCGCTCCAGCGGTCGTCCTTCGCGCGCCGTTTTGTAGAAATTGATTACAAACAGGAGGAAGCCGATGTCCATTGTCAATCCCGATAGGGTCCGGACCACCCACCAGGGTTTCAACTCTTTTACGGTATCCACAAAATTCGCCTGGTACTCCAGCATCGAACCCTGAACGAACCCCATCGCGGTCAGCACGACGGCCATCAGGCTGAAACCCGTGATGGTGAGCCAGAGATGCCATCTCGCCAACCGGTCGCTCCACAATTGCCGGCCGGTGGCCCGCGGCCAGACGTAATACAGTCCCCCGATTGCCCAAACAACCATCGCCCCGAATACCGTGAGATGGGAATGCGATATCACGAAGTCGTTGAAATGGGTCAGCTGCTGAACCCGCCGGAGCGCCTCGGTGGATCCCTGGAAGCAACCCAGCAGGTAATAAATCGATCCGAGAATTAAAAACTTCGCGGCGTAATTATCCCCCCCGCCGCCGCCCAGCACCTGTCCCCATCGTCCCTTCATCGTTCCGAAGAAATTGACCGTTACCGCCCAGACCGGGATGATCAGGAACATGCTCGTCGTGATCGAGAGAGTTTGTGCGGAGTGGGGAATCGGACTATAAAGATAGTGATGGATTCCGACGAAAGGGTAGAAGAAGGCGAGGGACCAGAACCCCAGAAGCGACAACCGATGACTGAACAACGGATTCTTCGTGCTGACGGGCAGAAAATAATAAATAAGCGCCAGGCCGGCGGGCGTAAGCCAGAGACCGACGATATAATGGATGTACAGCCCGTGCATCGCCGCGCTGTTCACGCCCGTGAAGGCGTGGGCGTAGGGCAGCACCAGTCCGCCCAGAATCAGGTTCATCAATGTCCAGACGATGGCCGCGACGGAATACCACATCGCCACGTAAAACCGCTTTTCCGTTCGCCGCAGGATTGTCCCGACGACCTGCACGGCGATCAGAAGAATGATCATAAACCGCAGAAGGTTGAAGGGCCACTGAAATTCCCCGGCCTCGAGTCCCAGATTGTATCCCATGAGCAGGGAGATGGAACCCAGGATTAGGAAGGCGTTCCACAGCCACAGAAGCCATCGTCCCCACTCTTCTTTGTAGAGCCGCGTCCCGCACAAGCGCGGAACGTAATAGTAAAGCAACGCGAAAAAAGAGGTGGAGAAGGCCCCGAAGATCACGCCGTTGACATGAACCGGTCGTAGTCGGCCGAAGGTCAGCCAGGAAACGCCCCCCAGGAAATCCGGATTGTGGAATTTTATGGAGACCAACAGGCCGACGATGGGGAAGATCGTGAGCCATACCAGGGCGGACCAGGCCCAGCCGCGGACCAGCGATTTATTGATCAGCTTTCCGTCCTCCATTTCGGCCCCTCCCTCTCCTGAACGGTTCTAGGCGATCCGACGATGGAGCTCCGGAGATACGAAAAAGTGGATAATCTTATACTAAAAGCCCCAGGACCGCGAGGTCAAGCCCCGCGGCCCTTTTTTTTGCAAAACCGAGAGATCCGGATTTCCCAGGCCGGCCCAATTTGCGGGCCCGTCAAAGCTCGACGCCGAGGCCGGCATCCATCAGAACCCGGAGTATGTCATGCCGGCTGATGGTCGAGATCAGAATGCCGCCCCGGATGACGGGAAGATTGACCAACCCCTTTTGCTCCATGAGACGGGCAGCGGCCTCGATCGATGTTGATTCATCGACCGAAGGCGACCGTCGGCTCATCAGATCCTCCACCGGTGTTATTTCCAAATCCTGGCCGTCCTCGAAGGCCCTCACAAGATCCATCTCGGTGATAAACCCGAGGAATCGATCCTCGGAATCCACGACCGGGGCCTCCGGGACGTGGCTCGACAGCAGGGTCTCCGCGGCGGACGTCCCGCCGGTCCCGGTCCGGATCCGGGTTGAGTTGGTCGGTTTGATGCTTCCGACGGTCTGATACGGAATCCAGGTTTTCATGATGTCCTCCTTGTTTGCACGGTTTAGATGGCCGGCCGGCGCCATCCGTGGATATTCCGGGCCCGACTTCCTCAGGCCCGCTGCAGATACTCGATCCTGTCGACGACGCGGCGAACGCCCGGGAGTTGATGGACCAGGGAACGGGCGAGGGATTTCTCGCCGGTACGGTAGACGATGCCTTTCAGGGTCACGACTCCACCGGAGGCCCGGACTTCGAGGTCCCGAATATTCAGCAAGGGATTCTCGATCAACGCCGACCGGCTTTTCTTTTCCAGCCCGATATCACGGGTCATGGCCGGAACAACCCGAATCTCGTTTTCGACCGCCTTCACGCCGGGAATCTGCATCGCCAGCAGCTCGGCCAGGCCCTTTTCATCGCCGGTAAACACGGTCCCGCTCAGGGTGACGACACCGTGATGGGTTGCCGTTTCGATCCGATCCAGATCAAACCGGCCGTCTTTTTCCATCACCGACTCCAGGGCGGTCTCGATCCAAACATCGTTTTTGACAGGATGGAATCCGGCGCGGGACGTACGGGAAAGCCCCAATACAAAAATCATCGATACGACAGTCCACAGAATTATTTTTCTCATGTGGATACCTCCTGTGCAATGGTTTCGGTAACCCCGGACGAGGGTGAATCCCTTGGGGGGTTCCTCATTCGTTAGATCCCACGATAACAGACCGACCCTGACGGGAGCATGAGCGCAAGATTACTTTTTGGTAAAGGTTCGGATATGCGCGATTGAAGGGCGTGGGTGGCCCGGCGCTTGGGGGACGGCCGAACCTCGGGGTGCCACTTAGTTGAGGATGTGTTCGTGCGGTTGGAGGGTCGCAAAAACCGGCTTCGCGTCCTCGAAAAATTGGAAGGCCGTCGACTCGAACGCCTCCGCCTGAGTGGGGAATGATAAGTTCAGCCAGCTGACCGGAAGCAGTCCGATCCATAGACCGGTTCTGCGATTGATTGGGTATGCGAAATCCTTGCGCTCCTCTCCATCGATATACAACCGGTAGTGGACGACGTAGCTTTCTCCGGTGTTCCAGGAGGGCAACGCGGTCAGGGTCAGGAGCGAAAGATACCTGAAAATTGTGGCCGCCCATCCCGGCTCGTTCCATTGCACGGTGACCCGGCAGAATACGCCCGCTCGGGGCATCTCCGCAACGCCGACGGTGTTGACGAACGGGGTTTGATTGTTGAATACCGATCGCACCGCGCCCTCCCCCCCTTCATCCGGGAACGGGAATGGATCGATTTCATACGAGAGCAGATCGTAGGATCGTTCCGGAGCCTCCCGACCGATCATTTCAGGCGGAAAGTCCTTGTATGTGATGAGGCATGACGACAGCAGAAAAGGAAGGAGGACGGCGGCTGCCAGGGCATACGCCCGTGTTTTTGCAGTGTGACAGGAATCCAAGAATTCTCCCGTTCAAAGACCGGCCTGTCGATCCGGGGCCGGCGCGAGATTCCGGTGGACGGTTTCGTAGGCGGTGATTTTGTCTTCATGCTGCAATGTGAGACCGATATCATCCAGACCGTTGAGCAGACAATGGCGCCGGAAGTCGTCCACGTCGATGGAAAAGATCAGGCCGTCTTCCGAGGTGACCTTCTTGTTTTCGAGATCCACGGTGAGTTTATAGCCGGGGACCCGACGAACGTGTTGAAAGAGCGTTTCGACCTGTTCTTCGGTCAGTCGAACCGGCAGGATCCCGTTCTTGAAGCAGTTGTTATAAAAAATATCGGCGAAGGACGGGGCGATCAGGCACCGGAAACCGTAGTCCAACAACGCCCACGGCGCGTGTTCTCTGGAGGAACCGGAGCCGAAGTTGGCCCGCGTGAGCAGAATCGACGCACCCCGGTAACGTTCGGCGTTCATCTCAAATTCCGGGTTCGGTCTCGTGCCGTCGAGGAAGCGCCAGTCGTAAAACAGAAATTGCCCGAATCCCGTTCGCTCGATCCGCTTTAAGAACTGTTTCGGGATGATCTGGTCGGTGTCGACGTTGGGGAGGTCGAGCGGTGCGACGATTCCGGTATGTTTTTTGAAAGGTTCCATGAATTAACCGTGTTGTAGGGGCGATCCTTGTGATCGCCCGGATCGGGGCGAATACAGGATTCGCCCCTACGGATCATTGGATAGTTCATACTGCCGCACGTCGACGAAATGGCCTTCGACCGCGGCGGCGGCGGCCATGATCGGGCTGACGAGGTGGGTCCGCCCGCCCTTTCCCTGACGGCCCTCGAAATTCCGGTTGGAGGTCGAGGCGCAGCGCTCGGCCGGTTGCAAAATATCGGGATTCATTCCAAGGCACATCGAACAACCCGATTCGCGCCAGTCGAACCCGGCCTCCTTGAAAGTCCGGTCGAGGCCCTCCGCTTCCGCCTGTTTCTTGACCTGCTGGGAGCCGGGAACGATCATGGCGAAGACGTTCGCTGCGACCTTTCGGCCCTTCACGAACCGGGCGACGCGCCGGAGGTCCTCGATGCGGGAATTGGTGCAGGACCCGATAAAAACCCGGTCAATCCGGATATCCGTGACGGCTTCGCCGGGACGCAGCCCCATGTAGTCCAGGGCCCGCTCGGCCGATTTCCGCGCATTGGGGTCGGCGAGGTCGGACGGGGAGGGAACACGGGCATCAATCGAGACGACCTGGCCGGGATTCGTCCCCCAGGTGACCTGGGGCGTCAGGGCGGAGGCCTCGATTCGCAACGTCCGGTCAAACCGCGCGCCGGCATCGCTCGGCAGACGGCGCCATCGATCGAGGGCCGTGTCAAAGGCCGGACCTTCGGCCGGACCGAAAGGGCGGCCCCGCAAATAGGCAAAGGTGGTCTCGTCCGGCGCGATCATGCCCGCGCGGGCGCCCCCCTCGATCGACATGTTGCAGACCGTCATGCGTTCTTCCATCGAGAGCCGGCGAACCGTCTCGCCGGCGTATTCGATCACGCTTCCGGTGCCGCCGTCGGTGCCGATGCGTCCGATGATCGAGAGGATGATGTCCTTGGCCTCCACCCCGTACGGGCGCGGCCCGTCCACCTCGATCAAAAATGTCCTGGGTCGGTCTTGAAGCAGGCACTGGGTCGCCAGCACATGCTCGACCTCGCTGGTCCCGATACCGAAGGCGAGCGTCCCGAAGGCGCCGTGGGTTGAGGTGTGGCTGTCCCCGCATACGAGCGTCTGGCCCGGCAGGGTCAGCCCCAGTTCCGGCCCGATGACATGGACGATGCCCTGATCGGGGCTTTTCAGGTCAAACAGCGCGATTCCGAACTCTTTGCAGTTGCGGACCAGGGTCTCGATCTGTTTGGCCGAAATCGCATCCTCGATCGGGCGGGAACGGTCGGTCGTGGGAACATTGTGGTCCATGGTGGCGAACGTCAGCTCGGGACGGCGCACGCCGCGCCCGGCGAGGCGGAGGCCTTCAAACGCCTGGGGCGAAGTGACCTCGTGAATCAGGTGTCGGTCGATATACAGGAGGGTGGGCTCGCCGGCCGCCTCGCGCACGACGTGCTCCTCCCAAATTTTCTCGAACATCGTTTTGGGTGCCATGATCCCCTGTTGAAAAAGTTCCGGTTTAGTATGGTTATTTTTGCATAGAAGCCGGTCCGAGGGCAAGCGCCATTTCATTGCGGTTGCGCATCCGGGCCGATTTCATTATAATGGCCCCACGGGATTTGAAAACGACCGGGAGCGGAGCGCTTGGATGAAAAGAACCAAGGGACAGGTCGAGTCCGAAATCAGCAACGCCTTGATTCAATTCGAAAAAGACTACATGGGCCGAGGGCCCAAGGAGACCAAGACCCATATCATCGACGACATGGTCCTCGTCCGCCTGATCGGGGTCCTCACCCCGGCCGAACAGCAGCTGATCAAGAATCCCCAGGGCACCGAGCTGATCAAGCGCGTCCGTTCGAACCTGCTTGAACAGGGGCGCGAGTTGCTGACCTCGGCCATCGAACAAATCACCCAGGTGAAAATCGTCAGTCTTCACACCGACATCAGCACGAAGACGGGCGAACGGGTGATTATCTTCACGCTGAACGAGAAACTGGAAGAGCGCTTTCGCAATAATTCCGCTTGACGAGACGACAGGGCGTGATGTTTAATAGGCTCTAGGGAAGATAGCCTGAAGGATTCCTGTCACCGGGATCGGTCAGGTTTTAAGCCGACGCCAAGCACATTGGGGTCGGCTTTTTTATGAATCGGCAGACAGGCCGCCGGGCAACCCTGAAATTCTTTCCGGGGGGTCGGGCGGAAGGTAGGCCAGCAGGGATAATACCGGTCCATGCTGGCCATTTTTGTTTGGAAACGGGATCCGGCGGACCCCGGCGGCGACTCACAGGGATTGACAATGCTTCTCCGATATTATCCTTTGCTGATACTCCTGGCCCCTCTTTTCGCCGCCCTGGTTACCGCCCTTCCGGCCGGTGCGGTCGGACGGAAATCGTACGGTGTCGGGGTGGCCGCCCATGCCGTGGCCTTTGGACTGGCGGTCTGGGTTCTTCATGCGGTGGCCGCACCCGGCCACGAGGCGATCCACATTTCCCTGTTCCCTTCACCCTGGAGCGGACTTGTGGAGTTTGCCTTCTCGATCGACCGGCTGGCCGCCGTGATGATGGTCTTGATCACGGGAATCGGCACCCTGATCTATCTTTATTCCGTCAATTATATGAAGCAGGAACGGGGACGCGCCCGATTCCACACGCTCCTGGCCCTCTCCATTTTTGTGCTCCTCTGCATGGTCTCCAGCGCCAATCTCCTGATGCTCTTTCTCTTCTGGCAGCTCTTGAGCTGGCTGCTCAGCCTCCTGGCCTATAACTATCCGCATCCGCCCACCGTCAAGGGGGCGTTCCGGACTTTTACGATGCTTCGTCTCGGGGACATCGCCTTCCTGGCGGGAATGGTTTTGGCCTACGGTCTCTACGGCACGCTGGATCTTGAACCGCTTTTCAGCCGGGCCGAGGACAACCCGATCGTCTTTTCGCTCTTCGGTCCAAACAGCGGGATCGAAATCGGCGCCCCGACCGTGATCACGCTCCTGATTTTTATCGGCGCGATGAGTAAATCGGCCCAGTTTCCCCTGCATATGTGGCTCCCCGATTCCCTGTATGCCCCGACTCCTGTCCATGCCCTCCTGCACGCCGGGATTATCAATGCCGGGGGCTTTCTACTGAATCGCCTCGCCCCGCTCTACGGACTCAGCCCCGCCACGTTGCACGTTGTGTTTGTCATCGGTCTGCTTACGGCGCTCCTGGGCGCCTCGATGATGCTGACGCAGAACGACATCAAAAAAACACTCGGCTATTCCACCATCGGGCAAATGGGCTATATGATCATGGAATGCGGGCTGGGAGCCTTCGCGCTGGCGGTGTTTCATCTGATCGCGCACGGGTTGTTCAAGGCGACCATCTTTCTCAACTGCGGCAACGCGATACACGCGGCCCGGCATGACCCGCGGCTTCCGCCGACCGGCGATTCCGAGGGCGAGGCGGCGAATCAAACCAATTTTTCGCTCCTGACCTGGCTGACCGGATTCGCCGCGACGCTTATCCTTCCGCTGATCATCCTGTTGGCCGCCCATGGCGTGCTCAATATCTCGTTCAGGGATTCACAGGGGGTCGTGATTTTCCTGTTCTTCAGCTGGGTCACCTCCTCCCAGGCCATCCTGACGCTGTTTCGGTTGCGGGCGGTGGCCTCCATCAAGGTGGCGGCCCTCATGCTGATGACCTTGGTTCTGGTCGTGTCGACCTACCTGTTCGTCGCGGAAGCCTTTACCTATTTCCTTTATCCGGCGCCGGGTCAAGTGGCCGCCTACTTCCGGGCGGCCTCCCTGCCGTCGGGGCTTTTCGATGCGCTCGTCGCGGGAACGGCCTTCTTCGTCATTCTGGGCTGGATTTTCATCTACGCGAAGAGCCACGGGCGGTCCATTCGCATGCCGGGATGGGTCGGCGGTCTGCAAGTCGGACTCTACCTGTTCTTCGCAAACCGTCTCTATATGGACGGTCTTTTGCTCCGGGTCGCCCGGACTTTCACCCGAGCGGCCCGAAGGCTGGATCGGAGCCGCGCCGTCGCGCCTCTGCTGGCCCTGATCGCACTGGGCGTCGTGCTGCCGGCGTCCGGCCGGGCGGCGAGTCTTCCGGCGTCGACACTCGTCCTGTTGGGTGCGGCGGCCTTCACCCTCCCGCTTTTTCCGCTGCATGGGATTTACACCGCCGGCCTGACCCGACTGCCGGGTTACGGTTCCGTGTTTCTCGCCCTGTTGCTGCCGCCCGCGGGATTTTATGCCTTGGCCAACCTTCTTCCGGATCTCCCTTCGGAACTCCTCGGAGTCGTGAGCCGTCTGGCCATGATCGGGGCCTTGTACGGATCGTTTAAGGCCATGGTTCAGGATAATCCAAAAAGCCTGCCGGCCTATACCGGTCTGGTCCTCTATTCGATTTTGTGGTGGCATCTGGCCGTGGACGGAACCGCCACGGCGGCCGCGGGCGTCTTCGCCGTCTCGGCGGCGCTCATCACCGGCGGCCTCTCCTTTGCCCTGCGCCGCCTCGAGGCGCGGTACGGCGATCTCGGTCCCAACCGGATCGGCGGGCTCGCCCGGCCGATGCCCCGATTCGCCACGCTGTTGGGCGTGCTCGTGATGGCCGCCGTGGGGCTGCCGCCCTTCGGCCTTTTTTCGGGCTTCGTCGAGATGCTGCTCGGCCCGACCGCCCCCGCGTCCATCGAGATGCCGGGAATCCTGCCGGTCATTCTGATCGCCTGGTTTGCGGTGTCCTGGTACCTGTTCCGGATGATGCAACAACTCTTGTTCGGTCCCCTTCGGTCGGACATTCTCTACGAAGATCTTCGCGCCGGGGAAGTCGTCCCGTTCGTGATCGTGCTGGCCGTCCTCCTGGCCCTCGGTCTCGCGCCCCATGGATTTTTTGACGGATCAACAATGACAAGCGGTTATCGCACCGCGTTGCAGTGGAGCTCATGGAACCCGTAGCACCGACCGCTTACAATGACACCCAGCGGATGCGACTCCGGGGGGTGATTCTCATCGCCAGCGAAATCATCGCTCCGTACTGGCCGATGCGCACCTTTGTCCACCACAATCCGTTGCATGGACTGGAAGATCTCCATTTCGAGGAGGCCGTCCGGCGCGGCCGATGGCTTTTGGGCGGGCGCGGCTATCTGACCAACGAACTGTTTCGGGACTATTTCCGCTCGGGCCGGATCCTCCCGCGTCAGATTGACGCCGCGCTGGGGCCGCTGGCGGGCGACAAGATCGTGACCCTGGGCGCGCGGGAGGTCGGCCACATCGAGGTGCTCCGAGCTCACCTGGTGAGGGGCCTCGAATCCTCGGTGCCCGCCTCGGACCAGGCCGCGCTCGAACGGTGGCTCCGATGCCGCCCCGATCGGTCCCTTATCGACGCCCTGGCCGGACATCTCACCCCCGCATTAAGCCGGGCGGATGTTCGGGAACCCGCGGAAGGCCGGATCGACCCGGAGCAGAAGGCCGCCGGGCGGAGCTCGACGCTGTCGGTTTGGTGCGATCGCGTCCTGGGCACCCAGATCACCGAGCGGATCGATCGGGAATTGATCAAATGGTGCGAGGCTTTCCTGGACGAAGACCACGCCGCCTGGTCGATGCCCGCACGGGAAAGGGGTTTCTACGGCGCCTGGAAATTTCTGGCCGGAAAGGAATGGTCCCCCTGCGCGATCCCGGACAGCCGACGCAAAATCGCGCGCCTGCCGCTGGCACCGGAGGACGCATTGCTGGAATCGCTCGATGCGCTCGGAATTCCCCCGGAGGACTGGCCGGATTATCTTTCGCATCATCTGACCGCGTTGCCGGGTTGGGCCGGTTACATCAAATGGCGTTCGGATCAGGCCGACTATGAATGGCAGGAAGTCTATCCGGTCGACCTCGTGCAGTACCTTGCGGTTCGGGTATGGTACGAGCGGGAACTGGTTCAGCAGGCCTGCCGGGAAGAGCTCGGCATTGACGGGAACGTGGACGCGATCGCGCGGCACAAGGGCGGGGCGGTTCACGGGATGGCGGGCCTCGAACCGTCCCGCCCGCAGGGCGAATTCCGCATCCGGTTATCGGCCTGCCGGCTGGTGGCCCTGGCCCATGCGCTTGAAATGGATCCGGCCGTCCTGATGCAAATGCCGCCGGAGAATCTGAAGGTTTTAATTGATTGGATCGAGGCCTTTCCGGAATCGAACCACGGGCCCGTCTGGCTCAAGGCCTTCGAGGCCGGCTATCGGGAAGAACTCTTCCGCAAGCTTTCGCCCCAACTATCCGGAATGCGGAGGATCGGGGAAGAAAGCCCTCCCCCGGTCCGGCACCAGGCGCAGGCCGTATTCTGCATCGACGTCCGGTCGGAATCGTTCCGACGGAATCTGGAAACCGTCGGAGATTACGAGACCTACGGTTTTGCGGGGTTCTTCAGTGTTTTTATCCGGTATCAGGCCCACGGCAGTCGCCACGAGACGGACCAGTTTCCCGTAATCATGAAGGCCAAAAACGCCGTGCGCGAAGTCCCCCGAACCTATCATGGGCAACGGCTCTCCCGGCACCGGGCGGGGACCCGGCTGCTCGAAACCGGCCATACGATTCTGCATGATCTGAAGGAAAATGTGGTGACACCCTATGTGGCGGTGGAATCGCTCGGCTGGTTTTACGGCCTGCCGTTGATCGGGAAGACGGTCTTCAGGGCCGGGTATCAGGCCTGGACCGACTGGCTCCGGCGGACGTTCGTGCCGACGGTCGCCACCGCCGTGACCGTGGATAAGCTGTTGCGGGAGGAGGTGGAGGAAATGCTGGCCGCCGAGCAGCGGGCCGTCATCCGACGGGCCCTGCAGGAACGGTTCGGGGACCGCGATCTGGTCCTCTCGTTGGAGCGCCTGGAATTTTTGCGGAAGCGGGCGCTGGATGAGTGGGGCGATGAATCCATCTCCGGCAGGCACCCCCCGAAGGGATCCCTGACCGCCGAGGAGGAAACGGACTTCGTGCAGGCGCTACGGGATCATTACCGGATTAATATGGGCGGGGTCTTTACCCGCATGGAGCGAATCACACGAATCGGCTTTACGCCCGGCGAGCAGGTCTTCACGGTCGAAACCGCGCTGCGAATGATGGGAATGACCCGAAATTTTGCCCGCCTCGTCCTGCTGTGCGGCCATGCCAGCACTTCCGACAACAATCCCTACGAGGCCGCGCTGGACTGCGGCGCCTGCGGCGGGAATTCGGGAGAGCCGAACGCGCGGGTCCTGGCCGCCATGGCCAACAAGCCCCAGGTGCGCGAGGCCCTGGCTAAAAACGGAATCGCCGTGCCCCAGGATACCTATTTCATTGCCGGCCGGCACGACACGACAACCGACGACGTCCAGCTTCTCGATCTCGAGGATCTTCCGCACACCCATCTCAAAGATTTGCTTCGTTTGAGCCGCGACCTTGAAGAGGCCGGTCGCCGAAACAGCAAGGAACGGTGTGGCCGTTTTCCGGAGGTCTCTTCCGATCCCACGCGGGCCAAAGCCGTACGGGAGACGCGCCGGCGAAGCGGCGACTGGAGCGAGGTTCGTCCGGAATGGGGGTTGTCGGGGAACGCCGCCTTCCTCGTGGGGCGGCGCGAGCTGATCCGCGGCGTCGATCTCGAGGGAAGGGTCTTCCTCCATTCGTACGATTATCGGGAAGATCCCAGCGGCCGCTTGCTGGAAATTGTCATGACCGGCCCCCAAGTGGTCGGTCAATGGATCAACATGGAGCATTACTTCTCCACGGTCGATCCCGAGGTATACGGCAGCGGGAGCAAAATTTATCATAATGTCGTCGGGCGCTTCGGGGTGATGTCGGGCCCCCAGAGCGATCTGCGCACCGGGCTGGCCTGGCAGACGGTGATGAACGGGCCGCGGCCGTTCCACGAGCCGATGCGTCTGTTCACCTTGATCGAGGCGCCGCGGGACCGGATCACCGGGATCATCCGGCGTCACGGTTTCCTTCAGCACTTGTACGACAACGAATGGGTCCGGCTCGCGGCGCTTGACCCGGAAGAAAAAATCTTCTATGACTATGTTCCAAAGCAGGGATGGAGGTCCGCCAACGGCGGAGGGACGTCCCTGAAGTCCAACCCGACCTAATCGAGAGGAGTACGACGAATGGATGGCCTCACGCTTCATACCATGAAGGAAATCCGGATCATCCTCCAGGGCGAGCACGTGAAATTTGCGACCGACCTGCTGAACAGCATCAAGGCGACCGGCTACACGATCATCCACAACATCTCGGGAAAGGGTCACCACGGCTTCCACACCGCCCATCCGATGTTCAACGAGATGGACAGCCTGGTGATGCTGATGACCGTCGTTCCCGAGGAAAAGGTGGAGCCGATCCTGGCCGGGCTGAAGCCGGTCTTCGACCGGTACACGGGGGTGATGTTCGTGTCGGACGTCGCCGTCAGCCGCGTCGAATACTTTTCCGGGCAAGAAGGGAAGAAGTGAGATAGGAACGCGGTTCGGGAACCCCTATGCATGCCGTTCCCGGAAACCAAGGCGTGAACCTGGCTTCCGAAAGAATGAATGGATTGAGTCTGCATCATTACAATGTATGGGGATGAAGAGGTCCGGGATTCAGCAACAAATCAAAAAGGCCTCCCGATCGAAATCGGGAGGCCCTTTCGTGTACGCGTCAAGCGTGTTATATCTTAACGACGTTCGTGGCCTGGGCGCCTTTCGGACCCTGGGTCACTTCGAATTCCACGGCTTGGCCCTCGTCTAACGACTTGTAGCCTTCGTCCTGGATCGCCGAGAAATGGACGAAAACATCTCCGCCCGTTTCCTGCTCGATGAATCCAAAGCCTTTGCCGGCGTTGAACCATTTTACTTTTCCTTTTGCCATCTTGTTAATCCCTCCCTTCGTATTGGATTTGCCTTAGTTCAGATTGCATGAAAGCGACATAAAAAAACCGCAGGGCCTCGTGTAAAAGACTCTGCGGTTCATCCAAACTTCAACCTTCAAAACTCCTGAAACAAAGCTGACGTTACTGTAACAGAAAGATACCAAACAAGTCAACTAATATTATTTGCCGCAAATCGAGTATATTGAGTTTGCATCAACAATGGATCAGAGGGGGACCCCGGGTCGTGACCGGAGACGCAGGGAAAAGTGACGGTTGTTCCGGGTTTATTCCCCGCGTCGCTCCAGGTATTCTTTCAAAGCCAGCGCCCCATTATGCGCCTCATCCCGAGCCGCGAAGACAAAACTAACTGTGCCCTTCTTCAGCCGCTGCCTGAGGCGTTCGACGGGATCCGGATTGCGCCTCAGTTCCTCCCAATAGCGCTCCCGGAACGCCTCCCATCTGGAGGGCTTGTGCCCGAACCATTTCCGAAGCGGGTCACTGGGAGCGACTTCTTTTACCCACAGATCCACGGAGGCCCGCTCCTTGCTCACGCCGCGGGGCCACAGCCTCTCCACCAGGATTCAAAATCCGTCCTGCTTGGCGGGGGGTTCGTATATTCGTTTCAGCCGGATCATGCCTGCCTTTCTTCAACCGGTGGGTCGGGTCCCCAAAGGAGAGGACCATATTTCAGAAGCCAAAAGAAGAAACCGGCGATCCAGAGAAGGGCCGAGACCTCATACGCTCCTAAATTGAAGAAACCGCCGGCCGGGAAGAGATCGGCCAGGACCCGCAAGACGGCCGCGATTTGGAAAGTTAGGAAAAGCCGCCACGCCGCGCCGTCGATTCCCATGTGCCTGCCGGAATGACCCAGTGTGACGCGGGTCGACATTCCGATCACCATGTTCGAGAAGAAACCGACGGTCAGCGCATGTAACGGCGCCAAACCGAGAATTAACGGCGCTCCTCGACTCCCTATGAACGTCAAGCTCTGCAGAAGGTCCAGAATGAGTGCAACGGGAAACCAGGCAAATGAAAGGTGGAGCATGAAAAGCATTTTTATCTCGGCGCTTTTGCGAAACCCCCAAGCGAAGGAAAGATAAGAAGCCGGGAAGAGCAGGACCAGGTCCGGAATCCAGAAAACGGAGCGAAGTCCCATCCATTCCAATAGCCCGCGGAGAAAAATGCCGGCCAGCAGGATCCAGAGAATCCACAAGGGTTGGAACACCCGGTAGTTCTTTAAAACAGCATTCGAAAAAAACGGGATAACCAGATGACTGACGGTGACGATGAGAGGAAGGAGAAAAAACCAGATCCCGACGACCCAGGCGAAATTCAACCGGATCGGGTCATTCCGGATGAGCCAGAGAAAAAAAGAAAGCAGCCCGACAGCTCCGGAGATGACGAAAAGGGCCATAAGGCTCAGATGGATCTTTTCCGGGGAGCGGGCCGGCGCCAAGATCCGGATCAGGGAAGCGGCTCCGATTCCCCAACCCGACAGAACCAATAGGACGGCCAAAAGGAGAATCGATTTGCTGAAGATGAGACCGGTATAAAACAAAACGGTCCCCGAGCCGAACGCAAAAAACGAGAGAAGAGAATGCGAAGGAGGAATCCTCCCGGCGTCCAGCCAATTGGGGAAAAATGTAAGGAGAAAGCCAAAGATAAAGAATGGGAAAAGCCCATAAATCATTAAATAGGCATGCGCCCAGACCGGAGGAATCGTATAGGCCGGCAAAGGAGACAGGCCTCCCAAACGGACGGAAAGCTCCAGAGACCACCAGAGCATCGCGGCCATTCCCTGACAGGCGCCTCCCAGAAAAAAGAGCCGGTGCGGCGCGGCGGCCAGGGCTTTCCACGCGGCAAAAAACGATTTCGTCGTCGCCGTCATTTGACTCCGTCGGAAGGTTCGGATTGTTTTCCCGGCGGTTTCATAGTAGCATTGGCCGCATAAAACAAACAATGTTTTTGAACCCTTCATTTCGTTCGCCTCTCGGGGATGAATCATGGCGGGACCGCTTTACCGGTATTTCATCGAGGATCACCGACGTCTTGAAGCGCTCATGAATCGGGCCGTAGCGGACCCGGAAAAGATCGATGAGGCTGCCTATGCCGCCTTTCGCCGGGGGCTCCTCAGGCAAATCGGCATGGAGGAAAAGATCCTTCTTCCGGCAGCGCAGGCGGCCCGGGGCGGCCCGCTTCCGATGGCCGCCAAACTTCGTCTCGATCACGGCGCCCTCGCCGCGTTGCTGGTACCGCTCCCTTCTCCTCCGATCACCGCGGCCATTCGAGCCATCCTGGCCGATCACGATCGGATCGAGGAGTCGGCCGGCGGTCTGT
>Ga0055439_10000040_pt1 | contig 18051 bp, 20 predicted proteins | sample Browns_TuleB_D2_FD_57732 | JGI IMG/M metagenome (GOLD analysis project Ga0055439, IMG submission 57732) | Wetland microbial communities from San Francisco Bay, California, USA, that impact long-term carbon sequestration - Browns_TuleB_D2 | ecosystem: Environmental > Aquatic > Marine > Wetlands ...
CTGACCCCCGAACAGTTCTACGTTCTTCGCGAGGCCGGAACGGAACGGCCCTTTACGAGTCCTCTCAACGAAAACAAGAAGAAGGGCCGATATGTCTGCGCGGGTTGCGAGCTCCCCCTGTTTACCTCCGAAATGAAATTTGACAGCGGCACGGGCTGGCCGAGTTTTTTCACCTGCATCGAGGGAAGCGTCGAGACCAAGCTCGATTTCTCGCTGCTTCTGCCCCGGACCGAGTACCACTGCGCGCGCTGCGCCGGGCACCAGGGGCACGTCTTCAAGGACGGTCCCCCGCCCACCGGTCAGCGGTGGTGCAACAACGGTATCGCCCTCGCCTTCGTCCCGGAATAATTGCCCCCCCCCCGAATCAACGCTTTCAATCATCCTCGTACGAATTATCCCCATCCTTTTCCCGACAAATCAGGGAGATAATCCGGACCGGCGCGAAACTCACCGCCAAGTTTTACGAAAGGTTGTTCATTCAGAAATCCAGGAGGTTTGAAAATCTACCGGATGTATGATTTTAGGATTGGATTCTCGGACATTCGGGGGTTTCCGGGATCGAGGGCGGCGGCCTTCCGGAATTCCCGACCGGCCTCCTCGTGCTTCCCTTGCCGGTCCAGGGATAGCGCCAGGTTGAAACGGGCCGCGGCAAATTCCGGGTCCGATTCGAGCGCACGATTGAAATCGGCCTCCGCCTTTCGCCAATGCTCGCGGAGGAGATGATCGATCCCGTCCTGATTCCTCGCCGCGGCGGACCGGTTCGTGTAGCCCTCCGGCGCCGCGATGGCCATCTCGCCGATCGGACTCTTCTCCAGCTTCGGCATGGAGTCCATGGAACACGAAAAATGAAGCGACAAAGCGGCGATCAGAAGTCCGGTTTTGAGGCCCGCCTTTCCTCGAATCCGCCCGGGTGGTATCGACTCAGCCGATTCCATGGCCGACCAGCGCAGGAAGATCCGCCGGACTCCGGGCGATGAAGTCGGGATCGACCTCAATCCGCTTCGCGTAGCCCCAGGCGGCCCAGATTGTTTTCGCCCCGAAGGCGCGTCCCATCGTCATATCCGCATCCGTGTCACCGATCATTACCGACCGTGCCGGGGTTCCGTCGAATCCGCAGCGCCGGGCCGCTTCGGCGAGCAGCCGCGGGTCCGGTTTCGATTCGGAACAGCTGTCCCCGCCGATCACGGTTGTGATCCATTTATCGACGCCCAGGACCTCGAGCAGTCTCCGGGAAATGCGCTCCGGCTTGTTCGTGATTACGGCCAGACGCCCCCGCTCGGCCAGCTCCTGAAGCGCAGAAGACACGCCCGGATATAACCGGGTTTCGACCGTGACGTTTTCCAGATAGTCCGCCTCATAGCGGCGCCGGACTTCGCCGAGTCGCACGTTCTCCCGCCCGATGTAATCGTCGAAACAGGCCCGATAGAGCGCATCCATACCCTTGTTGACCCAGGGACGCACGTCCTCGTCGGGGCGCGGGGAAAGCGAAAGACCCGCACGGACACGGTGCACGGCGGCGGTCATGTCGGCCCGGCTGTCTTCCAATGTCCCGTCGAGATCGATTCCGATGAGCTTCATGGTTCCCCTCACCCGCCGAAAAGATTTTGAAGAGGGATCCGCGTCCCTATCCTCCGGCGGTCGATGTCTTCCGCCCGAGCGATTCGACGCTTCCCTTTGCGTGCGCGTGCTCCGTCACATTGCGCTTCCCGCTGGCGGAGCCTTTGAATGCCGAAAACGGACGGCCGTTATGGCTGATCACTTCGTGCGCCAGTCCACCGGGTATCAGGAGGATGTCGCCCCCTTCGACCGTAATCGGGATATCGTCAAAATGGAAGGTGGTTACCCCGGCAACGGCCCCCCGGATTTCCGGCTCGTCGTGCGCGTGCCGGTCCCGCTCAAACCACGGGTCGATCGTCTGGAGATCATAAACGGAGTATCCGAATCGCCGCATTTCGGAAGCGACCGATTCCGCCGTCGGTTCTTCCTTCTTTCCCCATTTAACCAGCTTCACCCCGTTCGGAAATGTGACGGATCTCGAACGCTCGATCATGACTTGGCCTCCTTTTTTAATATATTCCCCGCCGGTCGGTCGCCCGGGTTCCGGCGTCCGGCCTCCCGTATCATTGTTTGATAAACGTGCCGTTCCGGTACTCCTCGAATGCCCGCTCAATTTCCTCCCGCGTGTTCATCACAATCGGACCGTACCAGGAAACCGGTTCATGGATCGGCCGCCCGGAAATCATCAGAAAACGCACCGGCGTCTCGGCCGTGGCGATCCGGACGGAGCCGCCGTCCTCATAAAGGACGACGGTCTCCGGCCCGGTCAGCGAAGCCCCTTCGGGGCTGAACGATCCCGCGCCTTCAATGACGTAACAGAAGGCCGTATGCCCTTCCTCGACCGGATGTTCGTAGGTCGCGTTCGGGTCAATCGAGATGTCGAGGTATTCCGGATCGGTTACGACATCCCCGACGGGGCCCCGAACCCCCGCGACCGTTCCGCAAATGATCCGGATCCCGACCTTGTCATCGTGCCGTACAAACGGAATCTGCTCATGCCGTATGTCCCGGTAGCGCGGATCCATCATCTTATGCGAGGCCGGAAGGTTTGCCCAGAGCTGGAATCCCCATAGCTCCGGCTCGGATCGTTGTGGCATTTCTTCATGGATGATACCGCTGCCGGCGGTCATCCACTGGACGCCACCCCCCCCGATCGACCCGTGGTTGCCCATGCTGTCTTTATGCTGGACGGTTCCGCTCAAAACATAGGTGATGGTTTCTATACCGCGGTGGCGGTGCCAGGGAAATCCGGCCAGGTAATCTTCCGGATCGCCCGAGTGAAAATCGTCGAGCAGGAGAAAGGGATCAAAAAGCGGGAGCTGCGGATGTCCGAAGGCCCGTTTGAGCCTCACCCCGGCGCCTTCCAGCGTCGGACGGCTGTGGAAGGCGCTCCGAACTTTCCGGATCCCGCGACTCACGAACTCCTCCTTCCCTTCCGGGTCGGCCCGGCCCGGCGCCGGCCGGAATCTCCTCCGGCCAAGGTCATCGAAACCGTAGGGGCCCCGTTCATTTCCGGTCGGCTTCCCTTTCCAGAATCCCGAGACAAAACTTCAGCACGTCCAGCTCGGAAAGAATCCCGACGACCGCGCCGTCCCGATCCAGGACCGGCAGTCCGCTGATCTTGTGCTTGATCATGGACCGGATCGCGTCCTCCACGGTATGTCTGTCACGAATGGTAATGACGCTCAATGTCATGGCCTCCTCGACCGGAAGCTTGAGATACGCGTCGTCGTCCTCGGTCCTGGGCCGTTTGAGGGAAGGCCTTCCGACCAGCTGACGAATGTCCCGATCGGAGAGAATTCCGACCAGCTTCCCTTCCTTGGTAACGGGCAAACGCCGGATTTCGTACCGCGTCATGAGTTCAACCGCTTTTCCGATCGTCTGATCATGGGCAATGGTGACGGGCTTGGGGGTCATTAATTCGCTGACAGGCGTATGTGCCATCGGGGGCCTCTCGGATTGGAATTCAACTGGAATTATGCCTGAGAATGAACCATCGCACTATAACATGATTCCATGGGGGCCAACAAGGGGACGGCGACCGGCCAAAAAACGGACCCGGAATCCGTTCCCTGCTCCCCGGCGATCTTAGTAGATCAACTCCCCGCGCCGGCCCTGCGGGACGATTACGATCCCGGAATCGTGCAGGCAAAAGCGCGCGCGATCGGCCTCCGGATCGTATCCCAACGTTGTGCCGGACGGAAGGACGTTATAACGGTCGACGATCGTCCTCCTCAGCCGGGATCCGCGCTGAATGCGGACGTAATCCATGACAATGGAGTCTTCGATCACAACGTCCTCCTCCAGCCAGACCTCCCGGCGGATGATGGAATTTCGAACGGTCGCGCCGCGCACGACCGTTCCCGCGGCCAGGATGCTGTTTTCGATCTCGCCGCGGATGATCTTGGCCACCGGGCCCTGGTAATGGCTGGAGTAAATGGGCCATTGCGGGTTGAAACTCTCGAACCGGGCCTCCGCGCCGAGCAGGTCCCGGTGGGCATCGAAGTAGGCGGGGATGGTCCCCACGTCACGCCAGTATCCCTCCTCCTCGAAGGGCTGGACGCCCGGAACCTTATTCGCGGAAAAATCGTAGGCAAATACCCGGTGGGTTTTGCATAACCTCGGGATCACGTGGCGTCCAAAGTCGCGCTCTCCGAGGCGGTTGGCCTGTTCCAGCTCGGCGGTGAGGACGGAGGTGGTAAAAAGATAATTGCCCATGGAGGCGTAGGCGCGCTTTGGATCGCCGGGCATGGGGACGGGATGTTCCGGCTTTTCGTCGAAACCCCGGATTCGGCCGTCGGCATCCGTCAAAATGATGCCGAAGGAGGAGCCCTGCTCGACCGGCACCGGCAGGGCGGCCACCGTCACGTCCGCCTGCCGGTCCAGATGAAACCAGATCATTTGACGGACATCCATACGATAGATGTGATCCGCCCCGAAGACGGCCACGAGCTCGGCGCGATGCCGGTCGAACAGGTTGATGTTCTGGTAAACCGCGTCCGCCGTGCCCTGAAACCATTCCGGCCCGGTCCTCATCTGGGGGGGAACGACCGTAACAAAGTGATCCCTCAGCCTCGGGGAGAGCACCCACGACCGGCGAATATGTTCGATGAGCGACTGCGATTTATACTGAACAAGGAGGTAGATGGATTGAATTTCGGAGTTGACCAGATTGCTGAGCGCAAAATCAACGATGCGGTACCGGCCCCCGAACGGGACCGCGGGCTTCGAGCGCTCGGCCGTCAATGGATGCAGGCGGCGCCCTTCCCCGCCGGCCATCACCATCGCCAGAATTCTCGGATGTCTCATGATTGACTCGAAGGTTGAATCGTAATCCGACCGGTTTAGAGTCGGCTCATTTCGTCCTTCACGTCCCGCGCCAGCGGGTGGTCGGGATGCGCGGCAATGAGCCGGCTCCAGGCCTCTTTGGCCGCGGCCGGATCGCCCTTGGATTGGAGCAGGATGAGACCCTTGTTATACAAGGCCTCCGGTTGGTCCTTCTGCGTGGCCAGGATCATATCCAACTGCCGGATTGACTCGTCCGGCTTCTGCATGAAAATATAACAGTTGGAAAGGCTCAGACGGATGTTCAGATTCTTTGCGTCCGTCTTCAATGCCCGCTCGTAATACTCCTGCGCCTTTTCAAATCGCTGAATCATAAAATTGGCGTCACCCAGACTCACCAGGGCCGGAACATTATTCGGGTCCTTTTCGATTGTCTTCTTATCGGCCTGAATCTTTTCCATCGAGAATCCGCCTTGATCCAGAGGCACCATGTAGAGGGAAAGCTGCGGGGGTTGCATGGGGGGCGAGGTCGCGGCCGGTTGTTGAAGCGCCTCCGGCGGATCGGAGTGCGGTTCGGACGAGGGGGGCGAGCTGCTCTGGGTGCAGGCGGCGAGAAAGAGCAGCGGAATCAAGAAAGGAATTCGTTTCATCGTCATCTCCTGATAATTTAGATCAATGGAAAATCTAAAGTTAACAGGTTTGTCGGGGAAATTCAAGAACGAATCCGAAACGGCGACGGGCCGGATTCGACCGGCTCGATCAGGGGGGATCCGGGTGGAGCGGTCGCCCCCAAACTTGACATCTTGAAATAAATCGGCGGCTCCGGTACAATTCAGGTCTCACATCACCGGGCCACCCCAAACAAGGACAGGGAGCTTGATCGACAGCCATACCCATCTCTACGATCCGGTTTACGATTCCGACCGGGATGAGGTCTTGGTCCGGGCCGTCGATGCCGGTGTTCGTGCGGCCGTGTCGATCGGTTGTGATCTTGAAAGCAGCCGTCGTGCCGTGGAACTCGCCGACCGGAACCCGATGATTTATGCCACGATCGGCGTCCATCCGCACGAAGTCAAAGACGCCAGCGAAGCCACATGGCTCGAGATGGAAAAACTGGCCGCCCACATGAAGGTCGTCGGGTACGGAGAAATCGGACTGGATTTCTTCTATCTGCATTCGCCCGCCGATATTCAGCGGAAACTGTTTCGCCGTCAGATCGGCCTGGCCCGATCCCTCGGCCTTCCGATTGTTGTCCATTCACGCGACGCGAGGGAAGACACCCTGGCCATCCTGAAGGAGGAGGGGGCCGGGATAATCGGAGGCGTCCTCCATTGTTTCACGGGCGACCTCGAAACGGCTCGGGCAGCCATCGATATGAACTTTTATATTTCCTTCTCGGGCGTGCTGACTTTTCCCAAGGCCCAAGCGTTGCGGGAGGTCGCCCGTCGTCTCCCCCTGGACCGGGTAATGATCGAGACGGATTGCCCCTACCTGACACCCGTCCCCCATCGAGGGCGGCGAAATGAACCGGCGTATGTTTCCCTCACCGCCCAAGCCTTGGCCGATCTGCATCCCGTCGCGGAGCCCGATGCGGTGAAAAGAATCACGGCCGAAAACACGGCCAGATTGTTTCACATTCCCATCAAGGATTCGTGAATCGGAGGTACCGCGATCCATTCACAAAGGGCCAGTATGAATCATGGTCAGCGCATCTAACCCCTTGCCAACATTGACTGAATTTTTCCCTCATGGTAAAGTGGTAATGGTATGATCTCGACGGTTCACTTCGGCAAATATCTCTTGATCGAAAAGGTCGGCTCCGGAGGTATGGCCGAACTTTTCATGGCCAAGCAAACCGGGCTCAAAGGGTTTGAAAAGGTCATGGCCATCAAGCGCATCCTGCCCCACCTCACCCAAGATACCGAGTTCGTCACCATGTTCATCAACGAGGCCAAGCTGGCCGCTTTGCTAACCCACCAGAATATCGTCCAGATTTTTGATCTCGGCCATATGGAAGATTCCTATTTCATCGCCATGGAATATGTGATGGGCAAGGATCTTCGGACCATCCTCCAGCGCGCGAAGGTTCTGAACATGCCGATTTCCGTGGGACATGCCTTGTTGATCATCAGCCAGGTCTGCGCCGGTCTCGATTATGCCCACCGGAAGAAGGATCTAAGCGGTCAGGATCTCAACATCGTGCACCGCGATATCAGTCCGCAGAACATTCTCGTTTCCTACGAGGGCGAGGTGAAACTCGTCGATTTCGGGATCGCAAAGGCCGCCAGCTCGTCATCCGAGACGCGCACGGGAATTCTCAAGGGAAAGCTGTCCTATATGGCGCCCGAGCAGGCCTGCGGAAAACCGGTCGATCGCCGGGCCGATATCTTTGCGCTCGGCGTCGTCCTCTATGAGATGCTCACGGGGGTCAAGCTTTTTAAAGGGGACAACGACTTCAACACGTTGGAGAAGGTGCGCGAGGCCAAGATTGAACCACCGCCCACCTCTCTCAACAACCAGGTATCGCCCGAGCTCGATGCGATCATTCTGAAGGCGTTGGCGCGGGAGCCGGACAACCGCTATCAGTCCGCGTCCGAGTTCCAGACCGCATTGGAAGACCACATGTCCAAGATGGGTTACGATTTCAGCACGGTTCGACTGGCGCAGTATCTCCAGACACTGTTTCAACACGACATCGAGCAGGACAGTCAGCGGTTTCGCGTCGCCAGCGGGGCGGTGGGATCGCCTCTGGCCGGGGGGGTCGCCGATCAGAGCACACTGATACGCAGGCACATCCCTGCGCCGGAATCCACGCCCTCGTATGTGAGGCGCCGGATGCAAGCGGTCGTTCCTTCCCGAAAACCGGCCGAACCGTCCGTCCCCCTCGTGTCGTTCCTGACCTTTGCGGTGATCATGAGCGCGGCCACGTTCCTCTCGATCATCAACCCGCCCTTTCTCTCCTCCCTTGCCGAAACCTATCCCGAAGTGCACGCGGTCGTGTACCGTCTCTCCCATTGGCCGGGCAGCACCCTGAAATGGGCCTCGGGACTTCTCCCGGGCGGATCCGCTCCCCGCCTTTCGGATTCCGGTTCGACCGCGCCGTCCCTTCCGGAGTCTCCCAGGGTATCCGACAGTGCCCTCCAGGACGCCCGGACGGCCGACGCCGTTTCGCCTTCCGAGATGGAAACCGATTCATCGGAGCCCGCCGATATGATGAACGATATTACGGTCGAGCCCGACCGCAGAATGGCGCCCTCCCAGATCGAAGAAGTCCGTCGTCTGCTCCGCCAATCGAAATTAGCTTATGAAAAGCACCGCCTGGATGAAGCCGAACGGGAGCTCCGGCGCATCATCGATATCAACCCGGGAATCCCGGTCGTCTACCATCTCCTGGGTACCGTGATGATGGAACGAAAAGATCCGGACGGCGCGCTCCGAATTTTCGAAGAGGCCTCCCGGAAATTCCCGGATTACGCCCCGTTGCATTTTGATCTCGGGTTCCTATATTTCAAGCAGGGCGTGGTATCGCTTGCGAATGACGAGCTCCAGAAGGCCCTGGCCTTGAACCCCGGGGCGCCGATGGCCGAACGCGCCCGAACGATCGTGCGCGAAATCCGGCAGTCTCCGCCGGACAAGGCGCTGGAGAATCCAATTTCTGTCGAACCGGCGACCTCCGGTTCCGTCGAGTCCAATCCATGAAGGTGGTTTGCGAAGGGTGTCACACCATCTACGACATCCCGGATGGAAGTGAAGGGCAGATCGGCTGCCCGTATTGCGAGCACGTGAACCGGCCCAAACATGCGGTTCGGGCGATCCCTTCCGCGCCCCCGCCCCGCGGGGATCTGCCGGATCACGGAAAAACGATGCTGGGTCCGATGGACGGCGCGATGGCCGATGAGACGACGGCCGTCCGGAAGGCGGTCTCCGGAAAGACGCTCACCCTGCCGAGAGACCGGGAAGCGGCCCTGGTTGTCCTGGAGGGCGACGGAAAGGGAAGACGGATCACGTTGCCAAAGAGCGAGATCATTCTGGGAAGAAAAGAGGCCGATGTGACCCTGACCGATCCCGAAGCCTCTCGCAGACACTGCGCGCTCCTGATTTACGGCGACTTTGCGGTGGTCAAGGATCTGGGGAGCGCCAACGGAACGATGGTCAACAACCGGGTCGTCAAGGAGGGGTTGCTTAAGCCGGGAGGCACCGTCCAGATCGGCGCTACCGTATTCCAATTCCTGTTGTCCTCGCGCAGCGCTCCGTCTTCCGGGTCCCCCGATCAGGGTGGGTAGGATGTCCCGGCGGAATTGTCCGGCCTGCACCGTTGCATCGGCGACACTGACGCTCATCATCCTCGCCGGGGCCCCCGGCTGTCAGAAGAAACCGGGCGACATGGTTCGGGTACCGGCCGGCGAATTTCTCATGGGAACCGACGACGTGGATGCAGGCAATGAAGCATTGGAATTCGGCTTGCCGCATCCCTGGTACGAAGACGAGCATCCGCAGCATCGCGTGAACCTTCCGACGTATTTCATCGATGCATTCGAGGTGACAAACGACCGTTACAAGAAATTTGTCCAGGCGGTTCATCGTCCTTTTCCCGATGATTGGGCCGGGGGCACCTACCCGGCCAGCAAGGGGAATTTTCCGGTGGCCTACGTGAGCTGGTTTGATGCCGAGGCCTACTGCCGGTGGACCGGCAAGCGCCTTCCCTCCGAGCAGGAATGGGAAAAAGCCGCCCGCGGCACGGAAGGGCTCAAGTATCCGTGGGGAAATACGTTCAGTCCCGCGCCGGCCAACATCGCCAAGGGACCGGTGATGTACGCCTCGGCGGTTTCGGTCGGACAGTACAAGGACGGCCGGAGTCCCTACGGCGCCTACGATATGATCGGGAACGTCTGGGAATGGACCTCCGACTGGTACCTTCCCTACCGCGGCAACGACGCCCGGAACGAGAACTTCGGCCAAACCTTCCGAGCCACCCGGGGCCTATCATTCATGGGGATCGGGCATTATCCTCCGGAAACTTATACCAAGGTAGCATCCATTGTCGCCCGGGCGTCTTTTCGTTCCTACGACTATCCCCAATCACGTTTGACGGATCTCGGATTTCGATGCGCCCGATCCAATTGACGAGCGGCGATCAATGACCCGCCCCACCAAGAAGCTGCTCCTGGGACTTCTGACAGGGACGGCGATCTCGGCCGCCCTTCTGATCCTGATGGCCTTATGGCCTCTTTCACAAGGGCCGAACGCGCCCCTCCCCGCCATATCCTCCCTGCCAGAAACGGGTCCGGACTTCCCGGAAGCTCCGGCTCCGGTTCACCCGGAGCCGGTTCCGCCCGACACGAATACGCCGGAACCGGGAGCGCCCGCCCCGCATCCGGCCGGCCCGGTTCCGTCCGTGGAGGTGACGCCAACCGTTCCCGCCCAGCCCTCCGTGCCCGAAACCCGTACGACCCGCCCGAACCCGGAGACGAAAAAGGCGGAGCAGTCCTCCAAGAAAATCCCCGAAGCTCCGCGCCCGGCCACGGCGGAAAAGGCAGATTCGACCCCCGGCGTCCCGGAGCAGAAACGGATGGAAGTGGCCTCCCTCACTCCTTCCGATCTGGATCGGGTTCATTCCTTGCTGCACCAGGTGAAATCTGATTTTGAAAAGAAGGACCTTGCGGGGTTGAAAAAGATAATGCCGTTATCGCTCGATCAGGAGTCTTCGTTAAATATTATCTTTAATGCCTACAACACGATTCGAGCCGAGACGGAATCGACCCAACCGATCGAGAATGGCGTTTCCAGCGTCCTCGTCATCATCTCCATGGAAAACGATCGGGGGAACCTGGTCTTTCCCGGCCCCCGATGGGCCAAGCAGCCTTTGACGATTCCTTCCGACAACCACCGGTGGAACCAGGCGCTACTGGTCGGCACCACCTTCACCCATCCGCCCGCGGTGGCCGATCTGATCGCCCCGACGATCTTCCACACTCTGCCGGCCTACACGGCATCCCCGGGGAGCCCGACCCAGATCTCGGCCAAGATTATCGATAATACCAAGATCCTGGACGTGACACTTCATTTTCGCGCCCAGGGCGATCGTGAATATGAAACGGCGCCGATGTCGGAGGGGGAGGACCATGCGTTCACCGGCCGGATGCCCGGATCGATGATCAAGGGAAGCAGCACCAGCATGGAGTACTATATCAAGGCGAAGGATGCGGAGGGAAACGTTTCGCTCGAGGGACGGCCGAACGCTCCCTTGATCATTGCGGTTATCCAGCCGTCTGCGGGATAAAACTTACTCATTCATCCGGATATGGACCTGAAGAACGGTGCTTCCGATCCGGAATATGTCCTTGTCCTTTAAAAGATCCTCCTTGATTTGAAATTCATTCAGAAAGGTTCCGGAGGCACTCTCGAGGTCGCGCAGGACCACCACGTCACCGTAGACTTCGATCGCGCAGTGCATTTTCGAGACGGCGGGATCCCGGACATCGACATCCGCCCCGTCACGTCCGAACGTTACGCGGCTTTTCTTGGACAGGACAAAGGCGTGTCCGGCATCGGCTCCCTCCAGCACGTGGAGGCCGATCTTCCGGTCCTCGGGAAGGACCCTCGACCTTCCCTTGATGGCCTGTTCGACACGATTCATAGCTTGTTTAACCGGCTCCGCTTCTTTCTCTCTTGCTTCGACAGGCGACGCGGATTCCCTTTTTTGGCCGCCCTCGGTTCCGGAAACACGTCTTCGGGCTCCATCCCTTTATCGCCTCCGGCCATCTCGGCATGGACCAATCGTTGCTCGAATTCGCCCGAGGAAACCGCCACCCCGCCCGCCGCGGTAACCGAACGGGCCACCTCCCGATCCGAGGACACCACGAGGCAGGCGCTCCCCAGTTCCTCCGCCAGCCGGACAATCACCGCGTCGGCTTTTTCACCGTGCCGTGAAAAGACGACATCGACGCCCGCGCGAAGCTCGCCATGTTCGTCCGGCCATCCGGCGCGCCAGCCGTCGAAGACCACGGTTACGGGATATCCTTTCCGCGTCCGGTATCGCGAAAGCCGATCGATCAGCTCCTCTCGGCGACGTTCGATGTCCCCTCGTAGACCCCTTTGACTGCCGATGAAATTATACCCGTCCACGATGATCCGAATCGTCATCGGCACCAAGATAATCCTCCCGGAAAAGAAAGTCAATTCGGTTTTGTTCGTGGGAATATCGTCACGGGAAATTGAGGGGAACCTATTGACAACAACGGAAAACTCGGATAGATTGATTCGAATGAAACCGGAACCGCCCCGCCGACAAGGCAGTACGGCCCGATGGATACTCCTGCTCGTCTTTGGCTGTGCCCTGTTGTCACCCGACCCTTCGTCCCACGCCAGACCGTCCCCTGAAAAATATCTCGCCGATGGAAAGGCCTGTCACGAGAATCTGCTCGCCTCCCCCAAGCGGAAAAAATACCGGGACAACTGGGAAAAGTGCATCACGAATTTCAAAAACATCCTGACCCGCTATCCCAAGAGTCCTGTCGCCGAGGATGCGCGCTTAGGCTTGGGGGAGCTTTATTCCGGTCTGTACCACTACTCGAAGAATCCCCGGGATCTCGAACGCTCGCTCGAATACTACCACCAGGTGATATCGGCCGATCCCATGAGTGCCTCCGCCCGGGCCGCGCAGTACCGAATCAGCCATATCGACGACGCCCGTACCGGCCCGTCCCTGACGACCATCCAGGGGCTCCGTCATTGGGTTTATTCCGACTACACCCGTCTCGTTCTGGATCTGGATCATGAGGCGGAGGTTCAGCGCGAAGACTCCGATGGAAATACCGTGCAGATCCGCCTCGATCGAACCCGGCTGGGACCGGCAGCGGAGGAGGGGCGCTCCGATCTCGCCGAAGGGCTCTTGCAGCGGATCTCGGTTCAACAAGCCGATCCCGATTCGGTACGATTGCGAATCGACGTCAAGGGACTCGATAATCAGCCGAAAATCATTTTCTTGAACAATCCGGACCGCCTGGTGATCGATCTCTTTGGAACGAATTCAACCGCCGCGGCCGAGGCGACCCCGACCAAGTCTGTCGGAGACGGTTCCGCCTACGCCCAGGCGCTTCCCGTCGGAATCCGGACAATCGTGATCGATCCGGGTCACGGGGGCAAGGATCCGGGTGCGATCGGTCGCACGGGTCTGACCGAAAAGGACATCGTACTGGATATCGGCCTTCGCCTGCGAAACCTGATCCAGAACCGTCTGAACAGGAAGATCATCATGACCCGGGACGACGATACCTTCGTCTCGCTCGACGACCGTACCCTGCTTGCCAATTCTAAAAATGCCGATCTTTTCGTTTCGATTCATGTCAACTCGCACCCCCGGCGCTCCACCCGGGGCGTGGAGGTTTACTATCTGGGTCAGGCCTCCGATCACAACGCCCGCGCGCTGGCCGCGCGCGAAAACAATGTCTCGATCCAGTCCATGGATAACCTGGACCGGTCGGTCAAGCAGATCCTGTTTGATCTCGGACGGGAATACAAAATAGATCAATCCCAAACGCTGGCCCACCTAGCGCGTCAGTCCTTTCGGACTGTCCTGGACAATCGTTACGACTATGATGTTGTCGATCACGGCGTCAAACGGGCGCCCTTCTATGTGTTGTTGAATTCGAACATGCCGAGTATTCTCGCCGAAGTATCGTTCATCAGCAATCCCTCGGAGGAAAAGCTCCTCGGGCGGAAGGAATACCGCCAGGCCATCGCCGAATCGCTTTTTCAGGCCATCCGGGCGTACATCGCGACGATCGAGCCGACCTCCTGACCTCCCATGCCGAATTTCCAGCTCGTTCTCGAATACGACGGCACCCGCTACCACGGCTGGCAGCGCCAACCGAAACTGCCGACGGTTCAGGGGGCGGTTGAAGAAGCGGTCGCGATCGTGGCCCGGAAGCGGATCCCGGTGCACGGGGCCGGCCGAACCGACGCCGGCGTTCATGCCGAGGGCCAGGTGGGTCATTTCAAAACGAAATCGCGTCTCCCTCCCGACGCCTGGCAGCGTGCATTGAACAGCCTGCTTCCCGAGGATATCGTCGTCCGGAGCGTCCGGGTCGTTCCCGACCGGTTTCACGCGCGCTTCTCGGCCATCGGCAAGGTCTACCGATACCGGATTATCAACCGCCGGTATGCCCCCGCGATCGGGCGACAGTACGTCTGGACCGTTTACAGTCCGCTCAATCTCCGCCGCATGCGTTCGGCGGCGTCGTCCTTGATCGGTCGTCACGACTTTTCCTCCTTCCAGGGGTCGGATCCCTCGCGAAAACGCAGCGGCCAAAAAATGGGGACGGCCATCTGCCGCGTGGGACGCATCGAGCTCAGGCAACGACGGGACGAGATCGACATCACGATCGCCGCCGATCGCTTCCTGCAGCAAATGATTCGTGCGATCGTGGGAACCCTCGTGGAGATCGGAAGGGGAAAACGCCCTCCGGGCGACATGAAGGCGATTCTTCAGCGGAAGGATCGAAGGGTTGGGGGGCCGACGGCGCCCCCGATGGGATTGTGCCTGCTCAAGGTGAGGTATCGATGAACGGCGGCTGGTTTTCCGGCTCAAACCCCGGAACGAACCGGTCCGGTCAACCGCGTTTATCCCCGCGCCGGTCAGAGCCGCTGCCCTGGATCTCTTCCAGACGTTTCCGGAGATCCAGGATCATCTGCTCTTGGGCTTCAAGCCTCTCGGCGACGGGATCGGGAATGTTGATGTGGTCCATCTGGATTTCGGGAGCCTCGTCGCTCGCGGCCTTGATGATTCTTCCCGGAATGCCGACCACGGTGGCGTGCGGGGGCACGGAACGAAGCACCACCGAGTTGGCTCCGATCTTGACGTGGTCCCCGATCGTGATGGCGCCGAGCACCTTCGCGCCCGCGCCCACCACCACGTGATTTCCGAGAGTCGGGTGTCGCTTTCCACGCTCCTTTCCGGTTCCCCCCAAGGTGACTCCCTGAAAGAGCGTGACATCGTTTCCGATCTCGCTGGTCTCCCCGATGACAACGCCCATGCCGTGGTCGATGAAAAAGCCGTTTCCGATCCGGGCCGACGGGTGAATCTCAATGCCGGTAGTCCAGCGCGCAAAGGTCGCGATCAGCCTCGGAATCACCGGGACGCGCCATGATCGCAGGCGGTGGGCGATGCGGTGGAAGAAGATTGCGTGGAAGCCGGCATACGTAAGGAGGACCTCCAGCCCGCTCGTGGCCGCCGGATCGCGTTCAAAGACGACGTTGAAATCCCGTCGGATGGTGTCGAACATTGCGTTCACTCCCTGATTATCGTGCAGATCGCCTGGGCGGCGACGCTTTCGCCCCGGCCCGGGGAATCCAGCCCTTCGGCCGTTTTGACCTTCACATTCACCGCGGTCTCCTCCAAACCGGCGGTCTTGGCGATTTGGGCACGAATCCGATCGATGTAGGGCGACAGACGCGGGGCCTGGGCAATCACGACGGAATCAATGTTCAGGATTTGAAATCCCCTGGCTTTGATCAGGTCCCGGACCGCTTCGAGAAGACTCAGGCTCGAGATCCCCTTGTACCGGGCATCCGAATCGGGAAAATGCCGTCCCAGATCCCCTTCCCCCGCGGCGCCCAGCAAGGCATCGGCAACGGCATGGCAGAGGACGTCGGCATCCGAATGGCCCGCCAGTCCCTTGTCGTGGGGAATTTCCACCCCGCCGAGGATGAACGCACGGTTCTCCGTTAGCGGATGAATATCCCACCCGATGCCGGTACGGATTTGCGATGGATTCACGATGTGATTCCCGTCATCATGGACGGCGTATTTCCCGGATTTTCTCCGCCAGAAGCAGGTCTTCCGGCGTCGTGACCTTGATGTTGTCCCACGATCCCGCCACGATTCGAACCGGAAAATCCAGGCGTTCTACCAAGGCGGCGTCGTCCGTGCTCTCGACCCCATCAGCATACGCCTTTCGGTAAGCCTCGATCAAGATCTTCCTGGGAAAAACCTGCGGAGTTTGCGCGAGAAAGAGGCCGGCGCGGTCCGGCGTGGACCGGACGAAACCGTCCTCCCGGACGAATTTCGGGGTATCTTTAAGCGGGATGGCCGCGATCGCGCCCGTCGCATTCGTTCCCGCGTCCAGCACCCGCTGAAGCAGCCCGACCGTCAGGAGCGGACGAACCCCGTCGTGTACGACGATCTGTTCGGTCTCCGGACCGATATGGGAGAGACCCCTTTGGACGGAGGCCTGCCGGGTCCGTCCGCCGGGGGCGATGGTGCTTACTTTTTTGACCCCGTAGGGTTCGAGCCATTTCTCACGGAATTGTTTTTCGGTGCCCGGGGGAACGACCAGACAGATTTCAGCGATCAAGGGAGAGGCATCGAACACTTTCAGCGTATGGACCAGGATGGGTACTCCCGCGAGCGGGAGAAATTGCTTCGGTGTGGCGCCCCCCATCCTCCGGCCGCTTCCGGCCGCCGGAATAATGGCCGCCGCCCGCCCGGTCATTCCGTCATCTCTGGGGAGGTTGGATGCGGGGGGTTATGCCGTTTCTCGGGTGGCATGTATTTCTTCTTTGTCTTTTTCGCCGTTTTCCCGCAGTCGCGTGAAGATCATTCGACCGGCGGTGGTTTGGAGAACGCTGGTAACGACCGCATCCACGTTCTTCCCGATCAACCGCTTGGCGTTATCCACCACGATCATGGTGCCGTCATCCAGATAGGCCACCCCCTGCCCCGATTCTTTCCCCTCCTTCAGGATGAAGACGCGGAGGATCTCCCCGGGGAGGACGACCGGTTTGAGCGCGTTGCTCAATTCGTTGATGTTGAGCACGCGAACGCCCTGCAACTCTGCGACCTTGTTCAGGTTGAGATCATTCGTGATGATCTTGGCGTCCAGCTCCTTCCCGAGCGCCACGAGCTTCGCGTCCACGTTTCGAATGTGAGGAAAATCATTATCCACGATTCGGACATCAATATCCACCATCTTCTGTATCCGGTGAAGCACGTCCAATCCCCGCCTTCCCCGGGCCCGTTTCATGGAATCCGAAGAATCGGCAATGTGCTGAAGCTCGTGAAGGATGAATTGTGGAATGATAAAGGTCCCTTCGATGAAACCGGTTTCGCACAGATCCGCGATTCTCCCCTCAATGATCACGCTGGTATCGAGGATCTTGTCGCTCGTCTCTCCGGAGGAGGCCCGGACCGAGCCGGCCGAACCCCTCCCTTGGAAGTCCCGGCCGATCCTCATTCCAATCGTAATTCCGAGGTATCCCAGGATCAACAGGAGGAAAATCTGAACGGGGAGACGGAAGGGGGCGAGGTTTGGCACGAGCGATTGGGTCGTTATTCCGACCATACCCGCCGCAACGATTCCGGAAAGGAGCCCGGTCGTCGCACCAAGAACGACACCGATTGGAACTTTCCGAATCGCGTTCTCGATGAGAAGACCGACCGCGGCGGTCAAAATTCCGGCCGCGATTCCCACCCCGTAATAATTTTCCGGTTGCGTGGCATTGAGGGTCAGAAAGAGTACTGCGATTCCGCACAGACATAAGAATATGATACGTATGACCATAAAGTCCTCCGGTCCGGGTTCATTGAATCACCTCAGGACAATGGGATTTCTTTAACAATCATAGCATCTTGCCTCTGCCCCGTCAAATTGACTCATTCCCGTTTTCCCGTCAATTTGAACGAGATCTCAAGCGTTTTTGGAGCCCTGGAAGCCCGGATTCGGCGGCAAGCCGGCCTCTCCTGAAGAGTTCTTCCCCCTGCCCGAGATCGGTCAACCCGATTCCGTTGACGTCCACCTGCAGGAGACAGTCGGCTTGCATTCCTTCCTCTTCGGCGTTTTTCCGGGCCCAGAGAGAGGCCAGGCGGACCGCGATCTGGATCATGTTCCTGGGGATTCCGGCCCCCTCCATGCCGCCGTAATTGGCATCCACTGCGATCACAAAATCGGCTCCCAACGTCTCCCGGGCGGCCCGGACCGGAATCTGGCTAACGTAGCCTCCGTCTATCAATGGACGGTGGTCGTGAAGCGTCGGTTTAAAGATGATCGGTAGGCTGCAGCTTGCCTGTACGGCTCGGGATACCGAGCCATGGCGAAGGACGACCATCTTTCCCGAAATCAGATCGGTTGCGACAACCGCCAGGGGAATCGAGAGCTGTTCGAAGGTCGTGTCCCCGATCAGCCGATGGACGAATCGCCCGATCCGGGCGCT
>Ga0055439_10000041_pt1 | contig 17965 bp, 13 predicted proteins | sample Browns_TuleB_D2_FD_57732 | JGI IMG/M metagenome (GOLD analysis project Ga0055439, IMG submission 57732) | Wetland microbial communities from San Francisco Bay, California, USA, that impact long-term carbon sequestration - Browns_TuleB_D2 | ecosystem: Environmental > Aquatic > Marine > Wetlands ...
CTCCTTAAGTCTCCTTCATCTCCCTTGTCTTATATGTCTTCTGAATTCAAGCGTGCTGGTTGCGGCCCGCAGGGCCGCGCCGTGATTCTCCGTGGCTCTGTGGTAAATCAGTGGTGGGAGTTTACAGAACGGCCGATGCCGTAATAATGAAAACCGAGCCGGCGGTTTTTTTCGAAATTGTACAGGTTGCGGCCGTCAAAAATGTAGGGTTGCTTCATAGACTGGCAGATTTTTTCAAGATTCAGCAGTTTGAACTCGCGCCATTCGGTAAGCACTACGAGCGCATCGGAACCGCGAGCAGCATCATAGGCGTTGCGCGCATAGTAGATGCTTGTCCCGAAAATGTTTCTGGCATTCTCCATGGCAGCCGGATCATAGGCGCGCACTTTTCCTTTGCGCGCCAAAATTTGCTCTATGACCTCGATTGATTTCGCTTCCCGCATATCGTCCGTATCGGGCTTGAAGGCAAGCCCCAGAACGGCAAATACTTTCCCTTCGACGTCGCCAAGAACATTCTTCATCTTGTCAACGAAGTTCGTGCTTCGTTCTTTGTTGATATCCACGACAGATTGCAAAAGCTGAAAATCGTAGCCGAATTTTCTCGATGTTTGGATCAACGAATCCACGTCTTTGGGAAAACAGGATCCTCCGTAACCAAGTCCCGGCTGAAGATGATGCTTTCCAATTCGATGGTCGTAGCCCATTCCGTTAATTACTTGAGATACATCGGCGCCCGTTCGTTCACAGAGGTCCGCGATAGCATTTGCAAAGGAAATTTTCATCGCCAAAAACGCGTTGGAGGCGTATTTGATCAATTCCGCGCTTTCCACATCGGTGATCAGCATCGGACAGCCGAGGGATGAGTAAAGCTCCAGGAGGATCATGGCAACTTGTCTGTTGGGCGCACCGATGACGATGCGATCCGGGGAAAGAGTGTCATGAATTGCTGAACCTTCCCGCAAGAATTCCGGATTGGAAACAACATCAAACTTCACGCCGTTTTTCTTTACGCCATCAATGATGTTTCGCACAAGATTGCCGGTGCCTACAGGAACTGTGCTTTTGTTAACGATGACCTTGTATCCGTTGATGGCTTTTCCGATACCTTCGGCAGCCTTTTCAACCTGAGAGAGATCAGTTTCGCCATTTTCTTTGGGAGGCGTTCCTACGGCAATAAAGACTACATCCGCCTTCGCCACCGCTGCGCTAAGATCCGTTGTAAAAGCAAGACGTTTTTCATCAAGATTTCGCCGAACCATTTCTTCCAGTCCGGGCTCATAAATCGGGACTTTCCCCTGAGAAAGCTGGCGAATTCGTAGCTTGATTTTATCGACACAAATTACGTCATTGCCCATATCGGCAAAGACGGATCCGGTAACCAAGCCGACATAACCTGTCCCGATAACCGCAATATTCAATTTCTATCCTCGCGTCGAATGGGAGCCCTACAGGTCGCTGTGGGAAAGGCCTCGCACCAGGGTCAGCCACATGATTTTTAGATCCAGTGCCAGAGACCAATTTTCAATGTAATAAAGATCATGTTCGATCCTTTTCTCAATGCTGGTATTGCCACGCCATCCATTCACCTGTGCCCAGCCAGTGATTCCCGAACGAACCTTGTGGCGTAGCATGTACTGCGGAATCTGTTCCTTAAAGTAGTACACAAAAAAAGGTCTTTCCGGCCGTGGGCCAACAAGGCTCATGTCCCCCTTTAGAACGTTCCAGAACTGTGGCCATTCGTCAACATAGAGCTTACGAAGCAATTTCCCGCCCGTTGTGACGCGCGGATCATTTTTCCGTGACATCACGGGGCCCGTTTCTGATTCGGCATCCACTGCCATAGTGCGGAATTTATACATGAGGAAGAATTTACCATCGAGTCCCATTCTTTCCTGCTTAAAGAAGATCGGACCCGGGGATCGAAATTTGACAATAGCAACAAGAAACGGAAATAGAACTGCAGTCAGTGTCAAGCCAACAAAAGAACAGAGAATATCCATGAAGCGTTTGAAAAAGGAATTCAACCCTCGCAGGGGCAGATCGCTGAGGTTGATGATGGGAACTCCATCGAGATCCTCAATCCCAGCTCTAATCGCAACATATTCAAGAATATCCGGTACGATCTTAATATCGACAATTTCATTGCGTGTGGAATGCAGAATCTGCATCATCGTTTCATGCGCGCTGAGGGGAAGAGCGATGATCAGGAAATCCACCCCCAATTGATCAACCATCACGGAAACCTCGGTGGTTTTTCCGATTACCGGATACCCGGCAACAACTGTCTTGCCTGGATCATCGTCCAAAAATCCGACAACCTCGTAGCCAAACTCTTCGTGATCACGGATCTTGCGCGCAACTGTTTCGCCTAAATTGCCTGCGCCTGCGATCAACACCTTCTTGATGTTGTAACCGCGGCGCCTCATTTCCTCCAGAACGCGACGGATCGACGCCCGCGCGAGCAAAATGCCCGCAATGTCGAGAGCCATGAAGTACAGAAAAAGAACTCGTGCCGGCTCAAGGGCCGGTTCGCCTTCCAAACCACGCTGATGATAAACACGGTAGTAGAGCAATGCTCCCCAAACCACGGCCGTCGAAATTCCAACAGAAGCCGTTACAGAGAAGAACTCGTCTATGTATGATCGCGCCCGACGAACCTGGTACAGTCCATGAAAATAGAAAATGATGGGCCATACAGCCAGCAGAACCGGCAGTACGTTGATATATTGCTGGAAAGGTGGAACCCCATACCGGACAGGGATCAAATCGGTAAAGAACCGCAGATAGTACGCAAGAACAAATGCAGCAGTAGTAGCGAGGAGATCGCCGCACAGATAAACGAATTGCAGTATGTTATTTTTTCGAGATACCATCAGTTGTAACGGCAGTTTTTTCCGGAATCAGCCTCTGAAATTCACTCCTAAATCGCGCGGGGGAGAAGCGCAGGGCTGTCTCGCGCATAAGGACTTCATTAAAGCGTATCGAACCAATCTTGTCAACCGCTTCCTGGAGTGCCGAAGCGCTTAAGTCATTGAAAAATAAACCAGTTTCCTGTTCAATGATGGATTCCAGCGCCCCTCCCCGCGACAGCGCGATCACGGGGCAGCGGCATGCCAGGGCCTCAATGATGTTGATTCCAAAATCTTCTTCGGCCGGTTGAATCAGCGCTGCAGTCTTCCGGTAAAGCTCACGAAGTTCAGCGGCATCGATACGTCCCAGATACTGGATGTTCGATTCTGAAATTTTTTTGAGCCGTTTGTATTCCGGCCCGGTTCCAACAATAACCAGCGGCTTGCCGTTTCGATTGAAGGCTTCTATCGCTACTTCAATTCTCTTATAAGGAACAAGTGCCGAGACAATTAAGAAAAAAGTACCCCGGTCACTTTCTGCCGGTGTGAAAAAATCCACATCTACAGGTGGATACAGAACTTTCGATTCGCGACCGTAAAACTTCTTGATTCTCGCAGCTACAGTCCTGGAATTTGCAACAAACTGGTTTACTCTCTGGTTGGTGGAAACATCCCATTCGCACAGATAATCCCGCACAGGAGGCAATGCGATCCGCTTAAGAAATCCGGTCCGGTGCCGACCAAAATAATCATCGTAATGACTCCAGATATAACGCATGGGCGTGTGACAGTAGCAAATGTGAACAGCGGAAGGCGAAGGAATCACGCCCTTTGCCACGCAATGGCTACTGCTGATGACAAGATCAAATTTCTCGATTTGAAAACGCTCGATTGCTTTTGGAAACAAAGGCAAATAATGGCGGTAATGCTTTTTGATCAGCGGAGCGTGCTGCAAGAACGAAGTGCGGATCGTGTGCGATTCGATTTTCGTAGAAACGGAACCCCGGTTGTGAATCAGAGTATAAATCGGAGCAGAGGGGAAAAGATCACACAGGGCCTCCAGCACTTTTTCTCCCCCGCGCATGCCGGTAAGCCAGTCGTGAATAATGGCAGTCCTCACGCCCAGATCTCCAGTAGCGTCCGCAACGATTCCTCCGATCTAAATTTCAACGCCTGATCCCGTCCCAGTTCCGACAATCTTTTTCGCTTTGCAGCATCCGCACAAATTCTTGTAAGTCTGGATAATAGATCTTCCGAGTTTCCACAGGCAAAGAATTCTGCGGCGCCACCAAGCACCTCTTTCAGGGCGGGAGTATCCGAGCTTAGAACCGGACAACCGGATGCCATAGCTTCCAGTGGAGGATAACCAAATCCTTCATAACGCGAAGGAAATACAAAAAGCATTGCACGTGAATACAAAGCGCGTAGAAGCTCACTCCGCGCAAATCCAAGAAGACGGACGTTCGGAGTGTTCAAAATCTTATCAGACAATTCATGTTCCATATCATGATTCTGCCCAACCAGTACCAGCGCAGGAAGATCTTTGCTTCTTGCATATGCTTCAATCAATGTATCGATCCCTTTGTGTTTTTTGAAGTTGCCGATGTAAAGAAGAAACTCCTGGGGAATCCCGGCCTTCGTTAAATCAATTCCGGGCGGGCGCTCAAACCACTCCTGCGAAAGACGGTTATAAAGCACAGCGATTTTCGACTCTGCCTCCGGCATCCATTCAATCAAGTCCGCTCGAGTTGTTTGGGACACGACCAGAATCCGTTCGGACTTCTGAACCGCACGACGCAAAACATACTTGGCCGCATGCACTTTCCACGCCGGGAAGTATTCCTGAAACTTAAAATGGATCAGGTCGTGAACGGTAACAATCGAACGACAATCGAGTCTCAACGGCAGAGTGTAATGTGGAGAGTGAAACAGATCGATGGCGTTTGCCTTGGCGCTCCTTGCAAGCGAAAAATGTTCTCGCAAAGAATATTTTGCCGCGGGCTCCTGAACCAGATGAAAATAGGGATTTACATCCACAGTATTAGCAGGATCGTAGTAAAGGAAGAATTCATGCTGCTTCGCCTGATCTGCTGCTCTTAGTACAACATTCCGAATATGGGTTCCGATGCCGTAGTCGTTGATCTTTCGAATGTCAATTCCAATTTTCATAGAAGTCTTGCGGCAAAATAATTTTCGTTGCGGCCAAAGGCGCGCTGTGTTTGTCAGTGTTCATCTATGTTTTCAAAAAAGTCTGTACATTGTCAGCAAGAAATTCTGGAACCATCCATGGTGTTTTTTGTAATAGTAACGCTGGCTCTTTCGATACTCCCTCGAGGCGCGATCCGGTATTTTGCGAACGCTCTTGTTTCTCCCGTGAACGATGGCAACAGATGGGATATAGACCACACGCTTTCCGAGATCATGAATCCGCTTGCACAGATCCACGTCCTCCTCATACAAAAAGAAGTTTTCATCAAATCCCCCGATAGCCCTGTAAATCTCGGCATCAATCATGAGAGCGCAGCCGCTTACATAGTCGGGAAAAAACTGCCCCTGAGACCGGATCCATTGCTGCAATTCAGGGCTCTTTTCCTGCGCCATCCGCTTCTTCTGAATAAATTCGTTGTAAATGGAGAGAAAAGGCCCAAATGATAGTTGTATGCTCCCATCTTCATTAAGAACCTTCGGGCCGGCAACAGCGGCGATTTGCATTGCGTTGATGAGCGGCGGAAGCAGGTTTTCAATAATCAGGGTATCCGGATTTACAAAAAAAAGATGCGGTGCTTGCGATTTTTGAGCTGCAAGGTTGTTGGCCCTGGCAAATCCATAATTTTCCGGAAGACGCAGATAGATAGCATCAGGCAACTTCGCTGACAGATCTTCTTGCGAATGATTATCAGCAACGATCCATTCGTAGGGAACTGCGGCCAGGTGTTGCCGCATAGATCGCTGCAAGGCCAATACATCCTCGGGTGAATTGTAGTAAACGGTAATAATGCTAACTTCCGGCGCCAATGAGATGCTCCCAGTCGTTCCGTATCACATTCGCCGTATCGCGCCAGCGGCTGTGTTGTACTTTTTCGAATCCGGCTTGAATCAAGTTTTCTCGCAACGCCTGGTCACAGAGCACGCGTTGCAGACTTTCGGCGACCGCATCAGGATGAATCGCGGCAAACTCCGCACAGCCCTTGTACACTTCGTCCATGGCAGGCGTGCGCGAGATCACCGCCGGTACGCCGTAAGACATCGCCTCCAGCGGGGGGATTCCGAAACCTTCATAGGTAGAGAGGTAAACAAAAGCGTCTGCCATCCCGTAATAATCCTGAACAACTTTGGAAGGTACGTATTCCAGGAAGCTGACACGCTGGGTAACGGAGTGCTTATGTGCAATTGACGGCAAATCCATGCGCGGATAAGTGCGGTTTTCACCGATCACTACCAGTTTCACATCTTCACCCAGCTTCTTCATTGCTTCGATAACCACCGGCAAATGTCTGCGCTGAAAAATCGAGCCGACATACAAAATAATTTTGCCCGATCCGTAACCGTAAGACTTGCGGAGGGCGAACCGGCTTTCAGGATCCGGATTTCTCTGCTCCACTCCATTTGGAGTTAAAAGAATCTTGTCGGACGAGATCCCGAACCGTTGGATAATTTCGCCGCGCACATGATTGGAAACCACATAGATGCGCTCAGCTCTGCGAACGGCCCGGCGCGCACTGAATCTCCGGACCCATCTTTCACGCAGACGAAACCATTCCGGGTGCTGAAAGTGAGAAAGGTCATGGATCGTAATGGCCTGTATCCCTGAAAAAAACGAAATGGAATTTGCGGTCGGTGTAAAGAATAATCGCACGTTTCTGTTGTTCAATTCGCGCGCAAGGGTTCCATTTTGCCAGAGCAGATTCCGGCTGCCTGATCGGAGTAAAACCGGTTCGGCATCGATTGCATCCAGAGGAGGTATTTCGTTTTTGAAGAAAATCTGCATCCGAAAGTTAGCGCCTGGTTCCATGTTCCGCAGAACATTCCCCAGATAACTTCCTACACCGGTTGGCTTTCCCTCCAGTTCCCTTCCGTCGATTCCTATTACAACAAATTCGCCACCCAAACTCATTGCTCATTGCTCATTTGTGCCGGCACTTATACCTTGAAAATACTGATTTCCTGTTTGAGAATTCCAGCTTGTTCGAGCAGCACGGAGAGTGCGCGCTCCATTTCCGCTACGCTACTGAGATTTTTGTGACTGCTTTCGCGCAAAAACTCCACAACCTTTACGATCTGCTCGCTTCCTTTCGCCTGCTCGGAAGTTGCTTTCATGATGTGCGCGACCATTTCAGTAACGTGCTCCATCGCGTCGGCAATTTGCTTTCCCCCATTTGCCTGTTCGATTGTCGCGCGGTTCACATAGCCGGTCATTTCACGCATGTTTTCGACCGCAGAAATGATCTGCTCGCTTCCTGCTTTTTGTTCCGTAGTCGCCTCGCTGATTTGCGTCATCATTTCGCGAACCTGTTCAATCGCCAGATTGATCGATTGAATCCCGCGGGACTGTTCGCCGGTGGCCTTCGCAATTTCGCGCGACATATCGGAGGAACTGCGAGCCGATTCAAAAATCTTCTTCAGGTTAACATTCGCCTGTCGCGAAAGGCCTACTCCCTCTTCTACCGTATGGGAACCACTGCCCATGGTCTGGACAGCATTCGCTACATCGTGCTGAACGGTCTTGATCAAAGTATCGATCTCTTTTGTTGATGAGGCCGTCCGTTCGGCGAGTTGTCGGATTTCTTCCGCAACAACCGCAAAACCCTTGCCATGCTCGCCTGCCTGAGCAGCAATAATAGCGGCATTCAGCGCCAGCAGATTTGTCTGCTCCGCGATGTCATCGATCACATTTAGGACTTGACCGATCTCTTCAGAGCTACTTCCCAGTTTGGTAATCACCTCGCCGGCACGGTTTACATCCGAGCGAATCCTCTCCATCCCTTCCATCGTAGATTGAACGGACTTCATTCCCATTTCTGCATTTGCAGTAACCTGTTCACTGAGCTCCTGTGAACTTGCCGCGTTCTTTTCAACTTGCCGGATCGAACTTTCCATTTCCTTTGTGGAAGCGGCCGTGTCGGAAATCAGAGTAGCAAGCAGTTCCACGCTGCGGTCCACTTGCTGAATGGAAGAAACCATCTCCGTTATGGAAAACGCCGTTTCATCCACCGAACTGGAGAGGCTTTTGATGTGTCCACTTACTTCATCTATGCTGGACGCCATCTCCACAATCGATGACGAAGTTTGTCCTGCGGAAGAAGAGAGATTCTCCACATTTTCTGCAACACCACGAAGGGAAATATTCATTTCCGTCATTGCAGAAGAAACCTCTTCCAGGGAGGAAACCTGAGCCTTGCTGGCTTGCAGTACCGCGATCGTGCTGTCCTGGATCTGTTCGCGGCCCTGATCCACCCGAAAATGCGCATCGCGTATGCGTCGAATCATTTTGGCAAGATTTTCTGCCATAACATTGAAAGATTGAGCTAGAATTCCCAATTCGTCCTTGCTGGCCGTAGTTATGTGCTGGCTCAAATCTCCGCGTGCGAGCACCGAAGCTGCCTCTGCTACTTGCGAAACGGACGCGGTTGTTGAACTGCTGAGCAAATAGGCAGCACCCAATCCAAAAAGCGTTGCGGTTGCAATTGTCGCAAGAAAAACGATCAACAAATTCGATAAAGCATGATCGAGCTGTGTTGGAAGAATGGCCATACGGACCACACCGATTACTTCCTGTTCTTTCCGACTTCCCGTATGCCCCACCATTGTCACATCAAGAGGCCTGATATCGTCGGCCCTGGCTGTAACCGAAACTACAGGAGCATAGAAATCGTACAACCGTTCTTCTCTTACGCCCGTTATCGTCCGCCCTTGCTTGATTTGCATTGTTTTGTACGGCTCGAGCTGGAAGTCGATATACGAAGGAGGTCTGAGATTGCTATTGCTCTGCGCAAAGTGTTTTCCATCACTTGTTTGAATAATCCGTCCGGCCGCATCAACAAATTCAACGTACTCAATTCCCTGTTCCGTTTGAATCATCCGACGCAGAATCGGCTCCAGTTCATCCGCGAGGCCCAGACTAACCTGGTACGAATGCGATTCGGCCAGCCTTCGGACAATCACTTCCCCCCGACGGAACAGCGCGTCCTTCAAGTAGAATCGGGAAAGCAGGAACATTGTGACACCCATTGCCACAATCAGGAGAAGGAAAAAGGCTACAAAGAACCGAATTTTAAAACGTAAACTGCCATTCCGAAACATCAGTTAGAGCTCAAAGTTCAAGGATCAAAAATCAAAGATAGCTGAGGAAAGACCGTCTGGTATTGTATCACTTGATCTTTGATCTTAGAGCTTCCTACTGGTAGATCTTCGTTGCGGCATTCTGAAGATTCTGGGGAAGGACCAAACCCAAAAGAGCAGCAGCCTTTAAGTTGATGATGACCTTGGGCTTTTGCGATTCCAGGAAGGGAAGTTTACTGGTTGGAGTTCCCTCAATAACTTTATTAGCAAGCTCCCCTGCCAATCGCCCTGTCTCCAACGGGTCCACGGAATAAGAAAAAATCGCTCCGGACCTTACGTATCGATCCGTCGGGCCGACACAGGGAATTCTGCTTTCTAAGGACTTCGAACCGATGTACTTAATGACCTCTTCCGTGTTCAATGACGGATCAGGGGGAATCCAAAGAACATCGGCTTTTCCAACCAAATCCGTCATTACCTGCTGAAGATCCTGACTGGAATGGATCGGCGCGGGGACGATCTCCAAATTTTCATCATCGGCCGCAGTCCGTGCAGCCGCTATTAAAGAATCGTTTAACGACTGAGTATAAATCACTCCGATCTTTTTGAAATTTCGGCTCACGGTCTTCAGCACGATAAACTGCTCGCGAACAGGAACTTTCAAAGCGACACCGGTCGAATGTTCCTTCTTAAATCCCTGTTTGTCCGGTTCAATAACGAAGGCAAAAACCAGCGGCATATCCGGCAGATTCGTGCGGATCAAGTTGGCTGCCTGCGAACCGATTGCAAAAACGAGTTTATAATTCCCGGATTGTATGGAATTCAAGATGTCGTCTTTGTTGGAGAGATCTTCGCTGAGATCGAATTCTTTTTTGTTTTCGAAGCAAATGCTGACAAAACCGTTTCGGGCTTCCTCAAAGGCGACGACACCTGCGGTTTTGAGAAGGGCGACATCCGCAAAGGTACTGTTTGCAGTAAGCAACGCTACGAGAATCAGCAACCGTCGCATATGCTTCATTGGAAGTTCAAGCTTGCAAATATTCCAGGAATCTCCTCGAATCTCGAACCTTTTCCGCTGGGACGAAACTTCCGGTAGTGGTTCACTTTGTGTTGCTTTGGGTAACATATTGGCAAGGTATTTGTAACGCAGGATGGGCCCTACAGACGGCAAACCATCATTTCGTTTCCGGTCAACACAACTTCGAGCCACGACGAAACTTCGATTAAATTGTATAACCGAATGATTTTCCGTGTCAACTTTGGAACCCGGCGAGGTGAAACGGATCGAATCGATCGCGCAGAACATCGCCAAGGAGATTGAAACAAAGTACTGCAAAGAAAATTGCGGTACCCGGGAAAACGCTGAGGTATGGCGCTTCCAGCAAGTGATTTTTTGCATCGCTAAGCATGTTTCCCCAACTCGGTTCCGGGGGTTGCACACCAAGGCCAAGAAAGCTCAGTGAGCTTTCAGCCAGAATCATCCCTGCAAAGCTAAAGCTTATCTGTACCAGCAGAGTAGGAAGCATGTTCGGCAAAATGTGCCGAAACAATATCCGGTTCGTGGTTGCGCCGAAATTCCTGGTCGCTTGAACGAATTCAAGTTCACGGAACTTTAACACCAACGCCCGGCTCAATCGCGCGTATGGAATCCATCCGATCGCTACCAGAGCGAGGATGACGTTCTTTAAGTTCGGTCCCAGAATTGCCATGAACGCAATTGCAAGCAGCAGCCCGGGAAATGCAAGCAGAACATCCGCGCTTCTCATGATCATCTCGTCGGCCCAACGGCCGACAAAGGCCGCAACCGCTCCAAGAATGGTTCCGACGCAGGAGGAAAGGCTTACCACCATCAGAGAAACCAGAAACGAAATTCGACCTCCGTAAATCAACCTGGAAAGAAGGTCGCGACCAAGTTCATCGGTACCCAGCCAGTGCACTCGGGAAGGAGGAAGCAGCCGATCGTTCAAATCAACTTGTTGATAGGAGGCAAGGCCCAAAAAAGGCGCAAATATGGCAGAAAACAACAGCAGAGACAGGACAACAACGCAGAGACGTAGAATCGCGCGAGAGCTCAAACTCAACACTCTAGAAGATCAAGGCTCAAAGATCAAGGTTCACGGAAGGAACAACAACGGGGTGTTGATCCCTGAACTTTGGCTTTGATCCTCTCCAGAAACCTTGATCTTTAGTGGTGGTTCCGATACAATCGACAGTGTTTTCCGAAACGCAAATGACCGTGTATAACCATCCTCAAATGTCTTGGATGAGGCGTTACTCTTCATGCCACTAAAGCTCGGTGAACTCCTTGTTCGAAACAAACTCATCACAAAAGAGCAGCTTGACAAAGCACTTCAGGTGCAAAAAGCCAGCGGCAACAAGCTCGGATACGATCTCGTCAAGCTCGGCTTCGTCACAGATGAAGATATTGCCCAGTGTCTAAGCCGACAATTTGGGATCCCGGCAATCAATCTTTCGCATTTTGAGATCGACCAGGCGGTTCTCGATCTTGTTCCCGTGGAAATCTGCCGGAAATATGACCTGATTCCCGTGAACCGCACAGGCGCAGTTTTGACCGTGTCCATGGCGGATCCCACAAACATCCGGGCGATGGATGAAATCAACTTCATCTGCGGCTACCAGGTAGAACCGGTGGTTGCCTCTGATTTTGCCATCCGGGAGGCAATTGACAAGTATTATGGCTCCGCGCACGCGCTGGAACTCAAGCAAGTGATGGAACAGGCGATGGCCGAAAAGAACTTGCAAAGCGGAGAGATGGGTGATGTTGAAGTTCTTGAATCCGCCGAAGAACTGGATCTGGCACTGCTGGAAAAACAGGCGGAAGACGCCCCGGTCGTAAAGCTGGTTAACAAAATCATGTATGACGCCTTGAATCAAGGCGCCAGCGACATTCACGTTGAACCTTACGAAAAAGAGTTTCGCGTCCGCTACAGAGTTGATGGAGTGCTGTACGTAAAGGTAAATCCGCCACTAAAACTGAAAGATGCCATTACTTCCCGCATCAAGATCATGGCAAAACTGGACATCTCCGAAAAGAGATTGCCTCAAGACGGTCGCATCAAAATCAAGACCAAACACCAGGGCAAAATCAAAGAACTTGATTTCCGGGTATCTGTACTTCCTACGCTTTTCGGCGAAAAGATTGTTTTACGTTTGCTGGATAAAGAAAATCTTAAGCTTGACATGACGAAACTCGGGCTGGAGGCGGAATCCCTGCGTTCGTTTGAAAAAGCCATCCTAAAGCCCTATGGAATGATCCTGGTTACCGGACCAACAGGCAGCGGCAAAACGAATACCCTTTATTCTGCGATGTCACGCATCAACACACCGGAAACGAATATTATCACTGCGGAAGATCCCGTGGAATTCAACATTCCCGGAATCAATCAGGTACAGATGAAAGAACAGATCGGGCTGAACTTCGCAGCGGCGCTACGCTCCTTCTTGCGGCAGGATCCCAACATCATCCTGGTGGGTGAGGTTCGAGATTTTGAAACAGCTGAAATTGCGATTAAGGCAGCACTGACCGGCCATCTTGTTCTAAGCACTCTTCACACAAACGATGCTCCCAGCACAATCAACCGCTTGATGAATATGGGGATTGAGCCTTTTCTTGTAGCTTCATCCGTGCTGCTGATTGCAGCACAACGCTTGATCCGGAAAATCTGCTCAGAGTGCAAAGAAGAATACAAAGTTCCGCTGGAAGCGCTCGTAGATATCGGCTTCACGGAAGAAGAGGCCCGCAACGTATCCATCTTCAAAGGCAGAGGCTGTCAGCTTTGCGGCAACACGGGATACAAAGGACGAATGGGAATCTTTGAAGTAATGGAAATTACGGATGCAATTCGGGAACTCATCCTGGTCGGTGCATCCGCAATGGAAATTCGCAGAAAATCCATTGAAGAAGGAATGATTACGCTGCGTGGAAGCGGTCTGGAAAAACTTAGGCAGGGCTCCACGACAATCGAAGAAGTCTTACGGGAATCAATTTTGTAACGTAAGCAGGAGATCTTTATGGCAGTCACGCTTCACCAGCTCTTGAAGCAAATGATCGAGATGGGAGGAACGGATCTGCATGTCACAACGCATTCCGCTCCGCAAATTCGCATTGATGGCGCTCTTCGACCCTTGTCCGAACATCCGCCGTTGACGCCAGTGGACACAAAACGGCTCGCCTACAGCGTTCTTACGGACGCCCAGAAGCACCGGTTTGAAGAAAACCTTGAACTCGATTTCTCGTTCGGCATGAAAGGACTTGCGCGGTTCCGCGCGAATGTTTTCAGTCAGCGCGGCGCTGTCGCGGCTGCTTACCGAAGGATTCCTTATGAAATTCTTTCCTTTCGCGAACTGGGGTTGCCACCGATTGTCGAAAGACTCTGTGAAAAACCGCGCGGCCTTGTGCTTGTTACCGGGCCAACAGGCAGTGGTAAATCCACAACCCTGGCGGCGATGCTGGACAAAATCAATCGCGAACGGCGGGATCATATCGTTACCATTGAAGACCCGATTGAATATCTTCATCAACATCAGAGCTGTATTGTGAATCAACGGGAACTGCATGCAGACACCCACTCGTTTTCCAACGCACTTCGTTCTGTCTTGCGTGAAGATCCGGATGTTGTACTGATCGGAGAAATGCGCGATCTCGAAACCATTGAATCGGCGCTGCGAATTGCGGAAACGGGCCATCTAACCTTTGCCACTTTGCATACAAATTCTGCGAGCCAGACAATCAACCGTATCATCGATGTTTTTCCGGCACATCAGCAATCGCAAGTACGAGCTCAACTCTCCCTCATTCTGGAAGGAATTCTCTGCCAATCGTTGCTGCCCAGGGCCAGTGGAAAAGGACGTACTCTGGCACTCGAAGTATTGATTCCCAATGCCGCCATCCGTAACCTGGTCCGTGAAGACAAAGTACATCAGATCTATTCCACCATGCAGACGGGTCAGTTAAAATTCGGTATGCAAACATTTAATCAATCTCTCGCTACACTCTATTTCAGAAAGGAAATTACTCTGGATCTGGCGTTGAGCCGTTCGTCTTATCCGGAAGAACTGCAGGAAATGATCAACAGAGGCGCTGGAATTGTGACCAATCAGATGTCGTCCGGCTCAGCACGGCCGAAAGCTTAATAGAGGTTCATACTATGGCAACCTTTGAATGGAAGGGAAGAAGAGGAGACAAAATTGAATCGGGGGTTATTGTTGCGGAAAGCAAGGAAGCCGTACGGGCGCGTCTTCGCAGACAGCAAATCATCGTAACGCAAGTCAAAGAGCAGGGAAAAGAAATTGCATTTCCACTCCTGCGGGGCGGTGTTTCCGCGAAAGAACTGGCGGTCTTCACAAGGCAGTTCTCTGTTATGATTGATGCAGGATTGCCTCTTGTCCAGTGTATTGAAATTCTCGGCACTCAATCAGAAAACAAAGTCTTCCAAAAAGTACTCTTACAGGTCCGCCAGGACGTCGAAAGCGGAGCCACTCTGGCGGACGCAATGCGAAAGCATCCCAAAGTATTTGATGATCTTTACTGCAATATGATCGCGGCAGGTGAAGCCGGCGGTATTCTGGACACGATTCTTCAGCGTCTTTCGATCTACATTGAAAAGATCGTGAAACTGCGTCGCGCCGTTCGATCAGCCATGATCTACCCGATTGCGGTTTTGGCTATAGCAGCTCTCGTCGTTACGATTATTTTGTGGAAGGTAATCCCCACGTTTGCGGCTTTGTTTGCCGGACTGGGCGCTGAGCTCCCCTTGCCTACCCGTGTTGTCATCTGGCTTTCTAATTTTGTCGGTCGCTATTTCCTTCTCCTCGCCTTCCTCTTAGCCGCCGCGCTTTATGCTTTGAAACGCTATCACGAGACCTATCGTGGGCGGCGTGTAATCGACGCATTCTTGCTGAAAACACCGATCCTTGGTGTCGTCCTGAGGAAGATTGCTGTTGCCAGATTTTGCCGCACCCTGGCCACTTTGATCAGTTCCGGCGTTCCCATTCTGGAAGCTCTGGAAATCACTGCGAAAACGGCCGGTAATTCGATCGTTGAAGATGCGATCATGGCCACGCGAAAAAGTATTGAAGAAGGCAAAACGATTTCTGAGCCTTTAAAAGAAACCGAAGTTTTTCCTCCCATGGTCGTTCACATGATTGCAGTAGGAGAGCAAACAGGCGCACTCGATGCCATGCTTTCCAAAATTGCGGATTTCTACGAAGAAGAAGTCGATGCCGCTGTGGATAACATGCTCACTTTGCTGGAGCCAATCATGATCCTGTTTCTTGGCATCGTCATCGGCGGCATTGTTATATCTATGTATTTGCCGTTGTTCTCCTTGCTCAGCAAGATCGGTTAGAAGAATCAACGCAGAGAGCGCGGAGAGCGCAGGGCGAAAAATAATTTCTCCGTTTTTTCTCAGCGTTCTCAGCGTCCTCTGCGTTGAAGAAAAATGGTAGGCACTGACGAAGAGCTAAGACGAAAACTGATCTGGATGATGACCCTCCGGATGGTCATTATCATTACGCTGCTTGGGTCCGCCATCCTGATCCAACTCGTTTCACGCACGATACTTCCGATCAATCCGCTATATTTTCTGATTTTCCTGACTTCCCTCTTTACCCTTTGCTACTCCTTCTTTTTCAACAAAATCAACGATCTGAAACTGATGGCCTATCTCCAGCTCATCGGTGATATCGTTGTTATCACTCTGCTCTTGTATATAACCGGAGGAGATAAAAGTTCCTTTTCCTTCCTGTTTATTTTGAGCATAATCTCAGCAAGCATCCTCCTCTATCGGAGAGGTAGCCTCTACATTGCTTCGATGAGCAGCATCGCCTACGGCGTACTGGTCCTGTTGCTTCAGTACCACATCATTCCTTATTACGACATGGATCCGAATGAAATAGAGGAAATCGATTTCCGTCTTCTTTATTACTACATTTTCATGCATCTTTTTGCGTTTTACTCGACAGCGTTGATGAGCAGTTATCTTTCGGAGCGTCTAAGGCGAACACGAACGGCTCTGGAAGAAATGGATGAGGATTTTTCCGATCTTCGACTTCTTCACCAGAAAATTATCGACAATATGACCGCCGGCCTGGCAATTACAAATCTGGAAGGCCAGATCAATTTCATCAACGAACCGGGAATTCGCATTCTTTCGCTACCCGTTCAAAACTTGCTGGACCAGAGAATTGGCAGACTTTTTTTCGAAGAAATCCAGATGTCTCGAATTACTCAGGCGTTGAAAACAAATCCCTTCGTTTCCCTGGAACGCAATCTGGTCAGGGCCAAAAAGACGATTCTCATTGGAATGAGTGTCTCCTATCTTCAGTCGCAGAAAGGCGTTCCCACGGGTCTTATGGTCATTTTTCAAGATATAACCGAGAGCAGAAAAATGGAAAGACAATTCCGGCTGCAGGAGAGGATGGCGGCAATTGGCACGATGGCTGCGGGAATCGCTCATGAAATACGCAACCCGCTCGCCTCCATCCGAGGTTCGGTCCAGCTTCTAAAAACCGAATTGCAACTCAATGAAGATCAAGAGAGACTTATGGATATCGTGCTTACGGAATCCACGCGACTGGATCAAACCATTCGCAACTTCTTGAATTACGCCAAGCCCAAGGAACTCAGAACAGCGCCCGATGACCTGAAAACACTTGTAAGCGACATGCTCGAATTTATCAAAAAGGGACCGGAACCCAAACGCGGACACACCATTGAGTTTCAGGCAACTGGAGAGGATTTCCATCATGAAATTGACTCCAATCAGATAAAACAGGTGATCTGGAACCTTTCCATCAATGCGTTACGCTCGATGCCGGAAGGCGGCAGACTTCGCGTGACACTTCAACACGACCACCAGGGCGACATCCTGCTTTCATTTGGAGATGAAGGAAGGGGGATTGAACCCGAAAGACTCGATTCGATTTTTGACCCCTTCCAGGAATCCACTACAGGCGGAAGCGGCCTTGGCATGGCGATCGTGTATCGCATAGTCCAGGATCATCGTGGGCAGATTTACGTCGATTCGAAGCTCAGTCGGGGGACAACCGTTACCGTAAAACTGCCTACGCAAACTCAATCCATCCAACCTTTGCTACAATAGCAGTGCCACTAGCATTGAAAATCCTGAGCGCGAGTTCTTGAATGAGTACCATACTTGTAATTGACGACGAGAAGAGTATTCGCGACATGTTGTCCATCTTGCTGAAACGCGAGGGCTACCACGTCACCGTCGCGGAAAACGGCACGACAGCTACAAGCGCAATCAACAAGAACGTTTTTGATCTGGTAATTTCTGATATCAGGCTTCCGGATATGAACGGAATTGATATTCTAAAACATTGCAAAAAAGTCTCTCCGGATACGGACTTTATTTTGATTACCGCCTTCGCCTCGCAGGATACTGCCGTTGAAGCGGTAAAAAATGGCGCGGCAGACTATGTTTACAAGCCCTTTGACATCGATGATCTGAAAATCAAGATCGCGAACTGTATTTCCAAGAAAAAACTCGAACGCGAAAATGTCTTTTTGAAACGCTCCGTAGAACGGCAGATGGCCTTCGAAAACATTATCGGAGTGAGCCCGAAAATGCAGATGATCTTCGATTTGATTCGCAAAATCAGCAGCACCAACAGCACGATTTTGATTGCGGGCGAAAGCGGTACAGGCAAAGAACTGGTGGCAAAAGCCATCCACTATAACAGCTTAAGAAAAGATGGCCCATTTGTTTCCATCAATTGCGGGGCGATGCCGGAAAGCCTGCTGGAAAGCGAACTGTTTGGCCACGTAAAAGGCGCGTTTACAGGAGCAGTTCAAA
>Ga0055439_10000042_pt1 | contig 17911 bp, 31 predicted proteins | sample Browns_TuleB_D2_FD_57732 | JGI IMG/M metagenome (GOLD analysis project Ga0055439, IMG submission 57732) | Wetland microbial communities from San Francisco Bay, California, USA, that impact long-term carbon sequestration - Browns_TuleB_D2 | ecosystem: Environmental > Aquatic > Marine > Wetlands ...
TCTCAATCCCGGCAGGTCTACGATGCATACCGACGACGACCGGCCTGGGGAATTTTTAATTCCGATCGGTACTTGGCCACGGTTCTTCGTGCGATCTCGATGTGCTGACTTTTAAGGCGCTCGACGATTTCCTGGTCCTTAAGCGGATTTTTGGGGTCTTCCTGCGATATCATCTGTCGGATCAATTCACGAACAGCCACGGAAGACATCTCACCGCCGAATTCACCACCCCTGGATATACTGCTGTTAAAGAAATATTTCAGCTCGTAAATTCCCTGCGGTGTGTTCATGTATTTATTGGTGGTCACCCGGCTGATGGTCGATTCGTGCATCGAAATGTCTTCCGCGACCTGCCTTAAGACCAGCGGTTTGAGATGATCCACTCCCTTTTCAAAAAAATCCCGCTGAAATTTGACGATGCTTTCCGCGACCTTGCAGATGGTTCGGTTTCTTTGTTCGATGCTTCGGACGAACCAAAGGGCGGATCGAAACCGGTCCTCCAGGTAGCTTCGAATGGTATCCGGAGTTTGTGATTTTTCCGAGAGGAGTTTCTGATAGTAGGAACTGATCCGCAATTTCGGAAGACCGTCGTCGTTCAAGATCACCACGTACTCGTCATCGGATTTAACAACCGAGATGTCCGGGATGATACTCTGGGCCTCATCCGAAAAAAATGGTCTTCCGGGCTTGGGTTCCAAGCCTTGAATAATCTTGACCACCGCCTGCACCTCTTCCAGGGAGATCCCCAGCGACCGGGCGATGGCGGGAAACCGGCGGGCCTCGATATCCTGAAGGTGATTCGATACGATCACCTCCGCCATGGAGCCCTTGAGCCCGAGCTGATCCAGCTGGATCAGCAGGCATTCCCGCAGGTCCCTAGCTCCGACCCCCATGGGGTCGAAACTCTGAACGAGCCGCAGCGCTCGTTCGACCGCCTCCGTCGTCGCCTGGAGGGTGGCGGCCAATTCCTCGACGGAGAGCCGGAGATACCCTTCGTCGTCGATATTCCCGATGATCATTTTACCGATCTCCACTTCGCGGGAATCCGCCGTCGACAATCGAAGCTGCCACAAAAGGTGTTCGGACAGGGACTGATCCCGCGTCAGAGTCTGTTCATAAGAAGGGGGCTCGTCCCCGGATGAGGAGGGAAATTCGGATTCCTTGTTTTCGCGTTGAATATCGCTGATGTACTCTTCCCATTGAGACGACAGCTCGCTCTCGCCGGATTCCGGCGAGTCCTCCTCCTGGGTTTTCTTTTCCTCGGCCGTCTCCTCCAGCTCCGTCGCGGACTCCTCCAATAAAGGATTTTCGAGCAATTCCTGGGAGACCATTTGGGAAAGTTCCAACCGCGAAAGCTGCAACAGCTTGATGGCCTGCTGCAGCTGCGGCGTCATGATGAGCTTTTGTGTCAGCCTCAGGTCAAGTCGTGTCTTCATAATCTCAGCATGTCTTCCGGCCGGCACCCACGGGTCCGGGCCACGGGTTGGGGGGCCCGGTTGGGCCCCCGGGGAAGGGGTCGCCTGGCCCCTCCGACCTGAATTTCATTTTCCGTTGATTCCGACCTCAAGACGTCAAACCTGCGACGGCGGAAATTTCATTCCTGAAACCGGAATTTTTCCCCGAGATAGATCGCCCGGGCCCTTTCGCTGTTCGCGATGTCGTGCGAGGTCCCCGATTCCAGGATTTCGCCGTTGTTGATGATGTAGGATCGGTCCGTTATTTCAAGCGTCTCCTGAACATTATGATCCGTGATCAGGATTCCGATTCCCTTTTCCCGCAATTGACCAATGATTTTCTGGATGTCGATGATTGCAATCGGATCGATACCGGCGAACGGCTCGTCCAGGAGAAGAAAGTGAGGCGAGGTGACAAGGGACCGCGTGATTTCGACCCTCCGCCGTTCCCCCCCCGATATGGTAAATGCCTTGCTTTTGGCCAAATGGGATATGTTGAGCTCTTTGAGCAGGGCCTGGAGTCGTTCCTGACGCTCCTCGGATGAAAGGTTCAAGGATTCGAGAATGGCCAGGAGATTTTCTTCAACCGTCAGCTTTCGAAAGACCGATGGCTCCTGCGGCAGATAGCCGACCCCCCGCCTCGCCCTCTGATACATGGGCAAATTCGTAATACGCTGGTCATCAAGGTAGATCTCCCCGCGGTCGGCCGCGATCAGCCCGACCATCATATAAAATACAGTGGTCTTTCCGGCCCCGTTCGGCCCCAGGAGCCCGACCACTTCCCCCGTTTTTACTTCAAGAGAGATATCCTTGACCACTTTCCGACGCCGAAAGCTCTTTTCCAGGTGCGTTGCGCTCAGGAGCATGATCAATTCCCTTTATCGAAAATTCGGCGACTGCGACTTTTGATCTTCCGGATGAATAATCACCTTGCTGCCTTCGATCATGCTCCGGTTTTCCCGCAGGTAAATCGTCATTTTGGACCCGGTCACCTGATAATCCTTTTCCCAGGCCATAGGATCCCCGAGCAGGACGACCTTTTCTTCCTTCTGGTAGTAGTAGGCCTCCCTCGACCTAACCTCCCTCTCTCCCTGACGCAGTACCACGTTCCCGACGGCATGGACGACCGTGATTTCATTCTTCGAAAGCTCTGATTTTGAAGAAAGGATGCCGACAGCCGATTTCCCCTTCTCTTCAGAAGGGCCGCCGGAGGCAAACGTGACCTCGGCATGATCGGCCGATAAATGAAGGTCCTCCTTTATCATCACCACATTGCCTTCGAAAATGGCGCGGTGGTCGAGATTTTTTACCGTCATGCTTGTCGAACTGATGGAAAGCGACTTGGAATGCGGAGCGGGCTCCGACGCAAAAAGGGGGCTGGAAATTAAAAAAAAACACCCGACATAGATATAAGACTACGGCCCCGTCGTGACATGGACATCCCCGCTAACGGTCATCTGTTGCTCATCCAGCCGGATATTCATATGATTTCCCCGGATATCCAATCCCTGAGCCATAATCCGCACCGGATCCTCGGAAATGATTTCCCGTTGCTTATCCTTCCAAATCAAGGATGGGGCCTGGATCTCAAATCCGTTGCTCATGGAGACGGTCACGTTGCCTTCGGTATTTTCGATTTCAAAATCCTGTGTTGCGGTGTTCAATCGGCCGCGGTCCCCCGAAAAATTCAACCGAAGCCCGTCTTTTGTCAACAAGGTGGCCTTCAGGTGATCAAGGGAAACCTCTTGCCGGTCTTCGTAGAGGGCCGCCCCCTCGGCCCGAATGTCCCACTCCACGGCACCGTCCCGAAGCTGCTTCAACGAAAACCGGTTCATTTCGATGTTGGCCTTCGTAATCAGTCCCGACGGTGCGGTTAGAGCGCCTCGGTGTTCGACCCCCATCCTCAGCACCCAAGCAAATAGCCCCATAAGGATCAGGATCAGCGAGAGGAGAATGATTCTTGAAACCCTGACCGAGTCCATTGTTTGAATAATATAACATACGCAATGGCTTGAGTAAAGCTGGCCCAACGGAACCCGATCCGGACCCGATGTATCAGGGTCCGAGTGCCGCTCGTTCAAGTCAAAATTGGGCGCGAGTCATCTTTCCGTTCGGAAATCAGGAGGGAGGGAGGGGTAACTCTGGGGATCGGTCTTTACGGGATGGACGTCTACGGCCCTTTTAGGAACTCTTCTCGGGAGGGGCCTTGCTTTTATCGGTCTTCTTGGGTTCCGGCCGCTGCCCTTGGACCACCAGCTCCACAACCGCCATTTTGGCCCCGTCCCCGACTCGAACGCGCGTTCGAATAAGACGGGTGTAGCCGCCTTGCCTCTGAAGAAACCGGGGGGCGATCTCTCCGAATAACTTCGTAACCATCCCGCCGCTCATCAAATAGGAGGCGGCGCGCCGACGCGCGGCCAGACTCCCGTCTTTTCCCAGGGTGATCATCCGGTCGGCGATTCCCCGGATTTCTTTCGCCTTGGCCTCGGTCGTTTCAATCCGTTCGTGCTCAAAAAGGGACGTGACCAAATTGCGGAAAAGAGCCCGCCGGTGATTGGTATCCCGTCCCAGCTGTCGTCCTCGTTTTTTATGGCGCATGTCCCGATCAATCCCCTCTCTCGGTCATCTCTCCGGATGCCGGGTCGTCCACCCTCATCCCCAACGACAATCCCATTTCGGCCAGAATTTCCTTGATCTCGTTGAGCGACTTTCGACCGAAATTCTTCGTTCGCAGCATCTCGGCTTCCGAGCGCTGCACAAGGTCTCCAATCGATTTTATGTTTGCATTCTTCAAACAGTTGGCCGCGCGCACCGATAGTTCTAGCTCGTGAACACCCCGGAGCAGGTTCTTATTAAAGTCCGATTTCTTGTCCTCCAGCTGCTCCTGGACCGGCTCGATGCTTTCGTCGAAATTGATAAAGATCGTGAGATGGTCCTTTAGAATCTTGGCTGCGTAGGCGAGGGCGTCCTCCGGTTTCACGCCTCCGTCCGTCCAGATTTCCATGATCAACTTGTCGTAATCGGTAATTCGCCCGACACGGGCGTTTTCTACCGTAAAATTGACGCGTTTAACCGGAGTGAAAATGGAATCGACGGGGATCACGCCGATGGGCATCCCTTCTTCCTTGTTTCGCTCCGCCGGGACGTATCCGCTTCCGATACGAATCATCATTTCAATATCCAGGTTTGCCTCTTTGTCAAGGGTCGCGATATGGAGCTCCGGATTGAGAACCTCAACATCGGCATCATGAATGATGTCCTTGGCCTTCGCCTCACCCGGCCCTTTCTTCCTGAGACGAACGGTTTTTGGACGATCGGTATGCAGCTTAAATCTCAGATTCTTTATATTCAGAACAATATCCGTGACGTCTTCCTTAACCCCTGGAATAGTCGAAAACTCGTGCAGGACCCCTTCGATCTTGATGTAGGTTACGGCCGCTCCCGCGATGGAAGACAGCAGGATCCGGCGAATCGAGTTCCCGATCGTGGTACCGAAACCGCGCTCAAAAGGCTCGGCGAAAAACTTGCCATACGTTGACGAAAGAGTTTCCGTGTCGACCTCCAGTTTCTTCGGAATCTGGAAATCCTTGGTTCGAATAATCATTCCGACCTCCTTAATCCTTGCCCCACCGAATCCGGCGGATCGCCCGTTACACTACGATAATGGCACAAAGAGTAACCAAATTTGCGTATCCATCAGGCGACCGGGCCACATCCGGTGCTCTCATCTGGAATAAAGTTCCACCACCAGCTGTTCGTTCACCGGCAGTGCCAATTCATCCTTACTCGGGATGGCGTTGACCTTCCCCTTGAAGTTGGCTTTGTCCAGCTCGAGCCATTGGGGAATGCCCCTCCCCTCCGCGGCCGTCATGGATGCCTGGACCTGAACGAGTCGACGGCTGGCGGGTTTCATTTCAACGACATCGCCGTTCTTGACGAGAAAAGAGGCCACATCCACTTTTCGTCCGTTGACCAGAAAATGACCATGATTGACCATCTGTCTTGCTTCGTTCCGGGAGGCACAAAATCCGAGCCGATAGACGATATTATCCATCCTGCGTTCAAGCATCTGAAGAAGGTTTTCTCCCGTCGCGCCCTTCTTTCGGGCCGCTTTCTTGAAGTAACCCCGAAATTGTCGCTCGAGCAGGCCGTAAATTCGTTTCAGTTTCTGTTTTTCCCGAAGCTGGGTTTGGTATTCGGATATTCGCGGACGCGCTTGCCCGTGCTGGCCCGGCGAGTAGCTCCGACGTTCGATGGCGCATTTTTCCGTATAGCACCGGCTCCCCTTCAGGAACAGTTTGTTCCCTTCACGGCGGCATAACCTGCAAACAGATCCGATATATCGTCCCACCTCTTATTTACCTCCTCTTTAATTCCGATCCATGGAAATTCAAAACCCGTCACGCTTAATGATCCCGTCCGAGTCGCCGAAAGATCGAGACAGGTCCGCCGAATCAGACCCGCCGACGCTTGGGGGGACGGCATCCGTTGTGTGGTACGGGCGTTACGTCTTTGATCAGGTTGATCTTCAACCCCGCGGCCTGCAGCGCTCGGATGGCCGATTCACGGCCGGAACCGGGCCCTTTTACGTAAACGTCAATTTGCCGCATCCCGTGTTCCATCGCCTTCTTGGCCGCAACCTCCGCGGCGCGTTGTGCCGCAAAGGGAGTGCTCTTGCGGGATCCCTTGAATCCCTGATTTCCTGCGCTCGACCATACAACCACGTTTCCGTTCATGTCCGTCACGGTAACGATGGTATTGTTGAAGGAAGCCTGAATATGGGCGACCCCGATCTGAACCACCTTTTTTTCGCGCTTCTTGCCCTTCTTCGTTCCCATTCTTTGTCTCCTAAGCCCTGGCTTCGCTCTTGAGTTTTATCCCCACCGAACGTTTGGGGCCCTTTCGAGTGCGCGCATTGGTTTTTGTCCGTTGTCCCCGGGCGGGCAGCCCTTTCCGATGTCTCAGACCGCGATAACTTCCGATGTCCATCAGCCGCTTGATGTTCATGGACACTTCCTTGCGTAGATCGCCCTCGACTTTATGATCCCGTTCTATGATGTCCCGGAGCGTGACAATCTCGTCTTCCTTCAGATCCTTCACCCGCCTGTCCGGACTGACCCCGGCCGCCTTGAGGATCCGCAGCGAGGTCGAGGCGCCGATGCCATAGATGTAGGTCAATCCTACAGCGACCCTTTTTTCCCTCGGTAGATCCACTCCCGCGATTCTTGCCACTTTTCCTCCTCGAACCCGCCGCCCCCTGCGTGTGAGAATAGACCGGGTGGGCGCAGATCCAAATCCCGTTATCCCTGGCGCTGCTTATGGCGCCGATTGGTGCAGATAACCCGCACAACTCCCTTCCGCCTTATGACCTTGCATTTTGCACAGATCGCCTTTACCGAAGATCTCACTTTCATTGGACTCTTCCTTTGGGCTTGATCCGGCGTCGGCCCCAGCCGGAACCGCCGTCTTGCCCTATTTAAAACGGTACGTTATTCTTCCCCGTGTCAGATCATAAGGGGAAAGTTCCACAGTCACCTTGTCGCCTGGCAGGATCTTGATGAAGTGCATCCGCATTTTTCCGGAGATGTGTGCGAGGACCCGATGCCCGTTTTCAAGCTCGACCCGGAACATGGCATTCGGGAGAGTCTCCACAATCGTTCCTTGCACCTCAACGACATCTTCCTTCGACATTCCGAATCAACCCGTTCCGTTGTTTGAGGTCAGGATCACCGGACCCTGATCGGTGATGGCAACGGTGTGCTCGAAATGGGCCGAGAGACTGCCGTCGATCGTAACCGCCGTCCAATGATCCTCCAGTACGCGAACGCCGTCTTTCCCCATGTTCACCATCGGTTCGATTGCAAGGACCATCCCGGACCGGAGTCTCGGTCCTTGTCCGGGCTTCCCGAAATTCGGAAGCTGGGGCTCCTCGTGCAGCGACTGCCCGATGCCGTGGCCGACGAATTCCTTTACGACGGAATAGCCGGCCCCCTCGACATGGGATTGAACGGCATGCGAAATGTCGGAAAGCCGGTTTCCCGGCCTCATTTTCTCGATCCCCCGGTAGAGCGATTCCTCCGTCACCTGGACCAATCGTTGGACCTCGGATCCAATGTGGCCCACCGCGACCGTTACAGCCGCGTCCCCGTAGTACCCGTCGACAATCGCGCCAAGATCCAACCCCACAATATCCCCTTCTCGAAGGGTCTTCTTGGAGGACGGTATCCCGTGGACAATCTCCTCATTGACCGAGGTGCATAGGGTCCCTGGAAATCCCCGGTATCCCTTGAAAGCCGGCTTTCCTCCCCGTTTGCGGATTCCGGCTTCGGCCATTTGATCCAAATCCAGCGTCGTGATCCCCGGCTTGACCTGCTCCTTCAATTCCATGAGCACTTCCGCTACAATCCGCCCCGCGCTTTCTATCTTGGCCACTTCTTCCTTGGACTTCAATATAATCATCTCATGAACCGGTGGATCCCTCGACTCTCCGATAGACCGTTTCCGGATCCCCGGATCCGTCGATTCGGCTGAGAATATTTTGCGCCTCATACAACCGGACCAGGGGCCGCGTCTGGGATTGGTAGACCTCTTGTCGTTTTCGAACGGTCTCCGGCAGATCGTCCTGCCGTTGAACAAGCTTTTCGCCGCAGGCATCGCACCGATCCCGTTCCCGGGGCGGACTGAATTCAACGTGGAACACGGACTGGCAATTCGGACAGCTCCGTCGGCCCGAGAGGCGACGGATCAACTCGTCCTCCGGCAGTTCAAAATTCAACACGCGATCGATCCCCAGGCGATTGGCCTCCAACATGGCCTTCAGCGCCGCCGCCTGCGGAACCGTCCTTGGAAACCCGTCCAGGATAAACCCGTCCTTGCAATCCGGTTCCTTTAAACGTTCCCGGATGATCCCGATGACAACATCGTCCGGGACCAGTTTGCCGCTGTCCATGAAGGACTTGGCCTGGAGTCCAAGCGGTGTCTTCTTTAGAACCGCCTCGCGAAGGATATCCCCCGTCGAAATCTTGGGAATATGATGCCGGGCCGAATACCGTTTTGCCTGGGTACCCTTCCCGACTCCCGGCGGACCCATGAATATCAATCTCACAGGAACCCTCCCTAACCGGCCCGTCCCCGCAGACGGCCCTTGGACAGGAATCCTTCATAGTGACGCGTCAACATGTGGGACTCGATCTGTTGAGCCGTATCCAACCCGACCCCGATGACGATCAGCAACGATGTTCCACCGAAGAAAAACGGCACCCCGATTTTATAGATCAATATCTCGGGGATGACGCAAACCACCGATAGATAGATCGCCCCGACAAAGGTCACGCGGGTCAGCACCTGGTAAATATAATCCGATGTTTTCTGACCCGGCCGGATTCCGGGGATAAACCCCCCGTACTTCTTCATATTATCCGCCATATCCACGGGGTTCAGCACCACCGCCGTGTAAAAGAAACAGAAAAAGACGATCATCCCGACATACAACGCGGTATAGAGCACCGATCCGGGGGCCAGCTGTCGCGAAATATCCTGGACCCACGGAACCTGGATGAAACCGGTGATCGTCGCCGGAAACGCGATGATCGATGAAGCAAAGATGGGGGGGATCACCCCCGCCGTGTTGATTTTAAGCGGTATATGCGTGCTCTGCCCGCCATAAACCCGGCGTCCCACCACGCGCTTTGCGTATTGTACCGGGATCTTTCTCCGGGCGCTTTCCAGAAAAACAATCGCGGCCACGATTCCCACCATCAGCAACGCCAGGACGATCAGCAGGATCAGGCTCAGCTGTCCCGTGTCATACAGGCGGTAGGTATTGATGACCGCCACGGGCATTCGGGCCACGATTCCCGAGAAGATAATCAGCGAAATGCCGTTTCCGATTCCGCGCTCCGTGATCTGCTCGCCCAGCCACATCAGGAAGGCCGTTCCCGCCGTGAGCGTGATCATCGTCATAACACGGAACGCCGCGCCCGGATGCTGGACGAAGGCGCCGTTGTTCATTCCCTCCAGACCGACGGAGATTCCGAAGGATTGGATCAGCGTGATACCGATCGTTCCGTAGCGGGTGTACTGAATGATCTTTTTGCGCCCGCGTTCTCCCTCTTTCGCGAGCTTGGACAGAGCCGGAACCACGACCGTCAGCAGCTGGAGAATGATGGATGCGCTGATGTACGGCATGATGCCGAGAGCAAAGATCGTCAGCCTGGACAGCGCCCCCCCCGAAAAAATATCCAGGAAACCGAGCAACGCGCCCCCCTGGGCGGCCAGAAATTCGCCGAGGGCGTCGTTATTGATTCCCGGAGTCGGGATATGGGCGCCCAACCGGTAAACCGACAACATGCCCAACGTAAATAGAATTCGATGACGCAGCTCTGGAATATGAAAAATGTTTTGAACATTGGTGATAAAACGCTCAAGCACTTTCGCCGCTCCTCACAACCTACTCCGCCTTCGTATCGGTAGGGTTCCGCGCGGAAGCCGGCTTGATTCGTTCCACCTTTCCCCCGGCCTTCTCGATTTTTTCAACCGCGGACCGACTGAAGCGATGGGCGTGGACCTTTAACGGCTTGCTCAGGGTCCCGTTTCCCAGGATCTTGACGGCGTCCGCGGAATTGCGCACGAGCCCGCTCGATTTGAGCTGATCCGGCGTCACGGTCGAATTGGCTTCGAACCGATTCAGGCTTTGCAGATTGACGATGGAGGCGACCTCCCGAAATCGATTGTTAAAACCGCGTTTTGGAATTCGCCGGATGAGGGGCATCTGTCCCCCTTCAAATCCCGGCCCCTTTCCCCCTCCGCCGCTCCGTGCCAGGCCACCCTTGTGGCCCTTTGTGGAGGTTTTACCGTGACCGGATCCGATCCCTCTTCCGATCCGCTTCTCCTTTTTGCGCGAGCCCCGTTGCGGCCTCAGGTCGTTGAGCCTCATGGATCATACCTCTTTCACATCGATCAAATGATTGATTTTGAAAATCATCCCACGCGTCTGCGGGGTGTCGGCGCGCACGACGGTGTGACGGATACGGCGGAGTCCGAGCGATCGGACCACATCCCGCTTCGTCCGGGGGTATCCGATGACACTCCGAACCAGTGTGATGGCGAGTTTACGCGGACGGCTTGGCGACATAATCCACCTCTTCCGGGGCCTCCGTGCGACGCATCCTTTGAATTTCTTCCGGAGCGCGAAGTTCCTGAAGGCCGCTCAGCGTCGCCTTGACAACGTTGCAGGGATTCCCGCTGCCGATCGATTTGCTAATGACGTTTTGAATCCCACAGACCTCCATGACGGCCCGAACCGCGCCGCCGGCGATGACACCGGCACCTTCGGCCGCGGGCTTGAGGAGTACCTCTTCCGCCCCGTAAAATCCGGTGACGGCGAAGGGAATCGAGGTCTTCATCAACGGAACCTTGATCAGATCCTTCTTCGCCCGTTCTACCGCCTTGCGGATGGCATCCGGCACCTCTGCGGCCTTCCCTTTTCCCATTCCCACCCAGCCGTGACCATCCCCCACGACCACCAGGGCCGTGAAGCTGAACCGTTTTCCGCCCTTCACCACTTTGGCAACCCGGTTGATGAAGACAACCTTGTCCTTCAGTGTGAGTTCATTTGGATTGACCTTCACTGGATATACTCCTCGATTTAAACCCTTCTCACCCTTGTCACCCGACGGGGGGTCAAAACAAGAGCCCGCCCTGACGCGCCGCATCGGCCAGCGCCTTGACACGCCCATGAAATAAATAGCCGCCCCGGTCGAAGACGACGGTCTTGATATTCTTGGCCTGCGCCCGCTTGGCAATGAGTTGTCCCACCACCTCGGCCGCTTTGTTATTATTGCCCCGCTTGATGTTCTGCTTGCACTCCTTGTCGAGTGTGGACGCGGAAATGAGCGTCTTTCCCTGAGTGTCGTCGACAATCTGGGCGTAGATGTGCAGGTTACTTCGGAATACCACAAGGCGCGGCCTTTGAGACGTCCCGTAAACGGTCTTACGGACGCGCAAATGCCGGCGCTTTCTGGATTCCACCTTTAGATGAACATTCAGCATGGGACGGACTCTCCGCTCATCACTTGCTCGTTTTCCCTTCTTTCCTTTCAATCACTTCGCCCGCGTATTTGATCCCCTTTCCCTTGTAGGGTTCGGGAAGTCTCAGATCGCGGATCTCGGCCGCCACTTGTCCAACCAGATATTTATTGGATCCCTTGACGGTGATCACGGTCTGCTTCTCCACGGTGGCCTCGATCCCTGCCGGCAGGGCGAAAACCGTGGGATGCGAGTATCCCAGGGCCAGGGTCAGGTTCCGGCCCTGGACCTGCGCCCGAAAACCAACCCCGGTAATCTCGAGCGTCTTTTGGTACCCCGTCGTAACGCCGATGACCATATTGTGGATGTCGCTCCGCAAGAGACCGTGAAGGGCCCGGTGGGCGCGATCCTCGAAACGCCGGGAAAGAAGAATGCGCCCGTCTTCGACCTTCACGTCGATCCCGTCTTCGAATCGGCGCACCATTTCCCCCTTGGATCCTTTGACGCGTATTGAAGCGTTCTCCAGCTTGACCTGAACGCCGGTCGGTATTGGAATCGGTTTTTTCCCCACGCGCGACATTGTATTTTATCCTTAATGGGCCGTTGCTGAAATTACCAGATATAGCAAATCACTTCGCCGCCGATTTGTCTTTTTCGCGACTCCCGGTCCGTCATGATTCCCTGCGGGGTCGAAATTACGGCCATACCCAATCCCCCCCGGACCGTTGGGAGCTTCTCCTTTCCCACATAAACTCGTCGACCGGGGCGGCTAATCCTGCGCATTCCGTTGATCAGCGTGGTGTCATTGAGGTATTTCAACTTGAGACGCAATGTGGGATAGGCGCCTTCGGACAACGTCTCGACGCTGCGGATGAAGCCTTCCTCCTGGAGGACCCGTGCGATGTCCTTTTTGAATTTTGAAGCCGGAACATCGACATGCTCATACTTTCGCAGAATTGCGTTGCGTATTCGGTTCAACATATCGGAAACGGGGTCGGTCATCATCGATAGAAAACTCCTTTACCAACTGGACTTGATCACGCCGGGGATGTCCCCCCGGAGGCTGAGATTGCGGAAGCAAATCCGGCACATCCGGAATTTTCTAAGAAATCCGCGGGGCCGCCCGCAGATCGGGCAGCGATTGTATTTTTGGACCTTGAATTTCGGTTCCGCCTGAGCCTTAATTATCAACGCCTTCTTAGCCACTCCGCACTCCCTTGTCGGTTTTAAGATCGAAATGGCATGCCAAGCAATCCCAGCAGGGCTTTGCCTTCGTCATTGGATCGCGCCGTGGTGGCGATGGTGATGTCCATCCCGTGAGTCGTGACCACCTCGTCATACTTGATTTCGGGGAAAAGGAGCTGTTCCTTGAGCCCCATGCTGTAGTTTCCCCGTCCGTCGAACGCCTTCGGCGAGACGCCTTTAAAATCACGGATCCGGGGAAGCGCCACATTGAAGAAGCGGTCCAGAAACTCGTACATTCGTTCGCCGCGAAGCGTCACCTTGCATCCGATCGCCATTCCCTGCCTCAGCTTGAAGCCCGAGATCGATTTCTTGGCCCTTGTGACGACCGGCTTCTGACCGGTAATTAACGTGACCTCTTGGACTGCCGATTCGAGGAGCTTGGCATTTTGTATGGCTTCGCCCATCCCGACGTTGAGCACGACCTTCTCGAGGCGCGGGACCTGCATCGGATTTTTGTAGGCGAATTGTTTCACCAGCGCGGGAACGACGGTCTGGCGATACCGGTCCTTCATGCGCGGAACATACGCCTCCGTGCCGGACGGCTTGGCCTTCGGTTTCGCCTTCTCCTTGACCTCGGGGCCGGCTTCCTTCTCGGATTTTGTCTTACCCTTCGCGCGTGCCATCACTGCCTCCCACCCTCTGAATCGTTACGACTACCCATGATCGATAATCTCGCTGCATTTCTTGCAATAGCGCACGTTTTGTCCGTCTTCCATCCGCCGCATCCCGGCCCGCGAGAACTTGCCGCAGTTCGGACAGACGAGCTTTACATTCGAGAGGTTTATCGGACCTTCTTTTTCGATAATCCCACCCTGTCGATGCCGCTGGCTCGGTTTCATATGCCGCTTTATGATGTTCAGTTTTTCCACAAAGACACGTCCCTTGGCGCGCTCGACCTCCAGAACCTTTCCCGTCTTACCCCGATCTTTTCCGATCATAATGACGACGGTGTCGCCCTTTCGGACCTTGAATTTCGGAACAACAACCTTCGGGTCTTGCATGACCGCTCCCACGATTTATAACACCTCCGGCGCCAGGGATATGATTTTCATGAACTTCTTCCCCCGAAGCTCTCGTGCGACCGGTCCGAAGATACGGGTTCCGATCGGTTCTCCCTGCGCGTTGATCAGGACCGCCGCGTTTCGATCGAATCGCAGATAAGATCCATCCTCCCGGCGAATTTCCTTCGCCGTCCTCACAACGACGGCCTTTGCCACGTCGCCCTTCTTGACCGCGGCCTGAGGGATGGCCTCCTTGACGGCGACCGTGATGATATCGCCTACAGAGGCGTAGCGCCTTCCCGAGCCCCCCATGACGTGGAAGCACATAACCTTCTTGGCCCCCGAGTTATCCGCCACGTCCAGTATTGTGTAATCTTGTATCATTCCAAGGCCTCTCTCGGTTTACCGCTTCAGGAAAGCGCAGCGGGATTCTGTGCCTCCGTAGCGGCCAGCCCCTGGGATCGCTGAATGATTTCAACAACCCGCCAATGTTTCTCCTTGCTGATGGGCCGGCTTTCCAGGATCCGGACGGTATCGCCCAAGTTGCACTCGTTTCTTTCATCGTGCGCCTTGAGTTTGGTTGTCTTGCGAACCACTTTCTTGTATGTCGGATGGAGAAAGACGCGTTCGATGATCACCACCACCGTCTTGTTTATCGGTTGGCGCACGACTTCTCCGATAAATGTTCTGCGCCGTTTTTGGAGACCTGCTTCTGCCGACATGGTTCAATTTCCTTTCATGACGAAGCGGTTTGGGTCGCGGGACCGGATTGCCTTTGCCGGATGACCGTCTGAATTCGGGCGATCTCGCGCCGTGCGATCTTGATTCTCTGCGGATTTTCGATTCGCCCGCTCAGCAATTGATACCGCAGGTTGAACAGCTCCTTGCGGAGTTCTTTCTCTTTGAGCAACAGTTCGTCGACGGTCGTGTTCCGCATCTCCTGAAGTTCCATCAGATCCTCCCCCGCGACACCAAACGTGTGGCCACGGGAAGCTTGTGGGCCGCCAATCGAAAGGCCTCATGCGCCACTTCTTTCGTGACCCCGTCCATTTCGTACAGAATCCGGCCCGGGCGCACGGAGGCCACCCACAATTCGGGAGTGCCTTTTCCTTTTCCCATCCGGGTCTCCGCCGGTTTCTTCGTAATGGGCTTGTCGGGGAAAACGCGCACCCATATTTTCCCGCCCCGTTTGACAAACCGGGTCATGGCGATTCGCGCGGCCTCAAGCTGGCGGGCGGTAATCCAGGCCGGTTCAAGCACCTTGAGCCCGAACTCCCCAAACGAGAGCTCGGACCCGCGGTAGGCCTTCCCAAATCTCCGACCCTTGTGCGTCTTTCTAAATTTGACCTTTTTGGGGCTCAGCATTACCGTCGCTCCGACGAAAGATCCAGCCGACCTTCCGGCTTTTCGGGCAGAGAGGGCATCAGCTCTCCCTTGTAGATCAGAACCTTGACCCCGATTTGCCCGAATGTCGTTCGGGCCTCGGCCATGCCGAAATCGATGTCGGCCCGCAGGGTGTGCAGAGGCACGCGGCCCTCCCGATACCATTCCGTACGGGCGATTTCAGACCCGCCGAGGCGTCCGGCGCACGTAATTTTAATCCCCTGGGCGCCCAGCCTCAATGCGGCCTGGACGGCCTTCTTCATGGCACGGCGAAAGGCCACTCTTTTTTCAAGCTGGAGGGCAATATTCTCGGCCACGAGTTGAGCTTCCACTTCCGGCTTCCGTATTTCTTTGATGTTGATGTAAATCTGGCGTCCGGTTTTCGTTTCCAATTCCGATTTGAACTTGTCCACCTCGGCGCCCTTGCGGCCGATGATGATTCCGGGACGGGCCGTGTGGATATTGATCTTGGCCTGATTTCCGGAACGCTCGATCTCGATTTTTGAGACCCCTGCGTGTGCCAGTTTCTCCTTCACCATTTTTCGTATCTTGAGATCTTCGTGGAGAAGTCGGGCGTAGTCCTTTTCCGCATACCAGCGTGAATTCCAGGTCTTGTTGTATCCCAAACGGTATCCGATCGGATTAACTTTTTGTCCCACGGTTTTCCTCTTTTTCTTTCGTTGAAGTCGGCTTCCGGCCCTTGGGCGGCACCGTCGCGGCCTGAGCTACTCGGATCACCTTTGGGGCGACCACCACCGTGATGTGACTGGTTCTTTTCTTGATCGGGTTGGCTCGGCCCATCGACCTCGCGGTGAACCGCTTGAGGATCGGACCGCCGTCCACATAAACGCGCGTCACCCAAAGATCATCCGGATCCCCGATTTCCAGATTTTCCGCGTTGGCCACGGCTGACTTCAAAACTTTCTCCACCACACGAGACGCGGAACGCGGGGTAAATTTCAAAATGTTGAAGGCCTCCGCGACCTGACGTCCGCGAATCAGGTCAACCACCAGCCGGGCTTTCCGCGGCGCCATCCGTGTGAATCTTAATATTGCCCTTGCTTCCGAGGCCATTTTTCGCTTCCGTCGTAGAGTGTTTTAATAAGTCCGTCCGGTTTACTTGAGGGCCGTGGTTTTTTCCGTCCGGGCCTGCCCGTGTCCTCTAAAGAATCGCGTCGGTGCAAACTCTCCCAGTTTGTGACCGACCATGTTTTCGGTGATGTAGACCGGAATGAATTTCTTTCCGTTGTGCACCGCGAACGTATGGCCGATCATTTCCGGCACGATCGTCGACCGCCGGGCCCAGGTTTTGATGATTCTTTTGTCATTGCCCTCATTCAAGACGACGACCTTTTCCATCAATTTCGCATCTATGAAGGGTCCTTTTTTGACCGACCGCGGCACCGGGGATCTCCTTTAATTTCGTCGTTTGATGATAAACTGGTTCGTGTCTTTTCGCTTCCGGGTCTTATACCCTTTTGTGGGCATCCCCCAGGGTGATACGGGGTGCGGATTTCCTTGCCCGGACTTGCCCTCGCCCCCTCCATGCGGATGATCGACCGGGTTCATCGCCAATCCCCGAACGATCGGGCGCCGCCCCATCCAACGCGACCGGCCGGCCTTACCGATGGAGATATTCTCGTGCTCAAGATTTCCGACTTGACCCACGGTCGCGAGACACCGCCCATGGATCTTCCTTAACTCTCCCGATCCCAGCCTCACCTGAACATAATCGGCTTCCCGACCCATAATCTGGGCCGTCGCCCCCGCGCTCCTCGCCAGCTGGCCTCCCTTGCCGGGCTTCAACTCCATATTGTGCACCTGCGTGCCGACCGGAATGATTCCGAGCGGCAGCGTGTTCCCGGGACGGATCTCGGCATCGTTGCTTGAGACGACCTGATCCCCGACGCCGATCCCCGCCGGCGCGAGAATATACCGCTTTTCGCCGTCCATGTACTGGAGCAGCGCGAGCCGGGAGGAGCGATTCGGATCATACTCGATCGCGATCACCCTCGCCGGAACATTGAATTTGTCCCGCTTAAAATCGACGATTCGATAGGCCCTCTTGTGCCCTCCGCCCCGGTGTCGAACGGTCATCTTCCCCCGGTGATTCCTTCCTCCGGCCGGGGCCTTGAAGGTGACCAGGCGCTTTTCGGGCTTTTCCTTGGTAATCTCTTCAAAGGTATGCCCGGTCATGGCCCGTCGACCCGGCGATGTCGGTTTGAATTGTTTGATTGGCATGGTGGAATACCCGTTTGTCCGGCCTAAACACCTTCGAACAGTTCGAGTTTTTCTCCCTTTTTAATTGTCAGAATTGCCTTCTTTAAATCGGCCCTCTTGCCCTCGTATCGTCCCAGCCGCTTGCGCTTGCCCTTGGTATTAATGATGTGCACCGAAACAACACCGACCTTGAGTACCTCTTCCGCCGCGCGCTTCACCTCGATTTTGTTGGCGTGCGGATCGACCAGAAAGCAGACCTTGTTTTGCTCGTCTTTGAGATGCGTCATTTTCTCGGTCAAAAGGGGACGGATCAATATCTGATGGGGGTCTTTGCTCATGACCACGCCTCCTGGATTTTTGCGAGCGCGGCCTGCGGGATCACCACGCGTCGGGCACACACAAGATCGTAGACGTTCAGCCCCTGGGCCGTGAGCACTTTGACCAAAGGAATGTTTCGAACCGCGCGATCCAGGCGTTCGTCGATTTCGGTTGCCACGATCAGGGTTCGACGCCCCGCGTCGAGTTTCTTGAGAATCTGTGCCATCTGCTTTGTCTTGGCCTCCGCCAGATCGAGTTGCTCGA
>Ga0055439_10000044_pt1 | contig 17703 bp, 19 predicted proteins | sample Browns_TuleB_D2_FD_57732 | JGI IMG/M metagenome (GOLD analysis project Ga0055439, IMG submission 57732) | Wetland microbial communities from San Francisco Bay, California, USA, that impact long-term carbon sequestration - Browns_TuleB_D2 | ecosystem: Environmental > Aquatic > Marine > Wetlands ...
AAACGATTACGATGCAACCCGAAAATTCTACTCGCAGAACGGCTACCATCAGTATGCAGTCATTCCGGACTTTTATCGTCAGGGGGATCACAAGATCATTTATGGGAAGAACTTTGTACCGTAGACCAATCGCGATTGTTTACAACGATCCGTATCTTCTGGAAGATGGAAGCAAAAAGAGCCTGGACTCGCCGGTTCTGGATAGTCTTGATGCGTTCATTTGCGGGCTTCGCGAACTGAAGAGACCGTACAAGATCTTAAGGATCGACAAGTATAACTCGGTTGAAATTATCAACGAGCTGATCGAACAGAGTTATGAAATGGCGATTAATCTTTGCGAAGACATCAGTGGAAATAATCTGCGTGAACCCAATATTCCAGCTCTGCTGGAATTGCTCGGAATTGAATATACGGGTTCCGGCCCGCTTGCACTCGGCTTGACCTGTTATAAAGACCGGTCAAAGCATCTATTGAAGGGCGCCGGATTAAAAACACCCGCGTTTTTTGTAACCGACCATGAAATGGAGAAAGTTCCCATTGATTTCCCCTTAATCGTGAAGCCGCAACATGAAGATGCCAGTATTGGCATTCATCATGATTCGGTTGCCTTTGATCTGGAACATCTCAACAGAAAAATTGAAAACATCCGTGAAGTGTTGAAACAACCGTCGATAGTCGAGCAGTACATTGATGGGCGGGAATTCAATGTGGGTGTTGTTGGAAATCCAGGCGAAGTTCTTCCCATTGCAGAAATTAATTTCGACGGTTTGCCGGAGGGACACGCCAAGATTTGTTCCTATGAGGCCAAATGGAATTATGGTTCCGTGTTCGACGTAGGAACGAAACCGTTCTTCCCCGAATTAAGTCCCAAATTGCGGCAGGCCATCACCACGGCGGCTCTTGCTGCGTACGAACTTTTTCAATGCCGCGACTATGCCCGAGTTGATATGCGCGTGGATCAAAAGGGCGTACCGTACATTCTGGAAGTCAATTGTAATCCGGATGTTTGTCCGGGCGCGGGGTTCTTCAGGGCGTTTTCGTTGAACGGACGCACCTATGCGGATTTTGTCGCTATGCTGATTTCCTTTATGGAGGAGCGGATCCGCTGCCGGGAACCGGAACCCGCGCGCGCTGTTCCGGAATTATGAAAGTCGGGCTTACCTACAATTTAGGAAGCGATTATCAGCCGAAGGAAGAGGATCCACCGGATGCGGCTGCGGAATTCGATACACAGGCAACCATTGACGGTTTGTCCCAGGCAATTGCCGCGAGTGGGCACGAGCCTGTTCTGATCGGGGACGGACTCAAACTATTTCGTTTCCTTGCCGATCGCACAATCGATATCGTTTTTAATATTGCCGAAGGCTATAACGGCCGCGCACGCGAAGCACAAATCCCCGCTCTGCTGGAGATGAAACAGGTCCCTTATGTCGGTTCTGATCCGGTAACTCTGGGGATTGCTCTGGACAAAGTCCTGACCAAACAGATCATGAAAGCGGAAAGGATCCCCACCGCGTCTTTTCTGAAAGTTGTTAAAGTAGAAGAACTCAATCAAATTCCGCTGAAGTATCCGCTTTTTGCGAAACCCAATCATGAAGGCACGGGCAAAGGTATCGATTCGGAATCGAAGATCAAGACCTATCCAAAACTTAAGTCGCGCGTCAAGTATTTGTTGCGAACCTATCGTGAACCTGTACTGGTTGAGGAATATCTGGAGGGCGACGAGTTTACAGTGGGGATTGTTGGAACGCCACCGCACGTAATTGGAACGATGCAGATTGTATTCGACACAGCAAAGGTGGAGGATTTTTACTCGTACCATGTAAAAGAGGAATATGAGCAGTTTGTCCATTATGTATGTCCACCGAAAATCGAGACGGACCGTCAGGAACAGATTGAAGAAATTGCGCTGCGGGCATACAAGGTTTTGGAGTGCAGGGATTTTGGTCGTGTCGACATTCGCTGTGATGCGGATGGAAATCCATTTTTTCTTGAAATCAATCCTCTTGCCGGCTTAAACCCTCAACACAGCGACCTGTGCATCATTGCAAGGCACAATGGAATCACTTACGATCAATTGATCGGCCGGATTCTATATTCGGCCCTGCAGCGTTACAGACTCACGTAGAGAAGTGCTGAGTGCTGAGTTTTGAGTGCTGAGTATGTCTTCGCGCAAACTAACAATCAGGGAACTTCCCCGGGATGAACGCCCGAGAGAAAAACTCATCCATCAGGGGGAACACAATCTTAGCGACGCAGAACTGCTTGCGATTGTGATGGGTGCCGGCACAAAAAGGGAATCCGCTCTCCAGCTTGCACAGCGAATTTTGAAAGAAGCTGGAAACCTGAGAGCACTCAGCTCCATGACGGTGAGCGAATTGTGCAAACAATTTCACGGGGTTGGCCCCGCACGCGCTTCCCAGCTTAAGGCAGCCCTGGAATTGTCCCGCCGCTACTCGAAAGAATTTACCCAGGTGCGACCACGATTTTCGAACAGCAGGATTGTCTACCTTCACTTCCATGAATGGTTTCTTGGAAAACAGCAGGAAGAACTGTGGGTTGCCGTTCTCGATATGAAAAATCACATGATTCTGAAGCAAGAGATCTCAAAAGGGACGCTGAACGGAAGCCCTGTACATCCGCGTGAAGTCTATGCTGTCGCAATTCGCAACTCAGGAGCCGGAATCATTCTTTTGCATAATCATCCTTCCGGCGACCCTTCACCCAGCCACGAAGATCGAAAGGTGACCTTGCAGATGGCCGACGCAGGAAAACTTTTGGGTATCCCGCTGCTCGATCACATCATCATCGGCAACGACCGCTACTACAGTTTCAAGGACGAGGGAATCATTTAATTTGACGCAAAGCCCGCGAAGGCGCAAGACTATTCTTTATTTTTCTTTGCGACTTTGCGTCAGGCATCTATTGGATGTGGTAACCGAGTTCCTTCCCTATTGTGTCTACGTAGTCTTTCCGGATGGTCTGCCAGGTTGGATAGAGTTGCGGGTAGCCATCCTGGGTAATCACAGAATCGAGTTGAACTGCATAATAGCGAACATGATTAAAATCATTGCGCGCTTCCAGGGAATTGCAACTTTTTCGCTGACAATTGTTATCGAAAAGTGTTACATTCTCCGCGAAGGACTTCCAGGAATCGCCCAGAGAAGCCGGTGCGGTTTCATCGATTTCGTCTACTTTCTTCGCAAGCTCTCCGGCTTTTTGAGCGAGGGCCAGATCTTTTCCGGTCAAAGGCTCCCCCTCTTTGTAACCTTTCGCGCAGGCTGACAAAATCAACAAACTCAACATCGAAATCATGATCAGACGCATCTAGTATCTCCTTTAAGCGGCCTGTAAAGTCATTTCTTTTTTCGGCAATCGCCACGCAAGAATGGAATAGAGCAATGGGATGAACGCAACCATGCTGAGCGTTTGCCGGATTGAGCTCATATCCGCAATGCGTCCGGCCAGGGGAACCAGCATCCCACCGACGCCCCATCCGAAACCCATCATCAGGGAAGAGATGGTGCTGATGGCGTTAGGCACAATCGCCTGTCCCATCAGAACGCTAATTGGAATTGTCATCATCACAAAAAAACCGGCCAAAGCAACAGCTACAAGGATAAAAATAGGATCTTGCAGCCTGACTGCAAGGGAGAGAAAGAGGGGAGAAACAATTGCAGAAATCAAAAACAGGTTTCTTCCACCCAGACGGTCGTAGAGAAAGCCTCCCCAGAGACCACCCAGGGCTCCAAAGCCGGCAAAACAGGTTACTGCCAGGCCGATATAAAGAGGAGCTACCTTCATCTGACTTAGTAGAACAGGGATGAATGTGATGAAAGAGAGCTGTACAAATGTCCGTAAGACAACAATTGTGTATAAAGAACCAAGCGGGGCTGCCAATCGCTTTACACCACGAATGATGTCGGCAAGCCGCGGCACGGAAGCCTGTCTTGGGAGTTCTGGACAATAGATAAACAACAGAAGACTTAACAGGATTCCAGGCAGAGCAATGAGATAGGTCGAATCAAGTCCGAACCGGTTCACAAAAAAAATGATGCAAAGCGGGCCCATAGCACTGCCTATGTTTCCTCCGGATATAAAGAGAGACATGCCCAGCCCTTTGCGATTTCCGCTGACGGAGTGGCTCAGCGAAGAGGCCTGGGGATGAAATGCTGCAACTCCGATACCGCCCAGGAATAGACAGACCATCAACAAGAAATACGATGGGGCGAGAAGGAGCAAGCTCATGAAAGAGGAAACTACAAGCGGCGCCAGCGTTACAAAAAATCTTCTACCGATGCGGTCCGCCAGAAATCCGTAGAGTGGCTGAAGCAGAGAAGCTGAAATCGAATACAGGCTCACAAGCAATCCTGCCGCCGCCAGAGTGAGGTGATGCTTCGCGATCAGGAACGGCTGCAGAGGCGCCAGAAAAGATCCGTAAAGATCAACCGACAAATGGGAAAAAATCAGAAGGAATAGTGCTTTGCGGTGCGTTAAAGGAGGCATAGCAGATCTTCATTCATCTCCCTGGCGTTTCTCCCCAGAGGACTTTGTGCAGTTGAATCTGGAAACGTACAGGAAGATTGTCTTGCAAGATCCATTCGGCCAATTCATGCGGCGGAATTGTTTGATAAACAGGGGAAAAAAGAACTACATTCCGCCTATAAAGTTGATGATCATACAATATCTTCATGGCCCAGTCATAATCATTGCGGCTGTTGATTACGAATTTGATTTCATCGCGGGGAGTCAGTTTTTTCAGATTATCCCAATTCATTTCCTGCATCATTCCACTTTCGGGGCACTTGATATCCATGATTTTGACAACATCCGCCGGCAGAACAGAAACATCCAGAGCGCCACCGGTTTCAATCAGGACTGTGTGCTTTGCGCGGATCAGTTCTTCTGCCAGCTGCGGGACTTCGCTTTGCAAGAGTGGTTCGCCTCCCGTTATCTCCACAAACTCGCACTGATGAGGCTGAAGTGCGTCGAGGATTTCTGGAATGGTCATCTCCTTGCCGCCGTAAAAAGCGTAATCGGTGTCGCACCAAACGCATCGCAGATTGCACCCGGTGGTGCGGATGAAACTGCAGGGAAGACCCGCGTAAGTCGACTCGCCTTGTATCGATTTAAAAATCTCTGTAATGATCATCGCTTCGTGCTGTTTGCGCCGCCGTCCTGGCGGCATGCCGGCGGGACGCCGGCGCTACAACCTAATGATATTGCAAGAATTTCTCGCGCCGTTCGCCAAATGCCTCTCTTAACTCATCCAGCTTATGCAGGAGCGGCATTGCCGGCAAGTTTCGCAGAAACGCCTTACCGTACATTTTGGTGAGGATGCGGCGATCGAGAACGGCAAGTACACCGTAATCAACGCTTGTTCGAATCAGCCGGCCGAGGCCTTGCTTCAGCATCATGACTGCTCCCGGAAGCTGGTAATCCATGAACGGATCTCTGTCCTGCTTTCGAAGATACTGAATTCGTGCTTCCATCAGCGGATCGCTCGGAACGGCAAACGGCAACTTATCTACGATTACTGAGACCAGAGCATCACCCTGGATATCGATGCCCTGCCAGAAACTCATTGTGGCAAGCAGGACTGAACCGCGGTTCTTCAAAAAGCTTTTTAGCAGAGTTTGTTTTGAACGCGTTCCCTGGACGAGCAGCGGGTAATCCAGAGCACTTAAGAACCGCTCGTAAATGCGCATGTTACTAAAGGATGTGCACAGCACAAAAGTTCCACCTTCCGTGACCTGCACGAGTTTGCAAATCTCCGCCCCTGCCGATTCCGCGAAATTTGGAGCGGTTGGCTCCGGCAGGTGTTTCGGGATGTAGAGGCAGGCCTGCGCTGGATAATCAAAGTTGTAAGGGAATTTTTTATCCGAAGATTGCTCGATTCCTAATTCTTCTTTCACTTTTTTCGAGTTGTCATCGATGAAAAGCGTTGCGGATGTGAGAACAGCGGCCTGCAGATTGGGCCAAAGCGATTTTTTCAATGCGCCCGAAACATCCAGAGGGGACGCCTGCAGGCTCCATTCCCGTGTGTCGTTCCGCTCAGCCCAGTAGACGTAGGCGTCATCGGATCCTTGAAGCAGGAAGGCCAGCGAGGACTGCGCTGCAGACAATCGTCTGTAAAGCTGCGGCATGTCTTCGGTTTTGTCTACAAAATTTAGCAGGGACTGCAGCAAGCGATTGAATCTTTCATTCAGGACCATCGCATTGTTTTGCGCCAGATCAGCGATGGCACGTTCATCATACCGGACTTTTTGAGGCATTGTGGTGAAGCGGTCGAAGAGTTTTGAGACGCTTTCTCCAACCTTATGAGCCCAGTTCTGTGCATCCTCTACATTTTGTTTCTCGCGTGTTCTCAGGATCTGTAGCTCTCTCGAAAGTTCCGAGAACAGCTCGCGAAATCCCCGTTCGGAAAAGCCAAGGCTCAGGTTGTGAGTCGCAATTTCCGCAAGCTGGTGTGCCTCATCAAAAATCACAACATCGTACGGCGGGAAAATAGAATAACCGTTCATGATTTGAAGCGAAAGATCCGCAAAAAAAAGGTGGTGATTGACGATCAGAATCTGCGCGTCTTCAGCGCGTTGTTTGAGTTTGGTAATAAAACAGGGATTAAAAAAACGACACTTGGATCCCAGGCATGCATCGGCTGAAATTGTGAGGGCCTTCCAGATGGGGGCATCATCTGCAACAGGAGAATCGGCGATATCCCCTGTTTCCGTTTCTGCGACCCAGCTCTGAATTTCCTCGAAATCGCTTACGCTATTCTTGTCCGGCAATACGGGTTCAATTTGCGCTCGTTCGTGCTTGAGCAAGCAGAGGTAGTTCATGCGGCCTTTCATAAGCACGTGGCTGAATTGAAGTCCCAGCTTTTTTTGCAGGAGCGGGATGTCCTTGTGGTAGAGCTGTTCTTGAAGCGCTTTCGTTCCGGTAGAGATCATCACTCGTTTTCCGCTTTCGAGAGAGGGGATCATGTAAGCCAGGGTTTTCCCCGTTCCGGTTTGCGCTTCGAGCAATCCGATCTTGCCTTTTGTAATGATGTCTCGTACGGCCTGCGAGTATTCTACCTGTGACGGGCGGTACTCGAAGTACGGAAGCTTTTTCGATAGCGGTCCTTTTGGACCAAAGATTACTTCCGGATTCAAGTTCATAAGAATTGTTTTAACCACAGAAGAGCAGAGATAAACGCAGATTCAAATTGCGAGACATTGATCTGTGTTCATCCCCGTTCACCTGTGGTTACGGCAAAATCTATGTTTGGCTATCGCCGGTGCGGTTGGCATACAGTGGGAAATCGGAGCAGAGTTCCTTTACTTCCCGGCGCACTTCGGACTTAACGGATTCGTTATCTTTGTTTTTTAAGGCAGCCGCAATCAACGTTGCAATCTTTTTCATTTGCTCGGTGCCCATTCCACGTGTCGTCATTGCCGGGGTACCGATGCGGATTCCGCTGGCAACCATAGGGCTTTTCGTATCGTAGGGGATCGTATTTTTGTTTACCGTAATTTCCACTTCGCCCAGGATTTTTTCGCCTTCTTTCCCTGTGAGATTTACGGGAGTCAGATCCAACAAAAACAGGTGATTGTCCGTACCGCCCGTTACAATTCTCAAGCCCTCGACGGCAAGCGCCTCAGCAAGAACCTTAGCGTTCGCAATGATGTTCTTCTGATATTCGACAAACGATGGGTTCAGGGCTTCCAGGAACGAAACAGCTTTTGCTGCGATGACATGAACAAGCGGTCCACCCTGACCGCCGGGAAACAGAACTTTGTCCACGTTCTTGGCATGAGGTTCTTTGCACAGAATCATTCCGCCGCGCGGACCGCGTAACGTTTTGTGGGTAGTTGTCGTTACGATATCGGCAAATGGCACAGGTGACGGATGCAGATTGGCGGCCACAAGTCCCGCAATGTGCGCTATATCTGCCATAAGCACGGCTCCCACGTCATCTGCGATTTTCTTAAAGCGATCGAATTCAATCACGCGTGAATAAGCGCTGGCGCCGGTCATGATCACTTTCGGGCGATGCTCGCGCGCGACTTTTTCCACCTGATCGAAATCAATTCTTTCTGTTTCTCGCGTTACACCGTAACTCACGACCTTGAAATAGAGTCCGGAAAAATTCAAAGGATGGCCGTGCGAAAGGTGTCCGCCTTGTGTCAATTCCATTCCCATGAGCGTGTCACCCGGCTTCATTACGGCCATGTATGCGGCAATATTCGCCTGAGTTCCCGAGTGCGGTTGGACGTTCGCATGATCTGCGTTGAATATCTGTTTTGCTCGGTCGATTGCAAGCTGTTCCACGACATCTACGAACTGGCATCCGCCGTAATAGCGCCGTCCGGGATAACCCTCGGCGTATTTATTGGTGAAAACAGAACCAAGAGCCTCCAGTACGGCTTCGCTGACGAAATTTTCGGAAGCGATCAGTTCCAGCCCGTGTGCCTGTCTGCGTGTTTCGTTAAGGATTGCTTCAGCAATTTGTGGATCCGTATTCCATAGTGGTGATGTCATTATTCCTTTCCTTCCAATTGTTCAATTTTTTCGAGGCGTCTTTGATGGCGGCCTCCTTCGTATTCGGTTTGCAACCACGCCCCGATCATGGATGATACTTCTTGGAGCGTGTGTTGTACGCGCCCTCCCAGCACCAGAACGTTGGCATCATTGTGTTGACGGCTCATGCGCGCGGTGTATTCATCGTGACACAAAGCCGCCCGGACTCCTTTGAATTTGTTGGCTGTGATCGACATGCCGATTCCTGTGCCGCAACAAAGAATTCCCCGATCGCCGTGTTGAACCTGTTTGGCTACCATCGCCGCATAATCGGGATAGTCAACGGATTCTATACCGTTGGTGCCAAAATCTTCGTACTCGATGCGCAGCGATTCCAATATCGACTTGATTTGTTCTTTTAACTCGTAGCCTCCATGATCACTTGCAATAGCGATTTTCATTTCTTTTTTACCACAGAGAACGCAGGGCCCGCAGAGAATTAGAATACAATACTAGAAGTATGACGTCCAGGAAAGGGGTGCAATCATGCTTGTAAAGTTACAGGAACAATTAAAACAATCGATGCGAAGTAAAGATGAGCTGCGAACATCCGTATTACGAATGCTGATCTCGGATTTCAAGTATGCTTCAATTGAAAAACGCGGGGATCTTGATGAGGCTGAATTTACGCAGGTCATCAAACGCGCCATCAAGAAACGCAAAGAATCGATTGAAATGTACGAAAAAGGAGGGCGTCCCGATCTGGCATCCAAGGAGGGCGCCGAACTGAGAATCCTGCAGGAATTTGTTCCGGCGGAAATGGATGAAGCCACAGTCCGCCAGAAAGTTGAAGAGGTCATTGCCGAGCTTGGCGCAACGGATAAGAAGGACATGGGCCGCGTCATGAAGGAAGTCCTTGCAAGGAACAAAGGATTCATTGACGGGAAAGTGGCTCAAAAAATCGTCAGCGAAAAACTCGGAAACTAGATTTCAGATTCCGATTACTTGTAATCGGATTTCGCGCTCTCTGGGTCCATCGAGCTCAGCAAAAATAATACTTTGCCATTCTCCAAGGGCCGGTTCTCCGTCTTGAACCATTACTGTTTGGGAATGACCCAGCAAAATTGCCCGGAGATGCGACCCCGCATTGTGTCTTTCACAATCGGAATATTCCGGAGAATTGTGCTTCCACGCCTTTTCATCACGTACCCAGTCGTGCAGAATGCTCTTGATATCCTCAAGAAGTGCCGCCTGAACTTCATTTACGAACAGCGCGGTGGTTGTGTGAAGGGAAGTAATCAAGAGGAAACCATCCCGGATCGAGGTGGACTTCACAAAATCCTTCACTTTTTGTGTGATGTTATAAAGTTCTACTTTTTTGTCCGTTAAAAGCTTCAAAGTATGAGCTTTCACTGATAAACCTGATGTTGTAGTTAACATAGCTTTTACCTTCTACGAGGGGTCGAAAAGGCTGATTGCTAATTCTATTCAGAAGTAGACAGGGAGTCAACCTGTAGACGACGATTCACTGATCTGATAGAATCTGACCATTCCACACAGAGAGTGAAGAGGAAAAGTAATCTCTGGACCTCTGGGACTTTGTGTTGGCCGTTCAGACTCAGCCCGGAAGGGGTAAACATAAGGAGGACTTTCGATGGGTGAAGCATTAGGAATGATTGAGACGAAGGGACTTGTGGCCATGATTGAAGCTGCGGATGCAATGGTAAAAGCGGCAAAGGTCACGCTCATCGGATGGGAAAAGATCGGGGCTGGTTATGTAACTGCAATTGTTCGGGGTGATGTTGCAGCGGTAAAGGCGGCAACTGACGCCGGTGCGGCTGCCGCCCGTCGAGTTGGAGAATTAATTTCCGTCCACGTAATTCCGAGACCGCATCCAAGTTTGGAAGATTCGCTTCCGATTGGTAAAGCAGGAAAGTAACCCGCCTTGGTTATTGGCAGGATTATAGGAACGGTTGTTTGTACCCGTAAGGACGACAGGTTAGTCCCTTTTAAGCTCTTGATCGTCCAGCCTTTAGATCCGGACGGTAAGCCTTTTGGTAATTGTCTGGTTGCCGTGGATACGGTAGATGCCGGAGCGAGCGAGAGAGTACTTGTGGTCAGCGGAAGTTCCGCAAGAATGACTACGGTTACCAGGGACTGTCCCGTTGATGCTGCGATTGTTGGTATTGTCGATACAATCGACTACTTATGAAACTTGGAAAAATCGTCGGGAAGGTTGTCTGTACGCGGAAGGAACCGGGTCTCGATGGCAAGAAACTCCTGATTGTTCAGCCGATCTCAGCAACTTCGAAACCGATTGGTAGCCCCCTGGTGGCTGTGGATTCGATTGGTGCGGGAATCGGGGAAGTCGTTATTTTCGTACGCGGAAAAGAATCCTCCTTCCCTTTGCTTCCGCAGGTCGTTCCCACTGACGCCGGAATTACCGGTATAGTTGATTATTTCCATATAGAAGAATGACAATCGCAAAAGTTATTGGAACGGTCGTGGCAACGCAAAAAGACTCCAAGTACGAGGGGGCAAAAATGCTACTCGTTCAGCCGTTGAATCTTCAGGATAAACCGGTGGGGGATCCGGTTCTGGCGATCGATGCTGTTGGAGCAGGTGTCGGCGAAAAGGTCTTAATCGTTCAGGAAGGCCGTGCGGCTAATGAAGCGCTGAACAAAAAGCAAGGACCGCTTGATACAGCCATTGTAGGAATAGTAGATCTGGTTGACGTTTTTTAAGAATGATTCTTGCCGCAGACTGGATCTTTCCCGTGACTTCCCCACCGCTCCAAAGCCACGCGATTGTCATTGAGAATGATCGGATTCGTGAAATCCGACCTTCCGTAGCCTCCGATCCGTTTGTGAACGGTGCTTGCATATTGCCGGGTCTGATTAATACACACACCCATCTTGCGTACACGACCCTTCGCAATCGATTTGACCAGGAGCCATTTTTCTCGTGGATTCGAAAATTGACCAAAGCAAAATATGAGGACCTGACCGAGCAGGCTTTTGCGGAATCCACAAGACTTGGCATTGATGAAATGATTCGAGCCGGAATCACCACCGTTGCGGACATGTCGGACCTCGAGATTTCGTTAAAAATTCTTTCCGAAAGTCTGCTTCGGGGAGTCTTCTACTGGGAAGTATTTGGTGTGGAAAAAGAACGGGCGGAAAAAACCTGGGCTGCGCTACCTTCTTTGCATGGCAAGTTGCGAAAGGACTACGAAACCCGCCGGTTACGGATAGGTGTTTCTCCTCATTCCTGTTACACCGTTCGTCCGGAACTGTACAGCAACATCGCCAACTGGGCCTTCACCGAGAAGATTCCTGTGAGTTTTCATGTTGCCGAAAGTAAGGAGGAAGAGCGGTTTGTTTCGTCTCAACAGGGAGCGATTGCGGAATTTCTCAAGGACCGTGCCGCAGATTGGAAGATATCAGCAGACTCTTCGATCACCCATCTGGCGGGCACTGGGATCTTCCAAACAAAGCCTCTTGTTGCTCATGCGGTCCAGGCTTCCGAATCGGATCTGAAAATCCTGGCGCAAGCGGATGTTGCTGTTTCTTATTGTCCCAAATCCAACGCGAAATTCGGACACGGAATTGCGCCGGTTTGTTCGATGCTGGATCGAGGAATGCGAGTCGGGCTCGGTACGGATAGCGCCGCCAGTAACAACCGGTTCGATCTCTTCGAAGAGGCGCGGTTCGGATTATTGTTGCAGCGGAGCCGTGAGAATTCGCATGTTTTGTCCGAGCAATTGATGCTCGAGTTGATGACCATCCGCGGCGCAGGGGCTCTGCAAATGGATAACTCAATCGGGTCTTTGGACTCGGGAAAGTTTGCAGATTTCGCTGTTGTCAGGATCCCGTCAGGCTACAATGAGTCCGGTCAGGTGTTGAACCATCTGATTCATAATTCCACAGCCGCCGATGTGCTGCGGACCGTCATCGGCGGCAAGGTGGCGTTTAACGCTGAAACCTGAAATCTTGATCCCTGTCCTTTTTTAGTTACGCGTGTCGCCACAAATAATGTCCCTCCGAGGACTCACATCCTTGGCTTTGACTCGAGACAAGACTTTGGCACGGTACTTGCGGATGCACAGTTTGAAAGGAGTCTGGTATGCGCATTACATTGAAGTTCATAGTTCTTATTGCCCTTCTGTCTATGGGCCTCTTGCTGGTTCCACAGATATCACAGGCTAAAACTGTTGTTCCCTATCCTCAGGGTCATCATTCCAACAACTACGGCCACAATAGTGGTCACTATAGTCATTACGGCCATTATCCTTATTACGGTAACCGCGGTTATTACGGCGGCTATCCCTATTGGGGCTGGGGTGTCGGTTGGGGCTGGGGTTATCCCTATTATGGCTTTGGTTATTACGGGGCATATCCCGCATCCCCTTACGCTTACGGGTACGGATACGGCTACGGTCCGTACGGGCAAATTCGGACGGAAGTGAAACCACAAAGCGCTCAAATTTTTGTCGATGGCGGATACGTTGGAAAAGCAGACGATTACGACGGATGGTGGCAAAGGCTCCAATTGGAACCGGGCCAGCATCGTATCGTTTTTCGAGCTCCGGGATTCAAGCCTTACGTTACCGATATTCGGATTGTTCCAGGCGCCGATATCCATTTGAAGTACGGCATGCAAGCCGGAAATGACAGCATCGCGGAGCAAGACATGATGCTTCCTCGCAGGGAATACTCGCGGCGCGACTATGGCCAAGGCCCCGAATACGGTCAGCGCCCCGACGGCCGCGATCAGCAGTATGAACGACATCAGCCGCAGGAAGATCGTTACCAGGACCAGTCTCAAGATCAAGATCAGGAAGAGAACATTCAACCTTACTTTGGTGGCGGTCAAGGCAACGATCGTGATATGTACCGGCGGCCACTGATTCTTCATATCGAGCCATCTGATGCTACCGTTTACGTTGATGGAAATTACTACGGTACAGCCAATGATAATGGTCGAAGCGAACTTCAACTCCTGTTGCCGGAAGGCCGGCATCGGATCGAGGTTGTTCGACCCGGGTTTGATTCTTTTTCGCAAGACGTTACGGTCGGCCGAGAACAGGATAACCACGTAAACATAGTTTTGCAGAAAAAGTAACTTCTTCCTCCAAGGGGCACAATGGTTGTGCCCCTTCGCCTCCGGCAGGCTCTTGAGCTTGAGCTCAGCACGCGGGACGCCGGCGCTACAAACTAGTACAATTAGCCCATCATGAAAGCGCTGATTGTTGCGGGAGAAGCTTCCGGCGATATTTACGGGGGCGGCCTCGCCCTGGTTCTCCAGGAACGCATTCCCGACCTTCGCATTTCGGGGATGGGCGGCGATCATATGCTGCAAAGCAACGTTGAAATACTGAGCCATTACGGCAGCGTTGCGGTAGTCGGCGTTTTTGAAGTATTTTCAAAATTAGCGAACTTAAGGCGCGCTTACAACCAGCTCACTCGGTGGGTTGACGAAAATTCGCCGGAATTTGCTGTTCTCATCGACTTTCCTGATTTCAATTTTCGTCTTGCCCGATTCCTGAAAAAGAAAGGCATCAAAATCTTCTACTTTATTAGTCCACAAATCTGGGCATGGAGAAAAAACCGGATCCACTTCCTGAGAAATCACATTGAGTTGATGCTTTCTATTCTGCCGTTTGAAAAGTCCATTTACGATCACGCAGGAGTGCCGTCGGTTTATGTGGGGCATCCGCTTGTCGAAATCGTTCAGACCGAATTGCGGACTCAAAAGCCTGTTACCCGGGGAAATCGTTGCATGATTGGATTGATGCCCGGCAGTCGCGACACGGAAGTCAGAAGGCATCTGCCGGTTCTTTTGGGTGCCGCCGGTCTTTTAAGGCAGAAGATGGATATCGATCCGGTGTTGATCTGGGCGCCGTTTCTGAACGAAAAAGACTATGAGATTCCGAAAGCGATCCCCGTCATAAAAACCGAACGCTACGCTGCCATGCAAGCTTGCGATTTCCTGTTTGTTGCATCCGGGACCAGTACACTGGAGGTTGCCATTCTCGGTGTGCCCTTTGTGATTGTTTATCGTGTCGGAAGGCTTTCCTGGCAACTGGGAAGAGTGCTTGTGCGCGTTCCTTACTATGGACTCGTAAACTGGATCGCGGGAAAAGAAGTTGTGCCTGAATTCATACAGGACCGGATGACACCGCAGCTTCTTGCGAAGGAAGCGCAAGCGTACTTGCAAGAAGAAGCAAGACGCGCAAGGCTCAAAGAGCAACTGAATTCAATCGTGGACAGTCTTGGACCGCCCGGCGCAATGGACCGTGCTGCCGACGCGATTCTGGAACGGCTGTGATGCCCTCATCATGCGGGCTCTTAAGGAGTGTAAGGGTGTAAGAGAGAAGATAAGGGGATGGCGGAGATGAGGAGGTGGAGGAAATCAACGAGCGAATGTCTATCTTCTCATCACCTTCATCTCCCGATCTTCCTTCTTACACAATTCACTCGATTTCAACAACGATTTCGCGGTTTTTTTCATCAATCCCTCCGCTGATTTGCCGGATGCAGCTCAGGAAATAGAATGCTGACGCCTCATGAAACCGGCTCCAGTCCCGTCTTTGCATGAGATTATGATAATCACGGATGGCGTCTTTCTGGAAATCGATGTTCAATACGAACGGTACTTTTCCGGATGGGGGATCGTTTTGAAATTTTGCCTGCCCAAGAGCGAATTGCCCTTGAGCTAGAAGCAAGGATGCTCCTCTGCGGCAAAGAAATTCCTCCGATTTTTCCGAAGTGTTTCGGAGGCAATGAATGCCATTGGTTTCAAAAGCTTCCCGGGACTCAACGTTCATGTGGGCTACGAGCCTCTCTTCAAAGGCCGCTGGTTCCTGCAGATTGGAAAATCCCAGAAGCAATGCTGAAACGAGTTTCCCGTTGATCGATTGAAGAAGATAGGTGCCGGATGGTTGCCCGATGAATCCTGCTCCATTGGTTTGAATGCGAACGACCTCGGACGCGTTTTTCTGGACATCGGGCGGAATTCCCATAACGGCTGGTGTATCTGAAATCGCAAAGCGGTAATCCTGAGAGGTCCCATGGAGCAGACCGCGGATTTCGGGATCTTCCAACTGCATAAATAAGATCGTGTCCTCAGGAATCCCTTCGGTTGGGGATTCTGCTAGAAATTTGGGGCCTGTTCCTTCGCCGCTGTATGCTTGTTTTAAACGCTGAAAACTGTTGGAAGCGTATGCCAGGTTGTCCTGAATGTGAATGATGACAGACGGAAAGTATGAGTCTTTAGTTCTAATCCTGTAGAAGATTCGTTGCTCCGTATCTGTTTTTTCAATGTTTTTTGCCGAGGAAAGGGCCATATTCAAAAGAAAATCGGAACCCGGGGCAATTCTCGCGATAGCAAGAAAATCGATGCGATTTTCTTTTTGTGGAAGCAGAGCGACTCCAAACTCGTCTCCCACAATGTTGAGAATTGTTTTTTCCAGCATCCCGCCAAACAGCGGGTTAGCCTTTTCATTTTCCGACATCCCCGTGTCCAGCCAGTGAGCAAGAACCTGATAGAGATTCGTACCTTTTAGTTGATCGTGTACGCGCTTCAGGTCATAGAGGTTCGCATAGAAAAACGCATCGGACGGAATCCGTCTTGTTACCGGACTTTTTTTCTGGAGATAAAGGAACAGCGCTTTACGCTTTTGATGCTTTTGCCACCATTGATAACCGCGGTACCCGAGGAAACCAGCGCAACAAAGAGAGACAAGAACCGTGATCAGAGGTAGAACTTTGAGTTTCAGCCTCATCTCCTAAGATTCGAGCTTCTTACGAAAATATTGAATTGTAGAATCCAAACCCTGATCGAGACTCACTTGAGGAGACCAATCGAGATACCTTCGGGCTCGCTCGATATTCGGCTGCCGGACTTTGGGGTCATCCTCCGGAAGTGGTTTGTAGGCAATTCGTGATGAGGAATCGGTCTTCTGTAATATCGTCTGTGCCATCTCCAGGATGGTCATTTCATGAGGGTTTCCGAGATTTACCGGTTCGTTGCGGTCGGAAACCATCAAACGATAAATCCCTTCGACAAGATCGGAGATAAAACAAAAACTTCGGGTTTGTGTCCCGTTTCCAAACACGCTCAGATCTTCACCCCGAAGCGCCTGGCTTATGAAGGTAGGGATTGCACGTCCGTCATTGATCCGCATGCGCGGTCCGTACGTATTGAAAATCCGCGCTATCTTGGTGTCAATTTTATGATAGTAGTGATAGGCCATGGTCATAGCTTCGGCAAATCGTTTCGCTTCATCGTATACACCGCGCGGGCCGATCGGATTTACATTTCCCCAGTATTCTTCGCTTTGAGGATGTACCAGCGGATCTCCATATACCTCCGACGTTGAAGCGATTACGAAAGTCGCTTTGTGATCCTTTGCAAGACCGAGCGCCTTGTGTGTTCCAAGTGATCCTACTTTTAAAGTTTGAATCGGGTACTCATGATAATCGATGGGAGAAGCAGGGCTTGCAAAATGCAGGATGTAGCGAAGTGGCTTGTCCACGTAGATGAATTGCGTCACATCATGCTTGATGAAAATAAAGTCCTTGTTATAAATGTGACTGATATTCGCAATGTCGCCGGTCAAGAGGTTATCCATGCAAATCACGGCGTACCCTTTTGCCAATAAAAAATCAGCCAGATGGGAACCGATAAAACCTGCTCCACCGGTGATTAGGATCCATTCTTTCATGAAAGTCTTCTCATATGACACAGTACATCCTGAGAGCCATAAACATGAATGAGAATGCTCCGAGTGTGTTCTCTGTTTTTAAGGTAGTTCACTTAGGAATTGCGAGTGTTTTCTCGTTACTGGAAATGGGCAAATATTTATTGATTTCTTGCTCAACTTCCTTGTTGTAGGTTTCGCGGTCGGGTCCGATCAATTCTCCCGCCGCGGTATCTTTCAAACGCAATAGTTCTTTGGGTTCCCGCGCGGCGTCATAAAGGGCACGGATACGGTCATTCAGCGGTTCTTTTTCGATAAAGACGACCGCTTTCGGGTACAATCGCGACATCTGGACCGGCAAATTCAGTTCGGTGCTCGGAATGTTCAGCATTTCTTTGAGATTGAGGCCAACGGCTTTCGTCAACAAGGGCTGCGAAAAGGAAAGAAAGGGCCACTGGTGAATGATTTTTTCGGCATATTTTGCCGGTATGTCATCG
>Ga0055439_10000045_pt1 | contig 17615 bp, 19 predicted proteins | sample Browns_TuleB_D2_FD_57732 | JGI IMG/M metagenome (GOLD analysis project Ga0055439, IMG submission 57732) | Wetland microbial communities from San Francisco Bay, California, USA, that impact long-term carbon sequestration - Browns_TuleB_D2 | ecosystem: Environmental > Aquatic > Marine > Wetlands ...
AGGGGGAGAGGAGGGGGGCCAGAATGGCGATCAGGAAGACCGTCAGAACGATGAGGCCGCCCGCCACGGCCGTCCGGTTTCTCCTGAAACGTCTCCAAAACTGCTCGAAAGAGGTTCGTTGTGAGATGGCCATATCGGGATCCTACCTTGACCGACGAAGCCGGACCGTCGGGTTGGCGAATGCGTAAGAGATGTCCGCGAGAAGGTTCCCGAGCAACGTCAGAACCGTTCCCAGAACCGTGACCCCCATGATGGTCGGATAATCGCGAGACAAGACGGACTGGTAGAATAGACGCCCCATACCGTCGATGGCAAAGATGGTTTCAAAGATCACGCTCCCCCCGATCAGCCCCGGAATTGAGAGCCCCAAGATGGTAATGATCGGAATCAGCGCATTCCGCAGGGCGTGCTTATAAACAACGGCCGATTCGCCCAGACCTTTCGCCCGGGCGGTCCGTATATAGTCCTGTCGAATGACCTCCAGCATCTCGGCCCGCGTATATCTCGAAAATCCGGCCAGGCCTCCGAAGGCCGAAATGAAAACCGGGAGCAGAAGATGGGTTGTCCAGTCCCCGATCCTTTCTACCGGGGTCAGCCCGCTGACATCCAGGGATTGGTATCCGGAGATCGGGAGCCAACCGAGCACGACACCAAAGAGGATCATCATCATCAAGGCCAGCCAGAACGTGGGCGTGGCAAACCCGACAAAAACGAAAACCGTGGCCGCTTTGTCAAACGTCGAGTAGGGACGGGTAGCCGAAAGAACGCCGATCGGCAAGGCGAAACCGAAGATCAAGGTCAGGGACAAGAGATTGATGATGATCGTAATCGGCATACGTTGCCTGATCTTTTTAACGACCGATTGGCCGTCCACAAAGGAGGTTCCGAAATCCAGCGCGACCACCCGCTTGACCCATTGCGCGTATTGAACATGCAAGGGCTGATCAAGCCCGTACAGCTTTCGCAGGTTTTCCTTGGCCTGGGCCGAGACCCGGGGATTCAACGTGGTCTGGAGATCGGTCGGTTCCCCCGGAGCCAGATGCATGATTCCGAATGTGATGACGGTGACGCCGACGAGCGATATGAGGAAACGGAAGAGGCGATACCCCAGGAAGGACAGCAATCCGGACTCCGATCGATGACGATGTATTCGAGCGGATGGTAGCAAAAGGTCCGTCGGAAAGTCAATCGGAGGAACCCGTCGCAACGACCCGGAACACGCTGTTGACAAGCTATTCCGCGCTCAGGTATGATAAAAAAAGCTGGGGGTGCTGGGTCGGAATAATAGAGGCCACCGGCCAGGCTGAGAGCCCGGAGACGACTGTTGAGTGTGAAGTGTTCAGTTGAGTATTGAGACAGACCACTTAACATTTCTCACTAAACAGAGGTGAACGGGCAACCCCGTAAACCTGATCCCGATAATTCGGGCGTAGGGAAGCGGCAGCATGCCGGTGTTGAGGCGAGTGAGACGGAATCCCGCAGACCAGAATCCCGTTTTTGATTCGACCTGAGCCCCGGCGGGGAAAGATCAAGATGCGCCAGCCGTACTTCCTGAATGGGTACGGCTTTTTTATTTGCTGGGAAAACCTGATTTGCGGTTTCCGCGATTCCGCAGCGAATGGAGGATGCCCGATGCCGGAGGCCGATGGATCGAGAACAAAACGGGCCATGGTTCAACTGGTTGTAAACGGTGAAAGCAGACGCCTCGATGAAAACACCACGGTGGCCGAGTTATTGGACGCCATGGGCGCCCACTCGCAACGCGTGGCGGTGGAATTAAACCTTCAGATTTTGGACAAGGGATCGTTTGGCGACACAATACTAAAGGACGGCGATCGCCTTGAGATCATCGGTTTCGTCGGTGGAGGTGGAGGAAGGAGCGTGAGGTTTATGAAGGAAGATTTTTTAAATATCGGCGGTGTTCAATTGGCGTCCCGGCTCATCGTCGGTACGGGAAAATACAAGGATTTTGAGCAGACGCGACTCGCCATCGAAGCCTCGGGAGCGGAAATGGTGACGGTCGCGGTCCGGCGCGTGAATATCATCGATCGGGACAAGGAGAATCTTCTGGATTACGTTGATCCCAAGAAATACAAGATTCTTCCGAATACGGCCGGCTGTTATTCGGCGGAGGAAGCTGTGCGCACCGCCCGACTGGCCCGGGCGGCCGGGATCACGAATTTGGTGAAGCTGGAAGTGATCGGGGATCAAAAGACGCTCTTCCCGGACACGGCCGGACTGGTCGAAGCGGCGAAAATTCTGGTCAAGGAAGGTTTCATTGTTCTCCCGTACACCAACGATGATCCGATCGTCGCCAAGAGGCTGGAGGATGTCGGATGCGCCTGTGTGATGCCGCTGGCGGCACCGATCGGCTCGGGTCTGGGGATCCGCAACCCGTACAATCTTCAGATCATCCGGCAAACCGTTCGCATTCCGGTCATCGTTGATGCGGGGGTCGGCACGGCGTCCGATGCGGCCGTTGCAATGGAAATGGGCTGTGACGGGGTATTAATGAATACGGGGATCGCGGGGGCAAACGATCCGATCGCCATGGCGGAGGCCATGAAACTGGCCGTCCGGGCCGGCCGCCTGGCGTATAAAGCCGGGCGGATTCCGAAGAAACTGTACGCAAACGCCAGCAGCCCGGTGGAGGGGTTGATCGAGTAGGCGACGGCTGCGAGGGACAGCGTGAATTCGGTTGATTTTGATTGCTATTTGGTGACGGATCGGCATCAGACCGGCGGCCGGCCGCTCGAGCGTGTCGTGAGGGAATGTCTGTCGGGTGGTGTTCGGGCGGTTCAATTGCGCGAGAAGGATCTGCCGGGGCGGGACTATTTTCGACTGGCCGAGGTCTTTCGAGCACTCACGGACGCGTTCGGCGCCCGGTTGCTTGTGAATGATCGAATCGATGTTTGTCTGGCGGTCGGCGCGGACGGGATTCACCTTCGATCAGATAGTCTTCCGATTTCCGATGTCCGGAGGTTGTTGGGGCCCGAGCGCCTGATCGGCTATTCGGCCCATCGGGTCTCGGAAGCGGTTGAGGCGGAGCGGCAGGGGGCCGATTTCGTTGTGCTGGGGCCGGTGTACGACACCCCTTCGAAGCGCGCCTTGGGTCACCCGCTGGGTTGGTCCGAGATCCGTTCCGCGGCCGACCGCGTCTCGGTCCCGATCTTTGCGATCGGCGGGATGCGATCGGATCGAATCGCCGAGGCCCTTCGGCACGGGGCCCGCGGCATCGCGGTGATTTCGGCGCTTCTCCGGGATCCCGATGCGCGAGAAGCGACCGGGATCCTGCTTCGCGAATTGAAAACAAAACGAGCCGCGTCGACGGCGTCACCGTTCTAATGGGGTTCGTGGGAGGACTATTGACCGTAGTTGCGTTCGGTGATAGAATGAAAATCGTAAAGTCAACTTCGTCGATAGAATACTTTTTCCTTTCAGCGCACGGATTTCGGGAGGTGCGATGAGGGAAGGGAGGAAAGGCTCGGGAAGGCTTCGTTCCTTACGGAATACCGTGAAACGGATCACGGACCGATTGTCGGAGAATGAACCTGCCATGAACAAGCAAAGCGAAGAATACGAAAGAGAACTCGACAAGTTGCACGTCCAGGTTCGGTCGATGGAAGAAGAGTTGCGTCAACTCCGTGTCTCCCGGTCGCAACTCGATCAAGCCCACAAGCAAAACGAGAAACTCGCGGCGACTCTGCACGAAGCGAAATCGCAGATCGAGGCGCTGCGCGCCGAAGTCGAGAAATTGACGGCGCCCCCATCCAGCTACGGCATCTTTTCCAGCGCGAACGTGGACGGCAGTGTCAACGTCTACATTTCCGGCCGGAAGATGAAAGTCAATCTGCATCCCACGATCAAGTTAAAGGATCTTCGGAAGGGACAGGAATTGGTCCTTAACGAGGCCCTGAATGTCGTCGAGGTTAAAGGCTTTGATGGCCAGGGCGAGGTCGTGCGGTTGAAGAATTTCATCGAGAACAACCGGGCTGTCGTGACGATGCATGCCGATGAGGAACGGGTCGCCGAACTGGCCGATCCGCTTCTGGAAACGAAGCTCAGCGTGGGCGACAATATCCTGTTGGACCTGCGTTCCGGTTATCTGCTTGAAAAACTGCCCAAGTCCGAAATGGAAGAGCTGGTCCTGGAGGAAGTGCCGGATGTCGGGTATGAGAATATCGGCGGGCTGGAGGACCAGATCGAAACGATCAAGGACGCGGTCGAACTGCCCTTTCTCCATCCGGAGCTCTTTGCCCAGCACAAGTTGCTTCCCCCCAAAGGCATCCTATTGTACGGACCTCCGGGCTGCGGTAAAACGTTGATTGCGAAGGCGGTGGCCAATTCGATCGCCAAGAAACTGGCCAACATGACCGGCAAGGATGTCCGGAGCTTCTTCCTCCACGTCAAGGGGCCGGAGCTCCTCAACAAGTATGTGGGTGAAAGCGAGCGGCAGGTCCGGGAAGTCTTTCAGAAGGCGAAGGAGAAGGCGGGGGAGGGCACGCCGGTGATCGTATTCTTCGACGAAATGGATGCGCTGTTTCGGACGAGGGGAACCGGGATCTCCTCCGATATCGAGTCCACCATCGTCCCTCAGTTTCTCTCGGAAATCGACGGGGTCGAGCGCCTCCGGAATGTCATCGTGATCGGCGCCAGCAATCGCCAGGACTTGATTGATCCTGCGATCCTGCGGCCCGGCCGGCTCGATGTCAAGATCCGGATTGACCGTCCCGACCAACGATCGGCGAAAGCTATATTCCTGAAGTATCTTTTGACGGATTTGCCCTACGACGCGGAGGAACTGGCCCGGGACGGGGGGCAGGTCTCGGCCATGGTGGAACGGCTGACCGAACAGACCGTCGAACAGATGTACAGCCAGAGCGAAGAAAACAAGTTTCTCGAGGTGACCTACGCCAATGGCGAAAAGGAAATGCTGTATTTTAAGGACTTCGTCAGCGGAGCGTTAATCGAAGGAGTCGTCGCCCGCGCCAAGAAATATGCCATTAAGCGAATGATTTCGACGGGCCAGAAAGGGATCCGGGGCGAAGACCTATATCGAGCCATGCGAGACGAATTCAGGGAGCACGAAGATCTGCCCAACACGACGCAGCCGGATGACTGGGCCAAGATCGCCGGAAAGAAAGGCGAAAAGATCGTCCACGTGAGAACCATGGGGGCGAAGGCCACCGACCCGAGACGAATCGAGACGATCTCCACAGGCCACTATCTCTGACCCGTTGCATCGGCAGAACGTATGATCAAACGAATACTTGGAACAGAAACGGAATTCGGTATTGCGGCACGCAACGCCGAGGCGCTCGATCCGGTTTCGACCTCTCTCCTTCTGATTAATCAATACCCCTACCTCCCCTCCCCCCGGGCGTTGTGGGATTACGAGCACGAGAATCCCCTGCTCGATGCCCGGGGTTTCGAAGTCGAGGGGGAAAGGGAAAGGCCCGGCCCCGAATACAATCGACTGCTCAATAAGGTCCTGGGGAACGGGGGGCGCCTCTATGTGGATGGCGCCCATCCGGAATATTCCACGCCCGAATGCACGAATCCCCTCGATGTGGTGATGTACGAAAGGGCCGGGGACCGGGTCCTTCGCGAATGCTGTGAGCAGGCGGGTCGAATGAAGGAACCGAGCCGGCTCGTCCTGTATCGAAACAACACGGACGGGAAGGGGAACAGTTACGGTTACCACGAAAATTATCTGGTCGACCGAACGGTGCCGTTCGAAGTCCTGATGAAGAACCTGATTCCTTTTTTTGTGACGCGGCAGATTTTGGCCGGATCGGGGAAGGTCGGGGCTGAGAATCGCATGCCGGCGGTCCCTTATCAGATATCGCAACGGGCGGACTTTTTCGAGACCCTGGTTGATCTGAATACCATGGTCAAGCGTCCGATCATTAATACACGGGATGAGCCGCATTCCGATCCGGCCAAGTACCGCCGCCTCCACGTCATCGTGGGAGACGCGAATATGGCGGAGATTTCCACCTATCTGAAGGTGGGAACGCTGGCGATCGTGCTGACCATGATCGAGGAAAAGGCGGCGCTGCCGGACATTGAACTGGAGGACCCCGTCCGATCAATCAAAGATGTATCGGGAGACATCGATCTCAAATCCATGATTCGTCTGTCGGACGGCAGGAAATACACCGCCGTCGAGATTCAGCGGCTTTATCTCGAAGCGGCGCATCGTTTTGCAGAGGGGAGCGAAACCGAGAAATGGACCCGGGATCTCCTTGCGAAATGGGAAAGCGTTCTGAGCCGCCTGGAACAGGATCCGATGCAGCTTTCGCGTGAGCTGGACTGGGTCATCAAATTGAAAATGATTCGTTCGTACATGGAGAAGAAGAATTGCGGATGGGACGATCCGCGATTGGCGATGATGGATCTTCAGTACCACGATCTTCGGCCGGATAAAGGGCTGTATTTCGCGATGGAAAGAGACCAGTACGTGGACCGACTGACCACGGATTCGGATATTGAGCGGGCCGAGCAGAATCCTCCGACGGATACCCGGGCCTATTTCCGAGGGACATGTCTGAAAAAATTTCCAAAAGAGGTGTATGCGGCCAGCTGGAGTTCCATCCTGTTTGATGTCGGGAACACCACCATCAAAAAGGTGCCCTTGATGGAGCCGCTTCGTGGAACCCAAATCCTGACACGGTCGCTGCTCGAATCAGCCCGCACGGTGGAAGAGGTATTGGGCCGCCTTAGCATGTAAGTGAGGGGGTGAAAAAGCGTGTCCAAGCAAGAACACAAATCCGATCGTAAAAAAGACTCCACCAAGAAGGAGGAGGAATCCGGATCCAGCGCGAAGGGCCAGGAAAAGGGAAAAAAGATCAAGGAGGACCTGGACAAACTCATGGATAAGATCGATGACGTGCTGGAGGAAAACGCCGAGGAATTCGTGAAGAACTATGTCCAGAAGGGTGGAGAATAACGTTGGATCTCAAATTTCGAGGCGCCTTTCAAGATTTCGGCTCCAGTTTTTTTGACTGGCTGTCGACCCACCATCCAGATGCCCTGCCCAGCGGACACCTGCGCACGGATTCGGGCGGAAATGACAAGTCTCAGTCCCTGGCCGTTCCCCATGGCACGACGGTCCTGGCCCTGAAATACAGGGACGGTGTTATTATTGCCGGAGATCGAATGGCAACGGAGGGATATCAAGTCTCGGCTCGCCGAATCGATAAGGTCTATAAAGTGGACGAGCATTCCGCCATCGCCATTGCCGGAGCGGCCGGCCCGTGCATCGAGTTGGCCCGGCTGCTTCAGACCGAGCTGGAACATTACGAGAAATTGGAAGGCTCGGCGCTGTCCACGGACGGCAAGGCCAACAAGCTGTCACAGATGGTCAAAGGGAATCTTCCCATGGCATTTCAGGGATTGGTCGTGATCCCGATATTCGTCGGATTTGATCTTAAGCGCAACGAAGGCCGAATTTTTAAATACGATATTACCGGTGGAAGGTACGAGGAAACAGATTATTTTTCAACGGGATCCGGTGGAAAAGACGCGCGGACGACCATGAAGAAACTGTATCAGACCGACATGGCCGAGGCCGAGGCGGTTCGGACCGCTCTTGAGGCGCTCTACGATGCCGCCGAAGAAGACATCGGAACCGGGGGGCCCGACCTGATCCGTGGAATCTTTCCTACCGCCAAAACGGTGACGAGCCGCGGGGTGATCGATATCGAGGAATCCCGGATCCGCCAAACCGTTGAACAGTTGATCAACACCCGAAGGCGAGGAAGCTGAGATGGCGCTCCCGTATTACGTTTCGCCCGAACAGATGATGCAGGACAAGGCGGAGTACGCCAAGAAGGGCATCGCCAAAGGACGCTCGATTGTCGCGATGGAGTATCAGGACGGCATTTTAATCGTGGCGGACAACCCGAGTATGTCTCTCAACAAGATTTCGGAGATCTACGACAACATCGCGTTTCTCGGGGCGGGGCGATACAGCGAGTTTGAAAATCTTCGCAAGGCCGGCATCCGCCATGCCGATCTTAAGGGTTATCTGTACAGCCGGGAGGATGTGACGGCGAAATCGTTGGCCAATGCCTACTCGCAGGCACTGGGGACGACCTTCAGTCAGGAGGTGAAGCCCCTGGAAATCGAGATCGCGGTTGTGGCCGTCGGAGAAACGGCGCAATCGGGGGAAATCTATCGAATATCATTTGACGGAAGCATTACGGACGAGCGGGGATTTACGATCATCGGAGGTCGCGCGGAGGCCATCACCCTGTTTCTCCGGGACCGTTACAAGGCGGGTCTCCCCCTTGCCAAGGCATTGAAGTTATGCAAGGAAGCCCTGGAGAACAGCTCGGGTCAGACCCTGGTCATCCCGAATCTTGAAGTGGCGGTTCTGGATCGAAATCGGCAGGGGCGGAAATTTCGGCGTCTGACGACGGACGAAGTGACCTCGCTGGTCAACCAGCGGTAAGGCGGGACCATGCGGCAAAGGATCTTCGGACTGGAAAATGAATACGGTTTGATCTTTTCTCCGAATGGCAAGGTCTATCTTCCTGTCGAAAAGGTGCTGGGCTACATTTTCGAGGGCCTGATTCCGAACAGTTGGCCGTCCAATGCGTTTCTGGTCAACGGCGCGAGATTTTATCAGGACACGGGATGCCACCCCGAATACTCGACCCCCGAATGCGATAATATATTGGACCTGGTCACCCATGATAAGGCGGGAGAGCGACTGGTGGAGGGCTGCCTACCCCTGGCCGAAGAACGGTTGAAGGAAGAGGGCCTGAACGGAGAAATTTATATTTTCAAGAACAACACCGATTCCATGGGAAACACCTACGGGTGCCATGAAAACTATCTGATGAAACGGGACGTGGACTTCTGGAAGGTGACGGAACAGTTGATCCCGTTCTTTGTTACGCGCCAGATCTACGCCGGAGCCGGAAAACTTCTGAAGCTATCCGGAAAGACGCATTTCTTCCTGTCTCAGCGAGCGCAGCACATTCACGAAAAGACCTCTTCTTCCACGACCTCCTCCCGGAGCATTATCAACACGAGGGACGAGCCCCACGCGGACGCGGAAAAGTACCGACGGTTGCACATCATCGTCGGAGATTCCAACATGTCCGAGTTTGCAACCCTGATGAAGGTCGGGGTCACCGCGGTCGTCCTCTCGATGATTGAGGAAGGCTATACCGTTCCCAATATTGAATTGGAGGATCCCGTCAAAGCGATCCGTGAAATTTCCCGCGACACCACGCTTAAGCGAAGGGTGAAGTTGGAAGACGGGCGGGAACTTACCGCCATTGAAATCCAGCGTTCCTACCTCGAAAAGGCGTACGACTATCTCGCCTCGATCGAGGTGGATACCATAACCAAAAACACCGTCCGGGAATGGGAAAATATCCTCAACAAGTTGGAGGAGGATCCGACACAGTTATCGCGGCAGATCGATTGGGTCATGAAAAAGGAAATGATGATTTCTTACATGGAGAGAAAGGATTGCGGATGGGACGATCCCCGAATCCTTCTCATGGACCTCCAGTACCACGATGTGAATCGTTCCCGGGGGTTGTATTATATTCTTGAAAAAATGGACATGGTCGCCAAGGTGGTAGAGGAGGAAGACATTCAGCTGGCGATGAATGAGCCGCCCCAAACGACGCGGGCCAAAATTCGCGGAGATTTTATACGATTCGCCCGTGAAAAAAACCGTTCCTATACGGTGGACTGGACCTATTTGAAGCTCAACGGTTACTGGGAAGAGACGATTCTCTGCATGGATCCTTTCAGTTCGTCCGACAGGAGGGTTGAGGAATTGATCTCGGCCGCGGCCGGACACAGATTTGCCAGGTAATCGCGGTGTTTTTCCCGATTCGAATCCTCCCCCTGATGATAGGCCTCATCGTTCCGGCGGTTTCCGTTCAACCCGCTTCAGCGTCAAACGAGGATCCCAATACGGTTTCCCTCTTCCGCGTGAAGCAAGGGGACGTACTGTTGCTCCCTCTTCATGTCGATAACGGCGCGACCGGGGCGGAAGGGCATTTATTGGGGCGAACCTTCCCTTTCTTTAAAGCGGCCGGTCCGGGGCAATTTACCGGGTTGATCGGCATTGATCTTGCGGACCCTCCATCCAAACAGGAGCTGGTGGTCGATGTCTCGAACGGTTCCGGTTCGGCGGCACAGCAACTGTTTACCATTCAAATCCTTCCGGCTCACTTCCAGATTCAAAAATTGACGGTGCCGAAAAATTATGTGGATCTTGACGACGAAACGCTCAAGCGGGTCGAGGAGGAGCAGGAGCAGATTCTAAAATCTCTCAATACCGTGACGAACAAACGCTTGTGGACCGGGCCCTTTATCATGCCGGTCGAGGGTAAACTCACCGGGAGCTTCGGAAGAAAACGGATCATCAACGGCGAACCCCGGTCTCCTCATAGCGGGGAGGACATCACGGCTCCACGGGGAACGGAGGTCCATGCCACCAACGGAGGCGTCGTCGCGCTGGTGGGCGAGTATTTTTTCAGCGGGAAGAGCGTCATTCTGGATCACGGGCTTGGATTTTACAGCATGTACTTCCACCTGGATGAAGTCGACGTCGTCAAGGGAGAAAAAATTCAAAAAGGCGCGGTTGTAGGCCGGGTGGGCTCCACCGGTCGTGCGACGGGACCCCATCTTCATTGGGGAACGCGGATCAACGGGGCCCGCGTCAACCCGCTGTCGATGCTGAACATCAAATGAGGCGGTCAACTTGAAGGTGGCTCTAACGATCGCGGGCTCTGACCCGACCGGCGGCGCCGGAATCCAGGCAGATCTAAGGACTTTTGCCCGGTATAAAGTCCACGGGTCGGCCGTAATCGCCTCCCTGACCATTCAGAGCACCCAGGGAATTCAGGAGGTGGTCAAGATTCCCCCCGATCTGCTCCGGAAACAGCTCAGCACCCTGTTGGACGATGTGACCGTTCATGCGGTCAAGACCGGCATGCTGCTGGACGCCGAGACCATTGAGATCGTCGGGGAAACACTGGAAAAATACCGGCTTGATCGTTACGTGCTGGATCCGATTATCCGATCCTCCACCGGCTTTCCAATCCTTAAGAAAGACGACATCGAACTATTGAAAAAAACCTTACTGCCGCGTGCCTTGCTGGTGACACCGAACTTGAAGGAGGCCGAGGCATTGTCCGGAATGTCCGCCCAGACGGAAAAAGAAATGGAGCGGGCCGCCCTGGAAATCCACGCGTTGGGGCCGCGGTATGTTCTGGTCAAGGGAGGACACCTGGAGGGCGGAGATGCGGTCGACGTGTTGGTGGGAGGATCCAAACCTCGACGGTTCAGAAAGCCCCGGATTCCGTCCCGACGCCTCCACGGGGCGGGCTGTATCTACTCGGCGGCCATAACCGCCGGTTTGGCGGGCGGCTTGAGCATCGAATCGGCCGTTCGAAAAGCCAAGAATCTGGTTCATCATGCCATCCGTTCCGCCTCATCCGTCGGGCAGGGACGTCAGCTCCTCAATTTATCCATTGACTAGGAAAATCGAAGCGGCATGATTTTGTGCTATAATTCAGAAAAGAGGCTCAAGTCATGCCTAAACCGGATTCCGAAAATCATCCGCTCAAGCGACTATTTGTTGATCTCACTCAACGCACCTTCGTCCAGAAACTGCGCTGGTCCGACATTCACGTGGTGGAATACCTAGCCGACCTGCTGTATGATTTCACGCACATCGATCACCTCTATCGAATTCGGGATCAGCGGGGAAGGCGCCTGAACGAAGTGGCGGAAATGCTCCTGGAGGCGGATCTGCTTCTCAATGCCGGCTCGTTTGAGCGTGAGCGGGAGGTGCATCGCCATATCGGGGATTTTACCCTGTTCATGGTGGGAATTTTTCCGGAATTTTTAAAACGGATTAAGATCGATCGTTGGATACACAACCCCGATTTCCTGATCGATTATGTGAAAGTCGGGAAGTACTCCTACCGGAATGTATCGGAATTCAATTACGGGGAATTCAAACAGAATGCGGCGCTTTTTCGAAGACTGTCGGATAACTTTGAGCTTTGTATCGTCGGATTAGGATATGTAAAAAACGCGCTGGATCACCTCCAGAACGAAGAATATCGACAGGCGAAAAGCATCCTTTTGAACTGAAGCGCCGAAGGGTCCGGGGACCCCGGGGGGTGCCTGCGAAATGGAACGATTTCCGGTGGACGCCATTGCAGATGGGTGCAGTGGCGTTTTTTTTATTCCCGGTGTAGGATACGCAGAGGGGGAGCGAAGGTGACAAAGCGATTCACGAGCCGTATGAGCATCCGCATCTATTACGAGGATACCGATTGCGGTGGCGTGGTGTATTATGCCAACTACTTGAGGTATTTTGAGCGCGCGCGAACGGAATACCTGCGGGAAAGAGGGGTCGATCTCCGGACCTGGGCGGACAAAGGACTCTATTTTGTCGTTTCGCATGTCGAAGTGGATTACAAGGCTCCGGCGTATTATTCGGATCTTTTGGAAATCGAAACGTCCGTAACTGATTTTTCAAAGGCCAGCCTGACGTTCCTTCATGCGGTCCGGGATCAACGGCAGGGGCGGGTGGCCGAATCCAGCGTGGTCCTGGTCTGCGTCTCCAAAGGACGTCCCCGACGAATTCCGGAAGAGATCGCCTCAATCCTCTGACGCCCGATCCGCACGCTTCATTTAGCCAGAATGCAGGCCGCCCAGTGATTGGGACGGATCTGGACCAGTTCGGGGTCCTCCCTAAGACAGTCGGACACCCGCTGCGGGCAGCGGGAATAAAACCGACAGCCTTTCGGTAAATCGACCGGGCTTGGAAGATCGCCCTCCAGGAGAATCCGGTTTCGCTTGACCTTCGGATCCGGAATCGGGATGGCCGCCAGGAGGGCCTGCGTGTACGGATGGAGCGGCTGTCGATAGAGGTCCGAAGCCTGACCCAGTTCGACAATCCGTCCTAGATACATGACCGCCACCCGGTCGCTGATGTGCCGAACCATGTTGAGGTCGTGTGCGATAAAGATCATGGAAAGTCCGTATTCCTCCTGGATATTTTCGAGCAGGTTGATGACCTGGGCCTGAATCGAAACATCGAGGGAGGAAACCGGTTCATCGGCCACGATGAGCTTGGGAGTAAGGGCGATCGCTCGCGCCACTCCGATTCGTTGCCGTTGCCCGCCGCTGAATTCGTGCGGATACCGATTGACGATATCCGGATCCAGTCCAACCTTCTCAAGCAATTGGCGGACATGGAGTCGTCGTTCTTCGCTGGATCCGTAACGATGAATGATCAGCGGCTCTTCCAACGTGGCTCCGATGGTCATGCGAGGGTTGAGAGAGGCGTAGGGATCCTGAAAAATGATTTGTATTTCCCGCCGCAGTTCCCTCATGCGCCTGGCGCTGGCCTTTGAAATGTCTTCTCCCATAAAAAGGATTTTGCCGGACGTCGGTTCGAGCAATCCCAGGATCAGCCGGCCGGTGGTGGACTTTCCACAGCCGCTTTCACCCACCAGACCCAAAATCTCTCCCTGAGCCAGCTCGAAACTGATCCCGTCCACGGCATGCACCCAGGCATGGCCGCCACCGAACAGACCGCTGCGAAGCGGAAAATATTTCTTGAGATTGGTGACCGATAGGAATTCGGTGCCCGGGAAGGGACGCCGTTTCGTATCGGAACGGGAAGGGCTCCCTGAGTTCACGGTGATTTTTCTCCGAAGGCGACCCAACATCGGACCCGGTGACCCGGGTGGATCTCTTTCAACGGAGGCTCTTCCAGGCCGCAATGGGGAATGGCCACCCCGCAACGCGGGGTGAATTTGCATCCGGGGAGGGATTCCGTCAACGTGGGTACCGTCCCGGGTATCACCTGGAGCCGTTCCTTTCGTCCGCCCGCTTTGTCGAACCGCGGGAGCGACGCCAGGAGCCCTTGGGTGTAGGGATGGAGGGGCCGGGAGAATAATTCCTCGGTGCCCGCTTCCTCGACGATTCGACCGGCGTACATGATGGCGACTTCGTGAGCCACCTCGGCGATCACCCCGAGATCGTGTGAGATGAGGACCAGGGACATGCCGAGACGCTCCCGGAGCTGATCCAGCAGCACGAGAATCTGCGCCTGAATGGTGACGTCAAGAGCGGTCGTGGGTTCGTCTGCAAAGATGATTTCGGGATTGCACGATATGGCCATCGCGATCATGACGCGTTGCCGCATTCCTCCACTCAGTTGATGGGGATACTCGTCGATACGCCGGTCCGCGGAGGGGATACCCACCATCTCAAGAAGCTCAATCGTGCGATGTCGGGCATCCTTCCGACTCATCTTCATGTGTAGACGGAGCATTTCGGAGATCTGATTCCCGATGCTGAAGACGGGATTGAGGGATGTCATCGGCTCCTGAAAAATCATGGCGATCCGTTTGCCGCGAATCGTTTGCATTTCCTTTTCGCGGAGGGTCAGGAGGTTCGTGCCGTCGAACAGAATTTCGCCCGAAACGATCTCGCCCGGGGGCTTCGGGATGAGCCGCAGGACCGAAAGGGCCGTGACCGATTTTCCGGAACCGGATTCGCCTACGACGCCAAGCACCCGTCCTGAGCGCACGGTGAGATCAATTCCATCGACGGCCCGGATGACGCCTTCGGCGGTGTGAAATTGCGTCCTGAGATTTCGGATGGTGAGAAGCGCCGAATTCACGTTTCCCTCAGGCAAATACAAGGGTTACGACTTCTTGGCCAAATTAATATAGACCTGGACGGCGCGATTGGAAGGATCGATGTTTTGCGCGGTTTTCCATTCCTGGAGGGCAAGGTCCCGTCGCCCCTTGGTGTAATATGTGATTCCGAGATGAAGGTAGGCCGGAACATATTTGGGACCCGCTTCCTTGGCCCTCGCAAATGCGTCGACGGCCAGGTCAAGGTTTCCCTTTTCCCTCAGCGTAATCCCGATCTTGGTAAGGATGTCCGTGAAGTTGGGACGGAGCGCGGTGGCCTTCCGGTATTCGTCCAAGGCCGCGTCGTACCGGCCCAGATCGTAATACGCGTCACCCAGTTTTCCATGTTCATTGGCCAATTTCCCCTTGATGTACGGATCGAGGGACGCGGGTTCCGACCGGACGACGCTGGCGGCCTGATGGAATACCTTTTCGGCTTGGTCAAACTTCCTGAGCTCGTTGTAGGTAACGACGAGATTTAGCGCGGCGTCCGTGTATTTCGGATTTATTCCGAGCGCCTTCTCGAAATATTGAGCGGCTCGTTCATACAGGCCCTTTTGGGAACAGATGAGACCGAGACGGTTGAAGACATCCGCGTACCCTTTGGCGTTTCGCTCCAGGAGTTTGAGAAACAGCCGTTCCGCTTCGTCAAAGCGCCTGTCGTCAAAGCATTCCTGGGCCGCGCGATGGATCCTTTCAAAATCCGGGTCGATGGCCATAATGGTGCCACTATAAAAGAAAAGCCACCCGCTGTCAACAGCCGGTCGGGCACGGGAATTGTCTTGATTGTCCTCCGGTCCTGCGGTAGAGTGACTGCCATGAAGATTCAGGGTGCGGAGTTTATAAAGAGTTGCGCGACGTTGGATGATTGCCCCCCGAACGGGCTTCCCGAGATCGCCCTGGTCGGTCGATCCAATGTGGGAAAGTCATCGCTCCTGAACTGCCTGCTCCAACGAAAGGGACTGGCAAAAACAAGCCGGACGCCCGGGAAAACCCGCCTGATCAATTTTTTCCGGGTCACGATGAATCTGAACCGGCCGTTGAGCTTCTATCTGGTCGATCTTCCGGGATACGGTTACGCCGATGCCTCGATGGCACAGCAACAGGACTGGGGCCGGTTGGTTGAGCGATATCTGATCGATCGTCCCACGCTTCAACGCTTGATTGTGCTATTGGATATACGCCGGATTCCGGGCCCCCTGGATCGCCAGCTGATGCAATGGATTGAAACCTACCGTACGCCGATTCTCCTCGTCGTGACGAAATCGGACCAACTCCCCCGGGGACGGCAGGCCCGGGCCCTGGAGGAAATCCGCTCTTCCCTTCCCCCCTCCGTATCGCACGAGGATATTCATCTGTTTTCCTCCAAAACGGGCCAGGGACGTGAGGCGTTGCTCGCCCAGATCGTCAAAATCCTCCAGAAGGAGCCCGGTGAGAACGAGCAATTTTCGTCACGCCCTTAGGTAATCGGCTTCCCAATTCCACACCCCCTTCAGCCCCGAACGTCTACGGGGAAATCCGGTCTGTTCACCTAAGCTATTGAATTAGTACATGTAACAATCATGTATAATCTATAACCTTTATTTTACATATAGATGGCATGTTTGTTGCTTCATATATAGCCAGATTAACTGCACCCTACAATGAAAAGGTGGCGTCGTGAATAAAAAAACCTTCAGTCCGAAGGAAGTATGCCAATTGGCCAAGATCTCGGCAAGGCAGCTGGGATACTGGAAACTCATCGGGATCGTCCGGCCTTCTCATGATTTACGCGGATCACGGATGTTCTACCGGTATTCCGAGACGGATCTCAATCTGCTCATTGCGGTTCAAAAAATGACCGAGCAGGGTTACCTGGTCAGCAAAGCGGCCGACAAGATTAAGGCGGCGCTGTCCAGGGGAGAAGAGGTAACCCCTCAATCCCTATTCAATTTGATTAGTCCGCAGACGGATGCGATTTCGGAACCCGCCCAGGCCGAGCCGAGACCGATGGAGGTCTTCCAAAAACGCATCGATGAGGAAATGATCCGTTCTCGCCGTTTCAACTATCCGCTGTCCTGTCTGGCGATTCGGGTGGAAATTTCCCCCCCGGATAGCGAAGAGATCCTCCGGCATCTGACCCAAAAAATTCTCGGCGCCCTGAATGCGTATAAAAGAGCGTATGACATGATCGTGCAGAGCGACCGTCATGAGTTGCTGTGGCTGCTCTGCCAATCGACGGAAGAGGCGGCGCGTCACGTGGCCTCCCGGATTCCCCAAATGATTCCTGAGCGCGAAGCGGTGGTCGGTTCGGCCCGGTACAGGATTGCGGTCATGACAGGCTCCGGGACGGTGAACCCGGCCAGGAATGACGGAACGGATTTGGTCACCCGCGCGCGCGAATCCCTGAACGATTCGATTAAGGGGAGTGAAAATGGGGCCTGAAGGCGTTACGGGGATCATAAGCATCACAGCCTTGACCATCGCCGGCTTGATGGTCGCTTTGGTTCTTTGGCCCCGTGGAGGGAAACCCTCCGGCCTCAGACGAAACGGGCGGTTCTTTGTGGTGCTTTGCGCAATGTTGGCTCTCCGAGCCGGTTCGGAATCGGACGGATCCGCGTGGTTGCAGTCGATTCGTGCCATGACCGGCCTGGCCATCGGGATCGTGTATCCCTGGCTTTTGTGGAGACTTCACATGGATCTCGGGCCCGGCGCCGGATCGGAGAAGGCAAAATGACCTTTCCCGCTACAGGGTTCTTGGTTGTACACGGAGGACTCGCGATTTCGGGCGGCGCGATCGCGTGGATGGGTCTGCTCCTCTACCGACAGGCGCGGCATGCCATGGAACGTTTCGGCGCCTCGTTTTTCGTCTTGGCGGGTCTTCTGGCGTTCTTGACGAACATGTTTTCCTTCTTCAATCAACAAGGACGGAGT
>Ga0055439_10000046_pt1 | contig 17609 bp, 15 predicted proteins | sample Browns_TuleB_D2_FD_57732 | JGI IMG/M metagenome (GOLD analysis project Ga0055439, IMG submission 57732) | Wetland microbial communities from San Francisco Bay, California, USA, that impact long-term carbon sequestration - Browns_TuleB_D2 | ecosystem: Environmental > Aquatic > Marine > Wetlands ...
GCCGAAATGCTCGGCCACATACCGGTCCACGTGCTGTTGGATCGCGTCGAGGTTGCTCCCCGCCCCGCCGATTTCATAGATGATGTCAGGCTTGTCGATTAGAATATGCTCGATCACGATCACGGGGCTGAAAATCGAACGGAGCCTGACGGTCATGTTGATTTCACCCAGCGAGAGCGCGTGCTCCGTCTGAAACCCCTCGGGATTCCCGACCACAAGGCCCCGAATATCCACGGTGCCCTTCAGCGGCGCAAGATCCACCTTGTCCAGTCGAACGGTGACGCCCGTGATGTTGGGAGCGAAGGTGCGGATGGTCGTCGCCATCAGCGGCCCGAGCGCGTAGTAGACCCACAGCGTCCCGGCCCCGATCGCAAGCAAGAGGACGCCCGCAATACCCAGCAGCACTTTCGTACGGGTTTTCATCGGTGCCTCCCTGTCGAAAGAAAACGATCCGATCCTACGGGGGTCCGGCCGGGATCTCCCCGCTTTCCGGTTTTGCGCCGATCCTTTTCAGGATTGGGCCGCCGCCTGCCGGACAAGCAGATCGATCGGCTTCGAGGCCTCCCCCATATAGATCGACCGGTGCGGAAATGGAATCTCGATGCCCCGGGCGTCGAAGGCCTTTTTCAATCGGCGGCGGTACTCCCGACCCACGCTCCATTGCTGGATCGGCAAGGTTTTGAGCCTCGCCTTGATCGTCACCTCGGACTCGCCGAAATTGTCCACCCCGAAAATCTCGATCGGCTCCAGAATCTTGGGCCCGTATTCCTTGTCCCCCCTCAGCTCTTCGGCCACTTCGCGCATCACCTCGACGACACGATCGGTGTCTTCCTTGTAGGCCACGCCCACATCGATCACGTAGGCGGACCAGACCTTGGTCATGTTGGCCAGGGTGTTCACGGACCCGTTGGGGAAAACATGGACGACGCCCGCAAGATCTCTCAGCACGACGGTTCGAAATGTAATGGCCTCGACCAGTCCCCCGACGTTGTTGATGACCGCCACGTCGCCCACCCGGACCTGATCCTCGAGGATCATGAAGAATCCGCTGATCACGTCCTTCACCAGATTCTGGGCGCCGAACCCGAAGGCCAGGCCTGCGATCCCGGCGCCGGCGATCAGGGGGGCGACGTTGACCCCGACCTGGTCCAGTGAGATCAGAACCACGACGGACCATACGGCAAAACGCCCGATGGTCCGGAGGATGCCCGCCAGGGTGGCCACCCGTTTCCGTGTGGATCCCGGCACCGTCTCGGTCGGTTCCTTCGCCTTGATCAGGATTCCCTCGAGGCGGTGGAGCATGAATTTCAATATCCGCAGCGCGACCAAGCCCGCGATTACCACCAGGAGGATTCGCAGGCCGGCCTGCGTGAAAGAAAAGGCCGCCCCCATAAAAATGGATTTCATTTCTTCCGCAACATTCACCGGCATATTCTCCTCCTGTTTGTTGGAATAAGTGTGACGGATCCGTTTTTCGGATTGGGTCTCGCGATCGACCTGAACTCGGTGGACATTATCCCACTTCAGCGAGTACAGATCAAATGACAATTGATACCGAGCGTCGGCTCGATGTGGCGGGAACCGTGCGGAAGGCGGCGGGACGGATATGGGGAGGGGGGTGGAGAGGGTCCCGGGAGAATAAATCAACGCGGGGGAGACCGATCCTCAAAGCGAGAACCGGTCTCTTCCCCCACACGGAACACGATGGCGGGATTCGGCGCCCATGAGGCGCGTCGAGCGGTTTCTCCTGCGCTTAAACAACGGAAAATGATCTCTTCTTTTTCTCATCCCGGTCCGGGTCGGCGAGATAACCGTTAACGGCGATCGCGCGGTACCGCACCGGATTCCTTGGAGGAGACCCCGGGGGCGGCCTCCGCGTCACCGCACGTGCGAACGATTCGAACAGCATAATCAGTTCCGATTTTTTTCGAACCGTAAGAATTAAATCCGGATATGAATGACGATCTTCCCCGCTTAACCTAAAAACCAATTTTGACATCGCCGAACCCTCCTGAGTAAAGGTTGGACATGAGATACCCGATCATCATGGTTCAGCATACCGAAATCTTCCTGACGTCACCATGACGCCTAAATTACGATTCGGTCATTTGATAACACGGAGTCTGGATCGAGACGAGAGATGGGAGATGGGATGATCGGATGGCGCATCTGTCAGGGGATTTTTTAAACGCAAGGCCAAAATGAAGCGGGGGATTTTCCCCTTCCGTCGTCCACGAAAACAAAAGCAGCTCGGCCCGTGCCCTTTTCCACTTATTCAAGCAGATTCTGGGTAACGGGTTCACCGCAGGGTGGACGGAAGACCGAGATATTCATCGAACCGCTGTTCAGGATAAAGGCCTCGTCGCCGCCGGGTGAGAAGAAGATTCGGACCGGATCCATCCCCTCCGGCGCCAGGGGGAGCTCGCACATTACGGACATCGTTTCGACGGAAATCACGGTCAGGGAGCTGTTCGCGCAGCAGTGCGCCACGTAGACATACTTGCCGGCCGGTCCCGCCCCCACGGCCGATCCACCGGTCCCCTTGACCTTTATGCGCTTCGCAATGCGAAAGGGGCGCTTGGTCAGGTCGATCACAACGACGGTGGCTTCGGTGTCATGAGATACATAGGCCTGCGATCCGTCCGGCGTCACGGCCACCCCGACCGGGTTGCGTCCGACCTCGACCGTACGGATCTTTCCTGTGGCTTCATTCACCGCCAACAATTGGTTCCAATCCCGACTCGTGACCAGAAGGGTCCCGCGCGGTGCGATCGCGATATCTCCCGGGAAGCCGGGCAGCGGGATCACCCGTTGTTTTTCTTCCCTGAGATCGAAGATGGTCAGGGCCTTCGCCTGGTAATGCGGAATATAGAGCTTTTGTCCGTCCGGCGCCACCGTGACGTTCCCGGGTCCCTTGATCCTCATGGGAATTCGGCCGACGACCTCATATTTGGTTGTGTCGATCACGGAGAGATCATTCCCGTCATGACGGATCCAGTACATGTACCGGCCGGCCGGCGCGGCGGGTATTTCCCGGTTCCCTTCCTCGGGGGGCACCGGCCCCGACCCGAGGTCGATCCGCCGGATGATGCGGCGGGTTTCGAAATCGAACACGACGATGGTATCGGTATGGGGAACCTCGAAAAAGGCCTTCGATGCGGGGCGCGGGAACGTCGCGCTTTCAGCACCGGAGGAATTGGACCGGACCAGGGACAAAAGCCCGGCCAGGGCAATGCCCACGGAAACTCCGATTGTCCAAAGACAGGAGCAACGGTGGCGTATCACGATAGGACGAGGCCCCATTTTGTTCCGCGCAGTTCCCACGTGCGAATCCCGACAGGATCCGCTCGGGAAAAAATCAGCCTCCAGTATAAAATCAATTTAATCCATCTGTAAAGGACGTCGAAAAGAATTTAGGTAGGAATTCCTTAAATACTAGATCAGTCCCAGTATAAGCTCATTTAGAACTTGAATGTTCCCGTGATCCAGAATTTGTTCACATTCGTCGCCGTTCCCCCGATATTTTTGGAGTTCGAATCCGCGTGATAAGCGGCATAATTCAGGGCGGCCCCCCAATATTTCCCGAAATCCCGGCCGGCCACCATATCGATCTCGTTCCCGTAGTCGTAGCTGTCGTGATCGGAGGAGAATTCATGATAAATCGCGGCCGCTTTAACGCCGTAGGGATTGGCCGAAACCGTCAGATAAAGATCCCGGATTCCGTCGATCGGTGTGGAAAGAAACTTGTCGGCCCATCCTTGAAAGGCGTGAAGCGTGGCCAGCGGGGTCGAAAATCCGTAATTTCCGTCACCCCCGAGCTTCTCGTAACTGAGTTTGGCCGTGATGCCTTTAATGCCGGCTCCGCCCTCCAGGAGGAAATAATCGGCGTCGATCGTGTTTTTCCCCTTCGCGAAATCATTCTGGGAGGCGTATTCCGCCGTATAGAGGAGCGTCAGGGCATCGTTCGGGCTGAAGGAACCTGAAAAACGTAGACCGATCGTCGCGCTGTCGTTATCGTCCACGGCGGAATCATCAAACTCCAGAAAATAACCGTAGGCCGCGAGCGTGCCAAGCGTCAAGATCGGAAGCGAGGCATGGACGATATTCGTGTGCATCTTGAAATCCGAATCGGTCGGATGATGTTCTCCGAAGACCCGGTTGACGTTTTCGATATAGGCATAGGTCAAATCCGTTCCCGGGATCAATCCGGTATTGACCCGGAGCGCATCGAACGTCTGGTTGTGCTGCCGCCAGGCCACGTCGCCGATGAACCGCTGGTTGTCCAGGACGATACGCTGGCGGCCAAAGATGATGTTCGTCTGCTCAAACGTCGCATACGCCAGATAGGCCTGGCTGATGGCGGTGTCCTCCGGATCGGCCACCACGGGATACTGTGTCTTTCCGTTGCTCGTGTCATTATAATGTTCCGAACCGAAGGAATGGACATCCTCGAATTCCAGGAATGCCCTGAAATTCATGAAATCACCGGTTCGATATCCCAGAGCGGTCCGGAGCGTGTTCGCGTAGGCGTTATGGCTTTTCCCCTGCTCGTCTACCCGTTCGTACCGGTAACGGAGGCTTAATGACGGCGTTCCCCCGGTCAGAGCCTCTTCAAAGGTCGAGGCGTTCGCACCCTCGGGCTCGGCACCGGACAACAGAATCAAAAAAAGGCAAACCCCGGGGCCCCGGACGATTTTTTCCAGGAAGAATCGATTCATCCTTTTTCCTTTCACGTTTGGTTGGCCAGAAGGTAGAGAAGGAGCAAGAAATTGAATATCAGCAGGGCCAAGGCCAGCGTGCGCCAAAAACGAAGGGGGTCCCTCTCGATCAGCGGTTTCGGATTTTGGGTCAGAAAAGCCGGGTTCGGGTTGGATAGATCATGGACAAACTCGGAGATCACTTCATACCTCCGGCGCGGATCGCGGCGCACCGCTTTTTCAAGCGCGCCATCCAGCCAGACCGGGATATCGGGACGGAAACGGCGGACCGGGGTATACGGGACCCGATCGGGATCCCGGGGGCTTTCCTCCCGGCCATAGGGAAGGTTCCCGGTCAGCAATTCGTAGGCGATCACACCGAGCGAAAACAGATCGGATTGCTCCGTTCCCGATTCCCCACGGATGCATTCCGGCGCCGTGAAATTGCGCGTCCCCACGAGGTGATTCCGTTCCCAGGGAACCGCGATTTCATCGATCCCCGGAATCCGGCTTGAACCGAAATCTAGGATTTTAACCGTCCCGTGCTCGTCGATCATGATGTTTTCGGGCTTGAGATCCCGGTGCACCATCTCCAATCGGTGGAAGACCCGCAGACCGGCGGCGATTTGATTGACGATATCCCGTACGCGGGAAAGAGCCGGATTCGGATGATCCACCATCCACTGCCGGAGGGTCCGGCCTTCGATCTTTTCGGTGAGATAATAAAGAAAACGGCGGGGATGCGAGGGTTCGATCACTTTGAGGATATGCGGAGAGTCCAGGCGTTTTCCGACCCATTCCTCGTGCAGGAAGCGGTCGATATATTCCGGATCGTCCTCGTAATTTACCGAGGGCGTTTTGAGGACCACCTCCCGGCCGGTGCCCGCCTCCTCGGCGAGATAGACCTGTGTCCGGCGGCTCGCGTGGAGTTCCCGAAGCACGCGGAGACCGTCCAGAACCATTCCCGGCTCGAGGGGCGGCGGGAACGGCAGCTCGGTCAGCCGCTCGTAAAGTTCAAGCTTGTCTTGCGTCGGAAGTCGGTCCACGCGGATCACCTGGCAGGTCAGGTTGTCGTCGCTCCCGAGTCGACGGGCGTGTTCAACGATGCTCCGGACGGCTTGTTCCGGATTATCCATCCCGTTCAAATGGCCCTTCAGGTCGTCCCGGGAAAGAAAATCATGGACCCCGTCGGTCGAAAGGAGGAAAAGATCGCCGGGTTCAACCGGGACGGCGCGCCAGTCGATGGCCAGATGGACGTCGATTCCCATTGCCCGGGCCAGATATCGGTTGTCTTTTGAAACGATCATCCGGTGGTCGTCCGTCAGGCATTCCAGATCCCCCCTTCGGAAAAGATAGATCCGTGTGTCCCCAACGTGGAAAACATAGGCCGTGGCCGATTTAATCACCAGCGCGCTCATCGTCGTCACCATGCCACGGGATGATCCGTGGATTCGCCGTCCCTGGCCGCACAGCCAGTGATTGAGCGCGGTCAGAATCCTCCCGGCCGATTTCTTGACCGACCACGAATCGGGCGTGCTGTAGTAGTCGGAGAGAAATCCGAGCACGCACACCTCGGCGGCCTCGCGTCCGGCCTCGCTCCCGCTCATCCCGTCGGCGATCACCGCCGCGACGCCCTTGGTCTCCAGCAGGAGGTTTTCCGGAATCCGGATTCCGCAGGAATCATCGTTCGACGGCTTGTCCCCGGCCACGCTGTACTGTCCGGCCTGAACCTTGAGCATCCCCGGCATCGTTTTCATATTTTCAGATCTCTTGAAATTGGAACCGGCCTCCCCGCGTGTTTTTAATTTCCCATTCACCGGCTATGTAACCTCGATCATCTGTACCGTTCCGTCGGGCAGAACCTCGACCATGTGGCCCTGCGGATCTTCCAGAAATAACTTCACCAGAACCAGCGTGACAACGGCCGAGCCCGCAATAACGAGGAAAAAGATCTGAGGCGAAACGAACGAAAGAACCGTCAGATACACCACCGCCCCGACATTCCCGTAAGCACCCGCCATCCCGGCCACCTGCCCGGTCAGGCGCCGTTTGACCAACGGCACCATCGCGAAGACCGCTCCTTCCCCGGACTGAACAAAGAAAGAACAGGCCATCGTAACGATCACGGCCGGAAGGATCGACCATGAGGAATCGATCCAGCTCATCAGAAAGTACCCGGATGAAAGACCAAAGAGAAGGATCATCATGGCCCGCTTCCGCCCGAACCGGTCGCTGATCAACCCGCCCCCGGGTCTGGCAAATAGGTTCATGAAGGCGTAGCCCGAGGCCAAAAGACCGGCCGCCACGAGGGATATGGCGAATGTGTCCTTAAAAAAAAGCGGAAGCATCGACACCACCGCCAGCTCGGAACCGAAGGTCACCAGATAGGCCAGGTCCAGGATCGCGACCTGTTTGAACTTGTACCGCTCCAGATCCGGAACCGGTTCCGTAAAAAGCTTCCGGTTGATCTGAAAGATCCGGTGGGTCTGAAAGACATACACTAGAATCAGCGCGGTGTACATCAACACGGTCGCCCCCGGACCGATCAGTTTCAGATTGGCCGGGCCCAGTTTCCAGGCCAGAAGCGCCAGGGCCGCATACATCGGGATGTTCATGATCAGATACAGGAACAGGTCCCCTTTCGAGGTGACTTCCATCGCCCCGTTCTTTTTGGGTTTGAAGTAGGTCGAGCCTTTCGGGGTGTCCGTAACCGAGAGGTAATAGATCACCGAATAGACAAGCGACAGCGAACCCGTCAGGCCGATCGCGTAGCGCCATCCGTTTTCCCCCCCAAACATCAGGGCCAGAATTGGGAGGGTCATCGCAGCCGCGGCGGATCCGAAATTCCCCCAGCCGCCGTAGATCCCTTCGGCCAGGCCGACCTGTTTGGCCGGAAACCATTCGCCGACCATACGGATGCCGATGACAAATCCCGCGCCGACGAATCCCATCAAAAACCGCATCACGGCCATCCGCTCGAAGCTGTCGGCCACCGCGAATCCGAAACAGAGGAACGCCGAGACAAGGAGGAGAAGCGAATACATCCGGCGGGGGCCGAAGGCGTCGACCAGCATCCCGATCAGGATCCGTGCCGGAATCGTGAGCGCCACGTTGAGGATCAGGAGGACCTTGATCTCCTGGGGCGTCAGATTTAAGGCGTCGCGCATCGAGGCCATCAACGGGGCGTGATTGAACCACATCACGAAGGTCAGAAAAAAGGCAAACCAGGTCAGGTGCAGTGTCCGCATCTTGCCGCTGAAGAACAGCAGATTGAAATCGTTTTGGGACATCGGTCGTCTCCCTCCGGTTTATGGTATTCCGTCCCCGGAAGGAAATTACAATTTCGATGCCAATCGGGGTGGAATGCCCCAACCCCCTGACCTGAGAGGGATTTTCCTCTTTCTATGGAAATATTCGGGAATGAAAAGGGGGAGGAAATCAAGACAAAGATGTCGTAACCGCGACCAAAATGACGGAATCGCTCGTCGGGGTACCGTCCAAAATCTTCGAGTTTTATTGGGTCATCAATGAAGACAGATCCGGTCCAGATACTCCGGGTCGATTCTTTCCTCCGCCCGGAGTCTACTGCGGATCGAGCCGAGGATCTTGATCCTTGTCTCGATCGCCGCGTGCTCCTTTTTCAGCCGTTCCGTTGCCCTTCCCATTTCGTGCCTTCTCAGGGATCATTCGATCCCCGGCTCGAATCGATCAGAGCATTCCGGAAAGCAGCGAGGCAATCCCGAGAAAACTGAAAAATCCAACGACGTCGGTCACCGTCGTCAGAATGATCGATGAGGACTGGGCGGGATCCTGCCCCATCGCAGTCAGGAGCATGGGGATCGCCACCCCGGAAATACTGGCGGCCACCATCGAGCAAACCATCGAAAGCCCGATCACCAGGGCCAGCCCGGGCGACCGGCTCCAGACATAGACGGCCGCCGACGTGGTCGCGGCAACCGCCAGCCCGTTGAAAAAGCCCACCCCGAGCTCCTTGGATAAAATCCGGAACCACTGGTACACGCGAACCTCGCGGAGGGCAAGCCCCCGCATGGTCACGGCCAGGGCCTGGGCCCCGGTGTTTCCCGACTGGCCGGCCACCACGGGAAGGAGAACGGCCAGCGCGGTGAATTTCATGATGAGGCCTTCGAACATCCCGACCACCGCCGCCGCCAGAAAGGCGGTCGCCAGGTTGATCTGAAGCCACGGAAGGCGCTTTCTCACCGCCAATCCGACGCTCGAAAGCGCCCGTTCCTCCTTGCTCACCCCGACCATCGTCTGAATGTCGGCGCTGACCTCCTGCTCCGCGGCAGCCACCAGGCCGTCATGGCGGATCATTCCCAATACGTGCTCCTCGAAATCCACCACCGGCAGACTGGTGAGGCGGAACCGTTCCATCGTTTCCACGATCTCTTCCCGGAGGGCCATGGCGTTGATTCGTGCCGGACGCCCCCGGACCAGGGATGAGATCGGCTCCCCCGGGGCAGCGACGGCCACATCTTGAAGGGGAACGGAGGCTTCAAGACGGCCCTCCGGATCGGTAATGAGGATATCGGATATCCGTCTATCGCGCAACGGCCGAAGTCTTGAGAGAACCTCCCTCACCGTCGCATCGGGGTGGAAAACCATCACGCGCGGATCCATCAGGCCCCCCGCACACTCCTTCGGGTAACTCAGGATCAGTTCGATCATTCGGGCCGACGGGGCGGGAAGCGACTTCAGGCGACGCGTGCGCTCGTTGGAGTCGAACCGGGCCATCAACAGGGCGGCGGACCCGGGCTCCATTGCGGAAAGGATTTGGGAGGCGGTTGCTTCCGGCATGATCCGTAAGGCGTCGTGTCCCAGGTCGGGGGCCAGCCGCTCGAGGACGGCCGCGGTCCGCGGGACCGGCTCCGATTCCAAAATCCGGGCGATCTCGGATACCGGAAGTTTCTCCATCATTCGTGCGGCCTCGTAGGGATACAACCGGAAAAACCCCTGAACCAAGGACTTGAAGGCACGGGGAGAGGAACGACGGGGCATGGGACCTCCTTCGCCCGGCGCAATCGCCGGGTCTGTTATTCGCCGGCTTTTCGATTCTTCATGCCGGTCGCCAGTCCGACCAAAACCGCGGATAGTCCGATCCACATCGCCTCGCTCAACCCGATGAGGAGGGCCCCCGCGACGGGAGCCCATCCGGGAGCCTCCGGCCGGCGCGGCAGCGCTTGAAGCGTTCGATAGCGGATCACCCCTTCGAACACCCCGGCGTGATTCACCACCGGAAGGGCGGGAAATCTCCCCCAACCGGGATGGTTCAGGATGGCCTGGCGATGGGCGTTGACGGTCAAATGAACCACCGGGGAGTTCATGATGCTTCCGACCGTTTCCCGCGGACGCGCAATCATTAATTCCCTCAGGTTGATCACCCCAACCAGGGCGCGGTCCCGGTCCGTGATATAAAGGTAATAGAAAACATGAGTGAGGGAGCGGCGGACCCGTCCGAGCGCTTCTCCCGCGGTCATCTCGGGGGTCAGCGTTAAAACCCGCGTGTCCATGAAATAACCCGCGGTATCATCCGGATACTTCAACAGAGCCCGAAGCGGCCTCACCGACTCGGAGGGGAGGGAGGCCAGGATGGTTTCCCGCTGCACGGCTTCCATCCGGCTCAGGAATCCCGCCGCCGAATGGATCGGAAGCGCTTCGACGATATCCCGGGACCGTTCGAGCGGCATCGACGCCAGGACCTCGGCGGCGCGGACGGGAATCATGCGTTCCAAAACGGCCGCGGCGATCCGGGGCCGATTCTCCTGCAGGACGGCCGCCAATTCTTCGGCGGTAAAGCGTTCCAGAATCGCCGCAGCGTCCTCCGGATGGGATTCAAGGAACCCCTGAGCCAGAAACCGTTCGGTCTGCATCTCACGCCTTCTCCGTGATCAAGACCGACCGGTGCTCGCCGAACTGTCCGGCCGGGACCATCGTCCTTCCCACGGCGGTATCCAGGATCACCGCCGTCGGGGTCCACTCCAGGATACGTCCCCGAACGCCGTCGATCTCCACCGTCTGGCCGATCCGGTAGATCTGGCCCAGATAGTGGGAAGCCAGCAGGTTCCCAACCACGATACGGGCACCGAGTCCGAAGGCCAATGCCATTCCGCCGAAGACGGTTCCGATGAAAATGACGACTACGGCAATCAGAAATTGGATGTCGATGCCCACCTGGTCGACGCCGACCAGGATCGCCACCGAGACGATTGAGACCTGCGCAAAGCGGCCCAACAGTTCCCCCTGGGCCACGCCCGCCGAGGACGAGAGCTTGGTTACCGCGCCGCGGGCGATATGCCCCGTGAGGACTCCGACCAGGACGATCAGAACGGCCGCCAGAAGGTTGGGCAGGTAGAAGGCGAATCCGCCCAAGAGGTTGGAAAGAACGGGTAGCCCCATCTTCTCGATCGCCGCCACGACAAATACCGAAAAAACGATCCAGAAGACCAGGCGTCCGATCCATTCCGGCGCCATTTGCTCCAACCCCGTCTCCTTCAGGTCCTCCCGGAGGCGCCGGGATTTGAATAGGCGATAGATTCCGCCGAGAAGCCGACCGGTGACGACCTGGAGCAAAAAGGCGATCAGCCACCCGGCCAGCAAAAGACCGAGGGAGGCCAGAAGAACCGGAAGGTACCCCTTGAATGCATCGAGCCAGGGAAGAAACATTTCCATCCACGACGCCGTGTCAGCCGTACGGTCCATGTTCATCTCCTTTGCGGATCGGGGTTATCTCAAATTCCTCGATTCGTCGACGGTCGGCTTCCCCGCGTCCCGGGATGAGGAACGGGCGATGGCCAATCCCCGGAAAAACCCGGGACCGAGGAAAGGCCTCATTATATCATCACGGCCGTCGTACGTCATCGAACGGGGGATTTCCCGCGAAGGCCGCAGGCGGGATGCGCCGGGTTTCGGCGGAGGATGGCGGACGTTCAGGTCGAGGCCTTCGGCGACAGCTTGGCGATTTGATTGCCGGCCCTCCCCGCTGCGGCGGTCAGCGCGCGAACGAGCGCACCCTTGACGAGGTGCGTGAACCATTCCGTCGTTTCGTTGTCGTACAGATCAACGTATTCCTTCAATTCCGAATCGGGAACGTCGCGGTACATGTAGAGAAAGGACACGAGAGTCGAATTCTCGACGGGGCCGGACATCTCCTTCCGCATGCGGTCGGCCGCCTGTTCGAGTTGATCCTGATTCAGCCGCTTTTCCGGCGGATTGAAATCATTTGAAATCCTGATGTTGACCATCGAAATGGCGGCGAGAAGATCCACGCCGAGGTCCGTCGTTCCCGTCACCCGGTCCAGCCGCTTTACCAGGGCGATCCGTTCCGGTCCCGGAGGGTCGGACCGAAGCGCCTTCGCATAGTTTTCCATTTGCCGCCGGCCTTCGGGTGCGGACGCCGCCATTTCGAGTTTCGTCATCTTCCGGCTCAAAGGCGCCCGCAGGATTTCCAGTTCGGCCGCGGCATGAGCGGAATCATAATGTTCCTTGAAATCGTCCACGACCGATCGTTCCAAATCGGATGCGTTGTAGGCCTCCATCAATATTTTCAAAATCCGGTCGGAATTTTTCGGCGTGAGCTTGAACTCGGCGCTTTGCTGCTGACGAACAAAATCGGATTTGATTTCGACGGGGATCTGCCCGACCTGCGCTTTTAATCCGGACAGCTTCAGCATTTCGTCGATGCTCCCGGACGGGTCCTGTGCGGGAACGGGCACGGGAAGGATCGCCACGGCCAGCAGAACGACAACGGGTACCCGAATGGTCGTACTGAATCGCGTCATTTTCACCTCGAATCGAATTCCTTTCCCTCCCCTCCCTTCCATCTCAGAAGGGAAGCTTCAGCCCTTTTTTGCCCGACCGGGTCAGCTCGTCGAGGAGCTCGTCGCCGAGCTTGAGGCGGGCGTTCAACTCGCTGACGTAAGGATTGAAGCCCCCCAGGCGGGATTCCAGCTGCGCGAGCTGGGGATCCACCTTCTCATGAACGGCCTCGGTCAGTTTCTGTTCGAATTGCGCCGCCTGTTTCCGGATTTGGCGACCGACGGCCTCCTTTAAAGCACGATCCAGATCCGATGCTATTTTGATGTCGTGATCCTCCGGGGTCCCGGATACGGAGATATTCAGCTCAAAGCCCTTGATACCGGACAACGTATCCGCCATCGCCCTGGACAGCGTATTCGCCTTCTCGGGCAGGTCGGTTTTGAGATTCGCCTGACGGACTCCGGCCGACAGGCCCGCGTTCATGGTATCCTTTCTCAATTCGGCGTGCCCGTTGAGATCCGCCAGCCCGCTTGCGAGGGTGACTCGGAATTGATCATTATCGCTGAGCGTGGCGTTCTGAATCCGATAACCGGTCGCGTCCAGGTCAAATTGGTCCCGGGGATCGGAGGCGTGCAACCGGTTGAACTCGCCTTTGAGATCGAGTCGCGACACATCGCGCATCCTCTCGCCCTTGAATTCGAACGAGAGCGGCGCCCCGACGAGCCGTTGTTCTCCGGTAATGTTCCGTACCTGTCCGGTCAGCTCTCCGGCCGGGATCACGACGGACACACCCGCCGTCCGGATCAGGAAATCCGGCTTGGGATCGCGCTCCTTGAAGCGGACATCCATCCCTTTTCGGCGAACCGGCTTCACGACCTCGGCCGACCCCGCCCCGGCCGTCCGAACCATGCGGTCCAGATAGGGTTTGGCCATGGCGTACCCGCGGAGCGTCGTTTCGGTCCATCCGGCGATCTTCGGGCCCAGGAGAAGCCGGGTGAAGTTCGACAGGCCTTCCGGGGAGAGCGAGTATTTCTCCTCCAACCGTCGGACGTCGTCCCCCGGTGCGCGACGGGCATCTCCAACCCGCTTTTGGAGCGTTCCAATCTCCTTCTTCAGCGCTTTTTCCGCGTCCTTGATCCGGTCCAGATCCTTCATCAGGTCCTTGCGCAACTGCGCCGCCTCCGTGGCCCCGCCCAGGATCCCCTCCAGTCCGCCTTTGCGCGACTTTTGAATCTCTTTAATCCGGCCCCGGTAGGCCTCAAGATTTTTTTTATCGGGAAGCTCATCGATCCGCGTCTTCCACCCCTCCCGCTCTGTTTTGATTTCATCCTGAACCGTTTCGATCAACTTCAAAGATTCGAGCGGTTCCCGTTCCAGGATGTCGCGAACATTCGGAATCTCGAGCGAGGGAAGATGAAAGGATTCCGACGGCTTCCCGGCGGCCGGGCCGGGTGGCTCCTTCGGTTTTCGCGACAGGGCCCCGGAGGTCTTGCGCTCGGTGCCGAACCGCATTCCGTCAAGGGTCATGTTATCGATGATCGTCTTGTGAAGCAAAAGGGCAGCCGGATCCATCGAAAACACAATGCGGGACACCTCGACTGCGTTCGTCATGGGGGCGTTGGGATTGGTGACCTGGAGCCGCTTCAGCGTGATCCCCAGCGGAAAAAGCGTGACATCCGCGTCGTCCAGCTCGACCTTGGCCCGGACGATCCGCGTGCCGGTCTTCTCGATCGCGCGCTTGACGAGCCCGTCGAGAAATAGGGATACGAAGGCCGCCGTCCCGGCCACCAGGATCACGAACGCGATCAGACCCTGCCACCGGATCCACTTCATGAATCCCCTCCCCCCCAACCCGAGACGGTCTTATAGTACCCGTAGAATTTTGAGGCCTTGATGGCTTGAAGGAATCGCGTTCTTTGAACCCAGATCATCACACGCGACCGGTACTGGCGGATCAGGAGATTGGACAGAACCACAAGAGGCGCGAACAAGACCAGGGAGGTCAGCAGACTTCCCGTGACGATGGTGTTGTTGAACCGTTCCAACCGCCAAAGCGTCTGGTTGTACATCGCGGTCCAAAGCGGATTCAACGCGTCGGCCGTCAGAACCCACAGGCCGAGTCGATCGAAGAGAGGATCCAGTCCGAAGGCCAGCCCCGAGAAGAACGCCAGTCCGAGCAGGAAGGCCGAGAGGTTGACGCGGAGTACCAGGACCAGCAGGAGGATGATCAGGTTGTGAAGGCTCCAAAAGGGGGTGAAGCCGGCGATCATGGCAAACCCGAGCGCCGCGCTGATCTGGCCGGGATTGGCGTCCGAGTTGAGAACCTTAATAAGTTTGGCAATCATCCTGAGCATGATTCATCCGTCCACGATTCTTTTCCTTACTTGCCCCGGGCCGGCTTTTGGACGCTCAATTTCTGCAGCCCGTGCTGCAGGAGGACATATTGGTAGATTCCACTGACAAGATCGAATCCGTTGTCCGTCAGGTATTTCTGGCCCTCCGGCGTCCATAACTGCTTTCGAATGTCCCCGGATTGCGCCTCCATATCGAGCCGTTTCGCCGTCGGCTTCGGCTGGAACAGGTTGCATTCTCCTTCACAGTTCAGAATATCGGAGCCTTCCAGAACCGACGTCATCTTGCCGTTCTTATCCATTAACACCAGGTAGACCGCGAGCCGGCCCCGGCTGTCAAACTGAAAGCTTTCGGCGTCAAAAAACTGGAAAAAAAAGACGGTCAAATGGCTCCCTTCCGGGGCATTCGGGCCGATGGCGCCGCTCTGGGTCTCAATCCAGTTTCGGAGATTGATGAAATCGGCTTTGATCAACGCCTCCCCGGCCGCGGACATCCCACCGATCACGCTGAAGGCCAGATCGGCCGTGGCCTGAGCCCGCGCGAAGGATTGGTTGATCGCGATGGCGTTGCTGGCCGCGGATGTGTGGATATTGCCGGTCAGGTACTCGCCTTTCGTGTAGGCTTCCTTGGCCATCATTTCCTGCCGTTGAATATACCGCTCCGTGCTCGCGTTCATTGGGGCATTCGACGATCCGGCCGGCGGAGCACCGGGAGACTCCCCTGCCCGGGCCTTTAACCGGAATTCGGCGATCGTGTTTAAGCCCGCTCGCGTCGCATCCGGGCTGAAGGCGTCGTCCAGCTTAAGTTGATCTTTAACCTTGCCTCCGACGTCCGCTGGAATAAAAATGATTTCTCTTCCGGTCATATCGCTGATCATCCTGGCCTTCATGCTCGCGGCCGTCAAGTACATGACTTTTTCGAGACTCATGGTTCTGGCCAGGGGCTTCTGCAGACGTGGAATCGGCTCGTTCACGTAATCCGTCAACGGCCCGTCCGTGTATCGCGTGAAATGCAATGAACAGCCGATGGTCGTTACCTGCATCAAGAACAGGAGAACGAGAACATGCATGCGCGATGGTTTTAATTCCGACGATCTTTTCATGGGCGGTATCCTCTTTACCTTAAGTCCAATAGGACCGGGCAATGGTCCGATCCCGTTATTTCGTCCAGGATATCGGCGTTCCGTATCCGCCTGGCCATGCTCGGCGAGACCAGGACGTAATCGATTCTCCATCCGACATTTCGTTTTCGGGCCCCGGATCGAAAACTCCACCAGCTGTATTTGATTTCCTTCGGCTTCTTGTAACGGAAGGTGTCGATAAAATTGGCCTTGGTGATATTGTCCATTCCGTCAATCTCTTCCTGCATGTATCCCGCGCTTTTATTGTAATTATCTTTGGGCCTGGCCAGATCAATTTCCTTGTGCGCTACATTCAGATCGCCGCAGGCGATGACAGGCTTCTTCTTTTCCAGGCCCTTCAGGTACGACAGAAATTCAACGTCCCATTCTTGACGGTATCGAAGCCGCTTCAATTCGCTGCCGGAATTCGGGGTATAGACATTGAGCAGAAAATAATCCTCGAATTCCAACGTGATCACACGGCCCTCCCGGTCATGCTCTTCCCTGTCGATATTCCTGCGGACGGACAAGGGTTTCATCCGGCTCAGAACGGCCGTCCCGGAATACCCTTTTTTCATCGCCGAGTTGGTGTAGATGTGATAGCCGTCCAGGCCGCTCAAGGCCTCAAGAACCTGGTCGTCCTGGGCTTTGGTCTCCTGCAGGCAGAGCACGTCCGCGTTCATGGCCTTGATGGAAGCCGGGAAATTCTTCTTCATCGCCGCGCGGATGCCGTTGACATTCCAGGAAACAATTCGCATCGATCAAACTCCTGCCGGTACGTGAGGATGGCGATCATCATTTGGAAAACGCCCCGGGGAAGCGGACTCCCGGTTGATGATACGAACGTTGGCGCCGGGAGATTCAAGGCGGAGGGGAAACGACATGGCGGGAAGATAACACGATCCTCCAAGAGGTTTCAAGAGCAGATTTCCCCCCGGTCGTTTTGTTTCCCTCTCGTGACCAAATTGTTACTCCTTCGTGATACTCCGGTGATTTGCCGATTCTATAAATGGACATGATCGCGATTCCTCTGTGCACGGGAATCCGAACGGAACGGGAGATTTCCACCGGCCGAAATGGGTCCGCTTTGCCGCCACCGGCAAACCGTTCACGCCATACGGACAAGGAGGTGATGCGAAGCGATAAAGAGCAAGAGGAGAGCGGAGGAAATTCACGACAAACGGTGAAGTGTGAATTCCATGTTAAATATCCTGTAAAGGGGATCATAAAAAGGAGGGATGAAATGAACAAGAATATATTGGCGGTGTTTTTGACCGTGACGATCTTGACGACTTCCGCCGTTACGGCTCTGGCGAATGACCATCTCGGCAAGGGAGCGGCCGGCGCCGTATACATCATGACCAACGCGGCCGATGGCAATCAAGTGATTGTTTATGAACGGGACCGGGACGGCTTGTTGACGATGTCCGGGACCGTCTCGACGCAGGGGGCCGGATCCGGCGTTGATTTGGATCCCCTGGCCTCGCAGAATTCCCTTGTGCTGACACAGAATAACCGGTGGCTGCTGGCAGTCAATGCGGGCAGCAACGAAATCTCGGTGTTCCGTGTGGGCCGCCAGGGATTGAATCTGACGGACAAGGTCGGTTCGGGCGGCCAATTTCCCGTGAGCCTGGCCGTCTCGGACAACCTGGTATACGTCCTGA
>Ga0055439_10000048_pt1 | contig 17397 bp, 13 predicted proteins | sample Browns_TuleB_D2_FD_57732 | JGI IMG/M metagenome (GOLD analysis project Ga0055439, IMG submission 57732) | Wetland microbial communities from San Francisco Bay, California, USA, that impact long-term carbon sequestration - Browns_TuleB_D2 | ecosystem: Environmental > Aquatic > Marine > Wetlands ...
CGAGGCCGTCTCGATCTCGGCCCTCCACCCCGAAACGCTTCCCAAACTCCTGGCCGTCCTCGAGGACCGCGTCTTCCGGCGCAACGCGGAAACACAGCCCGCCTGACAACAGGGCTGTTCCGCCTGGAATGACGCCACCCAAGGATTTCTTCCCGTGCCGCCCGTTTCCCCGGCGCCGTAACCGCCGCGACGTCGATTTTCCGTAACGATTGAAATCCCCGCATCGGCCAGAAACAAAAAGGCCCGGCACAAGGCCGGGCCTTTTGAATTTTTCCCTTATATCCTAATAGTAATTATATTCCCTGTGGGGACCGTCGCCGCCTTCCTTGCCGGTGTCGTCGCCGATGATTTCAAACGTCGTGTTATCCCCGTGTTGCTGCGTGTAGAAAGCCCGCCAGCCGTTCCTGAACAGGGTGGGCTTTTCGGTGCCGATCAGTCCATGCGGGGTCGGATCGCCATCCGACACATGGAATCCGGTGATCTCGTTGTCCCCGTCGTTCTGGAAACCGTTCCCGGATATCGACCCGATCGCCGAATCCACGGTGGCCGAGGCGTCCCGCCCCTGCGCCAGGATCCGCACCGGCTCCGTACCGGGAACGGAGTAATCGACATCGAGATCGAAGAGGTAGGCCGAGTCAAACGCGTCGCGCTGCGTGTGCAGCGTATCGCCGGCATCCTCCACGAAGACGATCTCGTGATCGCTCCAGAACCCGACGTTGTCGAACCCACTGTGCGCCTCGTCTCCCTTGTAGAACATCGTCAGCCAGCCGCTGCTCGCCGAGGGATCGGACTGCCGCAGTTTCAGGACGGCGCCGAACCCGCCGTAATCGCCCGCCGGGGTGCGGTTGTCGGTGTCTCCCGTTTCGTCGAAGTAGAATTCGCGGAAACGGCTCCCCGGCCGGAACTGGCCGTTTTCCGGGCGCTTGAACGGAGTGGCATTCATCGCCTTCGCCAGGGCATTCGCGCTGAACGGATCAAAGCCGTCCGTATCGGTATTGTGGATCGTCACCCAATGCGTCTTGAAGACCATGCCGTAGGTATGGAGATCCTTCATGTCCTGAGAGAGGATATCCGCGTCGGCCTGCCCGGGATGAAAAACGATCGGCTGGCCCGGATTGGCGATCGAGATCACCTGGAGGGCCTGCAGTTTTCCCCCGCGGGTCAGGTCCGTTTTGTTTTTGGGGACGAAACGATAGACGAAGCTGTTCGGCTGCTTGGCCCGGTTATTCACCGTCCCGCTCGACCCTCCGGCGTCCTCGATGATCCAGAGATTGCCGTCGTCGTCGTTCTGAATCCCCTCGTACCCTCCCCGGCCGAGCGCGCCGGAGATATCCTCGACCGTCGAGGGATAATCGGACGTCGCCTGCCAGACGCCCCCGTTGCTGCCGAGTTCCGCCGTGAAAAGCAAACGCTTTGCAAACGGGTCCCAGGCGCTGCCGTCGAAGTCCGGGAGCGGGTTGCCCGAGGTATCCTGCGTCGCGAGCAAGGTGACGCGATGGTCTCCGTCGGCATCCAGGTTGATGCGGGTGATATAGCCCATCTCCTGGCCGGAGATCGGATCGACCCTCCCGCTCTCATGACCCTGGTAAAGGAAATGCGCCCCGTAGTCGTAGCCGGGATCCGCGCCGTGTTGGTGACGCAATACGAGATAGGTGTTTTTATCCGGCTCCGTCTTGGTCGCCTCGACATTGTGGCCGACGGCCTGGACATCCCCGGGTGCGGGAAGCATCGGGCCGTCCCCATCGTAACCGTAGTACGGGATATCCGCCGTCCCGTTCTCAAGCGCCATCGAACCCTGCGCCCGGATCACCTCGGCGAGCCCCGGCGAAAGAATGTTGGGAGCCGCATTCCCGGCCATCTTGGGATTGGCATGGGGCACGGACTCGAAATCCGCCGCGAGCGCTGGCATTCCGAGACCGATCGTGCAACCGGTCAAGGCCAGAGCCGCGGAGATCAGAAACCTCGCCGCGGTACGTAGCATGGATGGAATAAGGAAATTGAGTTTCAAGGCGTACCTCCTTTTTGGATGTTGACAAGGAGGCATTCTAGACAGGGAATGTTACGTCGGCCTCAAGACCGGGTTTAACGAATGTAAAATTGATGTGAGTCGATTTCGAATTTCGGACGGGACGGGTTAAGCCGAGGACTGCAACGTTTTGGCCGCCACACGCGCCGGGCGCCCGGAGTTCCCGTCATGTAGCCGTCCGCGTTTTCCTAAATTTTCAGGCGGTCAAATTCTGACCCTAGTTCCAATTATCGATTTTGATGTCATCGGGTGCGGGTTTGCCTTTGCCGGTTTCGACAAGCGCCTTGAGACTCAACAGGAACGTCGCCCATTTCATGCTGCAATGCGCGGTGAACTCGACCGCCTCCCGCCAGTTCCTGTGACCGAATATAACGATCGTGTAATCCCCGTCCTGAGTCAGGTCGAATGTCACATCTGTTCCAATCCATTCTTCCGGGCCGGATTTGCAACGCCAGTGGACTCGCTTGTCGGGATCCATCGCCAGCACCTCCATGTCCATGGCGCCCATGATCTCCCCATCGGGACGGCGGAAACGAAATTGAATCGTCCCGCCCGTTTTTGATGTCCCGGTCGTCTCCTTCGTCCACCACCCCGCGAGCCCTTCGATTGTCGCCAACGCGGCGTAGACCCGTGATACGGGGGCTTTTATTCCAACTCTGTGAATGATATCTTTCATTCCAGTCCTCCATTCATCCCGATTACGGGATCTTTTTTCGTCAATCACCCTTGTTGAGCTTCGCCTTCCCAGCCCCCGCCCAGGGCCTTGAACAAATCCGCCGTGGCGGCGAGTTGCGCGCGTTGCGCCTCGACCCGGTCGAGCTGCGCGCCGAGCAATCCGCGCTCGGCGTCCAGCACATCCAACAGACTCGATTCGCCGTTGTCGTAGAGGAGCCGCGCCAGCTCGAGCGCTTTCTGGAGCGAGGCCACGCGCGCCTGTTCGGCCTCCAGTCTCTCGCGGGCCTTGCGTTGCGCTACCAAGGCATCCCGCGTGTCCTTGAAGGCGTTCTGGATGGCCGACTGATATTGGGCCAGCGCCTGCCGCTGGCGGGCCTGCGCCGCCTGGACCTGCGAGCCGATGCGTCCGGCGTCGAAAACCGTCTGGGCCGCGGAAATGGAAAGCAGCCAGACCCGGGCGGGGGCCGTGAAGAGGTCGGCGAGCGTGGTGCTCTCGGTTCCGAAGGAACCCGTGAGCGGAATCGACGGAAAGTAGGCGGCCTTCGCCTGGCCGATGTGGGCGTTGGCGGCCACCAGCCGTTGCTCCGCTGCGCGCAGGTCCGGTCTCCGCTCCAGAAGATCAGATGGCAACCCGGCCGGGACGGCCGGCGGAACGCTGAGCGCCTCGATCGCCGCGCCTCGATCGGGGACGGAACCGACGATGGCTCGCGGGGTGCGGCCGAGAAGCACCGAGAGCGCCGTTTCCTGCTGCGTGAGTTGATTTTCAAGAAAGGGCAGGAGCGCCTGGGCCGCGGAAGCCTCCGCTTCCACCTGGTGCAGCTCCAGCTCGGAGACCACGCCCGCTTCGAAACGCTTGCGCTGGAGATCCAGGGAGGCAAGACGGGTCGTCACCGTCTGCCGGGTGACGGCAATCTGCGCATCCAGCGAACGAAGGTTGAAGTAGCCCCGGGCCACGTCGGCAATCAGGGCGAGCCGGACCGCGTCCCGATTCGACGCGGATGCCAATAGATCGGCGCGCGCCGCCTCGGTGGCGCGCCGGTACTTTCCCCAGAAGTCCAGCTCCCAGGATGCGTTGACCGAGGCGTTCAAGTCGTTGAACGTCGGGTCGATGCCGGGAAAGAATTGCGGGCTATGCTCGGAGATCCGGTTGCGCGACGCGCCGGCGCCGGCCGCGACCCCCGGATACTGGTCGGCGCGGGTGATCCCGAGCTGCGCACGGGCTTCGTCCAACCGGGCCACGGCCAACGCCAGATCGGAATTGTGAGCGAGCGCCTCGTCGACCATCCGGTCGAGCACCGGATCGTTGTAGCTTTGCCACCACCTCGGAGCGACGGCGGCTTCGGTCTTCGCGGCCGGCCAGTGCTCGGGGATGTCGATTTCCGGCCGGTGGTAGTCCGGACCGACGGTCATGCAGCCGGAGAGGAACGCGGCAGGCAACACCGCTGCGACGAACCGATGAAGAATCATGACGAGCCTCCCTGATGTGCGGGCGTCGGGACCGGAGGGGTTGCCGCCGCCCCGTCGTGACGGACCTGCCCGTTGCCCGGGACGCCCGCCGACGCTTCGTGTAACGCGGCCTTGTGGCGGTCGATCTCCGCCCGGATCTCGACGGTTGTCCGGTGCTCCTGCAATTTCCGGCCGGCGATCAACTTGAAAAACATCGGCACGAAGAAAATGGCGAGAAAGGTCGCGGCCAGCATGCCGCCCATCACGCCCGTCCCCGCCGAAATCCGCGCGCCGGCTCCCGCGCCGGTGGAAAAGGCCAGCGGGGTGACGCCGAGTATGAAGGCGAGCGAGGTCATCAGGATGGGGCGAAAGCGCAGCCGGGCCGCTTCCATCGCCGCCGCGGAAGGCGACAAGCCCTCGTGATGCTTCAGCACCGCATACTCGACGATCAGGATGGCGTTCTTGGCCGCCAGGCCCAGCAGGGTCACCAGGCCGATTTGAAAATAGACGTCGTTCGTCAGGCCCCGCAGCGAAACCGCCGCGAGCGCGCCGAAGGTGCCGAACGGCAGGGCCATCAGCACGGAGAGGGGAAGCGACCACCGCTCGTACTGCGCGGAGAGGATGAGAAAGACCATGACCACTGCCAGGCCGAGGGCCAGCGCGGACGTGCCGCTCGATTTCTTTTCCTGGAACGAGGCGCCGCCCCAGTCATAAGTGAAATCGGCGGGCAAAACCTTGTTCGCGATCTTTTCGACCTCCTGGATCGCCTGGCCGGACGAGACCCCCGGCGCGCCCTGTCCCAGAAGTTTGACCGCGGGCAGATTGTTGAATCGCTCGATCGAATCCGGTCCCGCCGTGTAGGTCACCCTGGCCAGCGCCTTGACGGGCACCATATTTCCCTGCGCCGACCGGACGTAGAGATCGCCGATGGAACCGGGACTGTCGCGATAGGCGGGCTCAGCCGACATCAACACCTGCCAGGTGCGGCCGTAGCGGTTGAAGTCGTTGACGTAGTAGGAGCCCAGGGTCGCCGAGAGCGTGTCGAACACTTCGTTGATCGGGACGCCGAGCGCCTTGGCCTTTTCGCGATCCACATCGACATGCAGCTGCGGCACGTTCGATCGCCACAAGGTCTGCACCCGCGCGAGCACCGGGTCGCTGTTCGCGGCCGCCAGGAATTGATTCGTCACCTCGGCCAGGCGCTGGGATCCCCCCTCGCCGCGGTTCTGGATGTAGAATTCGAATCCGCCGGCGTTGCCCAGGCCGAAGATCGGCGGCGGGCTGAATGCGATCACGAGTCCTTCCTTGATGTACGCCGTCTTCATGAAATAGTCGCCCACCAGCTGCTGCGTGTTGACCTTGCGCTCGTCCCAGTGTTTCTGGGTGACGAAGATGGTCGCGGCGTTGTTGCGGAACCCGCCGCCGATGAAGTCGAGACCGGTGAAGGCCACGGCATATTCGTTGGCCGGATTGGATTGAATGGCCTTGACCACCTCGCCGACGACTTTATCGGTGCGCTGCAGGGTGGCCCCGTCGGGAAGGAAGACGGCGCCGATGTAATATCCCTGGTCTTCGTCCGGCACCAGGCTGCCGGGCGTGATTCTCCAGAGACCGGCCGCGACGAACACCATGCCGGCGAAGAGCACGATCCCGAGGACGCTCCGGCGAATCATCCAGGCGACTCCGGCGGCATAGCGGCCGGTGACGCGACGGAACCAATCGTTGAACCATTGAAAGAAGCGTCCCGGTTCCTTGTGCCCGTGCTTAAGAAGGATCACACAAAGGGAGGGCGTGAGCGTCAGCGCCACGATCCCGGACAGCACGACCGCCATGGCAATCGTCACGGCAAACTGCCGGTACAGCTCGCCGGCCAGTCCGCCCAGAAACGCGATCGGTACGAAAACCGCGCACAGCGTCAGGACGATCGCGATCACCGGCCCGGAAACCTCCTCCATCGCCTGGACCGCGGCCGCCCGCGCATCCTTGCCCTCCTCGCGCATGATCCGCTCGACGTTTTCCAGGACGACAATGGCGTCGTCCACCACGATTCCTATCGCGAGGACCATTCCGAAAAGGGTCAGCGTGTTGACGGAATAGCCCAGCAGGAAGAGCCCGGCAAAAGTCCCGATCAGGGATACCGGCACCGCTGCGAATGGGATCAGGGTGGCTCGCCAGTTCTGGAGAAATAGAAAAACGACCACGAAGACCAGCGCCATGGCTTCGATCAGCGTTTTCACGACCTCCCGTATGGAAACGCCCACGAAGCGGGTCGTGTCGTAAACGATGGAATACTGCAGGCCCGCCGGAAACCGCCCTGACAACCCCTTCATCGTCGTCGCCACTTCCTTGGCCACGTTCAGCGCGTTGGCGCCCGGCTGGAGAAAGATGCCGAGCAAGGCCGCTTCCCTGCCGTTGACGCGCCCGATGAAACCGTAGTCCTTGGAGGCGAGCTCGACCCGCGCCACGTCCTTGAGTCGCAGCGCCGAGCCGTCCGGGTTTGAACGAAGGATGACGTCCTCAAACTGCTTGGCGTCGGTCAGCCGGCCTTCGGCGGTGATCGTGTAGACCAGTTCCTGGGGCCCTCCGGTCGGCGCCTCGCCGATTTTTCCGGCGGCAAACTGGCTGTTCTGCTCGTTGAGCGCCCGGATCACATCCGACGTCGTGAGTTTCAACTGGGCCATCCGGTCGGGCCGCAGCCAGATCCGCATCGCGTAATCCTTGGCGCCGAAGATCTGGACGTTCGTCGTGCCCGGAATTCGCTTGATCGTGTCGAGCACGTTCAGCGTGACGTAGTTGCTCACGTAAAGGTCGTCGAAAGTGCCGTCGGGCGAATAGAAGGCCAGCACCTGCAAAAACGACGAGGAGCTTTTCTCCACCGTCACGCCCTGGCGGCGGACCTCCTGCGGAAGCCGGGCTTCGGCCTGCTTGACCCGGTTGTTGACGTTGATCGCGGCCTGGTCGATGTCGCTGCCGATCTCAAACGTGATGTTGATCTCGAGCATGCCGTTGGAGCCCGAATTGGAGCTCATGTAGAGCATGTCCTCGACGCCGTTGATCTGGGTTTCCAGAGGGGCGGCGACGGTCTGTTCCAGGACCTCGGCCGAGGCGCCGGGATAGATGGCGCGAACGGTCACGACCGGCGGCGCGATCTCCGGGTACTGCGCGATCGGGAGCGTGCGCATGGCCGCCAATCCCGCGAGGACGATGAAGCTGGAGAGAACGGCGGCAAATATCGGCCGATTGATAAAGAAACGGGAAAACATCGCGCGTATCCTTTCCGTTAGGGGCTCACGTCGCGGTGATTGTCTGTGGGAGGCCGTTCGGTTCGCCCTTGCGAATCCTCCGTCGCCCCCTTACCCTGCGCCCGGACGGGCGGAGACCGATCCTCGCTTGCTCCACCGGCTGAACCGGAAGTTTCACCCGCGCCGGCCTCCGCGATCTTCACGGGGGAGCCGGGACGCGCCTTGACGACACCGTCCACAATGACGCGATCCCCGGACTTCAGACCGCCGGTGATGACCCAGTCGTCGCCGGACCAGTCGCCGACCTCCACCGGCCGGGGTTCGACCAGGCCCTGGGCGTTCACCGTCATGACGATCTTCGTATTCGGACCTTCCAGGACGGAGCGCTGCGGAATCGCGATCGCGCCGGGGCGGACCGCGCCGGAGAGCAGCACGCGCACGAACTGGCCGGGGTGCAATAAGTGCCGGGGATTGGGAATGACGGCCCTGGCCTCGATGGTTCCCGTGTTGGAGTTCACCCGCACATCGGTGAAGTCGACCTTTCCCGAATGGGCATACTCGCGGCCATCGGAGAGTTTCAGACGGACGTCGAATCGGCCGTCCTTCGGCAGCCTCAATCGCCCCTCGGACACGGCACGGGTGAATCCCAGATATTCCGTATCGGTGAAGCTGAAAATCACGTGGATCGGATCGATCTGCGAAATCGTCGTCAGAAGCGTCTTCTGAGCCTCGACGAGGCTTCCCTCCGATTTCAGCGCCCGGCTGGTAATCCCGGAAATGGGGGCCTCAACGCGGGTGTAGGAAAGGTTCAGACGCGCCTGGGTGAGCGCGGCCTGGGCCGCCTCCACGTTTGCGGAGGCCACCTGCTCGGCGGAAACAGCGTCATCGTAGGCCTTTTGACTCACGGCCTTCGCTTCCCACAAGGGTTTCAGACGGGCCGTATCCCGTTTCGCACGAGAGAGGACGGCCTCGGCGCTGGCGAGGTCCGCGTCGGCTTTCGCCAGCGCGGCCTTGAACGGCTCCGGATCGATGGTGAACAGGCTTTCCCCGGCCTTTACCGGTGCGCCCTCCTTATAGTTCCAGTGTTCCAGGATCCCGGAAATGCGCGGGCGAACCTCCACTTCGCGCACGCCGTCGATTTGGCCCACGTATTCATACGACGCGGGAAGGTCGCGGGGCTCCGCGACGATCACGCGGACCTCAGGCGGCGGCATGCCTTTCGGCGTCTCCGACTCGGCCGTCCCGCAGCCGCTAAGCAGCATGCCGATAAAGGTGACGGGAACCAGGGCCGTCGCCGGGAAAATGCGAAACCCGAGCGCCGTGTGGTTAACGGACCGTTGGTACATCGTGCGGGCGTTCTTCGTCGATTGCATGACATATCCTCCCATCTCACATGACCACGCCGCCGCCGGCATGGATGTTCTGTCCCGTCAGCCAGCGGCCCCGTTCGCTCACCACGAACGCCACGACGTCCGCAATATCCTGCACGGTGCCCAGTCGTTTCAGCGGCGACATCTGCGTGCCCAAATCCGCGAACTGCGGCCCGCCCCCGCGGAGCATGTCCGTGTCGGTGAAGCCGGGGGAGATCGTATTCACCGTGACTCCCCGCGATGCGAGCTCATGCGCGAGCCCCTTGGTAAACTGTTCCAGCGCCCCCTTGGTTCCCAGGTAGGCCGTTGCCCCCGGAAAACCCAAGTGCGTCCCGTCGGTCGAGATGTTCACGATGCGACCGCCGTCGGAGATCATCTTTGCGGCCTCCTGCATCGCAAAGTAGGGTCCCTTGGCGTTCAACGCGAATATGCGGTCGAATTCCTGCTCGGTCGTCTCCGCCAACGGCTTTGAAAAGAAAATGCCGGCGTTATTGACCAGAATATCCAAGCGTCCGAATTCCTTTCTCGTATCCTCGATCAGCCGGCGGATGTCGGCAGTCACGCTCACGTCGGCTTGTATCGCAACCGCCCTGCCGCCCTTGGCCTCGATACCGGCCACGACCTGTTTGGCCTTGTCGGCGCTACGGCCGTAATTCACAACGACGGAGGCGCCTTCCCGGGCGAGCCGTTCCGCAATGCCACGGCCGATCCCGTTGGACGCCCCCGTGACAACCGCGACTTTTTCATTGAGCCATCCCATATCATGCCTCCCCGGCGGATTGGATGTCCGCTTTCACAATTAGATGGTTCAGGAGTCCCGTCGTCGCCCACTCGTCCCGTCGTTGACGAGAATGCTTGCGCCCGTCATCGCTTGCACGACGAGGAGTCCCCGTCCCTCACTTCTGAACTGCTGGCCCGCGTGCAGTATCACGTCCCTGGAATCGCCTTCCTGCGTGATCCAAACCTCGCCTTCCCGGCAGTCGATTTCAATCTCACGGGAGCGACCGTACGCGGACCAGAAGGAATTTTCGCTCAAGACGATTCGCCGCGGTCCGGCGGAGGTCTGCGGAAATACACTCTTCCTCATCGTCGCACCTCCCTCTTGACCGATCGAATAATATCCTCGACAATGCAGTTGTTCATGCATCCGGAACTCAAGAACTCCGCCCCTTGCCGGTACATCTCCCGGAGCACTTCTATCCCATTTTCATCGATGAAGGTGACCGAGGATAAATCGACACGCACCTTGTCCATTTCCCGGGTCCCCGGGAACGACTGCCAGTAGAGGATCAATTCCTTATTCGAACGGCCGGCCAGTTCTCCCTCCAGGACGAGGAGAAGGCCGCCCAATTCGCTCTGCGCCGTGATTTTCAGCATCGAAATTTTCCTTGATGGTTTACAGGATGCCCGCCGGGCTCAGTCGGCGCCGGCGCGGAACTCCGTGCGGTCCGATTTCACGATTATGGAAAATGACCGGATCCACAATCTCGCCGCACTGCACGCAGCGGCGCGCTTGAAAATCGATCCCGCCCGTGTCATCCAGCAGGTCGATGCACCACTCGGCGACCATGAGACCGCCGCAGCGTGAACATCGCGCCGCACCCTCCGATTTTTTTCGCTCCACGATCGCGGCCCCTTTCATCCCTCGCGTTGGATATCCGATCGTCCTGTTCATGGAAGCCCCCTTTCAGCACCGCCCGAGTCCGAAACGCTCCCGAACCCGATCCAGTGCCTGTCTGTTCGCCACATGGAACACAACCGATACCTTCTCGGCCGGGACGAAGCATTCCGCACCCAGCTCTCGAATGGTAAGATTTCTTAAATGACGCGTCGGCAGGATCCCTGCACGTGTCCCATCCGGCAGATTGAATGTCATTTCCATTTTCTATCCTCCTCTCGGTTCGGGCGTTTCATGCCCATGGATAGAGCAACAGCCGTGCCAGACGGGTCTCGCCCCGGGGTCGGTCTTCTAAATATCTGAATGTTTAAGGGAATTAATAAGGAGGCGCGGTTAGTTATTCGGCTGACATTGAAACACTGACGAGGTCATTGTGACGGGATATCGTCATCTGACGAAGGGGCGTCACGCCGATGGGCGAGAAATTCCGAGCTTCTTCATTTTGGAATTGAGCGTAGTCCGTTTCATGTCGAGACGGGCGGCGGCGCCGGAAGGCCCCCCAATAGTCCAGTTGGCTTCCCGAAGGGCACGAAGAATATGATCGCGCTCGGCCGCTTCCAGCGTGACGGCGCCGTTCGGCGTCACGCCGTGGCCCGCCGAATTCAATTCGGCCATCGGGACGTGAAGGGTCCGTCCTTGAGTCAGAATCACGGCCCGCTCGATGAAGTTTTCCAGTTCGCGAACGTTGCCCGGCCAGGGATACTTGGTCAGGGCCGCCATGCCCTCGGCCGGAATGGTTTCGATCCGCTTCTTCATCCGGCGGGTGTATTGCTGCGCGAAGTACCGGACGAGCAAGGGAATGTCTTCGGCGCGCTCCCGCAGGGGGGGCACCGTGATGGGAAATACGTTCAGCCGGTAGTAAAGGTCGCTGCGGAACCGCTTGTCGGCCACCATCTTGGCCAGGTCTTGGTTCGTCGCGGCGACCAAGCGGATGTCGACCCGATTCGTTCGATTGCTGCCCAGCCGTTCGAATTCCCGCTCCTGCAGGACCCGAAGCAGTTTGGATTGCAACTCCAACGGGATGTCTCCGACCTCGTCGAGAAAAATCGTGCCCTGGTGGGCCAGCTCGAACCGGCCGATCTTCTGAGCGATGGCACCCGTGAATGCGCCTTTCTCGTGCCCGAACAACTCGCTTTCCAGCAGGCCGGTCGGAATGGCCGCGCAATTCATCTTGACAAAGGTCCGCTCCCGCCGTCCGCTCAGATTATGGATCGCGCGCGCAATCAACTCCTTCCCGGTGCCGGTCTCGCCTTGAACCAGGACCGTGGAGTCGGTCGGCGAGACGGTCTCCACCTGCTTTAAGATGCGCTTGAGAACCGCGCTCTCTCCGATGATCTGCTCAAAGTTGTATTCGGTCCGGATTTCCTCCTCCAGGTAGAGCTTCTCCTTGTCGAGCTTTTCCTTCAGCTCGGCGATTTCCCGATAAGCCAATCCGTTCTCGACGGCGATGGCGATCTGCTGGGCCACCTGTCGAAGCAGATCGATCTCCCCCTGCCCGAAGGCATCATCGCGGCGGCGGCCCAGATTGAGCGTGCCGAGCACGCGGTTGTGGGACAGAAGCGGGACACAACACAAGGATTTGACCCCCACGGCGACGAGCCGCTCGGCCATTTGACATTCGGAGGACATGTTCTTCAGATCGCGCTCTCCGAACAGCTCCGGTTCTCGCGACGCGATGGCGATGCCGGCGGGGGAATTGCAGTCCGAGGCCGCCTGTTTTTCCTCGATGAAACTCGTGTTGTTCGCAAAATCGAGCACATGAACGCGCAGGCGACCGTTCTCCGGATTATACAATACAAGGCTTGAACCGTCGTGCTGAATCACTTTTCGCAAGGAAGCGCTGATCGCCGTGAAGACGTCATCCAAGGCCAGATTGGAGACGACGGCATTGTTGATTTCCAGCAAAAGCTGCTGGCGGTCCCGTTCGTGCGCCAGCTGCTTTTGGGATGCCAGCGCGGCCTCGTAATTGAGCGCGTTGTCCACCGCAACCCCCACCTGCTTCGCCACCTGCCGCATGAAGTTCAGCTCGGCCTCCCGATAGGCCCTTTTTTGGCGGGTTCCGAATCCCATGGCGCCCAGGCGGCGCTGCGCCGTGGTGAGCGGGACCACGCAGAAGGATTGGATGCCGTTCTCGCGCAGCTTCGTCGTCAGCCACGGGAAACGATCCTCCTGCATGATGTCGTTCACGGTCAGGGGCTGTTGGGTCTTCCAAACCAGGCCTCCGGGAGACTCCTCGAGAGGCAGTTCCTGGCCCAGATTGAACGTGCTGGGCTCCGAGGTCACCAGGAAGCAGAGGCGCATGACGTTTCGCGCGGGAACGTGCAGGACCACATTGATGTAATCGAAGGGGACGACCTGGGGAAGCCGCCCGGCCAAATCGCGAAACAGCGCGTCCAGGTCGCGGTGAAGCGCGATCGATTCCGACACCTCGAGCAGGAGGCGCAGACGGTCGCGTTCAAGCGCCAGCTGTTGCTGGGCGAGTTGGCCGTCTTCGAAGTTGAGCACATTGTCCACCGTCACGGCGATCTGATTGACCACCTGTTGCAGGAAATCCATTTCGGCCTCTTTTAATTCCGAGGGGCGCTTTCGGGCAATGAACATCGCGCCCAGGCGCCGGACCGAGGTGGTCAATGGAAACATGAAGTAGGATTCCGCACCGATTTGCCTGAGGATCTCCGTCACCCTCGGAAATCGCGACTCGACCCCGAGGCGGGGTACAACGAGCCGTTTCTGCGTTTTATAAACCCATCCCCCGGCGGATTCCTCCACGGGGAGTTCCAGACCGGGCGGAAGGCTTTCGCTATCGCTCGTTCCGACGTAATAGGCCTGCATCATATTCCGCTCGGAATTGTGCAGGATCAATCCGATGTATTCGAACGGGACAACCGAAGGAAGCCGCTTGGGCAGGTCTTGAAGCAGCGCCTTGAGATCGCGGTGGGAGGCAATGGACTTGGAGACCTCGAGAAGGGTCTGATACTTCCGGGAATCGACCGGCAGGGTCCTATCGACCCCCGTATGAGTCTCTGGTTCCATGGAACGCCCTCGTGCTCTTCATAACAGAAAACCGGTGCGGACGCGGCCCGGCGCTGAAATCGCCATACGATAACGTGGATTTAAATGCTACCACGCTTGGATGGACTAGTGCAACATACGGTGTCCGTTGGGTGCGAATGAGGCATGAGGACCGACCGCGCCGGGGCGCACAACCCTCGGACCCATCAGCGCAAATGGCCGGTCGCCCGGGACCGGACGAAATTGACAGCATCCGGTTATATACTATAATTAATGTATATCGGTGTGTCCACTTGTCCGTCAGGAGGAGATTGATAACCGTGCTCGCGTGGGAACAGAAAATTGCCGAATTATTCCATCGTGTCCGCATGGATCATATCAAGAGGAAGATCCTTGTGTTCTCTCTGCTGGCGACCCTCATCCCCTCCTTGAGCATGGGCTCGCTTTTTTACATGTATGCGAAGCGGTTTATTACGGAAAAAGTGGCTCAGAAGCTCGGCGATGTGACCGCTCAGGATGCCCGGGAGTTTGACCTATGGCTCAAGGAGCGCTTGTACGAAGCACGGGTCTATGCCAGCTCCTACGTGGTTTCGGAAAACCTGGATAAGATTACCCGGGCCGGCTCCGACCCGGAGACGAAGGCACCGGCTCTGTATCGTCTGAACGACTACCTCAAATCCGTGGGGGAAAAGTTCGTCGACTACGAGGAGCTTGTGGTCGTCGGAACGGACGGACACACGGTCGCCACCAGCGCCGAACGGATCAGCCCTCTGGGCCTTCCGGCAGACTGGAAGAAGCGGGCCAGATCGGATAGTCCGATCATGACCGAGGCATTCCGGGATAAGGTCAAAAACAAGGTGGTCATGTTGCTGGCCGTTCCGATCAGGTCGCTCGGCGGGCGGTTCTTGGGCGCCCTTGTGGTGAAGCTCAACTTTCATACCGTCGAGGAAGTCCTCGGACGCTCCCCGCTCGGAAAAACAGGGCAGTCCTACCTGATGGCGAGGGATGGAACCCTGATTGCCGGTCCCCGTTTGAATCCCTCGGAAATCACCAAAGTGAAACATCCGTTCGATGCCGTCCATTCCGCGGATTCCAATGCGGCCCTGCTTGAATACGTGGATTTTCACGGCGAAAAGGTGGTCGGCGTTTACCATCGGATGTCGCAATTGGGATGGGGAGTCGTCGCCCAGATCGGTAAAAATGAAATCTATTCCGAGATTATGCAAATCCGGATTCTGACCGTGCTGATCTGTCTGGGGCTCCTCCTGGTCATCGGTCTCGCCGCCTATATCCTGGGGCTCACGATCGTTCGTCCCATCGACCGCCTGACGCACGGGGCGGCCAAGGTGGCGGAAGGCGATCTGGAGGTGAAGCTCCCCGTGATCGGCCGGGGCGAGATCGGTTTTCTGACCGAGGCGTTTAACAATATGGTCGCGGGCCTGTACAAAGGTCAGGTGGAGCTGGCCACCATCAACGGGGAGCTGATGGAAAAGAACAAGGAGCTGCAGCTGGTGTCCATCACCGACAGTCTGACCGGGCTGTTCAATCGAAAGCATTTCATGGAGGTGCTCGCGGGGGAGGTCGCCCGATACCGGCGCAACGGGCGGCCGTTTGCGGTGATGATGATCGACACGGATCACTTCAAAAAGTACAACGACACGTACGGACACCAGACGGGAGATGCCCTGTTGAAAAAGATCGGAGCGATCTTCCGGAAGTGCATACGGGATGTGGATTATGCCTCGCGGTACGGCGGGGACGAGTTTCTCATCCTGCTGACGGAAGTCGAAAAGGCAAGAGCGCTCGAGGTCGCGGAACGGATTCGCCACCTGGTGGCCGCGGAGGCGCTGAGCAAGGCCGACCGGGTCGCGGTCACGATCAGCATCGGAGTGGCGGCCTTCCCCGAAGACGGGGACAGTCCGGAGGCCATCATCGCCAGCGCGGATGGCGCGCTCTACCACGCCAAGCACAAGGGCCGCAACCGGGTTGTTCTGGCCTCACGCGAACTCCGGCAGGACACCGGGGTCGCGAAGTGAGCTCCCGGCACTTCCATGGACGGCCGTTGGCCGGGAACCGTGCTTACTGTCCATCCACCAGGCAGTAGTAAATCCAGCCCCCCTGCCCGTCTTCGGTTTTCACCCGCACCCACAATCCCCGATAAGAAGTGCCGATAAGCGCACTGCCTTTCCGCAGCGAAAAAAGAACCTTGGAGTCGAGACCGGGACCTTCCCGGACGTTGCTCTGGGCGACCAACCGAAGCGGGAGGGGTATGGCGAAGGGAACCTCGCCGTCCATTTTCGGGACCCGCTCCCGGGCTTGCGTTCGGTCCTGGCTTTCCTTAATGATGACCTTTGCGCGAGTGGCGAGGTACAAGGCCCCACCGTAGTTTTCCTTTTTTATTTCCTGATCGCTCGCCTTCAAGAGCGCCTCGGCATGGAGCACCTCCGGGTCCCTCTCCAAGCCGGTGTCACTCGCCTTAAGCACTTTCAAGGCAATCTCCCCCTCCGCCAGGGTCGACGCCGCCTCCGCCTTGCTTTCCAGGCTATGCAGTTTCGCTTTGGCCCGTACCACCTCCAGTGTGGCTTCATCGAGCTTCTTGTTGAGTTCTCTGTTTCGGGATTCCTCTTCCAGCAAGAGCAGTTGGAGCCGGGCCAGTTTTTCCTCGAGTCCCCGGTTGGCCTCCGTCTGTTTGGTCAACTCCTGCTGCAGTGCGCAGCCCGAAAGCAGGATCACCGCAACAATCAAGGGGGAAAAATAGCGGAATCTGGACCGGTTGTAACTCGAGGGAGGATTACCGGATTTTGCGGATCTCTGTAACTCCATATGGGCCTGTCACAATTGAGAAAATTTAAATATTCGGAATGGATTATCGTGGGCATGCACCCTAATTAACTATAGCAGAAATCCAGGCTAAGTTCCGGGCCCTGGAATTCAGGATCGTGCGAAGGCGGGATGGAGTATCTCATTTGGCCAGGACAAAATTGTCGTTTCGCATCGGGGAACGCGGGCAATACGGGGACCGAGGAACCGGAGAGTCACGCGGTTATTCATGCAATCGGATCTCCCGTTCCGCCAGACGGTAACCGCCCTCGATCATCACCGCCAGCGCGGCCATCGCCGCCAGTCCCCATAATTTTGCGGGTGCAGTCACGGACGTCTGCCAAATCAACGCGCCCAATGCAGCCAGGCACGCGACAGCCCCGGCTGTCGAGACCCAGCCCCGGCTTCCGGTATGAGTCGCGTTCCGCGCATTGGCGGCGTTCACCGCGGCGAAGATCAAAAGAAAGCCGGCGCTGCCCAGCGTCGCAATGCTCGTCAGGTCAAAGGCGTTGGCCACGAACAAGGTCAGCCCGGCGGTGATCAACAGTCCTTCCACCGGCTCACCCCACACTTTCCGGTCCAGCGCGGCCGGCAATTCGCCGTCCCGCGCGATACAGTAACTCAACCGCGCCGTGCCGTAGAGCGTGGCATTGATCGCGGAAGCGGTGGACAGCATCGCCGCGACCGCGATCAGCATGAAGCCGGTCTGCCCGAGAAAGGGTCGAGCCGCCTCCGCCAACGCGTAATCCCTGGCCGCCACGATCCTGTCCACCGAAAGATTTCCCACGGCGACGAGCGCGACCAGCACGTACAATCCGATCACAAAACCGACCGCCGTGAAGTACGCGCGCGGCAGTGTCCGTGCCGCGTCGCGCACATCGTGCGCGGTGTTGGCGATCAATTCAAACCCTTCGTAGGCCAGAAAGATGATCATCCCGCCGGCCGCCAACTGCAGCGGCGGCGACCACGAGCCCGGCGCGATTTGAGAGGTGTGGATGCCGGCCAGACCCGCGCCGACGAATAACAGCAGGATCGCGACCTTTAATCCCACGATCCAGTCCTCCGCCTGGCCGATCACCCCGGCACTGAGCAGGTTCAACCCGGCCATCGCGATCACGCTGAGACTGA
>Ga0055439_10000049_pt1 | contig 17368 bp, 14 predicted proteins | sample Browns_TuleB_D2_FD_57732 | JGI IMG/M metagenome (GOLD analysis project Ga0055439, IMG submission 57732) | Wetland microbial communities from San Francisco Bay, California, USA, that impact long-term carbon sequestration - Browns_TuleB_D2 | ecosystem: Environmental > Aquatic > Marine > Wetlands ...
TCCCATAATGAAGCCGGCCTCGATCTGGTTCTTCGCCTTTTGCAATTCCTGATCCGAAACCGGCTCGGTTTTCAGCCGCTCAATCTCGAGATACATCATCTTTTCCAGTTCTTCGGCGGTCTGGCCGGGCTGGGGGACGCCGTAAATGTAGAACAGGTCGGGATTCGTCGAAAGATTCGGATAATCCCCGCCGACATCCAGCGCCAGTTTCTTTTCATAGACCAGATCCCGGTACATCCGGGAGCTTTTTCCGGAAAACAGGATATTGGCCAGGACGGCGAGAGCGTAGTTGTCCGGATCGGAATAATTCGGAACGTGGTACCCGGCGAAGATAAAAGGAAGCTGGGCCTCTTTCTTGATCACAAAACGCCGTTCGCCGTCCTGTTCCGGCTCGACGATATGGAAATCCGGGATCGGGAATCCCTTTGGAAACTTGCCGAAGGTTTGCTGGATTTTCGGGAAGAGCTTCGAGGGTTCGATGTCGCCCACGATGACCAGGATCGCGTTGCTGGGGGAATAGTACCGTTTGTAGAACGCCGTGACGTCGTTCCGCTGGAGGTTGCTGATGTCCGTCATCCAACCGATGGTCGGGTGGCGGTAGGGATGGACCATGTAGGCGGTGGCGTAGAGATATTCCACGACGAGGCTCTGGGGGTCGTCGTCCGTGCGAAGCCGGCGTTCCTCCTTCACCACATCCCGCTCGAGCTCGAATTCCCGGGCGTTCAAGAGAAGATTCATCATCCGGTCGGATTCGAGTGTCAACGCCAGGTCGACCTGGTCCGACGAGAGGTTCTCGAAGTAGGCCGTATCGTCCTTGCCGGTGAAAGCGTTTTCCGTCCCTCCGTTCCGTGCGATCAAACGCGAGAACTCCCCCTTCCCGTACTTGGGGGTCCCCTTGAACATCATGTGTTCCGTGAGATGCGCCAGGCCGGTTTTTCCGGTGACCTCGTTTCGCGAGCCGGCGCGGTACCAGACCTGGACGGTCACGACGGGCGACTTGTGCTCCTCAACCAGAATGACCTTCAGTCCGTTGTTCAACGTTCGAGTGACGAGGGTCCGGGCCTGGACGGGGGGAGGGAGAAGAAGCAGGAGCGACGCGACAAAAAAATAAAATGACAACCGCATGAAAAACATCCTAACAAGAGGCGGGAATGTTGTCAACTGCGCCGGTCGCGCCGTGGATCCCGGCGGCGGGATTTCCCGTTTCGGTCCGAAGCTGGCCGCAGGCGGCCAGGATATCCCGGCCGCGGCTTTTCCGGATGAACGCCATCATGCCCGCATCCATCAGGATTTCCTGGAAACGCTTGACGGCTTCATCCCCCGGGCGGCTGAACGGCGCACCGGGATAGTCGTTGAACGGGATCAGGTTCACCTTGCACCGGAGACCGCGAAGCAGCCGGACCAGACGCTTGGCATCGGCCTCGGAATCGTTGATCTCCTTGAGCAGAACATACTCGAAAAACAGCCGCCGCCGGGGCGGGAGGGGATATTCCCGGCATGCCTGCAAGAGCGTTTCGAGAGGATATTTCCGGTTGATCGCCGGCATGACGCGGTCGCGCACGGCGTTCGTCGTCGCGTTGAGCGAGATGGCCAGGTTCACGTTGAGGGCGCTCTCACCGAGTTTCTTGATCTGGGGAACGAGGCCCGCCGTGGAGACCGTGATCCGGCGGGGAGCGATGTCGACCATCTTCGGATGGGTCAGGCGGCTCAAAGCCTCCACCACCTCACGGTAGTTGGCCAGCGGCTCGCCCATGCCCATCAAGACCACGTTTGTGAGCGGCCGATGGTCCTCCATATGCTCCTGCACCCAAAGTACTTGATCCACGATTTCATGGGCTTTGAGATTTCGGATCAGTCCCATCGTTCCGGTGAGGCAGAAGGCGCAGTCCAGCGTGCACCCGACCTGGGTCGAGATGCAGAGCGTGTGTCGGTCGTCGTCCGGGATCAGAACGGTCTCGACCTCCTGCCCGTCGGACAGGCGGAACAGAAATTTTTGCGTTCCGTCGGCGGAACGCCGCCGGTCCGAGAGTTCCGGTTCGCCGATAAACGCCCGGGAATGAAGAAGGTCGCGATCCGGTTTGGAAAGATTGGTCATGGTCTCAAACCGGGAGACCCTCTTTTGATAGATCCATTCCCGCAGCTGCTGCGCACGGTACTTCGGCCACGCCAGGTCGCGTACGAATCCGTCAAACGCATCAAAGGAAAGCTGCTTCAGGTTCACTTTTTGCATGGAAGTAATCTAACACAGTTCGGAGGCATGGACAAGACGTCTTGAACTGGAGATCCGCTGTGTTATAATCGAATACATGTTATTAAAGTATTGCGTATCCCTCAGAACGGCTGCGATCTCGCTGATCCTATCTTATGGCTTTCTTGCCGCTTGTGCGCCCCAGCGGCCCCTGATCGTGCCCACGACGCCCCCCTCCGAGCGCAAACAGAATCCCGGCCTCCAGGATCCTTCGGAGAACAAGAAGAAGCCGTCCGACTCTATTAAAGAGGATAAGCCCGCGGCTTTGGGTCCGGACTGCCCCTCGCCCGCCGACTGTTTCAACACGGCCGTGCTCCAGTCGAAGGATGGGAATCAAGCACAGGCGGATGCCCTGCTCCGAAAGGTGCGCGACCAATATCCCGACACACTTTGGGCCCGCCGGGCCGAGTTTCTCGCGGGCCGGTGGGCGGCGGACCGGGGATCCCCCGAAGCGGATGATCTCCTCACGCGTGCCATTACGGACCTTCCCGTGCTCGAAGAGTACAGTCTTTTTTCGATGGCCGGCGGGCAGCTCCGTCGGGGGGATTCCCAACGCGCCGTCCAGACGTACGACAATCTGATTCGAAAATTTCCGGACAGCGTGCTGATTCCGGAGGCCCAATTCCAGAAGGCTTCGGCGCTGAGCCAGGGCGGGGATTGTCAGGCAGCGATGGCGTCCTGGAACGACTTCGTCACCCGCTATCCCAAGGTTCCCGAGGCGAGCCAGGCGCTGGTGCTGCTGGCAGGCTGTGCCGTGAAACTGAAGGACCCCGACCGGGCGGTCGCCGCTCTCCAGCAGGTTTGGTTCGTCTATCCGGACAGCCCCGAAGCAGACGAAGCCCACTCAAAACTTCAGGACCTCGCGGCATCGGGGATTTCGATTCCGGAGCCTTCCGGCGAGCTGCGGGACCAGCGGGGCCGGACGCTTTTCGATGCGGCACGGTACGGCGAAGCCGTGGTCGAGTTCAAAGCGGTTCTGGCCGGCGGCGACTCCGGGAATCGCGATGAGGTGACGCAGAAGCTGAGCGAGGCGCTTATTCAACTCAAGCAGTACGATGAGGCCAAGCGATATCTGACCGAACTGGCAGGACAGACCGGACGTCCGGAGCTGGCGTCCAACGCGCTTTTCTGGATGGGACGGCTGGCGATTCGCGAGGGCCAGGAAGGGCGCCTCTTGGAAGTGGATCGACAGCTGGCCGACCGGTTTCCCGGAAGTTCCGAGCGCCCCCGCCTGCTTTTCATGATCGGCGACTTCTACGAAGGCCGGAATCGGACGGCGCAGGCCATCAAATCCTATGAAAGCGTGATCGCGGAATCGCCGTCCGATCCGTCGGCCGAGGATGCCGTCTGGAGGCTCGGATGGATTGCGTATAAGAGCGGCCGGTATTCCGATACGATTCAAATATTCAACGATTATCTGAAGCAACATCCCGCGAGTCCGCTCGCCGGACAGTTCGGTTACTGGACCGGTCGCAGTGCCGAGGCGCTTCATCAACCGGATCCGGCGATCCGGGCCTATCAGGAGGTCTGCCGGAATTTCTTGCGGACATTTTATTGTCAGCAGGCCGCCGTCCGGTTATCGCGGCTGGATGCCCCCGTGGCCGGCGAGAATGAAGGGAAGCCGCCGGCCGAGGGTGCGCCGAGTTCCGATACGGCGGCCGCCGACGGATCCTCTTCGGTCCGGACGGTCTTCGACCCCGATCCCGGCGCGGACACCCCGCTGACGCAGGACCGACATTACGCCATGGAAAGGGAACTGATGGCGCTTCAGCTCACGCCCGAGGCCGTGGAGGAGCTGTCCTATCTCTCCGGAAAGTATGCGACCAACCGGACCATGGTATTGAAACTGGCCGGGTTGCTTTACGAAGCGGAGGACTACTATCACAGCGTCCGGCTTCTGCGCATTTACTTTCCGAACGTTCTGGAACAGGGCGGGGATGACGTTCCGAATAGCTTTTGGGAACAGGCCTATCCCTACCAGTTTTTGGAATGGGTCAAGGAGCAGACGGCATCGGACGCGACGGATCCCCATCTCGTTGCGGCGGTGGTTCGCGAGGAAAGTGCCTACGATCCGAAAGCGGTCTCGAGAGTCGGCGCGGTGGGTTTGATGCAGCTGATGCCGTATACGGGCGAGTGGGTGGCCGATCGAGTCGGGTTGAAACCGTTCAATTCGGATCTTCTGATGGACGGAAGCACCAACGTGCGACTCGGTGCCTGGTATCTGCAACATCTGGTCGAACAGTTCAACGGGAATATCGTCCTGGCGGTCGCCAGCTACAACGCCGGCCCGGAAGCGGTCGGTCGGTGGGCCGAAAAGGGGGCGCGGGATCCGGACGAATTCATCGAATCAATTCCCTTCAACGAGACGCGGTATTTCACAAAGCGGGTGCTCCGGAGTTATAATGAATACCGTCGGATCGACGGAGCGGCGACGGCCCAGCGGATGTCCTCTATCCCCGTTTCACCTTGACAACCGGCCGGGAAGTCGGTATAGTTCGGACCATTCCGAGGAGCTGCAAGCGTGATCTCTCCTCATGGTCATCCCGGTGACAGGTCTTTCCCCTCCGGGGCGGGGATTCCGCCCTCGGGCTTCTCTTGTACCCACCGTTTAAAAATTACGAATCCACCAGCGAGTGACCGCCCGATGGAACACCGGGAGGCGTCCCGGGACTTCGTCGATGCGCTGCTCTCCCGGAAGGTCGGGACAGAAATGCGTCACGGCCGGGACGTCGTGAGGATCGGCTGCGATGGTCATTGATCAGATGGCGTTGCTGGAAAAGCGAGTGAATCAACTCCTCGAGCTCGTGAAACGTTTACAAGAGGACAATCATGTTTTGGAGCAAAAGGCGAAAATGGCCGGAAACCGTCTCGCAAAAAGGGAGCGGGACGGCGTCCGTTGGAACCACGACCGGAATCGGCTGCGCTCCAAGGTGGAGCGGATTCTATCCGAAATGGGAACACTGACCGGGCGACTTTCCAACGTGGAAGGAAGGGCCTCCGGAAGGTCCAGAAAGAGAGGAGCAACGTGAAAAAGCAGGTCGAAGTCGAGATTTACGGCCAGAGCTACACGATTGCGGGGGAAGCGGATGAGCAGTACGTGACCAAACTGGCCCGGTACGTGGATGGGAAGATGCGCGAGCTGGCCAAGAACGCCAAGAACCTTCCAACGACCAAACTGGCCCTGCTTGCGGCGGTCAATATCACCCACGAGTTGTTCGAGCTTCGGCATGACAAGCAGGCCAAGGAAAGCATCATCGAGAAGAAAACCAAGGATCTCATCGAAAACATCGAAGAACAGTTCGGCGACCTGAAATTATACTAGGCGTCGACCGATCCCGCCTTCAGAAAACGCTAGGCCGTGGCCGTCGTGGAGGGATTTTGCTTCCGCGCATTGGCCTTCGTCCCCGAGTGACCGTTCCCGTTGGTACCCAGCTTGACCGAGACCAGTTTGGAGACGCCGGCTTCTTGCATCGTCACCCCGTATAATAGATCGGTATGTTCCATCGTCCGTTTGTTGTGCGTGACGATGAGAAATTGGGAGTGATCCGTCATCTGTCGGAGGACCTTGAGGAAGCGCCGGATATTTTCTTCATCCAGAGGGGCGTCGATCTCGTCCAGAACGCAGAAAGGACTCGGATGGATGAGAAAGCTGGAAAAGAGAAGGGCGATGGCGGTGAGCGCCTTTTCCCCTCCGGACAGCAGCGTGATGCTCTTTAATCGTTTTCCGGGCGGCTGGGCGACGATCTCGATGCCGGAGTCCAGCGGATTACTTTCGTCGAGCAGGATCAGGTCGGCCTGGCCCCCCACGAAGAAGTTCCGAAAAACCTCCTTGAATTTTTCGCGAAGCGTCGTGTAGGTGGATAGAAACATATCCTTGGTGGTCCGGCTGATTTTCGATATGGCCGACTGGAGGTCCTGTATCGATTTTGTCAGATCGGTTTCCTGGGCCGTCAGGAAACCGTGCCGTTCCTCCAGCTCCCTGTATTCGTCGATGGCGGCCAGGTTGACCGGTCCCAGCTGTTCCATTTTTGTGCGCAGTTCGCTCAAACGCGCCTGCGTCTGATCGATGTCGACCGCCTCGGTCATTTCGCCGGCTGCACTTTCAAGGGCCGTCCGGTATTGATTCGAAGCCTGTTCGGTCAGGTGTTCCATCCGCAGGGTCACCTCCGTCTGACGAACCTCCCGCTCGTTGTGCAGCCTCTCCGCCTGGTTCAAATCGCCGCGGGTTCGCCCCTGTCGATCTTCAAGCTGTTTGATCCGTCCCAAGTCGGCGGTGTAGGACTCTGTTTCGACCGACAGGCGCTGCTGCGTATCGGAAAGCTGGACGCTCAATGCGGTCAGGGCGGTCTCGGTTTCACGGATGTCCTGCCGGGCCGCCAGGACCTTGGACTCGAGACCGGCAATCTCCGTGGCATGGCGTTGGCGCTGGTCCGCCAAGGAGACCTGTTCGTCTCCGAGCCGGGTCTGTTCCCGGCTCAGGGACTCCTCCCGCTGAGTCAAGGCCGAGACATCCACCTTCATCTGCGTCACATCGGCTCGAAGGACTTCCCGATTTTCCGAAATCCCCTTGATCGTTTCCTGAAGGCGGGAGAGGTCGCCTTCAATTCGAAGTTGTTCCTCTCGGTGCGATTCCAATTGCCGGAATGTTTCGGTCAGATGCTGGTCCACGGTACCGGCTTCCTGGGATTCCTGGGCCATCTCCGTCTGAATGAGCCCCCGACGTTCCGCCAATCGGGCCGCGTCCGCTTCCAGAAGGGCGATTTTTTGACGCTGGGCCGCGACATCGGAGTCCTGCCTCTGACGCCGTTCCGCCAGGGCCGTCTGCTCAAGATTCAGGCGTTCCAGTTCCGAAAGGAGCCCGGCTTTTTCAGTTTCGGCCCCGCCGAGGTCGGATTGGATCCGCGAAACTTCCGTCTCCACTTCCCGGAGCTCGCGGCGCGTTTGCAGAAGTCCGTGTTCGGATTCCATCGGGCGCCCCCCCCAGAGCAATCCACTGGGGGAGATCACTTCCCCTTCGAGGGTGACCAGGGTGTATTCGACCGGTCCCCGATTCCAAAGCCGCAATGCGGCTTCGAGGTTCTGAACCAGGAGCACATGGCCCAGCAGGATGCGCGCCACCGCCTCATAGCCGGATTTGACCGTAACCTTCTCCAACGCAGGACCCACGATGGCGTTGTCGGTCGATGACCCGGGAAAATCCGGTCTCGGCTGAGATCGGGGGGTTCGCGGCAAAAATAGTCCGCGCCCCCGATGGGTCGATTTCAGCTGCGCGACGATCTCCTGGATCGTATCGTGATCTTCAATCAACAGCCCCTGGAGCTGCTCGCCTAAAACGGATTCGATGGCCGTTTCGTAGGCCTTCGGGACCTCCAAAAGATCGGCGACAATTTCACCCAGTCGCTTTTGAATCTCCGGCCGTTCCAAGAATAAATCCCGGATCCCGGTTTGCGTCGTGGTCAGCGTTTTCTCATTTTCCCGAATGGATGCGAGACGCGCCTGGGCGAGCGTCAGCGATTCCCGAAGACGCACGATCCGGTCCGACACGGCCTCCAGGGCCGACTCCTGCTGTGACACGCTTCCGCTCATGCGAACCTGATCGTCTTCGATGCGGGCCAGTTGATCCGAAAGTCCGGCCATGTGCGAATGATCCGATTCCAATGCGCGGCGGGTCTGGTCGAGGTGTTGTTCCACGGACAAGAGCTCCGTCCGGCCCTTTTCCTGGATTCGCTGGATTTCCTTTTTCCTTGATTCGAGCGATGCGGTCTGGTTTTTAAGCTCGGTCAACGCGGCCATGGCCTCAAACATCCGGCGCTTATTTTCCTCGATGGCGCGATCCTGGGTGGCCAGATGCGCGTCGGCCTCGCCCAGGGCGGCCTCCTGTTCGGTGAGGCGCCTCCGTCGGTCCGCAAGAATCAAATTCACTTCCCGTCGTTGACGGGCGGTTTCCTCCCCTTGCGCTACGGATTCACTGAAGGATTGCTCAAGGCGCGCCTGTTCCTGGATCAGTTTGGACCGCTGTTCCTCCCAGGTATGGATTTGGCTCTGCAGAAGCTCGATCCGGTTTTCCTGACGATGGATCAACGTCTGGGTTTCGTAGGCCGCCTGCTTGAGCGATGCGAGGGCGGTTTCCTTTTCCAAAGCGCCGGTACGGACGGCCTCGGTTTCCGATTCGATGCGCGACAGCTCGGCGCGCAACGCCGATTCCTTGGATTGGAGATCCGCGAGTTCGGTCCGGACCTCGGAGAGCGCCTTGGAGTGCGCTCGAAATTCCGAAATCAGCAATTTTAACCCGAGCCCGCGGGCTTCGGACTCCAGGGCTTGGTAGATTTCGGTCTTCTTGACCTGGCGATCCAGCGCGTTGATCTGTCGCTTCACCTCTCCGATGATGTCACGAACGCGAAGCAGATTCTGCTGTGTGGCGTCCAGTTTGCGCTCGGCCTCCATCCTCCGAAGTTTGTATTTGGAGATTCCGGCGGTCTCTTCGATCAGCTCGCGTCGCTCGAGCGGGGAGGCGTTGAGGAGCTGATCGACCTTCCCCTGCTCGATGATCGTGTGACCTTTGTGGCCGGCTCCCGTGTCGATGAGGAGATCCCGGATATCCTTCAGGCGGCACGGGATTTTGTTGATGAGATACTCGCTCTCGCCGGTCCGGAACAGACGCCGGCTGATCGCAAGCTCGTGGTATTCCCCGAAGCGGCCTGCGACTTCTCCGGTGACGTCTCCCACCGTGAGGATGACCTCGCAGAGGCTGAGCGGCCGGCGCGTTTCGCTTCCGTTAAAGATCACATCTTCCATCCGATCGGATCGAAGCGCCTTGGTGCTCTGCTCGCCCAGGACCCAAAGGATGGCGTCGACGATGTTGCTTTTCCCGCAGCCGTTTGGCCCGACGATTCCGGTGATTCCGGGTTCGAATGCGACTTCCATCGACTCGGCAAAGGACTTGAAGCCGATCATTTCCAGTTTTTTGAGATACATAGCCCTCCTTGGGTTTTTGAGGTGCGGTCGTCCGGCGGCAAACCGCCGATCGCGACGGGGCCCTGCGATCCGGTCCGAATCCGTACCGTCCGCGTCTCTATCGGAGATTTTGAGAAGAGTCTATACCACAGCCCTCCTTGAATGTAAAGAGAAAAGTACAAGATTATGTGGTTTTACGTTCCGAATCCTACAACATCCGGGGGATTGTCTCCTCCCGGATTGACCTCTTCCCTCCATTGGTGATATGTTGCACCGAACCATGAGACGCCCCCATCGGCGTGTGGCATTGGGGGCGAGGCGGAGATCACGGAACCGGATGGCGACCGCGGACGAATCGAAACTGGCCCTTTTCATCGACCTGGAAAATATCGCGCTCGGGGTGCGCGAGGCGAAATATTCCAGTTTCGAAATCGGCAAGGTTCTGGCCCGCCTGGTCGAGAAAGGCAAACTGATCGTCAAGAAGGCCTACGCCGACTGGGAGGTGTACAAGGAATACAAGCGGACCTTCCACGAAGCCGGAATCGAGCTGATCGACATTCCGCAAAAAAGGTACAGCGGAAAGAACAGCGCCGATATCAAGATGGTGGTGGATGCGATGGAATTGTCCGCGGCCAAGGAGCACGTGAATATCTTCGTGATCGCCTCCGGGGACAGTGATTTCACGCCGCTCGTTTCGAAGCTGAAGGAAAATGACAAGCACGTCATCGGAGTAGGCGTGAAAAACTCCACCTCGGCACTCCTGGCCTCGAATTGCGATGAATTCATCTATTACGAGGATCTCGTCCGCACCCCCCGCCCGAAGCCCAAGGCGGTTACCCAACTGCCGGAGAAAAAGAAGGAGTGTTTTGAGCTCCTTTTGGAGACGATCGAGGCGCTCCAACGGGAGGATAAAGAGGTGATCTGGGGCTCGATGGTGAAACAGACCATGAAACGCAAACAACCCTCTTTCAACGAATCTTATTACGGCTACAACTCCTTCAGCAAGCTGCTGGAGGATGCGGCGAAGCATGGATTGATCAAGATCACCCACGATGCGAAAAGCCGATCCTACATCGTGACCCCCCTGACGGAAGCCTCGTAACAAAAATTTCCTTCGGTTTGCATCGAATTGCAACGGGGTGCTATAGTGTCCCCACGGGCCTGCACGGACGGGGCGGTCTCGAACTTTCCGTCTTAAAGGAGGTCGGTCATGAGGAAGATTCCTTTTGGGTTTGTATTCATCCTGATTATCGCGGCAGGTTCTTGGGCCTTGGCGCAATCCCCCGGCGGAGAAATGATGACGGAGGGAACCCACCGTTACGGCTATGGGATGATGAACGGTTATCTCGGGTGGTGGGTGCTCTACGGACTTGTGAGAGCGGCGGTGGTCGTGATCGGATTGTGGCTGCTATTCCGAATCGCAAAGGCCGTCGAACGCATTGCGGCGTCAAAGAATTGAGAGGAGAAAGTCATGGGTGAGCCAGAGATGTGCGAGCTGCCGGCCTTTCGGATTTCGGACGAAGAGGCCCGGACGGTGATGGGTCGTTACAAAACGATTGCAGTCGTGGGTCTGTCCGGCAATCCCGAAAAGCCGGGTCATTACGTTCCAAAGTATCTCAAGGAGCACGGCTACACGATCATCCCGGTCAATCCGATGGCCAAGGGGGAAATCCTGGGCGAAAAGGTTTACGCCGGTCTGAAGGACATCCCGCAGAAGGTTGATGTGGTCGAGATCTTCCGGCCGGCGAAGGATGTGCCGCCGATTGTCGAGGATGCGATTGCGATCGGGGCCAGGGTGGTCTGGATGCAGGAGGGGATTGTGAACAACGCCGCGGCCGAACGGGCCAAGGCGGCCGGCCTGACCGTGATCATGGACAAATGCATGATGAAAGTGCACCGTACGTGAAAGTCAAAACCGCCGCATGATCATCGCCGCCGGCGTTTTCCTTTTTGCCCCCTCCCCGGCCCTCGAGCCGCCGGACGGGGAACCGGGGTTCTCGCCGGGCCTTCCTCGACCAGCCGGAAATCAGCCTGGCGTTTGATCAGGTCCACCTTTTCGACACGGACCCGGACGCGGTCGGCGAGCCGGAAAATCCTCCGGTGGCGCCGTCCCATCAATCGATGCTGTTTCTCCTCGTAGACGTAATAATCGTCCGGGATCGAGCTGATGTGAACCAGCCCTTCCACGAACATCTCCTCCAGCTCGACGAAAAACCCGAAGGCCGTTACTCCGGTAATAAAGCCGAAATATTCCTCGCCCTCCTTGTCGGCCAGAAACCGGACCTTCTTCAGGTCGACCGCTTCGCGCTCGGCCTCCATCGCGAGGCGTTCGCGCTCCGAGCTGGTCTGGGCGATCTCGGGGAGGAGTTTTTGGAGCGTTTCGCGACGATGGGCCGACACGGTCCTGTGATGAATCCACTCCTTGACGAGACGGTGAACAACGAGATCGGGATAGCGCCGGATGGGCGAGGTGAAATGCGTGTAATCGTCAAAAGCCAATCCGAAATGGCCGACGTTCTGAGTTGAATACTTGGCCTGCTTCATCGAGCGTAACAGGACGTGATTGACCAGCCGTTCCTCCGGCCGTCCCTTCGCCTGTTCCAGAACATTGCGAAAAGCCATGGGACGGATCTTCTCGGAGTCCGTGCCCGACTTGGGACCGGCGAACCGAAGCCCGAAGCTTCCGATGAACTGGATGAAGTCATGAATTTTCTCGGGGTCGGGTGAGTCATGGATGCGGTAGATGAACGGGATCTTCAACCCGGTCATCTGTTCGGCCACGGTCCGGTTGGCCGCCAGCATGAATTCCTCGATGATCCGGTGGGCGATGTGCCGTTCCTCGCGGATGATGTCCGTCGTCTGGCCCTGGAGGTCCAGAATGATCTCCGGTTCGGGGAGGTCGAAATCAATGCTCCCGTCGAGCGCCCGGACCGCCATCAGGCGGCGGCAAAGATCCTCCATCACCTCGAAATCGTGCAGGAGGTAGTCGTGGGCGCGGCACAGCTCGGCATCCTTGTCGATCAGGATTTTTTTGACCGCCGTGTATGTCATCCGCTCGTTGCTGCGGATCACGCTCTCGTAAAGATCGTATTCCAGTCGGTGGCCGTCCGAATCGAACAGCATTTCGGCCGTCAGCGTCAGTCGGTCGACCCGCGGATTGAGGCTGCAAATCCCGTTTGAGAGGCGCTCGGGAAACATCGGAACGACCTGGTCGGGAAAGTACACGCTCGTTCCCCTCCGGCGCGCTTCGCGATCGAGCATCGAATCCCAGGAAACATAGTGCCCGACGTCCGCGATATGGACCCAGAGACGGGTCCGGCCGTGGGGCTCTCCGCGCACCGATACCGCGTCGTCGAAATCGCGCGCGCGTTCCCCGTCGATCGTGACGGTATTGAGATCGCGAAGGTCCCGTCGGTGGCGGATCATGTCCGCCGAGACCGTTTCGGGAACGGTTTCGGATTCGAGAAGAACCTCTTCGGGGAAAACCTTGGGGAGGCCGAATTCGGCGATCACCATCTCGGTGTCGATCCGGGGATCATAGGCCTGGCCCAGGACCTGGACGATCTTCCCCTCCGGATTTCGGTGGGGTGTGGGGTAAGCGGTGATTTCGGCCACGACCAGGTCGCCTTCCTTCGCGCCGCCGGCTTCGTCATGGGCGACGTAGAGGTCCCGGCCGATCCGCTTTTCGGTCGGGACGATAAATCCGAATTCCCGGCCCCATTCGAATCGGCCGACGATCCGGGTGATTCCCCGCTCCAGGACGCGAATGATCCGCCCTTCCCTCCGACCGTCCGGTTTGACCTCCTCGATTCTCGCGACGACGCGATCGCCGTGCATGGCCTCCATCATGTGCCGGCGGCCGATGAAAAGATCCGGCTCGTCCGCCTTTTCCGATATCACGAAGCCGAAGCCGTCCGGATGAGACTGTAGCCGTCCGGTGATCAGGTTCATCTTTCCGGGAATTCCGTAACGATTGCCCTTGATGGCGATCAGGTCGCCGTCACGGATCATTTCATTCAAAAGTTTTTGAAAGGCCGATCGGTGTTTTTTCGGAAGCCCCAGCGAGCGCATCAGCTCGCGGAGCAGCATGGGATGGGCCGTTTGCTTTTCGATACGCTTGAGAATCTCTGAACGCGAGGGAAAGGATGAAATGGAAGACCTCCTAGGACCGGACGAGCGCCCCGCCCCAGTTGAGCCCCCCGCCGAAGGCGCCAAGGAATATCAGTTCCCCGGGCCGGACGCGGCCGCTCCCGAAGAGACGATCCAGCGCCATGGGCAGCGAGGCGGAAGAGGTGTTGCCGAATCGCTCCAGTGTCATAACGATCCGTTCCCGCGGGATCGTCAGGCGCTTGGCGACCGCCGAGAGCAGCCGGCCGTTGGCTTGGTGAAATACAAAGTGGTCGATATCGCTCGTTCGGAGGCCTTCGGCATTCAGAACTTCGTGAGTCACTTCGATCAATCGCTGAACCGCTGCCTTGAAGAGCGACCCGCCCTTCATCCGGATGAAATGGGCCTCCTCGGCCAGGGTCTTCTCGCTCACCGGTCTGCGGGAACCCCCGGCCGGGATACGAATCATTCCCGACTTGGTGCCGTCGGAGTGGAGACGAACGGCCAGGATGCCGGCGCGCCCCGAGCTTTGTTCGAGAATGACCGCACCCGCTCCGTCTCCGAAGAGGATGGCGGTCGCGGGATCGGACAGATCCAGAAATCGCGATTTGATCTCCGTGGCGACGGCCGCGACGGTTTTGGCACGACCGGACCGGATGTACTGCTGGGCGATTGAGAGCGCGAACAGGAACCCGCAACAGGAGGCCGAGACATCCAGGGCAAAGGCGTTCCAGGCGCCCAGCTTTTCCTGAACAAGGCACGCGGTTGCGGGAAACCACATATCGGGGGAGGTCGTCGACAGGATGATGGCATCCAGGTCTTCCGGGACGCAGCCGGCCCGTTCCAAGGCCGCGCGGAGGGCCTCGGTCCCAAGATCGGAAGCGGCCTGATCCTTTTCCGCCCATCGACGCTCGTGGATACCCGTCCGCCTCAGAATCCCTTCGGGAGTCAAACGGGTTGGCCCGGACAGCTCAATATTCGGAACGCGGCGGCCCGGAACGTAGGACCCGGTGCCGATGATTTGCGCAAGCAATCGATGTCTCCTTTCGTCGACCGATTATAGGGGAGAGGCCCGTGGAAGTCAACGAACGCGCCTTGCCATTTCGATCCACATTTGATATGCTGAAAGACCGTATGACACGCGTCCGGAAAGATCCGTTCCCTCGAAATTCCGTCGGCGGCCTTGTCCTTCTGCTCACGCTCTCAATTTCGGCCGGTTGCGGGACGCCCAACGATCCGCTGGGGGCCGACATCCGAAAGCAGCTCGGGGTGACCAAAAACACCGCCGAGGAAACCAAGGATTCGCTCGAGCTGAGTTACGATCCCAATGTAATTCTCAAGCGCGCCGAGGCCCTCTACATGCAAGGGGAGAATATCGAGGCCACGGGAGAATACCAACATTTCCTCGACCTGCATCCCCTCCATCAATGGGCGGACTACGCGCAGCTGAAATTGGCGATGAGCTACGATCGGGAGTTTACGACGATCGATCGGGACACCATGCCGGTCGAGAAGGCCCTGGAGGCCTATCAGAAATTGTTGACCACGTATCCGAACAGCCCGTATGCCGATGAAGCCAAAAAGCGAATCGCCGTCTGTCGGCAACGTATCGCCGGACACCAGTTCTATGTCGGCCATTTTTACTACAGACAGGGGGCCTATCCCGCGGCCGTCTTTCGGCTCGAACAAATCTTGGCCACATACCCGGAAGAGCCCGTGGCGCAGGATTCGTTATTCTACCTGGCCTTGTCCTACCGGGAGCAGGGGAAAGTGGACCAGGCCGCCGATCGGCTGCGGGACCTGATTTCGAAGTATCCCAACGGTCGGTACGATCAAAAGGCCCGCCGGATTCTTAACGAGCTGAGTGCGAAGTCGAAATCATGAGATACTTTCCGGTTTTTCTCGATCTGCATGAGAAGCCGGCGGTTGTGATCGGGGGCGGTGCGGTGGCCGAACGCAAGGTGCTCCCGTTGCTCTCCTGCGGAGCGCGCATCACCGTGATCAGCCCCTCCTTGACGAGGAAGTTGTCCTATCTGGTTCGGGCGGGGGCGCTGCGCCACCGGAAGAGGCGTTGGCGCTCCGCCGATCTTCGGGGGGCCTTTGTGGTGCTGGCCACGACCAACGATCCGGTGAGCAATGCCGAAGTCGCCCGCCGAGTCAATTCCCGCGCCCATCTCATCAACGTTGCGGACGACCCCTTGCGATGCAATTTCATTCTGCCATCGGTTGTCACCCGGGGTGACTTGATCATCGCCGTTTCGACCAGCGGCAAGAGTCCCGCCGTTGCGCGGCGGATTCGGCAGGAGCTGGAACGGACCCTTGGGAACGCGTACGGGCGGTATCTTCGAATGATGGGCGAGGTGCGTGTGCAGGTTCAAGAACGTGTCTCGTCGATCCGGCGGCGGCGAAGCATCATGAACCGACTGGCGGCTTCCGACCTTCTGGAACTTTTGCAGAGCGGCCAAACAGTGCAGGCGCGAAAACGCATCTTGCGGATCGTCGGTTTGAAGGGATTACACTTGAGTTTATGAAAAGACGGACGGGGATCGGCAGGCTTAACACGCTATGTTTCGGGCCTCGTAAATACGCAATTCCCACAGCCAGCGACTGCCTTTCTTGACCAAACGAACGACTCCCTCCGAAAGCAACTGACGAAGCGGCGGGCTTTCCGGGGAGATGGAGGCCGGCAGCGGCAGCCGTTTTTCAAACACCAATTGGACCTCCTTAAAGGTTCGCCGGGCGGCATCCAGAATGCGTTGCTCATTGGCCAGAGAGATTACGGGGAAGATCAGCCTCCCGCTCTTGGCCAGATGATTTCGTACGGACTGGAACATCCGAACCGTTGGATCGGCTCCGTCCCGGCCGCCGGTTGGAACCGGTTCCGGAAACCAGCCCGAGCGTCGCGCCAGCGCTTCCGCCACGCCCGATACGTCGTCGATGATCGTGTCGGCGACCAGGTCCTTGAAGGAGTCGAACAGGTCCCCCTGCCGGCAGTCAACGCGATCGGCCACGCCGTTCTTTTCAGCGTTGCGGCGTGTGAGATCGCAAGCCTCCTTGTGAAGGTCCAGGGCATAAACGCGGCGAGCGCCCATCTTGGCGGCCAGAATGGAAAAAAACCCGCTGCCGCACCCCAGGTCGATTACCGTTTCCCCGGCACAGGATGCAAATTGGTCGGCGATCAATTCGGACGTGGTGGTTGGAACGAAGACCCGACCGGGCCACAACTCAAGATGAATCGTCTGGCCGTGAATGGTCCAATCTTTGGTGACGACGGATGTTTCCTGAACGGTCAAGAACGGCTCCTCGGAGTGCTTCCGTCTGTCCCGGACGGGAAAATGGGGATGTGGGAAACCGGACAGGCTGGGAGAGCGAATCGACAGGCACTATATCATCTTTTAGCATATGAAGTCAAGCGGTACTCGTTGAAGCGGGCATCAGGCCCGAGTGTTCACATTTTTCTTGACCGATTGCCGGTGTTCCAGTAGGCTTACCGTCCATGAAAGTGATCGGGCTGATTTCGGGCACCTCCACGGACGGCATTGATGCCGCCTTGGTGGAAATTACGGGGCGGGGACTTCAAAGCCGGCTGCATCTGATCCGGTTCGCCACCTATCCCTACCCGCGTTGGTTGCGGCCCCGCCTGGTTCGATTGACGCACGCCGGACGGGTGGAGGACCTCAGCCGGTTGAACGTCTATGTCGGGGAGCTTTTTGCCCGCGCGGCGACGCGGACCGCGAAGGATGCCGGGGTGTTGCTCAATCATGTGGGGCTGGTCGGATCCCATGGACAGACCATATGTCATCATCCGGTTCCGGTGAAAATGGGTGGAATTCCCATCCGCTCGACGCTCCAAATCGGGGAACCCTCCGTCATCGCCGAACGGACCGGCATCACCACCGTGGCTGATTTCCGTCCGCGGGATATGGCGGCGGGCGGCGAGGGTGCTCCGCTGACCCCTTACCTCCATTACATCCTTTTCCATCATCCGGATCGTCCCCGACTCGTCGTGAATATCGGCGGGATCAGCAACATCACATGCCTGCCCTCCGAATCCGGCAT